>Ga0114933_10003770_pt1 | contig 14544 bp, 11 predicted proteins | sample 4SBtaG_FD_89691 | JGI IMG/M metagenome (GOLD analysis project Ga0114933, IMG submission 89691) | Deep subsurface microbial communities from Kolumbo volcano to uncover new lineages of life (NeLLi) - 4SBTROV12_W25 metaG | ecosystem: Environmental > Aquatic > Marine > Volcanic | place: Kolumbo...
CGCAGCTGCGGCGCCACGGTAGGCGTGCAGGCGTGCGTCCGATGTCGCCGCCGCGAGCCCGGAGGTCCAGTCCGTCGCGAGCGCCGCACCGACCGCGACGAGAAGCCACATGCTCAGCGTCAGGCCTTGCGCACGATGGAGTTGAGCGTGTTGAAGGTGTTGGTCACCCGGTGCGGAATCCGCATCGAACGCTGCTGGTGGTAGGCGAGGAGGTCCTTCCAGATCCGGGCGATGTCGCCCCGGAGCGTGTCGACGTCACCCGCGCTGATCAAGCCACGAAGCTCGCCGATGGCTGCGGGCTGCTCGTCTTCGTAGCAGCCCTCCATGCGTCCCAGCACGTCGACCAGGCGCTTGTGCAGCTCGGGGTCCAGACCGGGCGGGTCGGCGTCCACCTCCACCAGGTCTTCGATCTCCTCGAGCTCGTCGAGCTCTTCCAAGGCGTCGTGGTCCACGACGGCCGGCTCCGGCGCGGTGGCTTCCTCGATCGAATCGGCGGTCGCCTCCGGCACGGACGCCGGGGGAGCGATCACCGCATCGCCCAAGGCCACGAGGTGGCGCGCGGCCAGGTATTCGCCCGCGTCGACGCCGCTGAAGTCCGCGAAGTCCGCCAGGCTGAAGCCCCCCTTGATCGCGTTCGGGCCGAGGTCGGCGCTGCTCTCGATGACCGCTGCGCGCCCCTGGGTGGTGGGCGCGAGGTTCACCTCGGGCGCGATGATGGCGTCGACGGACAGGCGTGTGTCGCCCACGCTGACGGACTCGGCCCCCTGAAGCCCCTTGGCGGTGAGCTCGGACGCGTCGACGACCAGCCGCGCGGCGCGAGCGGTGCCCACCTCCGCCTCGCCCGTACCGATGGTCAGGGTGCCGTCGGCCGTGGCGTCGCCCAGCCTCACCGCTCCGGCGAAGGTGGCGTCTTCGCGGACGTGCACGCGGTCGATCTGGGCGCCTGCCGAAGCACTCAGCGAACCGGCTTCGACGGACTCGGCGACGAGCAGGCCGCCGGCGGTCACCGAGCCGGCCGCGCGGACGGTCTTGGCGCTCAGATCGCCACTCGCGCTGAGGTCGCCACCGGCGTCGATCGCGCTGGCTGCAGCGGAGTCCCCGAGCTGGACGTCACCGCCGGCCTCGAGCCGTGCAGCGGATGACGAGGCGCCGAGGACGACGTTCCCGCCCGCCTCGATCCAGCTCACGGACACGCCGTCGCCCACGCGCACGTTGCCCGCACTCGCGATGCCGGCGATGGACGTCGCAGGCGACCCGGTGATCTCGATGTCGCCATCGTGTCGGAGCACGAGCCCGTCGGGCCCGGCTTCGAAGCTCGCGCCGTTGGGAATGCTCAGGGTGTCCGACATGGGTTCTCCGGGACGCGACCAGTCGCGGCAGGCTACCGACCACGCCCGTGGCCTGTCAACGCGACGCGAGGGCGGTGGCGTAGTGCCTCGTCATCTCTTCGGCGTGCCGATCGAGGGGCCGATCCACGACCTCCACACGACCGCGGCCACGCACCGCTTCAGCGCGCAGGGCATGCGAGAGGGCCCCGGGGTGCCCGGGCGGCACCAGCGTGCTCTCCACGAGCTCGGGGAGCCCGCCCACCCGGCTCGCGACGACCCGCAGGCCGGCGGCTTGTGCCTCCCGGACCACGAGGGGGCTGTTCTCCTCCCAGATGGAGGGAACGACGAGCACGTCGGCATCGGCGTACACCCGGTCTCGACCCTCGTCGGCGAACAGGCCGCCGTAGTGGGCTCCTGGAACCTTCTCGACCCGTTCGACGAAGCGATCGGCCCAGCCTGGTTGCCCATCGAAGGCCTTGCGCGGTCCCCAGAAGCGCACCTCGCCGGCCCGAGCACGGTCGTGTGCCGCGAGCAGGACATCGGGCCCCTTGGTGGGAATCAGCGAGCCGACGAAGAGGAACCTCACGGGGCCCGGCTTCGGTTCCGGCGCAGCACCGATCGGCGCCACCAGCGGCAGGTCGATGAGCGAGACCCTGTCCACCAGGCCCGCTGAGCGAAAGCGCCCGGCGAGGTGACGGGACGGACTGAGCACCCGGTCGGCGCGGATCAGCAGGGCCCGCGCGGCGCTGGACCGCTGCTCGACGCGACCGCTGTGGCCCCTTGGCGCGGGCACGCGGGCGACAGCATTCCTCGCCCGTCCGCGCACGCCGAGTCGGCCGGCGAGGCCGCCGATGGCGTGGAGCCAGGGGCGCGCATGCAGGTGTTCGCGCACGCACGCGGCACACCGCGAGGGCTCGGGCCCTTCGCAACGGGCCAGCTCCCGGTCGACCAGCTGACCTCGGATGCAGGCCAGGTGGTAGTCGTGCAAGGTGACGACGAGCCCTCGATCGGCCAGTGCCGGGAGCCAGTCGAGCCCGGCGGTCGCGAGGTGGTGCACGTGCACGAGCTCGATGCGATGCGTGTCCAGGACCCGCCGGAAGCCGTTGGTGAAGCCCTCGGCTCGCCACGTGTGCTCGAAACGCGGCGCGCCGGGCACCTCGCGGCCCACGGCCACCACCCCGTCGGCCAGCTCGCGCTCTCCGGACCCGCGGTCGGCGACGACCACCAGGTCGCCGCGTTCTCGGGCGAGGGCGGCCGCGTACCGCTCGGTCCCGCCAGCCCCGGGGTCGACAGCCGGATGGCCGTGAACGAGGTGGGCCACCCGCATCAGGTGTCCTCGAAGAGGTCCTCTGCCCGCTGGCCACCGGCGAGCGCCTGGAGCACATCGTCGAAGTCGTCGGAGACCTGTGCGACGTAGCGCAGCGCGGTCTCGAACTCCTCGAGGTCCAGCTGGTTGCCGAGCAACGTGCACGCGAACGCCAGGGTGTCGTCCTCGAACAACAGGAGCGCTCCCATCAGCACCTCGGTGTTGAGGCGGAGCACCGTGTCGATCAGCTTGTCGGTGCGCTCGACGTCGGTGAGCAGGGTGCTGACGAAGCGGACGAAGGTCAGGTCGTCGTGCTCGAACAGTCGGACCATCACGGCGGTGGAGCCGTACTTGAAGAAGAGCAGGCCATCGTCCGACGGTGCTGCGTCGAGGGACATCTCGAGCAGGTAGCCCCGAACGACGGTGGCGAGCTCTTGCAGGCGGGGCGTCACCGCGTCTCCTTGGCTGCGGGCCGGCGACCCTACACCAACGCGTCGAAGAACGCCACCAGCCTGTCGACGTGGTCCTCGAAGCTCGGGGGCGGGTCGTGGCTGGGGCGGAAGCCGTCCAGCCGCGCGAGGGCGTCGGCCAGGCTGTCGACGTCGCCCGGCGCGTAGAGGAAGCCGTGCACGCCGTCTTCGACCAGCTCGGGCAGGCCGCCGATGTCGGGCGCCACGACGGGGCAGCCGACGGCGCGGGCCTCGCACACGATCAAGGGCGCGTTCTCCGGCCAGGTGCTGCCTACGACGAGGGCGGCCGACCGGGCCAGTGTGGCTTGAACCTGGTCGGGTTCCAGGAGGCCGCAGAGCCGCTCGCTCGGGAGTCCTGCCACGTAGGCGGGATCGGTCGCAGGTCCGTGGATGGCCAGTGCGCGTCCGGCGCGGTCCGCGGCCATCGACACCAGGTGGGCGCCCTTGTGCGGCACGAGGCTGCCCACGAAGACGAGCTCGGCTCCACCCACCCACCGCGCGGTGCCGTCCACCCCTTGTGGGAGGTGCGACACCGCGCCGATGCCCGACGCCTCGGCCGCTCGCGCCAGGAAGACCGAGGGCGCGAGTCGAAGCTGGGCCCGCCGGAAGGCACCGGCCACGGCCCGCCGCCACCTCCGCACTGCGTCGGCCGTCGTCCTGGCGGTGCCGGTGTGTCGGAGGACTCCTCGGACCGACCCTGGCAGGCGCTTCCACGCATGGTGCAGGCGCTCGGGCCTGACCACGCGCCCCACCTGCCCCGCGAGTCCGGCGAGCGCGTGTTCACCGCGGCTGCCCGCCGCCCAGTCGTCGTAGCAACGCGCGCAGTCGTCCTCGGACGCGGCGGGTAGTCCACCGGCACCAGCGGGGCCACCGCACGGCGTGGTGCCCTGTCGCAGCAGAGTTCCGCCCCGAGGGCAGAAGGACCACGCGTCGTGCAGCGTGGCCACGGTGGGGACCGGGCTCTCGAGACGCGCCGACAGCGCGAGAAGGTGCTGGATGTGGACCAGGTCGGGTGACGTCCGTGCGACGAGCGTGTCGAAGCACCGTTCCACGTCGGCGTCGCCCTCGCCCCGCCCGAGCGGTCGGTGAGGGAGGTTGTCGACCCGGCGGACGAGCTCACCCCCGCCCGGAAGCTCCTCCCGCAGGAGCTCGCCTTGACGCCGTCCGGGCGCCCGCGTCGCAGCGAGCACGTGCACGCGCCACCCGCGCCGGGCGAGGGCGGCGGTCAACCGGGCCGCGTACAGCTCGGTTCCCGCGACCTCTCGGGGGGGGTAGCCGTGTACGAGCTGGAGGAGCGTGGGCACGTTGGCCGGTATCATCCACCGGTGAACCCACCGCCCCGCCGCCTTCTCGTCGTCGATGACGAGGAGAGCCTGCGCCACATGCTCGGTGTCATCCTCGGCCGCGCCGGCTACGACGTGCTCACGGCCTCCGATGGTGTGGCCGCTCTGGAGGTGCTGGCGAACGAGCAGGACGTGAGCGTCGTGCTCTGCGATGTGCGCATGCCGCGGCTCGACGGGCTCGGGTTCCTCGACAGGCTCGGCGAGCTCGGTCGGCCCGTGCACACGGTGGTGATGAGTGCCTACGGGTCGATGGATCTCGCCATCGAGGCGATGAAGCGAGGGGCCTACGACTACATCTCGAAGCCCTTCAAGTCCGACGAGATCCTGCTCACCCTGCGCAAGGTCGAGGAGCGCGAACGGCTGACGATCGAGAACGCCCGGCTCCGGGCCCAGGTCCGAGAGCAGGGAGGGCTCGACGGGTTCGTGGGTCGGAGCGAGGCCGTGCTCGAGCTGGTCGCCACGGTGAAGCAGGTCGCTCCGTTTCCGTCGACCGTGCTCCTCACCGGCGAGAGCGGCACGGGCAAGGAGCTCCTGGCGCGGGCCCTGCACCGCCTCTCGCCACGTGCGGACGCGCCCTTCGTGGCCGTCAACTGCGGCGCGATCCCGGGCGCCCTGCTCGAGTCGGAGCTCTTCGGGCACGAGCGCGGGGCGTTCACCGGTGCTGTTCGGTCCCGCGCGGGCCTCTTCGAGCACGCCCACAAGGGCACGCTCCTGCTCGACGAGCTCGGCGAGCTGCCGCTCGAGCTCCAACCCAAGCTCCTCCGCGTGCTGGAGGAGCAGCGCGTGAGGCGCGTGGGAGCGTCGAAGGACGCTGCGGTCGACGTGCGCGTGGTCGCCGCGACCAGCCGCGACCTCCATCGAGAGGTCGCGGAGGGCCGGTTTCGCGAGGACCTCTTCTATCGGCTCGATGTCGTGCACCTGCGGCTGCCGTCGCTCCGCGAGCGTCCCGAGGACATCCCCCTGCTCGTGCAGCACTTCGTCCAGGCCCTCGGCGAGCGCCTCGGAAAGCGGATCCGCGGGGTGGAGGCGGAGGCGCTGTCCGCCCTCGAGAGGGCGCCATGGCCGGGCAACGTCCGCCAGCTCGAGAACGCTGTGGAGCGAGCGATGTTGCTCTGCCACACCGACCAGATCGGCCTCGCGGATCTGCCTGCGCACGTGGTCGCGCCCGCTGCGGAGGACCCGGACGAGGATCTGAGCGTCAAGCGGCGCGGCGCTGCGCTCGAACGCGAGCTCATCGTCAAGGCACTCCGCCGCAGCGCCGACAACCGAACCCAGGCGGCCAAGCTGCTCGACATCTCCTACAAGGCGCTGCTCTACAAGATCCGCGACTACGGGCTCGACACGTGAGGCCCCTGCTCTTGTTGTTGGCGGCGTGCGCGGCGTTTCCGAGCTGCACGGTCGACGGACGCAAGGACGACGCCACCGTGGCGCTGAAGGCGGGGGATCTGCCCGCGGCCGAGGCTGACTTCCGCTGGGTGTTGGAGCGCGCGCCCGACGACTGCGATGCCCTCTACGGCCTCGGCTGGACGTACTGGCGGGACGGTGATCCGGACCGTGCCGAGAGCTACTTCAAGCGGGCGCAGCGGGTCTGTCCGGACGACCACCGGGGCTACAAGGGCCTCGGCGCGGTGGCCGCGACCCGAGGTCGCCTCCCGGAGGCGGAGAGCTGGTACCAGGATGCCCTGGCGCGGGCGCCGGACGAGGCGTCGCTGCACAACAGCCTCGCGAGCCTCGATCTGCTCTCGGGAGCGTGTGAAGACGCCCTGGTCCATGCCGAGCGCGCGGTCGCCCTGGAGCCTGACCGGGGAGAGTTCCGGTTCACGCTGGCCGAGATCCAGATGTGCCACGACCGACTCGACGACGCGATCGCCACCATCGACGTCGCGCTCGGTCTGCTGCTGGAGGAACAACGCTTCCGAGCCCAGCTTCTCGAGCTCCGCGCCCGAGCCCTCGTGCGCAAGACCGGTGGGGTCATCGACCCCGACGACTGCGCGACCACGGCGCCTCCGGTGCTGGCCTATCTCGATGCCGCCGACAGGCTGCTCGACCAGGCCGAAGCGGAGGCGCGCGATCCTGCGACCCTCGCGGAGACGCGGCGTCTGGTCTACCGTCGTCGTAGCGTGGTGACGGAGACCTGCCCGCGGAGTGGGCTTCCATGACGGGAAAAGAATTCCCAGTGAGCTATGAACTTTTTTCCTACCTCTTCCGCTGACCGGGGTCGCTGAGATGGCGCACCATGGTCGATGTGGAGCGTTCGAGGGTCCTTCGGGCCGCGATCTCAGGTGCGGATCGTTTTTTGCAGTACTCCGCGCGGGTCGATCCGGCTTCACCCTGCTGGAGATCGCGGTCACCCTCGTCATCATCGCCATCCTCACCGCGATCGGCTTCTCCTCCCTCAAGAGCTTCGTCCCCCGCTACCGCCTCATCCAAGCGAGCAAGGAACTCCAGGAAGACCTCATGAACCTCCGCATGACCGCCATCGACAGCAACCGGGAGACCCGGTTGCTGTTGACGGGTGCCGACGAGGACTGGGCGGTCGTCACCACGGATTCGTCGGGCAGCTGGGAGCTTCAGGCCGGAAACCGCCCGCTCCTGTCGAACCGCTGGGACACCTTCCCGCTCGACCTGGAAGGGGACGGCACCGACGACGCCCAGGGCGAAGGCGCCGTGGACATCTCGCGCGGCGGCCTCCGCTCCCGTCGCGGTGTCTCGCTGGTGCCCTGGGCCACCATCGAGGGGCCCGGCAACAGCAACGACGACAGCATCGTCTTCTCGCCGCGCGGCTGGGTCACCAACCCCGCGGACGACTTCGACGAGGACGGCTACATCACCCTCACCCTGGTCAACAAGATCGGTCTCGCCGAGGGTGTCGACGACCACGTGAAGGTGCAGGTGTCCCGCGCGGGCATGGTGCGCCTCCAGTCGTCGCTCGGCCACGACCTCGGAGGCGGCTCCGCCGGAACCGGCACCGCCACCACGGAGGGGACATGACGTCTTCCGTGCATCGCCAGCGTGGCTTCACCCTCGTCGAGGTGCTCATCGCCACGGCGCTCTTGAGCTTCTCGCTGGTGGTGATGTTCGGCTTCCACGCGCAGGCGGTTCGCAGCAACGCCAACGCCCGGAAGATCACCGACTGCACCTACCTGGCCCAGTCGCAGATGGAGCAGCTCATGGCCGTGAGCTGGACCGAGGCCTCGGGCCGGCCCACGTCGCTCGGGAGCGGCAACTCCGGCGGCAGCGACTGGGACCCGCTCTACCTGCCCGACGCCGGGGTGCTCCCGGACGCCGTCACCGCGCTCAACGAGGAGACCCTTCGCGACTCCTTGCCGGCCCCCCAGTACTACGTGACCTGGGAAGTCGACGACATGGACGATGTGGACGACACCTGGGTGCGCATCCGCGTCCGCTGCACCTACAAGGACCGCGGCTTCAACACCTGGCGCGGCACCACCATCAGCTCGTACCGGTACCGAGATGGGTAGCCGTCTCGCCCGCCGCGGCTTCACGATGGTGGAGATGATCGTCGCCATCGCTGTGTCCACCATCGTCGTGAGCGGCCTCTACGGGCTCTTCACCGTGCAGTCCCGCCAGTTCGTCTACCAGGACCTGCGCATGTCGATGCACCAGAACCTCCGGTTCGGCATGGACATCGTCACCCGGACCGTCCGCATGGCGGGCTATGGCACCGGGTCTGGCACCAACGGCCTTTGGGGCTGGGATGGCTCCGACTTCGACGACGACGACTCCCTCCCGCCCATCGTCAGCTACAACGGCTGGGACGGCACCCACGACGCCATCACGGTGGTGTACGGCGACCCGAGCCTGGAGCTCGCCACGAGTGTGCTGAGCACCCACACCTGCGAAGCGACCGAGCTCAACTTCCCGATGGGCACCCGGAACTACAGCTCGCTCATCACCAACTACAACAGCGGCGAGCTCCTGATGTGCTGGGACGTCGCGAACGTCACCGGCATCGAGAGCTACCTCTGGGAGATCGACGCGGCGGGCAACGCGTCGTCGGGCACCATCGGGGTGCTCACGTCGACGCTGTACGACGACTACGACCTGGTCTGCGAGACGGGCGACAACCTCCCCCCGGCGATGAGCTGCAGCAAGGCGCACGTCGTCACCTTCTACATCGACGACACCGACGACGACGTGGGTCCGGGAAGCGCCGAGCACCCCGTGCTGATGATGGACCTCGACATGGACTTCCCGGCCGAGGACGACGTGCCCCTGGTCGACGACATCGAGGATCTGCAGCTCGCCTACTGCGTGGCCGATGGCGGAGCCACCACCACCGGCTGCACCTGGATCAACGACGACGACCTGACCAACGCGGAGGCGGCCGCCGTCTGGATGGTCCGCGTGACCATGATCGCGCGCACGCCTCGCCCGGATCCTCGGGACATCCACGTGGAGTCACGCCCGGAGACCATCGAGGACTACGACGCCAGCGGCGAGCACGACGAAGACAACTACTACAGGCAGGCCCTGACCACGGTGGTCACGGCCCGCAACCTCAGGATGTAGCGATGACGCACCTCCGAAGCCGCCGCGGCTACGTGATGCTCGTCGCGTTGATCCTGCTCGCGATCATCACCGTGATCGGCGCGACCTCGCTGAACCTGGCGGGCGTCGACGAACGCATCGCGCAGCACAACAAGAAGCACATGATCGTGCTCAACTCCGCCATGGCGGGCACCGAGCACGCCCGGAACCGGCTGCAGAGCTACAACCCCGGGTCGGAGGCGCTCGACAGCGGCAGCTCCACCTCCCCCGACAGCGACACGGGCACCTCCTTGTTCGTGAACCTGCCCAGGGCCGAGACCTCCTTCGCGGGCATCGAGTTCGACCAGAACCTCGGCGTGTACTGGGTGGAGGCCGTGTACCAGAAGTGCGGCAACCCACCCCCCGGCTACTCCACCGAGGACGGTGCCGGTTTCCGCTCCGACTACTGGGGCATGCGCTCGACCGGCCAGATGCTCGACACCACCTACGACGAAGTCAACCAGTCCGAAGCCGTCGCCATCGCCACCGTGCGAAAGGTGATGCAGGGCGAATGCAAGATCCGCTAGGGCGAACCACCCACCGAGAGCCCACCATGACGCTCGACCCCATCAAGTCCCTGACCCGCGGAAGCCTGGCCCTGGCGGGCCTCGCCCTGTTGCCCCTGCCGCTCCTGCTGGTCGGCGAGGACCCTGCGACGGCAGCATCGTCCTCCGCGGGCGACGAGTTCCTCTCCACGGCGGAGGCGGTGCCGCCGAACGTGATGTTCGTCATCGACTTCAGCGACAAGATGAACACGGAGTGCTTCGAGCGCGACGACGACGATCCGGGCACCTCCACGTGCGACGACCAGGACAGCATCGATCTGGCGGACCCCTGCACCTGCATCGACTGGGCCGCTTATGCGGTCGAGCGCACGGTGAAGCACTACGACTGGGCGAACTTCGGCGTGGTGGGCACCATGGCCGAGGACAACTCCAGCGACGCCACCTTCTTCGAGATCGCGAGCCTCGGCACCAGCCATGCGGATCTGGTGACCGCACTGCAGGAGGTCGATCTGAGCGACCACGAGGACTCCCAGGTCTCCAACATCGCCGAGGCCACCGCGGCGCTCTGGGAAGACTACTTCTCCATCACCTCGACCGGCGAGGGCTTCAGCGAGGCGCCGATCGAGTACGCCTGCCAGGAGACCCACGTGGTGGTCATCTCCACCGGTGTGAACGAAGGCGACGCGGATCCCGTGGTGGCCAGCTCCAGCGGCTCGCTCGGAACCGACGTGGAGTGTGACGCCGACGGCAACAAGGCCGACGACTCGGACTACTCCGGCAGCGACGAAGGTTGCCTCTACGACAACGTCGTGCACTACCTCTACAACGGCGACGCGCGCAGCGATCTGGACGGCGACCAGAACGCCATCGTGCACACCGTCGGCGTCCGCGTGCAGGGCTCCGATCTCTCCGAGGGGCTCTTCGGCAACGCCAGCACCGAGATCGACAGCGAGGGCATCTACACCGTCGCGAACCAGGGCAAGGAGATCGTCGGCAGCGTGCTCGAGGTGCTCGGCTACGTCGAGGCGGGCTTCTACAGCCGGTCGGCGCCGGTCGTGAGCGCGGAAGGCGACCGGCTGATCTACAGCTTCTACGAGATCACCGGCGACAACCCCCTCGGCGAAGGTCACGTCCGGGCCTACGAGCTCGACAACGACCCCACGTCGGTGACCTACGGCCAGGTGATCGACGACAACGGCGTGGAGGAGTTCGGCTACGCCCTCTGGGACGCCGGCGATCTGCTGGTCTCGCGTCCGGTCTCCGCGTCGGAGCCCAACCCCGATGACCGCGACGGCTTCGGACAACGCGACATCTACACCTGGGTGCCGGAGCTCGACGACATCTCCACCTCGGCGCACCTCTCCGAGGATGGCTCGGGGTCGTCGGACGAGGGTCGTATGCACCTCGACCGCAACTTCCCCGACGCGGTCGTCACGGCCAACGTGCTCGAGGAATTCGTCGACACCGGCGACGTGGACTCCTGGGACTTCGACGGCGACGAATCGGTCACCAGCGACGATCTCCAGACGATGCTCGACTTCGTCCGTGGTCTCCCAAGCGCGGAGTTCCACTACCTCGGCGAGGAGCGCGGCTACTGGAAGCTGGGTGACTCGCCGCATGCCGTGCCGGTCGTGGTGACCGCGCGGAACGACATGTACTCGCTCGACCCGACCTACCGTCGGTTCCTCGATCTGCTGGGCGAGCTCGACATGCCCGACATCGTGCTCACCCCGGCCAACGACGGCATGCTCCACGCCTTCGCGCTCGAGGACGACGAGTCCACGAGTGCGGCCACGGGCACCATCGCGTCCTCGACCGAAGACGGTGACGAGGCGGGTGAGGAGCTCTGGGCCTGGGTCCCCGGCTACGTGCTCTACCGCGAGGTCGGCGAAGACTGGTCGGGTCGGATCGCCGATCTGCTGTGGTACGGCCGCACCTTCCTGTTCGACGGCTCGCCGGTCGTGGACGACGTCTGGATCGACATGGACGGCGATGGTGTGAAGGACTGCGAGTCCACGGACTTCCCGGACAACTGCGAGTGGCGTCGTGTGGTCGTCGTCTCGCAGGGCAAGGGCGGCCCGGTCACGCTCGCGCTCGACATCACCGTCACCGACGAGCCCACCTTCCTGTGGGAGCAGACCAACGAGACCGACTACTCCGCCATGGGGTACACGGTGTCCACGCCGGTGGTGACGAACCTCTGGGACGGCGACGCAAGCCATGACCGCTGGGTGGCGATCTGGGGCTCTGGCCGTGCGGTGCCGCTCGCCACCGACGGCGACTACTACGAGTCCGCGGAAGCGGCGATCTACACCTGGCACCTCAGCGCCGACATGACGGAGAACTACGCCGACGGCCAACACGACTGGCCCGACTACGGCTCCAGCGGGCACCCGGAAGCCGACTCGATCGGTTCGACGCTGTCGGGCTACGACACCGACGCGAACTACGAGTACGGCTTCATCTCAGGCGGTCTCGCTGTGGGCGACGTCGACAGCGATGGCGACGCCGACACGCTCTACTTCCCGGTCACCGCCTCCTACGAGCCGTCCGACGCGGGAGACCCGGATGGCGACGGCGACTCGGGCATCTCCGACAAGGCCGATCCCGGCTACACGTGGATGTACAAGGCGATCGTGCAGACCGACGACTCGAACGCCGACGCCACGCCCGAGAACCTCTGGCCGGCCTACGAGTGGTGCGAGTTCGTGGACCCCGACGACTACGGCAAGGAGCGGCACGAGGTCTACTACAAGGCCACCACGTCCTGGTTCTCCGATGGCAGCCTCGGCGTCTACTGGGGTACGGGCAGCCCCTACTCCCGGTACGCCGGCCAGACGGGCTACTTCTGGGCCTTCAAGGATGCCAACCCGGGAGCCTGCGGCAGCACGGTGAGCACCATCTGCGGCAGCGACGGCTACTTCGAGCTGTCGGAAGGCGAGGGCCTCACCGGTGAGCCGATCGTGTACGCCGGCACGGTGTACTTCCCCACCTACGACCCCGACGAGGACTACTGCGAAGGTGGCCAGGGTCGGATCTACGGCCTGAGTTTCGACGACTGTGACGGCGCCATCGACACCGACGCTGACGGCGATCCGGATGCCGAGAGCTTCGACGTCGAGGGCTACCCCAGCTCCATCACGATCTCGAAGCACGGCTCGCTGTTCTACGGCACGTCGAACCCCGACACCACGGGGCTCGGCGCCATCGGTTCGTACACGGGTGGCGCGGATCCCTTCGGCGGCGTCGACAGCCTGCTCCTCCGCGAGGTCTTCTGACCGGCGCGTCGGGTGCTCGTGCTCAGGGTGCGGGCAGCTCCGCCTGAGCGGCCTCGAGGGCCTGGCGAGCGGGTACGCTTCCGGGGTCGCAGGCCACCGCGCGCTTGAAGCTGTCGACCGCTGACGCATAGTCCCCGCGGATCGCCGCGACCATGCCCAGGCCGATGCGCGCCTCGCAGTGCTCCGGGTGCTCCAGCACCACGTCGCGGAAGTCCCTCTGCGCCTGTTCGTATTGGGCGAGCTCGAAGTACGCGCGGCCGCGGACGTAGCGGGCATCCGGGTGATCGGGGGCGCGCTCCACGGCTCGCTCGGCGTGGGTCACCGCGCGGTCTGGGTGGTTGCGGCGCAGCTCGAGGTGCGCGAGCGCCAGCCAGGGAAGGTGGGTCTCCTGTTCGGCGCGCGCGGCCGCCTGCCGGAGCTCGGCCTCGGCTTCGTCGAGCCGCCCCATGTCGACGTAGAGCCTTCCGAGGTCGTAGTGACCGCGCCAATCCAGGGCGTGGCGCGTGGACGCCGCCTGCAGGTGCGCCTCGGCAACACCCTCTTCCCCCCGCGCCAGCGCCACCCGTGCGGCGGTGAGCAGCGTCTCGAGACCGTAGGGGTCGGTGGCGAGGGCCTGATCCAGCAGGCGAGCGGCCCGGGGGAGGTTGCCCTTCTGCAGGTAGCACTCGCCCAGCAGCGCCAGCACCTCCGCCGAGGCTGCGTGGAAGAGCTGGGCTTGGGTGAGCTCGGCGACGCATCGATCCCAGGCCGTGCTTCCAGGACCTTCGGCGAAGCCGCGTTCGATCGAGCGGCGCGCCGCGTCGGTCATGGGCCGGACCAGCTCGTCGAGCGCCCGCTCGTTCGCGGTGCCCTCGAGTGCCCGCGCGTCCTCTGCGAGCTCGGGGACCTCTCCTCGTCCCACGTGTCCGTAGAAGTCGAAGAGGCGATCGTGGCTGTCGCGGTTGCCCGCCAGCGAGGCGCGAGCCGAGTCGGGGACGGCGCTCAGCACCTCGAACGGCTCGATGAGGTGCGGACGCAGCAGCGAGGCGTGAAGGCGTGGCCGGCGATGGAGCGCGGAGAGCAGGCCGGGTCCCATCGCTGCGTGCTCACCAGGAAGGTCCGCGAGCCCTGAGCTGCCCACGGCGAAGCGCCCGGCGAGTGCCCAGGGCGTGCCGAGCCCGAGGCGGCCGAGCTCTGAGGCGCCGCGCTCGGAGGCCGACTCGATGCGCTCCCAAGGCGGGGCCGAGGCCTCGACCCGGCCGAGCAGAAGGACCTGGTCGAGCCCCACCGGGGGGAGCGCGAGCACCGACCAGGCGAAGGTCGACGAGAACGCGCGGGTGATCGTGGCGAGCTCGTCTGCTCCCAGCCAGAGTGCCGGTACCACGAGGGCGTACACGCCGCCGGGCGCCAGGTGCCGGGCGCGAAGATCGAGCTGCGCGCTCCCGGGGAGCTGCATGTGGGTGTCCCACCAGGGCGCGGCCACCACCTCGACGAGGACGTCCACCGGGGCCGTCGTGCGCAGCGTCCAGGCGAGAGGACCTCGGCGGTGACGGACCTCCGGACGGAAGTGGGCCTGCTCGGCGCGCTTGTCGTGGGCCACGAGCGCCCGGACCGCGCCGGCGTTGGGCACGGCGACCTCGACGCTGCCGACACCCTGCGCGAGGGTTGCCTCGAGCGCTCGGCCGGTCTCGTCGCCGAGCAGGAGCGCCCGGTCGCGACGGTCGGCGAGAGCAGCCGCGAGGTGTCCCGCCAGGGAGGCGGCCTCGGACAAGCGGTCGTCCAC
>Ga0114933_10003771_pt1 | contig 14543 bp, 15 predicted proteins | sample 4SBtaG_FD_89691 | JGI IMG/M metagenome (GOLD analysis project Ga0114933, IMG submission 89691) | Deep subsurface microbial communities from Kolumbo volcano to uncover new lineages of life (NeLLi) - 4SBTROV12_W25 metaG | ecosystem: Environmental > Aquatic > Marine > Volcanic | place: Kolumbo...
CCTCTTTGACTCGGTGTTCTAAGTCTTTGTTATCATTGAGATCTATGAGTCCTTCTACACCTTCCAAAGCGGTATGAATGTCGGTGTGTTCGTTCTCATTATCTCTGGCATACTCGATTTCCATATCAACTGTCATATGTGCGTCTTCCATGTCTGCATGGTACATCATGGCTACCGCCCATTCGTTAAATGACAAAGTGAACGACTGCATACTGTTATCTTCGTCAAAATCACCTATGTATTTTTCAACATCTGCGGCGTCAGCAGAGAAAGCTTTATGGATCAGTAGCATAACGTCTATAGGATATTCCATTTGGGATAATACATCTTGTTCTTTCATAATCTTATTAATTTACACTTTATTTTTGTAGCTTACGTACATTTAATTCTAACATAAATCATATTGAGGAAACCGTATTTATGATACTATCGATGTACTATAAATAAGGTGCAACAGAAATGGATTTTGGTTTAATTATGTTTCCCACTGGATACGCAATTCAGCCCGATGTTTTGGCCAAAGAAGCCGAGTTACGTGGATTCGAATCAATGTGGTTCCCGGAGCATACGCATATTCCTGCGTCTAGGGAAAGTGCTTGGCCAGGTGGCCCGGATTTGCCTAAAGAATATTGGAGTACTTATGACCCATTTGTTTCTTTATCTTTTGCAGCTCAGGCAACAAGCACTATCAAATTGGGCACGGGAATTTGTTTAGTTATAGAGAGAGATCCCATAACTCTAGCTAAAGAGATTGCTAGTATTGATCAATTGTCTCAAGGGAGATTCATGCTGGGCATTGGTGGTGGTTGGAACGCCGAAGAAATGGCAAACCACGGGACAAACTTTAAAACTAGATTTAGCCGTTTGAGAGAAACTATTTTGGCGATGAAGGCTATTTGGAATAACGATACCGCTGAATTTCATGGCCAGCATATTGATTTTGATTCAATTTGGTCATTCCCAAAACCATTTCAGAAACCTAATCCACCCATATTGATGGGAGGAGATGGACGTGCAACTTTTGATAGAGTGACAGAGTTTTGTGATGGATGGATGCCTATTTGGGGACGGACCTCTAATAGTGTTAACGGTAATAATTTAGAGGACAAAATAGAAAACTTGAGATCTAAATGGTCTGAATCAGAACGCGATGATTCAAACTTAGACATAACTCTTTTCGGGGTCCCTCCTGAGGGTGAGGCTGTTGAGAAAGCTATTAGCATGGGGGCAAATAGAGTGATATTTGGAACTCCATGTGCGGACGAATCTATAGTTATTCCGCATTTAGATAAATGCGCTGAGTTTATAAAAGGGTATCAGTATGAATAAGATATTATTAAGACTTAACAGAGCCTGTTTTTGGGTAGTAGTAGTTGCTGCAGTCACATCAATGGTCGGTGCTGCGGGACTTCCTTTGATAGGTTCTGGGGACGATGTTTATACCGAGTTTGATAAGGTTGATCCGGAAAGGATTTATAGCAGCGCCGTAGCGGATATAGAGGATGTCAGAACTAATAATCGAGCTAATATAAATAAAACTTATGTGGCAAGAGCGTATGTTTTAACCAAGACGATGGCATCGATGTCTGAGCAGTTAGCTTTGCTATGGGCTATTTCATTTGGTGTGATTGGTATTTTGTTGCAGTATTCTTACTATCAGATGCGAAAGTGAATTAGTAGGATAACATTCATATTATTGGTCAACTAACAATTAAATGCGTCCCAGCTCTCCTTGTTGGAATTTCGTTTAGTATGTGACTTATTTAAGAGTCTTGATGTAGTTTACTAAATGCCATATTTCTTCGTCAGATAGTATAGATTCATGAGGGTACATGCTCGTACCATCTTTGCCATATTTGATGATAGTAAATAATTCGTTATCAGGGTGTAATGGCACGTGTACTAATAAGTTGTTAGCATCTTTTTCAGGTATGGGTCTGAGTGTTTCATATAATGGACCATTGCCTATGCCTGTTAGTCCGTGGCAAGCTACACAATTTTCTCTATAGATATTTTTACCTATTTGAATAGAAATAGAGTCTGGAAGCATTGGATTGGTGGCTTGATTATTTAACTCGATGGTACGTGAGTAAATAGAGATAACTAACCCTATGGAGACGCCAATAACTCCAATGATTAAATATATCCGCCCATATTTATCATGCCATCCCCCATAAATAATACTCAATACTAGTAGCAGTATTCCTAATACCAGTATCGTTAATCCAAACAATATTCTCCCAACAAAAACATCCAGTTCTCCAAATTGAGGATTGCTGCTACCTATATTTTCTCTAAAAGCAAATCTGGAATCTAATCCAGAAGACTTTTGTATTAGAACTTCGAATTGCCAAATTCCTTCTAAATTCAGCATTAAAGGTTCCGTTTCGTATGTTGCTGAGTCTGTCAAATATGCGTAGAGCGTTGTATCTCCAACGTCTTCATTTAGATAGGTTGATTTTATGATCACATTTTCTGCGTTTTGGATGGAATTACCCGTTAAATCTGTAAGATTTAGATTCATCGAATTTAACCCTAACGAACCGGGTACAATTGCCATCTCCAGATTGATACCTTGCTCATACTGATCGAATTGAATTTGTTCCGATAGGATAGTCTGTGCGCTTTTTGCCGGTTCTAAGGATTTTAGAGAGCCCACTGAGATTATAATTAATATTATTAGTATTGATTCAATAGTAATCAAAGCTATTGCTATTCGAGTCATTGAAGTGGGTTTTTTTAAGAACTTGATAATCACGTAAGTATTTATGCCTGCAATAATAATAGCGAGACTGATTAATAGCACTTTGGCTATGAGAGTTATTCCGTAAAGAGTGAACAGAGCTTCCGGTTTGTTCACTTGCATCCAACCCACGTATAACCCCGTGATGCTTAGAAGTATTATGGAAAAGATGCCGACGTTTCTGAATTTTAAAAATGCTTGCTTAATAAAGTCTGACAGATTGATGGTGGAGAGACGGTTCCTTAGGCAATGGGAGTACACTGTCAGTGTTACAACGCTCCCTGTCCAAATACCGCTGAATACTATGTGGAGGATGTTGATTACCACTCCTTGATAATAGAGGCTGCTGATTGATGCATTGTGTCCAGATAAGCTATGAGCTATGAAAAAGACCATGCAGGTAGCTATTACCAAGTATTGAGACCCAATTAATACATTTTCGCGTTGATCTGATTGTTTATAGTGGTAGGTTGCATAGCTTATCGGTAAGGTCAGCAAGATGCAGAGTTTAGCCCAGGCTAGTTTACCCCAAGTAGTATCGAAAAATATGCTTACTATAGAGTTTAGGAACGAGTTTAACGTGGTTACTTCGTATAATGATGACACGTGAAGGACTAATTGAGCAGAGCATCCAGTGAGCGTGATAATGAACCCGGCTAATAAGAGTATGTTTCTGGGAATTAGGGTTATTTGCCAAATATTGATGTTTGTGGCCATTAACATAGTTACTGAGATTGGCTTGAGAATAATCAGATTGAAAAATGCGCTCCCGAACAGCAATAAAATCCCAATTAAGATTATTGATTTGACGAGAGGCTCAGCATTGTATAGAAACATTGATTCTTCTATTGAAAATGAAGAAGAAGACAATGGCTCGCCCACCGAGTAAAAGTAGCTTCCTCGTACTTTGTGTCCATCTACTGTAGATACATTTCTCCATATGACGGTGTAAGTACCTTTAGGAGTTTCTGGTAGGGTCACACTAAGATACGTTCGATCAGTTGGGTCTAGTTTGCTATCTCGATTATCTACTTGATTACCCTGAGTATCGTACACTTTGATAGAACTTAGATTCTCAGATAAAGTCTCTGTAAATTTGAGATTTATGATTAGTGGGCTTTTGTCTAAGACACTGTTTTGCTTAGGGACTGCATCTACCAAATTGGCGTGACCGTATACAATGCTTGAGGAAGTAAAGGTCACATAAAGTGCCAATAAACTGCATAAAGTTAAGAATCTTACCCAGAATTTGACTGGTATGACTCTCATTTCACCCGTTTACCTTTCGCTCCTAAAATTGCAAGAACTATAGATGCGATTAGTCCTATGAACAAAAGCCCATAAAAAATTTCATCCCAATACCAATATTGACCATGTAAAAGAAAAACCATACTTACAACCTTAAGAATTGTTCTAGTTAAATTGTATATTAAATAGTGCTATCTGGCGCAAACTTTCATACCAGATAGCACTAAACTAGTTAAGAATTATTTTTTCTGAACTGTAAACCTAGGCTCACACAGCTGATAACTATACCTACACCGCCAACAATTATGCTGATTATGATCCAAGTATTAAATCTATTGGCGAGTAGTAATGCTGATTGAGAAACCTCTGTAGCTTCTGAGATGGCTCCAGTTATTTCCCTGTCTGAGGTCAGTTTTTTAGGGAATTGGATAGCCGTAGGTGAGACAATATCATCGAAATCTCCGCCGCCGCCCATGGAGATAAATGTTTCATCTATTGTACTACTATAAATTGTTCCATATATTCTAATTTCATATATTCCTGGACTCGTTGGTATGAAAGGAGAAGTATATCTTCCTGGCATATCGCTATCTTCGTTTAAATTTAGTATTACAGAAGACTGAGTGCTAACATGTATTAATTCTGTTTTGAGGGTTTCAGATAATCCTGATATTGGTTCTTTTGTATCAGTTGTTGAAGGCATAATGCCGCTTGTTATGGCGTGTTGTCCTTTACTGTAATTAGTCCAGATGATTGTGGCTCCTGGTTGCACGCTAATGTCGGATGGCATTAGCGAAGTTTCGTGAATCATGACTTTAACTTGCCCTGAAACCCCTTCATCGGATATTCGAATGGTTCCGGTTATATCGTGATTCATGTGGTCGTGATAAGGAATTTCAATATTGTTGAGCTCTTGTGAAATAGTAGTAGAGAATTTTTCTCCGGCTGACAATAATTCGCTCGCGAAAATTGCCCCATGAGCTTCGACATCTATATCAGAATGCCCATGTGAATGATTATGACCGTCATCATGGTTGTCTTTCAGGGAAGGCTTACCTGTGATTTTTACTTCAATGGCATTGATGATTCCTTCATAGGCTGGTTCGTTTTCAAACCCTATGACGAAATTAAAGTCCTTTACATCCCTGCCTCCATGGGCAGATACATTGTCGAAAGCTGTCAATGAAAAGAACATTGCGGCACATGACAGCACAAATAAAGTTTTAATATGTTTCATAATACTCCTTCTAGTTAGGTCGTTTGATACAGTGAATCTAGATAGAAGAAATAGGAGGATTAGTCTGAACAGGATAAGAAATGCTCATCAAATATTTTGGTGGTGTGGATATAAACTTAATCATCCTTGAACTGGATTTTGCTATAAAATTGATTGAAGTCCATTTCCATATAAATAACACGCTTATTAGTCCTGGGGCAAAATATGAATCCGGGAGAAAAGCTAATTCTGTAATTGATTTTGATTGGTCACTCTCAGTTCCATTGAAGGTTTTAGATTCTTGATGCGAGTGCAGATTAATATATGAATGGGAATGATGACCAGTATTCGGCAAGTGGGGATGATTTGGATAAAAGTCAAAGGCATGATGATTCATTAAAGGCAGCATGAGCTGGCACAGTAATAATATAATCAGTGCTATAGAAGCTGATGTTATGTGATTAGTCGGTTCTTTAACGGGAACATAAGAATGTGCGCGCATAGTTTTGTACAAACACCTTCATAATCGGATTATAAGATATTCGTAATTATATAGTATGCTTTTTTTAAATGCATTGTGTTTACGAATTACTTCACAATTTATTAATATGTTGTTGGTTTTTGACTTAACAGGAATATTATCTACGATTTGTTGATCAAATAAATTGAAACTAAACGTCTTGTTAGAATTTGCAAACGAATCTAGTTAGCGGCATGCTCTAAAACCTCAAAAAATCAGTATGGAAAACTATCATTATATGAAGTATTATGTCTACATGAAGTGATTAGTTCCTGTTGATTAGAGCTAGTAATTAAAAGGTGTGAATGGCCTAGGATAGAAGAAAAACTTTTATTTATCCTGCATTACTAGAACTAGATTAGGATTGACTAATATAATGAGTTAGGATATGCTAACTCAAGTCAGAGGATAGGATAAGTTTTACGTTTGACAATGAGAATGATTCTCATCTACAATGTAAAATTGTGAGGTGGAAATGTTCAACTACTTTCTGAGAGTGAGGGGTAGATTGAATGATTCAGTAGGCTAACCACTAATGCAATTATCTTTTTATTATTTAAGGCGGCGGACTTATGCATATATTGTTGTGTGATGATCAACAATCATTAGACAAACTTGACCCTACATTGACCATATCTGGATATACCACTATAAAATGCGAAGATGGCATTTCTGCCCTACGAGAATTTTTGATTAGTGAGCCTGAGCTCATTATCACAAACTTAAAACTGCAATACATGGACGGACTCGAACTGACAAGAAGAATTAGAGAGCGTTCAGATGCCCCGATAATAGGTCTATCTGATACTAATCATGTTGATGCAAAAATAGAGGCATTTAATGCAGGAGTAACAGATTTCTTGCTTAAACCAGTTTATGAAAAAGAATTACTTAGTCGAGTGGATGCCTGTTTATTGAGACTAGGGAAAAACGTTAAGCCTATGACTAGGTACGATGATGAATTATTGGAAATTGATTTTGTGAAAAGAGAAGTTAAGGTTAAGGGGCAGAAGATAGATCTGACCCGCACCGAATATAATTTGTTGTCTCTATTAGTCAAAAGGAATTCTCAAGCTTTGTCATTGGAGTTTCTATTGGCTAATGTTTGGGGTAGGGAATACGACACTTTTGACTTAGTTAAATGGCATATTAGTAATTTAAGGAAAAAAATCCGAAGAATCAGTAACGACCAAAATCCTATAGTAACAGTTAGAGGATATGGTTATATCTACGATAATTCGTTAATAGTGAGTTCTCCAAGCTCCTATGACGTGATGTCAGGCTACCGTAACAAAGCGAGTTAAACACTTAATATAAATCGTGAGATTACATCATGAGATTAGCAACCTTATCCCACATCCCGTGGCCTGAAAACAACCTTGAGCCTAGAGCATTAATAGCCAATGCTTGTGATGAAGTAGTTTTAGCAGAGCATTTGGGATTTGATAGTGCCTGGTTTGCGGAACACCATTTTTCCAGATATGGATTAGGTTCATCTTCTCTAATGGTGATGTCTCATATTGCGGCTATGACTAAAACTATAGAACTGGGGACTGCTGTGTTACTGCCAGCATTGCATAATCCAATTAAACTTGCCGAAGATACGGCAACTTTGGATGTTTTGAGTGGCGGAAGATTAAGCGTGGGATTTGGCAGGGGAACTGAAGGGTATGAATACCACGGCTATATGGTGGATTGGGAAGAGAGCCAACGAAGATTCAGAGAAACAATCCAAATAGTCAAAAATCTGTGGACTCAAACTGATGTGGAATATGATGGAGAGTTCCATAAAATTCCTAAAACCAATTTAGTTCCTCGTCCGTTACAAAACCCTCACCCTTCTGTGTTTATAGCAGCTACCCGGACAGAAGAAACCCTTCAATACGCACTTCAGTCGGGTCATATGATCCTCAGTGGTCCAGTTGCAGATACCGAAGATGCGATAAACATGTGTCAGAATTTTATTGATGTAGCATCTAAATCTGGGTCTAAAGCTGATATATCGGAAATACCATTTTTCAGATATGTATATGTAGCCGAATCTGAAGAACAAGTTAAGGAAGATACAGAGATTCCACTGCAATGGACATTTGACATGATTAAATGGCGTAGATCTTTATTAGTCGAGAGCGAAGTCAACCATAGTATCAGTGAATGGAAACAACAAAATGAAGTTGAATCATCTAATTTTGACGACCTGTTGAATAATCGAGTTATAGTTGGTACCCCTGATCAATGTATTGAAAAAATTTTAGCCTTGAAAGAAATTGGGATAGATTATTTTGGATGTAATTTTGCATTTGGTGGTTTGTCTCATGAAAAGGTTACGAAAGGTATGAAATTGTTTGCATCTGAGGTTATGCCACATATATGATCAGCTGATTATTTTCGGATGATTGTAGTGATAAGACCAATTGAAAGAACTACGAAAAGAGTAAAAAAGGTAGCGTGCAAACCTGTCATAAAAGCTCCGGACATTTCTGGCGTAATATTGTCAAGATTAGATCCTAATCCATTAATTTGAAAACTGATTACTATGATGCTTGTGGTAACAGACATACTTATCACATTTGCTGAATTTCTAACCAGTTGAGTCATAGCAGACATAACTCCGAATTTGGTGTTATCCACTTCGTTGAGTATCGAGCTATTGTTTGGGGAATTGAAGATTCCGTTTCCGGAAGTTTGTAGCATAAGCATTGGGATTAAGAATATCAAAGGGGAAGAATCTGAAACCCAAATAGATAATGATAAACAGGCAACTAAAGATAAACTTAACCCAAGTATTGTAAAAGCTTTCCACCCAAATTTATCAGATAAATACCCGCTAATAGGAGACAGAAGAGCCATGCATATTGCGGGAGGTATCATTGATAGACCGACAACTAAAGGTTCAAGGTTGAGTATTTTTTGCATGTAAAAAGGCATGATAAAGCGGACTCCTCCGGTTCCAAAGAAGGATATCCAACTAGATAAGAATCCTAACCCTATTATAGGGTTGGTAAATAGTCGCACATCTAGCATTGGGGAAGTGACTCTTGTTTCCACTACTATAAACAGAATTAATAGACAAACAAGGACAAAAGCTCCGCCTAATATTGGAAAGGAGCTCCACCCATACTCGGTGACTTTGTTAAATAGTAGAAGTATGCCAATTAAGAATGTGGTGGATATTACTGAACCCTTCCAATCAAATGGATTGTTCTTGAGATCGATTTTGTCTTCACTGCGAACTCCCATAACGATTATTGTTACTACTATAGCAATGAGCGCCACAGGTATATTTACTATGAATACGGACTTCCATCCGAAGAGGTCTACTAACAAACCTCCCAGAGCAGGTCCGGCTATCAACCCGGTACCAACCACACTTAAATGACTTCCTAGAGCTTTCCCTCGTTCCGCAGCTGGGAAAGTTGATACTATAATTGCTATAGCATTGCCTTGAATCATGGCAGACCCTGCCCCTTGGAGTATTTTAGATAATATAACCATAATCAGTTCCGAAGATATTGAAGCGAAAAATGAGGCTACAGCGAAAATTATCAAACCAAAAATATAAATACGGTTTTTTCCTAAATAATCACCTAATCTCCCCATGGGTAGCAAAAGTGCACTGATTGTTAATAGGTAACCAGTAACAACCCATTGCACTGCGGGGAGGTCACTGCCAAAATGAGTCTGCATTACTGGTAAAGCCACTAAGACACTTCCGTGATCCACTACTGATATGAATGTGCCTATAGCTATACTAAAAAATACGAACCATTTGTAATATTTAGTGTTTTGAGAAATGTAAGGTAATTGGGTCATATAACTAGAGTAATTTACGGACTCTGTGGAACGTGATCGTAAAATATATTCCTAGTATTAAGCCCATTGTTCCTAAACAAGCTATGCCTACACGTACGGACGTTAAATCTATCAACCAACCAGCTCCGATGGCTGATAGTATTACAAATCCTTTAACATAGAAATGCAGAGTACTGATCCTGCTTCTAAGATGGTCAGGGACAAGAGATTGTATTAACGCTCCATTAGTGGTTCTAAAGAAAGATTGCGCAAAGGCCATTATGAAAATCAAAAAGAAAGCAGCAGGCATCCAATTAGAATAAGCAAATAATATTACGGATATAGAACTGAGAATTGTAGTCCCTAGGACAATATGCCCTTTTTTGAATACATACCCAAACGAAGATGTGATTAACGGTGAGAAAAACCCCCCAAGACCAGTAACAGCAAATAAGTATCCCCCAATTTCAGGCCCTTGGAGCAACACTTCAGCGGTGAATATAGGGAGAAGAAACCATACTGGATGTAAAAGTAATTCGGGTATTACAGTTAGTACTATTAGGTTTAGTAATGCTCGGTCTACTTTCCACAGATATACTAATCCCTCTTTCAGTCCACTAAATATACGAAGTTTTTCTTTAATGGTATTGCTGCTGGGATTCGATCCTTTGAATGGTATTAGGAAGAATATAGTTCCCATGTATAGCATAGCTTCTATCGCAAAATTCCAGCTAAATCCTAAATTTGCTATTAAGATTCCTCCCACAAAAGGAGTTATTAATCTGGTTCCGGTAATGGTGAACACATTAGTGGCCATTGCGTTCCCTATTAAGTCTCGTGGCACTGTAGTGGCAATTAATGCATTGCGGATTGGCTGTGTGATGCACAAACAAGAGCCTGAAATAACAACGTACGCTATAACGTGCCACACTTCTACATAGTCAGTGGTATTCCAAAAGGCGAAAAACCATGCTACACAGGCCATAAATCCTTGCAGGCTCATGATCAAATATTTTCTATTTAATCGATCTCCTAGAACTCCACCTATAGGCCCTATGAGTAAACTGGGTAATAGATTGATTCCACCTACTAAGGCCACTAATAATCCGGTTGTAGCTAAATCAGCACTTAATGTTTGTACTAACCACCCAGCGGTGAATAATTGTAACCATTGAGCGCCATTTGAACAGATATTTCCTAGGAATAAAAATCTGAAGCTACTTGAACTCCGCCAAGAATCGAAAGTTTGTATGTGGGCTAGTTTCAATCTGAGACCTTCGTAGTTTGTTTAAGGATACATGGAAACCAGGATCATAACACAATCCGGTTGATTATTTGCCTACTTAAACAAACTCAGAAAATTCAGTAGGATATCTTTGCCATTTGGTGTCATTATAGATTCTGGATGAAATTGGATACCTTGTGTTTGGTATTTAGTGTGCTTAAGCCCCATAATTAATCCATTTTCTGTCCAAGCTGTTACTTCTAAACAATCAGGGAGGCTTTCTTTTTCGACAATCAAAGAATGGTATCTGATAGCTTGAAATGGATTAGGCAGTCCTTGGAAAAGTCCAGTGTTGTTGTGATGGATCATTGATGTCTTTCCGTGTCGTATCTCATCGGCTTGAATCACTGTCCCTCCAAAGGATTCGCCTAGACATTGATGTCCTAAACATACGCCTAATACAGGTATCTTAGGGGCGAAATGCTGGATCGTGTTGTTAGATATTCCAGCTTCCGTTGGGCTACAGGGTCCTGGAGATATAATGATTCCATCAGGATTCAGGTTTGAGATTTCTTCGATAGATGTTTGATCATTCCGTAGAGTTAACACCTCTGTTCCTAATTCTCCAAAATATTGGTGTAGGTTGTAGGTGAAAGAATCGTAGTTATCTATCATTACTAACATGATGTTCCCTTGGGATGAATTTTCTTTATTATAACAATTAACTAAGCCTTTTCTAGTAGTGCAATTAAATAACCAGTTATAATTGATTCACTTACAGGGATATTTCTATTGATAAAACACTTCAAGTACTGCACACTATTACGATGATCAAGATACTACGTATCATACGTAACTTTATTTTTGGGCTAAATTCTAGAAAGACTCCGGTACCACTTACTGCCGGCACAATTCACAGAATAAATATGTTTGATATGCTGTTGGGGTGTGTATCAGGTTTAACCGGTGATATAGTTGAGTGCGGGGTTGGTCATGGCAGATCATTATTAATGATTACATCTATATCCACACGATATGATGAAAGGACTGTTTTTGCGTTTGATAGTTTTGAAGGATTTCCAGATGTATCCGAGTTGGATAGCGCGCACAATCCATCAGCAATAAAAGGACATTATAAATCTGACTTAGAATCAGTTAAAATATTTTTAACGAACAGTGGATTACCTGTAGAGCACATACAGAACATCGTGTTTGTTACGGGGTTCTTCGAAAATACATTGAAAAACTTTGTTAAGCCAATTGTTTTCCTACATATTGATGCGGACTTAAGTACTAGTTATTCCACTGTATTGATGACATTATTTGATCAAGTGGTTGCTGGCGGAATTATATTATTTGACGAATATAATGAATCAAAATGGGCCCATACAAGTATCATTATCAATGAGTTTATGAAAGACAAGGATGTCCGCTGGGGTGTTTATAAGACGGATTTAATTGAAAAATATTATGTTATCAAGCAATGATGGGAATGTAGAATGAAAAGAAGTTTGGTAGAAGGTTTCCAGAATGTATTGATATTGATGAGGACGAAAGATTTTAGAGTCCTATGGTTCGCTGGAGGTATATACCACATAACCAGATGGATGGATCCTGTGGTAATGGGTCTAGTTATGTGGGAGCTGACAGGATCACCATCTCAAGTAGCAATATTACTTGCATTGAAATGGTCTCCTATGTTGCTGTTTGCTTCTATTTCAGGATATCTGTCTATGGTTTTCAATAGAAAATTCCTGATGCTGATAACTCAAGGAGGCACGGTAGTTATCCTTGCAATGTTTTCCTTGTTGGCTTTATATGAACTGATTGTGCCTTGGCACTTGCAGCTGGGTGCATTTGCACTTGGCGTGTTCTATGTTTTGGATTTTCCTGCGAAACGTACTTCCATACATGATGTGTCAAAAAGTAATCGGTTATCCAATGCGATGTTCCTGGATATAATAAATCATGCATTAGGGAAAGGAGTTGGACCTTTCTTAGCTGGGTTTACTATTCAGTTCTTGGGCCCTATAGGTGCTTTTTTATTATTACTAATATTTGCGAGTACGTCTTTTGTCATTTTGACTTTTTATGGATTCAAACAAGAAAAAATCACGATACATATATCCCAGGTCTGTAGTACTTTATGGCAAGGATTTGTATCTGCGTTTACCAACAAAGTTGTTTTTGGAGCATTGTTAGCAAGTTTAGTATTTAATTGGTTCGTTTTCAGTTGTGAAGCACTTCTGCCTGTAGTTGCGGTTGATGATTTGCAGGTGAATGCATTTTGGGCAGGGATCTTGGTGTCAGCGTTCGGGACAGGGTGCTTGTTCGGAGGATTATCGATGTCATTCGTTGGTAATATAGAACTAAAAGGCAGGGTATTAGTGGCTGGATTCATTATACAAATGATTGGGTTTGTGTTATTTGGATGGTTAAATGTTTACCTATTGTGTTACCTGTTTTTGTTTATAGCTGGATTCGGGAATGCTTTGCTGAGTGCTATGTCCACTCCTATAGTGATGTTGAATGTGGAAGAAAAAGACAGACCGATGACATTGGGGGTAGTTGCACAATGCGTTGGGGCGGCAGCGCTAGGTGGATTTACGACAAGCCGGTTAGCTGGTCTTTACGGCGCAGGTGACACGATGATAATCAATCAGAGCATAGGTTTTGTATTATTAGCGGTGATATTGATATTTACCCCATTATTAAGAAACCGGACTTAATAACTTAGGGTTAAGTCTGATAAAAAACGTCTAATTCAGGTGTAATAGGCCAATTTAAGCCTTCTCCCGAGGTTATTCTGTATTCATCCCAAAACACCCAATTTTGAGGCTCTCCTACGCAGTCTTTGTAGTAGCAGTGTGCAAACGGAGATTCAGAATATTCAGCTACTCCAAGCAGAGACTCGAGTTCAGAGATTACTTCTTTGACTGTTTTGAAATTGTTTAAATTGATGATGTTATCATTTGTGAATTCTAGATATGACGCTCTTTCACAGGTGGTGCAAAAAATGGAGACTTTCATTATTACTTAAAATAATTCCACTAATTCTATCCAGTTACCATCAGGGTCCTGAGCATATAATGCTTTTCTTAACAATTTACCATTCTCGTCATGCAAGGATACCGGTGGATTAACAGGCTTTAAACCATTAGCTTTGGCTTGGGTATAAAACGTTTCAATGTCCTCTACTAAGAATGCGAGGTGCGAAGCTCCTAGGTCATTTTTTTCAAATTGGGCTCTAGAACCAGTAGGGGTTAAATATTGGATCAATTCTAATTGATGTCCCTCTCCTAATTCCAAGAAAGCGTTCTGGAGGTGCGCTTCAGAGTATCCAAGTAATGTTTCAGCGAATGGTCCACTTCTCTCTCCTCTACCTGCTAGCGACATGCCGAAAACAGAGGTATAGAAATCGATACTTTTATCAATGTCTTTGACTATGAACCCGGTATGAAAGAATGACTTAAGCATTAAGGAGCCTCCTTGGCATTGAATTGTAATTCAGCGTTTTCAATGGCTTTGAGTAATGCTCCGGACTTGTAATAGGTTTCAAGGTACTCATCCTCATCGGTACTGTCTGCCACTACACCACCGCCTGCTTGTATATAAGCTGTACCATCTTTTATAACGCTAGTTCTTAAAGTTATACAGGTATCAATATTCCCGGAGAATGAGAAATATCCGACTGCGCCAGCATAAGGTCCTCTTTTTTGTTGCTCTAATTCGGAAATAATCTCCATGGCTCGTATTTTAGGAGCACCTGAAAGTGTGCCTGCAGGAAAGCATGATCTTA
>Ga0114933_10003774_pt1 | contig 14534 bp, 15 predicted proteins | sample 4SBtaG_FD_89691 | JGI IMG/M metagenome (GOLD analysis project Ga0114933, IMG submission 89691) | Deep subsurface microbial communities from Kolumbo volcano to uncover new lineages of life (NeLLi) - 4SBTROV12_W25 metaG | ecosystem: Environmental > Aquatic > Marine > Volcanic | place: Kolumbo...
CCGAGAAGTCATCGGTGAGCCGTGTGCGGGAAAACCGCACGCACGGTTCGAAAGGGGGCCTCCTGCTGACCATCGGTGCCTCGGCGCCGGGAAGTCGGTAGGAGGTCTACCAATGCTGCTGCTGGCCCTGGCTTGTGACGAGTGTCCCGAGGAAGGACCCGCGAGGAGCTGGTCCTGCGACGGAACGGGTCTGACCGAGCCCCTGCCGGTCTGCTCCGAGGAGGACCCTTGCCTGGACCTGCTCGAGACCTACTGCATGCAGGACCAGGCCCGGATCTCGGTCTCCGGTGAGGAGCCGGAGTGCGCCGAGCGCTCGTCGTGGACCGACGGGGACGGGACGGTCCGGTGGTGGTGCGAGTACCCGCCCGAGGGTGATGAGGCGCCGCTCTGGATCTTCGTTCCCGGATCGGGCGGGACCGCCGACGGCATGGAGCAGCTCACGAACCTGAGGTCCCTCGCCGAGGGCGAAGGCGTCTTCCTGGTCAGCGTGCAGCCGCGCTTGTTGCACTGGCCGACCGAGTCGAACCAGGACGGGACCAAGCACGACACCTACCATCGCGACTTCGGCACCAACCCGGACGTGGCCTTCTACGACCACCTCATCGATGACCTGGTGGCCCGGGGCGCGGTGGACCCGGCGCGGATCTGGCTCACCGGGTGGTCGAACGGTGGACGCTTCGCAGCGCTCTACGGGGTGGGGCGGTACGAGACCCCGACCCCGGGTGGCAACCGCGTGGCCGCGGTGGCGAACTACAGCGCGGGGGACCCCTGGGCCCACCTCGTCGAGGGCGACGACTGCGGTGCGGACCGGCCCTCCACGTCGCTCCCGTTCATGCTGGTCAGCCGCGACTGCGACGTCGTCACCGGCAGCACAGACCACTTCGAGAGCTTCGTCGAGGACGGCGAGCACATGACGCTCGGCAACGACGCCGAGGCCTGGCTGGGGAACCTGGAGTCGATGGGCGCCGACACCACCTGGCTGCTCCTCGACCGAAAGGGGAGGGAGGTCGAGGCCTGCAAGCGCAGCTGCTCGATGAGCCGAGCGCTGCTGAACCACGTCTCCTGGCCCACCGAGCACGAGGCGGCGATGCTCACCTTCCTGCAGGAGCACTCGCTGTGATCGGAACGCGTGCGTTCGTCGGCTCGCCTTCGACCCTGGAGATGACCTTCTGAACCGAGAAGGTGGGTCGAGGCTCGTCGATCACCTCCGGCAGTGTGGCGCCGTATTCCCCCTCGAGCCAGACCACGCAGGTCCCCTCGTCGGGGCAGACACTTCGAAGCTGGTCCGCCAGGCCGATGCCCATGCGGGTGTCGTCCAGGCGCAGCTCGAGCTCCGTGCCGACGACCGTGCCGCCCTCGATGCCGAGGACCGAGCGGCGGACTTCGACGGGGAGCTGGATCAAGCCGCTCGAGGACTCCAACCAGCTCTGCAGATCGCCGTCCAGGGGAGGGCCGTCATCGCTCATCTCCACAGGGTTCATGGGCGTCTTCTCCGCGGTCGGGTGCACGGTCTGCGTGGTGCAAGCCAGGATCAGCAAGAGGGTCATGCTTCAGTCTATCGGCGGTCCGTGCCATCGGGCCGTCATCGGGCTTCGGGCTGCCCGCGCCTAGCGTGGTCGGGCACCCGGGACCTCAGCCATCACCGCCCAGTCGCGCAGCCAGCAGCAGACCTCGGCCCAGCAGCTCGTCCACGAGGACCACGTCGCGGCCTCGCCGGACATGCAGGACCTCTACGGGAACAGCTTCCTGGCCGCGAGCCTGTCCGCGGGCGCCGGCACGACCTTCGAGGCCCTGGGCGGAGCGCTCCAGGCCCCCGAAGCCCGAGGCGCCGGCAAGACCGGCCAGGCCGAGGCGGCGAGCGCGCTCGACCAGGACATCGGGCGCTACGGCTCCGTGCAAGAGGGCTTCAACGGGGGCAGCGTGCGCGAGATCCAGATGCTCCTCGGCATGGAGGGTGCTGGGATCACCGGCGAGTTCGGGCCGACGACGCGTGAGCAGCTCGAGCACTTCCAGGGGCGTCGCGGCGTCCAACAGACCGGCGCGGTCGGGCCGACGACCCTGGACTTCCTGAGGCGGGCCAACAGCCCGAACGGCATCCTCTTCGACCACGCGACCGCGGGTGCCTCGGCGACGACCGCGCAGGGCAACGGCGTCGGTGGCGAAGGCGTCGAGGCCTCCGAAGCGATGGCCAACCAGGACCGCCAGCGCCTGCTCGGGATGCGGGAGCAGTTCCTGGTCGTGGGGGAGCGCTACGACCTGCCTCCGGCCTTGCTCGCCGCCATCGCCAGCCGGGAGACGCGGGGTGGCACCCAGCTCGCTCGGGACGGCTACAGCCGCTGGGACGGCAACGGCTTTGGCGTGATGCAGGTCGACTACCGGCACCATCGTCCGCGGGGCGGCGCGCGCAGTCGGGCTCACGTCGACCAGGCCGCGAAGATCCTGTCGACCTACCTGGCCCAGGTCCGCAGGGACTTCCCCGACTGGACCGACTCGAAGCAGCTCCAGGGAGCGGTCTACGCCTACCACCGGGGCCCGAGCTCCTTGTCGAGGGGCGGGCTCGACGCGCTCAGCGCCGGGCGGGACTACAGCAGCGACGTCTGGGCGCGGGCGCGCCATCTCTCCGGCGACTTCGCCGGCACCCAGACCACCATTCGGGTCGAGCCCGACTCCGGGCCGGACGAACAGCTGGTCCAGGTCGCCGATGCCGCGTCCAAGGACGAGGAGTCTTCGAAGCCCGGCGCGGCCGAGGCCGACACGGGGGAGGGGAGCGGCAAGTCGACCCTCGACCTGGCAGCCAGCATCGACGGCGGAGCCAAGTTCGAGCGAGGCGCCACCGGCGGCGCAGTGCTCGAGATCCAGCGGCTCCTCGGCTTCGGTCCGAAGGGCCAGACCGGGGAGCTGGGGCTGTACACGGAGCAGAAGATCGTCGAGTTCCAGACCTCGCGCGGGCTCTCCGCCGACGGCATCGTGGGCCCCGACACCTATGCGGCCCTGGTCCGAGCGAGCCGCCTGCCCGACGTCGCCCTGATCGACCAGCACGCGATGAACAGCCGGAACGCCGGTGGCTACTGCGGCGTCGCGACGATGCTGACGACCCTGGGTGGGCTGGGCAAGGACCCCGGCGTCGACGTCCAGAATCGGGGGCAGCTCGATGCCTTCGCGTCCCAGATGTACATCCAGGGCAAGGGCTCCTCAGGCAGCCGGATGGCGATGGTCCTGCGGGACCAGGGCGAGGAGGACGCGCGCATGACCTATGCGGGCAGCGTCTCGGAGATCATGGAGACCCTGAAGAAGGGCAAGCCGGTGCCGGTCGGCTTCGCCAGCATGGGCGGCAGCATCGCCAAGACCCAGGGGCGGTCAGCCCGCTACGGCCAGCTCCGCGAGGGAGACCGCCACTTCCACCAGTTCGGCGAGTCGGGCCACTGGGCCGCGGTCGTGGGCTTCGAGGGAGACCCACGCAGCACCACCCACTTCATCGTCAACGACAGCGACACCGGGGCCCAGATCCGCATGACCCGCCGCGAGCTCGAGCAGCACACGCTGGCGAGCAAGGGCATCTGGATGGTGCAGGGCATGTAGCCCCCGCCTCAGAGCTCGGTCAGCCAGCTGCTGGGGCTTCGGAGCAGACCGTGCTCCTCGTCGTAGTAGTGGGCCCGGTCGCCGTCGAACTCGATCGCGATGCCCTCGAAGGTCCCGATGCCGGTCTCGACCTCGGCGCTGCCGTCGGCCAGGGTGGCGGTGAAGCTGCCCTCGTCCGAGAAGCTACCGTTCGCGTCGGTCTGGGTGCGCGTCCAGGTGGTGGTCCAGCCCTCCTCGGGGGCCCAGGGCATCGACAGGTAGCCGTCCCACTCGGTCGAGTACGAGCTCTCGACGACCTCGCCCCCGGCGGTCCAGCTGGCGCTGTACTCGGTGGTCAGCATCCAAGCGCCCTCGTCATCGCAGCCGTAGGTGCGCGTGTACTCGCCGGCGAAGTCCTCGAGGTGGGAGGCCTCGTAGGTCGTCACCGAGGACGTGGTCACGAGCGTGCCGTCGCCCCAGGGGCCGTGGCTGACGACGGTGTGGGTGAAGGTCGACTTCGTCCCGGTGTCCGCCTGGTGCTCGGGGGTGTCCTCGTAGTCCAGGTCGGTGCCCTGCTCCAGGCCGGCCCAGGGCGGGCAGGCGGTGCTCGGCTCCTCGGCCTCGCCGGTGTCGGCCGAGTCGAGCGTGCCGCTGTCGAGGGAGTCCTTGGTGCAGGCGAAGACGAACAGAAGGTGCATGGGGTCCTCTAGCGGGTCGCACCGTTGACGGCGCCGACCAGCCCCTATTCATTCGGGCGCACAAGTGGGTTCGTGCCAGGTGGCCCAACGCCGACGGGGAGCGTCGCGGCGGCGGCCTGAATGGGCGAGCTGAGGGGTCAACTCGGGCAAACGGTCCTTGTGGCGGCCAGAACGGGCGAGCTGACGAGTCAACTCGGGCAAACGGTCCTTGTGGCGGCCAGATCTGGCGAGCTGACGCCTCAGCTCGGGCAAACGGTCCTTGTGGCGGCCTGAATGGGCGAGCTGAGGGTTGAGCTCGGGCAAACGGTCCTTGCGCTGAGTCGCCTAGGCCGTGGACGAGCGGCTCCGGCTCTTCCTTCGCTGAGGGTTCTGTAGACTCGCGCTCCAAGGGAGAAACCGATGAAGCTTCGCAATCTTGCCGTGGGTGGTCTTGTTCTCTTCAGCGCGCTGGCGTTCAGCGACACCGCTCAGGCTCGCGATGCCTACATGGGTGAGGTCATCTACACCGCCGCCAACTTCTGCCCTCGGGGATCGGCCGAGGCCGACGGCAGCATCATGGCCATCAACGACAACACCGCGCTCTTCGCGCTGCTCGGCACCACCTATGGAGGAGACGGTCGGACGACCTTCGGCCTTCCGGATCTGCGCGGCCGGACGGTCGTGCACGCTGGCGAGGGCCCCGGACTCTCCTCTCGCACCCAGGGCCAGCGAGGAGGGACGGAGACGGTCACGCTCACCGCGGCCCAGATGCCCTCGGTCCAGGTCGCCCAGGTGGCGACGGTCCCCGACGCCGAGAGCGCCGGCGCGGCGTCCACCGAGGGCCTGGTGAAGAACGTCAAGGTCGGCGGCGGCCAGGCTCACACGAACCTGGCGCCCTACCTGGTGCTCAAGGCCTGCATCGCGACAGAGGGCACCTTCCCGTCGCGGGACTGAGCCCTGGCGCTCCTCAGCGCGAGTACCAGGTCACGACTACGCCGTAGTCGCCTTCGATGATGAAGTTCGTGTCCCAGTGCGCAGCGTCGAGGACCTCGGGCTCGAAGCGCTCGCCGGAGAGCGTCTCGGGCAGGCCCAGCTTCCCTGCAAGGACCGGGTCGACGAGGACATCGCGGTCTCCGAGTCGGGACAGCGCGCTCGTGTCTGCGCCCGGAAAGATCGCGACGAGCACCGTGTCGGTGGGACCGAGGCCCACGCTGCCCAGGGGCCGACCGGCCCAGCGAACCTCGGTCCAGTCGGGCGGCACCGGCACATTGCTCGCCAGGCTCGCCGCATCCGAGCTCACCTGGATCTCCGGCTGCTTGAAGCAGGCCAGCGCCAGGAGCGTCACTCCTCCACCAACTTCCAGGTGCTCACCCGACCGCTCACGAAGTGCACCGTCAGCTTCTGGCCGTACTCCGCGCTTCGCCAGCGCATGAACTCCCGGCCGGGCTCCTTCTTCTTCGCTCGGGCGTACTCGCAGCGGATGATCCCGGTGACCTCGGGCATGTCCATGCCGCTGTCGAGGCGGGCGTCGTACTTGCTCAGATCCCCACAGGCCACGCCGTCCCAGGTCTTGATCTTCCAGTCGTCCTCGTAGGCCTCGACCAGGACTTCCTTGTAGATCTGACAGCCGAGCAACAGGGCGAGCATGCCCGGCACCGTAGCGCCTTAGGATCCGACCATGCTCAGCTTTCTGTTGGCCTGTACGGCCCCGGATCCGGTCGATCCTCCGGACATCGAGACCGGCCTCGACGAGGACACCGGTCCCTTCGAGCAGGTCTTTCCGGCCACCGCCGAGGACGTCTCGGACAAGATGGAGGGGATCCGCGAGCGGAACGACCTGCCCGCAGTCGGTGGGGCGCGGATCGACGAGGGGGTGGTCACGGCGCTGGGGGTGTCCGGCGTGCGCGCACGGGACGAGGAAGCCGCGGCGATGTGGAACGACAAGTGGCACCTCGGCTCCTGCACGAAGGCGATGACGGGAACTCTGGTCGCGCGCCTGGTCGAGCAGGGGGTTCTGAGCTGGGACGAGCCGCTCTCGACGCTCCTGCCGGATCTGGACCTGGACGAGGGCGACGCGGCGCTGACCTCGACCCAGCTGCTCTCGCACCAGGCGGGGCTGCCGACCGACATCCCGACGCTCATCTGGAGCGAGCTGTGGAAGGACGGCGACGTGATGGAGCAGCGGGCCTGGTTCGCCGAGGAGATCCTGGCACTGGACTCAGCCCAGCCGATCGGCACCTACGCCTACAGCAACTCCGGGTACATGGTCGTCGGGGCGGCCCTGGAGCAGCGCACCGGCAAGTCGTGGGAGGAGCTGCTCACGGACGAGGTCTTCGAGCCCCTCGGCATGGACAGCTGCGGCTTCGGAAACGCAGCGGTCGATCCGGACGAGCCCGACCAGCCCTGGCCGCACCTCTCGGACGGCACGCCGGTGGCTCCGGGGCGAGGGGACGACAACCCTCCCGCGCTCGGTCCCGCGGGCACGGTCCACTGCTCGCTGATCGACTGGGGCCGCTTCGTCTCGGTCCACGTTGCGGAGGACGCCGACTACCTGCCCGCCGAGCAGTGGGAGCACCTCCACACCCCCGCGGTCGACGACTACGCGATGGGTTGGGGCGTGTACGAGCGCAGCTGGGCGGACGGCACCGTCTACACCCACACCGGCAGCAACACGATGAACTACGCCGTGGTCTGGGCGGCCCCGGAGCTCGGCTCGGCCTACCTGGCGGTCACCAACCAGGGCGACTCCTTCTCCGCCATGGACAGCGTGATCGCCAAGCTGATCGAGTGATCGCTCAGCGCGGCATGTTGTAGGTGCTGTGCTGCGAGGACGACTTCGACTCGCACTTCGGGCAGCGATCGCCGTACTTTCCGCACTTGTGGCACCACAGCTTGCCGCAGTCGTTGCACTTGCGGATGTGGAACCACGACCCTGAGAGCATGCTCATTCGGTAGACCTTGTTGCAGCAGGGGGTAGCGGACATGGACTCTCCTATGGAGCGGTGAGCGGACAGAGGATCGGCCGATGGTCGAAGACCTCGTCCGGCTTCTCCAGGACCTCGCAGCCCCCGGTCAGTCCGTCGCTGGCCACGTGGTCGATGTCGGCGAGGCCGGCGTAGGAGCCGGGAGCGTCCGGGCCAACCTCGGTGTGCCAGCCGAAGGCCAGGCCCTCGCCGACGAAGTCGTTCCACCGCTCGGCCGAGGGGTCGCTGTCGGTGAAGCGCCCGGGGTCGGTGTTCAGGTCGCCGAGGACGAGGTTGCTCGCCCCGTCGGCGCCCGGCGAGCCGTCTCCAAGGTCCACGAAGACCTGGTCCACCTGGGCGACACGGCAGCTCTCGGACTCGGAGTCGAGGCCGCTGGAGCCGTGCACGCTGACGACGGTCAGGTCGGCGAGGTGGAGCCGCGCCACCCTCGCGCCGGAGCCACAGCCCTCGACACCAAAGCCCTCGGCGTCGTCCAAGGTGCTGATATCGTTCCGGACTCCGATGCACTTGTCGCTGTTTCCGGGGTGGCAGGACAGGGAGTAGTCGGGGCCGAGCACGTCCTCGGCCACGGTCGGGTCCCCCTCGCTCCACTCCGCACAGACGAAGTCGGTGTGGAACTCCTCGGGGATCTCCGCGCACTCGGCGGGGTCGAAGATCTCCTGGAAGGCGACGATGTCAGGCGCCGCTTCGGCCAGGACCTCGCGCGCGGCTTCGACCGCGGGGAGCCAGGCGAGGCCGTTGCCATACCAGCCGTCGGCGATGTCCCCGACATCTCCCGAGGCAGCGCCCAGACCGGTGTTCCAGGTCATCGCGATCAGTCCGATGGGTTCGGGCTCGGGGCCCGCGCAGGCGAGGAGCAGGAGCACGCGATCCGCTAACGCACAACGTCGAATAGGCTCCACCGATGAAGCCTTCCCAGTTCGTCGCTCCCGGAGGCCGCGTCCTCCACGTCGGCCTCGCCCCCGGCGAGCTCGCCGACCGCGTGGTGCTCGTCGGAGATCCGGCCCGTGCGTTGCGGGTCGCCGCACGCTTCGGCGCCATCGAGCACGAGGTCCGCAAGCGCGAGTACGTCACGCTGACCGGCAGGCTCCGGGGCCAGCGGGTCTCGGTCATCGGGACCGGCATCGGCACGGACAACGTCGAGATCGCCCTGGTCGAGGCCCACGGGGTGCTCTGCCATGACCTCGAGACCGGGCTTCGTCTCCCGGACGCTCCGCGGATGCGCTTCCTACGGGTCGGAACCTCCGGCGGCGCCCACCCGGACATCGACCCGGGCACGTTGGTCATCGCGGCCTATGCCTTGGGCCTCGACAGCACCGGGCTGTTCTACGAAGGGCCCGCTGCGGACTCGATCGTCGAGGACCTCGAGCGCTGCGCGGCGAGCCTGATCGACGAAGGAGAAGAGGCGAACAGTCGCTTCCGGGGCGCGCTGCGACCCTATGCCTCCAAGGCGGACACGGCCCTGGTGTCGGCGCTGCAGGCGGTGGCGCCGGACGCACTGACCGGCGTCACGGGCACGCTCCCGGGCTTCTACGCACCCTCCGGTCGCTACATCGAGCGCCTTCGGTGCACGCTGCCCGACATCAAGAGCCGACTCGGCCAGGTCCGCTCCGGCCCCTACCGCCTGCTCAACTACGAGATGGAGTCGAGCCTGCTCTTCCACCTGGCCGGGCAGTTGGGGCACGCTGCGGCGACGATCTGTCCGATCATCAGCACGCCAGGCAGCCACGGTCGCGTCATCGACTACAAGCCCGCGGTCGAACGAGCCATCGACCTGGGGCTGGAGGCGCTGCTCGCCTGAGCAAGACGCAGACGAGCCCGCCAGCTGGGGAGCGGGCGGGCTCGTTGTTCCGGACCGTGGCCCTACTCGGGCGCGGCCGCGGGAGCCTCTTCGGCTGACTCCTCTGCGGGAGCCTCCTCTGCGGGAGCCTCCTCGGCAGCCTCCTCTGCGGGAGCCTCTTCGCCCTCGCCCTTGAGCCCGGCGAGGGCCGCCTCGGCCTCGGTCAGCGCGGTGGCGGCGCCCTCGGCGGCGGTCTTGGCGGCGGCCAGGGCCTCGTCGGCGGCGGTCGCGGCGGCGGTGGCCTCGTCGAGCGCGGTCTGCGCGGCGGCCTTGTCGCTCTTGCGACGGGCCTTGCCCAGGGCCTCCTCGGCGGCGGTCTTGGCCTCGCCCGCGGCGGTCGCGGCGGCGTCGGCCTCGCCCAGCGCGGCGCTGGCAGCAGCGGCGGCGGCGCCCGCGTCGTTCACGGCGGCCTCGGCGGCGGCGAGCTCGGCGGCGTCGGCGTCGGCGGCAGCGATCTCGGCCAGGTTGGCCAGACCACCGGAGAAGTCGTCGCCGACCATGCCGGTGATCTTCTTGCCCATGAGCGCGGCGCCCAGGCCACCCATCTCCATGGACCAGTCCCAGGTCACGGTCGTGACGCCGTCGGCCTCGGCGAGGGTCAGGCCGCCGGGGTAGGCCTTGTCCTTGCCGTCGAAGTAGAGGTCGTAGCTCCAGCTCGTGCCGTCCTCGACGGCGGTGGAGACCATCTTGCCTTCGCCCATCTCGGGGCCGTTCCACTCCGTGCCGTGGCCGACCTGGCCGGCTTCGCCGGAGTAGGTCCACTCGCACTCGGGGTCCATCTCGGGGTTCCAGACGGTCCAGTCCTTCCAGGTCTCGAAGTTGGAGACGTAGCCCCAGACGATCTCGGCGGGCGCGTCGATCTCCTGGGTCTTGGAGACGGACAGGGTCTTCTTGGCGTCGGCTGTGTTCAACGCAGTCAGCAGGATCAGCATCACTCCTCCAGGGTGCAGATCCCCCGATAACAACCCTTCGACGGGCGTCACCCCCAGAGGGCCTCGGGGACGCCCTAAATCGGCGGTCAGTCGCTGCGCAGCGGCAGCGTGAGCGTGAAGGTCGCTCCCTCGCCGGGCACGCTGGCGACCTCGAGGCGGCCGCCCTCCTCGGCGACGATGCCGCGGCAGATGGCCAGCCCCAGACCCGTGCCATCGGCCTTGGTCGTGAAGAAGGGCTCGAAGATGCTCTCGAGGGCGTCGGTGGGGATGCCGGGTCCGTTGTCCTGGATGCTGAGCCTGACGTCGTTGTCCAGCGCCCGGCCACGGCAGCGGATGAGCCCCCGGCCGCCCACGGCCTCGGCGGCGTTCATGACCAGGTTCAGGAGCACCTGGCCGATGCGGTCCTCGTCGCCGTGTACGGGCAGCTCGACGGGCAGATCGAGCTCCCACTCGACCCCCCGACGGGTGAGCGCCGGCCCGGCGAACGAGAGGGTGTTCTCGGTGGCGAGCTTCAAGTCGTAGGGGCCGCGCTTGCCCGAGCCGCGTCGCGAGAACTTCAACAGCCGGTTCGCCACGGCGGTGCAGCGCTCCGCTCCGATCTGGATGCGGTGGAGGGACTCACTCCACTCCTGGATTCGTCGGGTGTCCAGCGCCGCCCCGTGCGACTCCTCGAACTCCTCGCGCAGGAGCTGCGCGCTGACCGAGACGATGGTCAGGGGGCTCTTCACGTCGTGCGCGACGGCTCCGGCGATCTGGCCGATGGCCGCGAGCTTCTCGCTCTGAACGAGCTGAACCTGGGCCTGGGCGAGCTCCTCCAGAGAGCGCTCGAGCTGCTCGGCGCGCTCGCGCTCGGCCTCGGTCGCTGCGTGGGCCTCGGTGATCAAGCGGGTGCGCATGCGCTGGCGGGCCACGGTGGTCACGCGGAAGACCTCGGGCAGGTTCGCGCCGAAGAGCAGCAGCACCATGTGCCTGGGGTCGATGACCAGGAGGCCGAGCTCGATGACCAGGAAGGTGGTCGACAGGGTCACTCCGAGCAGGATCCAGCCGTCCCGGTGGCGTCGGGTGGCCCACCCCGCCCACATGCCCCCCAGGGTCGTGAGCTGGGCGAGCAGCCCGAAGCCCATGACCGCGACGAAGAGCAGGCTGGGTCGCACCAGGTTGCCGCCCGTCATCGCCAGGTTGATGGCGTTGGGGTCCTCGACCGGAGCGACGGTCATCGGGAGCTCGCCGGTGACCGCCAGCATCCCGGTGGATGCGAGGCCGAGCGCCGCCGTCAGTCCGCCCAGGACGCCGACGACCTGGACGGTCCGAGCGCCGCCGCCGATGAACTCGTCCAGGGAGCGGGCGTAGAAGATGATCGAGACCGCGCCCACCGAGTACAGGAGGGGATTGAGGTAGGACGACAGGGTGCCGCCGTGGCCAAAGGTCATGACGAGCTCGATGGCGCAGAAGAGGCCGGCTGCGGCCGCGAAGAGCGTGCGATCGAGGGCCCGTCGGCGCTCCCGCGCGTGCGAGGTCCAGGCCATCAGGCCGTTCTCGAGCGCGCAGATGCTGTAGAGCGCCCCGGCCCCTGCGAGCCCGGCTCGGGTCAGCTCCAGGACGGGAGAGCTCACGCCTCAGTCGAGGGTGATCTCGATGCCCACGCGCGGGACCTTCTGGAAGAAGCCCAGGATGGCGAAGGGCCAGGTCTGCCACCCGTACTTGTCGCGGATGGCCTGGGCGATGCCCGCAGCCTCGGGGTCCTCGACGATGCGGGCCGTACCGTCCTGGTAGGTCCCGACGTTGTCGCCCTTCATGTCGCATGGGGCGAGGCGTATCGAGGGGTTGTTGCGGATGCGCTTGACCTTCCAGGTGTCGGCGTTCGTTGAGAAGACGAGCTTGCCGTCGAGGCGCGCGATCCACACCGGGGTCGCGGCCTTGGAGCCGTTCTTTCGCACCGTCTCGATCGAGACGTACCGTTCTTCGCCGAGATCGCTCATGCGCGGATGCTCTCACGTAGCATCGGCGAATGCCCCTCCCCATCGCCGATCTGCCCCCCGACGAGGTCGTGACCGTCGACGGACTGGCCGACGAGGCCGCTTGGGCGCAGACGGCCGTGTTCGAGGACTTCGTCGTCTTCCACGAGGTCCCGGACACCGAGCCGACCGGGCGGACCGAGGTGCGCGTGCTCTACGGGCCGGACGCGCTCTATGTGCACTTCACCTGCCACGACCCCTCGCCGGAGGAGATCCGCGCCAACCTGGGGCGACGCGACACGCCGGTCGGCGACGACAGCGTCCTCGTCTACCTCGACACCTCGGGAGAGGGGCAGCGCGCCTACGTCTTCGAGGTCAACCCGCGGGGCGTGCAGAGCGACGCGATCCTTCTCGCGGGGGGAGGCCAGGACACGAGCTGGGACGGCCAGTGGCGCTCTGCCGCCGTCTTGAACGCCGAGGGCTACACCGTCGAGATCGCGATCCCCTGGCGCAGCGTCCGGCACCCGGTCGAGGCCGACGTCCTGGGGCTCTCCTTCGAGCGCGTGATCGCCCGCTTCAGCGAGAAGGGTGCCTGGCCCCGACGGGACCCGGCGGTCGAGGGCATCCTCGTCCAGCAGGCCCGTGTCGAGGGCCCTGGACGCCTCGGACGAACCGCCGGGCTCGATCTGGTGCCTGACCTGACCTACGGCCTGAGCCAGGACGGACCCTCGTCCCAGCGGGCCGGCTACGAGGGCGTCTCGGCCGGTCTGACGGTGCGCTACGCCCCGGTCCCCCAGTTCTGGCTTCTGGCCACAGCCAACCCGGACTTCTCCCAGGTGGAGTCGGACTCCAGCCAGATCGACGTCAACCAGCGCTACGCACTGAGCGTCGAGGAGAAGCGCCCCTTCTTCCTGGAGGGCCAGGAGTGGTTCGAGGGCGCCTATGGGGACCTGGCCTATACGCGCTCGATGGTCTCGCCGATCTACGGCGCTCGGGCCACGGCGGAGCTGGGGCCGGGCACCTTCGCCGCGCTCCACACGATGGACCGCTCGCCCTCGCCCAGCGTCTCGGCCGAGGGCGGCTGGACCGAGGAGGACATCGGCCAGGCCTACGCGCTCCAGACCCTGGCGCGGGGGCGCCGGCCCCTCGGAGACGACGGCTACGTGGGGCTCTTCTACTCGGATCGTCGGCTCCCCGACGCGGACCTCGCGAACCAGGTGGGAGCGGTCGACGGCCGGGTCCGGGTCGGCGAGAGCTGGGTCGCTGAAGGCGGGGTCGCGGGCTCCTCGACGCGCTTCGCGGACCGGGACAGCGGCTTCGCCCCCGCGGGCAACCTGGAGCTCGAGCGGAGCGCCAAGCACAGCACGCTGACCACCGAGGTCTACTACCTGGACCCCGACTTCCGGGCCGAGAACGGCTTCGTCGTCCAGCCGGATCGCGTCGGCCTCGACCAGGACCTCGAGCTCCGCGCCTATCCCTCGGCGCCGCGGATCAGCCGGGTCCGCGTCCGCCCCCTGAACGTCGGGGCTTCCTGGGACACCAGCGGCCAGCTGGTCGAGGCCTTCGGCGCCACCAACGCCTACGTGAACGGGCGCCGCGGGCGCTACTTCGGCGGCGGCTTCGACGCGGGCACGGAGATCTACGAGGGCGTGCCCCTGAACAGCGGGGGAGGGGCGTTCAGCGTCGGTGGGCGCCTGATGCCCTGGGTGCGCGGCTACTTCCTGGGCGTCTACGGCACGACCCCGATCTACGACGAGGCGGACCCCCGGCTCGGCTGGTCGACCTTTGACAAGGTGCAGCTGACCTTTGAGCCCGTGCCCCGCATCGCCTGGTTGATGTCGGTCTCCTACCTTCGCGTCTGGGAGCTCGACGGCGGCGACGCGCTCTACGAGGGCGTGGTCACCCGGAGTCGCCTCGAGGTCTTCGCGAGCCGGTCCTGGTCCACGCGCTGGGTCGTCGACTACTCGAGCTTCTCCGAGGTCCTGCGCAGCGAGGCCCTGGTCGCCTGGGAGCGCACGCCGGGGCGCGCCATCTACCTGGGCGGCGCCGGTCGGGGCGTGCAGGGGGCCTGGCTCTCCGAGCCCGAGTGGCAGGTCTTCGCCAAGGCCAGCTGGGTCTTCTCGATCTAGGCGTGCTACGACGACCCATGGTCTGCGAGACAGCTTGAGAACGCCCACCCTCGTGCCCTACATGGGCTTCGTTCACAAGGCGTTCTGGTTGTGGGTGTGGTGGACGCTCAAGCTCTGCCTGATGAGCGTGCTCCGGGTCCGCATCCGCGGCCTCGAGAACGTCCCGCGCAGCGGCGGCGGCATGCTGCTCTGCAACCACACGACCTTCTTCGATGTGCTCGTCTGCTTCTGGGGGGTTCATCGACCGGCGCACGGGATCGGGAGCGAGCAGGTCTTCCGGCTGCCGGGGATCGGCTGGTTCCTGAAGACCGTCGGCGGCATCCCCTACGCCAAGGGCGCCAAGGATGGCGAAGCCGTTCGCACGCTGGTCGACCTCTACGAGAAGGGCGGCCTGGTCGGCATGTTCCCCGAGGGCCTGAGGTCCTGGACCGGCGCGCCGCTTCCGATTCGCCGCGGCAC
>Ga0114933_10003775_pt1 | contig 14533 bp, 18 predicted proteins | sample 4SBtaG_FD_89691 | JGI IMG/M metagenome (GOLD analysis project Ga0114933, IMG submission 89691) | Deep subsurface microbial communities from Kolumbo volcano to uncover new lineages of life (NeLLi) - 4SBTROV12_W25 metaG | ecosystem: Environmental > Aquatic > Marine > Volcanic | place: Kolumbo...
GGCCTGGCCCGAAGGCACACACGGCGCGTTGCATGCGCCGCAGTGTTGCGGGTGCACGTAGCGCCCCTGGAGATCGCGGAAGTCCTCGTCGATGAAGAGGTCCGCGTCCTCGGCGGCCGGACCGCCCCCGTCGGAGCGGCCGCCATCGGAGGGGCCAGCGTCTCGCGGACCAGCGTCTCGCGGACCAGCGTCTCGCCGGCCGCCGTCCATTCCCGGGGCACCAGGGCCACCGTCGACCACTCCGCTCGCGACGAGCCCGTCGAGGTCGTCGTCGAGGCCGTTGCAGATCTCCGCGCGGGGCGACGGAAGCTCCCGGATGTCCGGAGGATCATCGATCGTACCTGTGCGTGATCCGCATCCGAGCGCGATCAGCAAGCAGGCCGACACCATGGCGGCGCGCGACACGTGCGAAGCATAGGTCACGTTGGTGAGGGGGAGCACGTAACGGGCCATCACCATCCTTGGGGGGTCGTGAAGATCACAGAGCCCTGGTCGTCACACATCGACAACCTTGGTGGCCCAGACCGTGCCAAACGTTTCACACCCACTCTCTGCTACCGTTCCGTCGATGTTGCGACGCGTGTACACGATCGTGCTCGTCTTCGGTTTCCTGACCACGATGGTCCGCAGCGGCGAGGCCCAGGACGCGCCGGCCTCGGACCCGCCCGCCGACCCTGCTGCTCCGGACTCCGCCGCGCCGGACTCCGCGGCTCCGGACTCCGCCGCTCCGGACTCCGCCGCGCCGGATTCCGCCGCTCCGGATGCCGCCGCTCCGGATGCCGCTCCCGCCAACCGGGCGCCGGCATGCCCCCGGGCCACCTTTCGACCGCAGCTGCTCACGCCTCCGGCGACCCGCACGCCCCGAGACGCCCACCTCGTGGTCGGCCTCTTCGACGGCGGGACCTTCACCGATCTGCCCGCGGTGACGCTCGAGCGCGGACGCCGAAGCACGGCGCTGATCCGTGAGGCGATCGCGCCGGGGCTCTACCGCCTGCAGCCGGACGCGCGGCGCATTTGGGGCCGGTGGAACCTGAGTGGCGTGCCTGGCGCGACGCCCCTGCTCTTTGGTCGTCCAGGGGTCGGGGCGCCTCCCGTCCGACCTCAAATCACGCGAGTGGAGCGCTACTTGGTCGCCAGCGGTGAGAGCACGCGAACTGAGGTCCGCGCCCATTTTCAGTTTCCCGTTCCACCGGGCGTCGTCGCCGCGATCCTCTACTGGGGTGACGACCCTCAGCCCGACGGATTCGCTTCCGTGACGCCGACCATGCAGGAGGCGGTGCTCTACCAGCAGAGCGGCGAGTGCGCGCGCCTCGTATCCGGGGCTACCGCGCCGCCGACCACGGGCACCGTGCGGATGGCGTTTGTTGGGCGCTACGGGCAGGTGAGCGCGATCTCCGAGCCCGCTCGTCTGGGCGGTTGAGCCTCTGAGCCTTCAGGTGAAGCTCAGCGCGAGCGCCACGGCCACGGCGACAAAGAGGGTGCAAAACGCCATGACCCCGATCACGGTCTTCAGCCCGCTGCCCGAGGCATCCGCGTTGCGGCGCGCGGTTGGCGGACGGGGCACCGGGGCCCCAAACGCGACTCGGTCCTCCTCCCGGAGCCATTGGATCTCGAGCTTGCCCCACGGTTGTTGCTGAGGGCGCTCCACGTACTCCTCGAAGAAGCCGCAGTCGGCGCAGATCCAGGCCTGCACGGTGCCGTCGAAGGGGTGGCTGTAGTAGGCGTTTCGGTACCGGGCGATGATGCGCTCGCCCATCTTTCCGTCATAGGCCGTGGCGACGCCGATGCGCGGGCTACGACACTTCGTGCATTGTTTACTGATCTTCATCCGCTCACCCCATTCCGGAGTGTACGCGGCCTGGCACTACTCCTCTGGCGTCATCGGTCCGAGTCCCCCGTACATCTCGCGCTGGGGGATCGTCAGTCTGCGCGAGCCCGCGATCTCGCCCAGCACCGTGGCGCCCTCGGTGGCGGTGCGCGGGTAGGCGCCCGTGCGGTCGACCTCGTAGAGGCCAAAGGCCGGGCCGTAGCCTTCAGCCCACTCGAAGTTGTCGGTCAAGGACCAGTGGTAGTAGCCGCGAACGTCGGCGCCTTGGTTCCGCGCGTGTTGGATTTGCTCCAGCGTGCGCACGACGTTCTCCGCCCGCCGGCGACCGACGTGCGTCGCGATGCCCGCCTCAGTCACCGTGAGCGGCAGGTCGGGGAACCGCTCGGTGTACTCCATCAGGATCGTCGCGAGGCCGGGCTCCCAGTACTCGTAGCGCATCTCGGGGATCCAGTGCGTCGGCTCCTCGGCGTCCATGCACGCGGTGCCCAAGCCGAGCGGCGGGAAACACAACGTGAGGTTGATGACCGGGAGAATCGACGGCTGGGACGTGACGCCGATGCGCGCGTAGTACTGCACGCCCAGCCACTCGAGGTCGCTCTGCCACTCGGGGTGCATCTCGTCCGGAACGCCGTCGAGGTCGGTGTCGAAAGTGCCGTTGACGAGCGAGTCGACCAGAAGGTCGTGATAGACGTAGCGGATCCGCTGCGCCGCGGCGACGTCGCGCTCGTTGGTCGAGGGCGCGCCATTGCGGGCGGGCGCCCAGTCGACGATCGAGAGCGTCAGCCCGACCGAGGCGTTGTCGCCGTCCCCGTCCGCGTCGACGGTATCGCAGCGTTCGATGGCCTCGCGCATCGCCTCGTGAGCGCGCAAGAAGTTGCGGAGCACCCGCGAGAACGCCTCGAAGTCGGCCAGGAAGAGCTCCCTGCCCGGCGGGAACTGTTGGCCGAGGCCGTGACTGGCGAAGAGGTAGTTGACCGGCTCATTGAAGGTCGCCCATTCGTCGACGCGGTCGCCGTAGCGGGTAGCCAGCAGGCAAGCGTGCTCGCCGATCTCCTCGACGATGAGCGCTCCGCCGGCGGGGTCTGCCCAGCCGCAGAGCCACTCGTCGGTGGGACCGCCGTCGCAGGTCTCACCGGCGGCCACGCGTCGCGGGTCATCCACCCAGAGCGGATTGGAGAAGTGATGGACGGTGACCAGAGGCTGCACGCCCGCTCCGACGAGCGTGTCGATCAGCGTGTCGTAGTGCGCCAGCGCGGGCTCGGAGATCTCGTCGCGGCGGGGCTCGACGCGCGCCCACTCCACGCTGAAGCGATAGGAGTCGAGGTTCATCTCCGTGACGAGATCGACGTCTTCGACGGCAAGAGAGAACCCCCGAACGGCGTCATCGAGCGGCTCTGAGCCACGCCCGAGTCCTTCGGGCTCCGGCTGCGACCAGGCGTACCAGTCGACGTTCTCGTTCATGTCCTCGATTTGCGAAGCCGCCGACGCCGCGCCGAACCGGAAGCTGTTCTCGCCCGCCGCACCGGTCATGGGACCCATCGCGGGCCACTCGATCTCGACCACGGGTCCCGCATCGGGTGGCTCGCGCCCCGCATCGAATCCGCCGTCCACCGCGCCGGCGTCCAGGCCGGCATCCGTCATCGCGGGGCCCTCACAGGCGGAGAGGAGCAGGAGCACACAGAGCGAACGGGTCACACGCATCGGCTGCATGTAGCACGTTCAACAATCAGCAGCCCTCAGCTGCCCGAGAATGATCGCGCCGCCACGGGTGAACAAGTCAACAAGTCAACACTACGTCCCTCGGTCAGGGGACGTAGTGTTGACTTGTTGACTTGTTCGAACCTCAGCTCGCCCGACTCGAGGCTCGGGTGCCCGCTGGGGCAGGTTTGCGGGGCTTCAGTCGAGCAGGGCGAGCAGCTGGCTGAGCTCGCTGACCGCGCGGTCTTCCCCGGCGGTTTTGGCTTTCTCGATGCCCGACTCGGCCCATTCGCGGGCTACGTCGTCGCGCTCGAGCTCCTGGGCCAGCTGCGCAGCCATGAGGTAGGTGGCGACGTAGTCGGGGTAGCGTGAGCGCACGTCGGCATAGGCGCTCAGGGCGTCTTCGTCGCGGCCCAGCGAGCGGAGCTCCATCGCGTGCGCGTAGTGATGAAACGGGTCGTCAGAGCCCGCTCCGAGCACTTTCTCCAGCATGACGAGCCGGTCGCTGCTGGCTGCGGCTGCCGAATCCGTCACTGCCGAATCACGCCGATGTAGGGCAGGTTGCGGTAGAGGTCGTCGTAGTCGAGCCCGTAGCCGATCACGAAGACGTCCTCGATCGGGAACCCCAGGTAGTCGATTTCCGTCGGGATTTTCGTGCGCGCGGGCTTGTGCAAGAGCGAGGCGAGCTTGAGACTGGCCGGGCGCCGCGTGCCGAAGTTCTCGAGCATGTAGGCCATGGTCAGGCCGGTATCGACGATGTCCTCGACGATGATGACGTGTTTGCCCTCGATCGAGGTGCTCAGGTCGAGGGTCGTCTGCACCACGCCCGTCGAGGTGGTGCCCTCGTAGCTGCGGCAGCCGAAGAAATCGACCGACAAGGGCAGGTCGATGGCTCTCACGAGGTCCGCCGCAAAGACGAAGCTGCCTTTGAGCACGGGCACGATCACCAGCTCTTGGCCGGCGTAGTCTTCGGTGATTTTTGCGCCGAGCTCGCGGACTTTCGCGGCGATGGTTTCGGCGTCGATGAGGGTGTCGATGTTCTCCATGGGCGCGGCGGATCTACCACAAAGTGTGGAGTAGATCGGTCGCGGAATCGATTCCCGTCCGGAACACCGGTCCGAGGCGAGGCAGGAGGGCGCTCAGGGAGAGCAGGGCCACGGCGACGCCGAGCGCGGCACGCAGGGGCATGGCTTCCATCCATGCCTTGAGCGTCGGGGTGGCCCGTCCCCAGAGGCCGAGCATGATCTCGAGCACGACAAAGGAGACGGCCGCAGGCGCGAGGAACGCGAGGGCCAAGTTGAGCGCGTGGCCGACGACCTGAGCACTACCCAGGGCAAACGCGCCAAGGTCCGATGCCGTCGAGGCCGCCCCGGCGGGCACGTGCACGAGGCCCTCGGCGAACGCGGCGAGCGCGAGGCGGTGACCGCCGAGAAGGACAAAAGCGACCACGGCGGCGGCGAGATGAAGCGTGCCGAGCGGTGAGGATCCTCCAGCCGGGCCTATGGCGGTCGCGTCGGCAGGGCTGCCGCGCCAGCGGTCGATCAGCTCTCCCGTCCATCCCATCGCGTAGAGCGGCGCGCTGACGGCGACGGCAAACCCAGCTCCGATCAGGGCCTCCGTGAGCGCGGCGAGGCCGAGGGCGAGCCAGGGCGCGGGGAGCACTTCGGGGGCGCTGGCGGCGGCGATCGGCGTCAGCGCGGCGCCGAGCACCAGGCCCACGCCGACGCGGACAAACGAAGCGGTGCCTTTCCAGCCCAGCCAGGGCGCCACAAACGCCAGCGGCATCGTGCGGGCGAGTACGAGCACGAACACCGTCGCCAGACGCTCAGGAGCCGGACCGAGGATGGCGTCGATCACTGGACGAGCGTCGGAATCGCGGTCCAGAGCGAGTCGGTGAAGCCGATGAGCTGCGCGGCCATCCAGCCCCCGGCGGCCGCCAACACGAGCGCGACCCCGACGAGCTTGGGCACAAAGGTGAGGCTCTGCTCTTGGACCTGTGTTGCCGCCGAAAGCACGGCGACGAGCGTACCGATCACGAGGGCTGCCCCGAGGGCGGGCGCGCTCACCAGGAGCACCAGGTAGAGGCTCTCGGCGGTCAGTTGGGTCAGCTCATCGAGAGACATCGCGGACCGAAGCTATCACGGCCCGGGCGATGCCCCGCGCGAGCGGTCCGGCGACCTGGGCGACACGAACATGGGCGGGCACGTGAATGAACGTCATCCGCGCGATCGGCTGGGCGTGGAGGAGCCGATAGAAGAGGTCGTTGCAGACATACCCGCCGGCGTCCGAGCTCAGCGACGCCGGGATCCCGGAAGCGCGCAGCGCCGATCGGATCGGGCCGACATCCAAGGTCGAACGCAGGGTCGGCGGCGCGCCGGGGAGCACCGGGCGCCCCACCCGCCTTCTGCCGGTCGCGTCGGCGTGCTCGCTCGTCGACACGTTTCTCGCGACCGTCTCCAGTTGAATTCGAGGGGTGCCGGCCGCGAGGCCAAACGCCACGACAGCCTGCACCCGAGCCCGCTGAGCCGCCGTGATCGCCAGCCGTGCGGCGTGTGCGTGCGCGACGGGGAGCGGCGAGTGAGACACGAAGCGCACGTGGTCGGAAGAGCGACCGCCGATGGCCCGGGCGAGCGCGTCTGACGGGTTGACGGCGTTGTCGAGGAACGGTCCGAATCCGGTGACCATGACCCGCATCGTGCGAGCCTACCTCTTGGGCGGCCGCCTTGGGTGAGCGCAGAAGAGTTGGCCGCAGTCTTTTGATTGGTGAGAATCTGTTCACTCGATGAGCGACGAGTCCGAACCGAACGAGGAGACGCCGCAAGAGCCAGGCGACGAGCTGAGCTCCGACGAGGCGATGCGTTGGGCCGCCGAGGAGCCAACGGCGATGTGGGATTCATCAGCGTTGGAGACCGAGGGCTTCGACCAGTTGATCGAAGACCGCAAGGCACGTCCGCGCGAGGCGACCGGGCCCGCGACGACCCAGGGCGTGGGTGGCAGCGCGGCCCTCGCAGCCACCTCGGTGACCCGCTCGGAGGCGGGCGTCTCGAAGCCGGCCGCGCGCCGCAGAAGCGGCGGGCTCAGCTGGGTGCTCACCTTCGCCGTCGCGATCGGCCTCGGGCTGCTCGTGTATTTCTTGGCCAGCGCCCTCCGCTGAGGCGCGCGGCTACTCTCGGCCCGTAAAGACGAACGGAATGCTCACCCGGCTGGTCGAGCCGGTGCGCGGGAAGCGCCAGCGCCGGACCGTGCGCTCGATGCACTCTCCGACCGTGCCGAAGGATCGACCTCGAGCGGTCGCCCGTGTGACGGTGCCGCTGCCGCCGATCGTGACGTCCACGTCGAGGCGGAGCGCGGGCGCCTGGCCAGACTGCCTCGCGAAGGTCTCGTAGCAGCGCTGAACCCCCGAGCGCTCACGCCGAACGACCGCGCTGATCTGCTCTCCGGTCAGCTCGGGGCTGGTCTCGCCCCGCGACTCCTGGCCGGGCAGCGTGTTGCTGGGCCTCGAGACGTCGAGGTTCGGCGCGTGGTCCGACGAAGTGCCGGCGAAACGATCCAGGCGCGCCTGCGCGGCCGGGTCGAGAGCCGCGCCACGGCGTCGGCGCGTCGGCTCTTCGGTCTCCTCCGGGTTGCTTCGGCCGCTCCGCCCCGTCCCGGAGCCGCCAGCCGAATGAGATCCTCCTCGGGCGGGCGCCTCGGTGGCGCCTTGGGTGCCTTCGGGAGCCTCCGTGGGTTCTTCGCTGGGCTCCTCGGTGGGCTCCTCGTTGGTCTCCGCGGGGTCCTCGACCGGCTCCTCGACGAGCGTCGGATCCACCGCTAGCTCCCTCTCTGGCGGAGGGTCGGGGGCTGGCGGCGCCACGGGGGCCACGGCCACCGGCGCGGGGGGCGGCGTCAGGTAGAAGGTGCCGACCATGACAGCCAGCACCACGCCAAAGCTCGCCGCGCCCGCGATGGCGATCCAAGCGCCGATCGGGATGGCGCGCCGGCGATGCTCGATCGGTACGGCTTCGAGCGCGGCTGGGGCCGGCGCGGCTGGGGCCGGCGCGGCTGGAGCCGGCTCGGCTGGAGCGGGCTCGGGCGGCGCCGCGGCCTCCGCCACCGCGGGCGCGTGAGCGTTGCCAGACTGGGAGGCGAAGGGATCAAACGCGTCGCTATGGGCGATGTGGCCTGCTTCACCCAGGCCCACGGGCGCGGCCGCCTTCTCTTTTTCCTCCTCGGGCTTCGTCTCGGGCTTCGGCTCGGCGCTCGCCGCCGCCTTGGCTCGCGCCTCCGCGCGTTCTGCCTCACGGGCGTCCTCGGCGCGCGCTTCGGCGTCGCGTTTCGCCTGTGCGGCGCGCTCCCGCTTGTCCTCTTCCTCGCGGTCGCGGGCCTTGCGCGCGCGCTCCTCGGTGAGTTTCGCCTGTGCCTTCTCGAAGTCGAGCTGCGACCCCACCCGTGTCGGATCGTCGTCGTTCTCGTTGTAGTCGTGCTCCTCGAAGACCGGCGCGGCGGCTCCCCCGAGGCGCCCGCCGGCGATCGGCACGACGTTGCCTCGGGCCGCAGGCCGCTTCGCCTCTCGTCGAGCAGGGCCGGTGGGCTGTCGGCCGGTGGGCTGTCGGCCGGTGGGCTGCCGGCCCGTCGGGGGTCGGCCGGGTCGAGCCGCCTTGGGACCGCGCCCGAGGGGGCGGGCCGGCGGCGGCGGCAGCGGGGGCTTCTTCTTGATGGGGGGCGGTGCGCCCGCCCGCCTGAGCAGCGGAGCCAGGTCGGGGATGTTCTTGATCGGACGCCAGTCGTCCAGCCCCTCACGCCATGCGAGCGACTCCTTGGTGACATCGCCGGTCGCGATCTTCTTTTTGATCTCCTCGCGGCGGAGGGGCCCGATCGGCACGTCGTTGATGGCCACGTGCCACTGGTCGAGCGCCGTCGCGCCGGGGCCGGGCGCGCTTCCACGGCTGCTCGGTGAGCGCGCGGGCGACGGGCCTGCGTAAGAGGCGCGACCGCTGTCGAGGGCTGTGGAGGACGTTCGCGACTTCCGGGGGGTGCCGGACTTGTCGCCGCGGATCACGATCGCGTGGTTACAGCGTCGGCAATCCATCTTGAGCGTACGGCCAGCGATCTTCTCTTCGGAGATCTGGTACTTGGCCTTGCAGTTGGGGCAGAGGAACTTCATGCGGCGTGCCGCCTCCAGGAGGGCGATGTCGAACGAACGTTAGAGCAAGCTCATGAGATGGTCTTTGATCCCCCGTCGAATCTCTTCATCGGTCGCGACCGCAAGGGCGCGCTCCCACATCTCGATCGCTTTGTGTTTGAAGCCCGCGCGCTGGTAGAGCACGGCCAGGTTCTTGAGCGCAGAGAAGTTACTGGGCGAGAGGTCGACACTGGTCTCCAGTGACTGAATGCCCTCGAAGAGTTCATCGCGGCGTCCGTAAAGGAGGCCGAGGTGATAGTGAAGCCGGAACGCCAGCGGGTCGAGCCCGACCCCATGCTGCAAGTGCTCGATGGCGACGTCGATCTGCCCTCCCTGATAGGCGGCGATGCCCTCCGAGAGGCAATTCATGGCAGCGTCCGAGAGCGACTCGTCGGCCTCGCGGGGAGGCTTGCCATCCAGGGCTCGTTCTACAGCGGCGACCACGTCGGAGATCTTAAACGGCTTCTCGAGGAAATCCGTGACCCCGTAAGACTGCTTCAGGTCCGCCGCGAACCGCCAACCCCGGTACACCGCGCTGACCATGATGATCGGGATGTGCCCGTACTTCTTGCTGCCTTTGATGCGACGGCAGATGTCGAAGCCGTGAATCTCCGGGAGCATGGCGTCCAGGAGGATCACGTCGGGGTTGCTCTCCCGGACCATTTGAAGCGCCTCGGAGCCTCGGGCGGCTTCTACCACCGTCACGTCTCGCTCGGTCAGGACGCGCCTCAGCATGCGCCGGATGTCGTCCTCGTCGTCCACGATGAGAACGACCCGCTCACCCCGGCTTCGGCCCAGGCCCTGATCGGAGGGGCCGGTCGGCAGCGGCGCTACCTTCGAGCCGAACGCGTCGTCCAGGGTCGGCAATCGACGTGGGGCTCGGCGCGCGACGGGGATCGCGGCCGGCTCGTGCAGACCGGAGTCCTCTTTCGTGACGACCGCCATGGCCGATGTACTCGGCGGCCGCACGCGCGGTGACACCTGTTGGTGCTTGGGGCGCCGGGGCTGAGCCGGCGCCGCGGGCGCCGCCAGGCCGAGCTCCGCCAGGTACTCCTCAGGGGCGTGCGGGCCGACGTAGAATTCCGCGCCGGCCTCGAACTCGGCGTAGGCCTTGTCGATGATGCGGCTGAGCGGCCCGCTGACGGAAACGTACGGGAAGACCTTGCGACCGGTGACGAACTCGATCTCGTCGATGACGCGTTTGTCCGACGGGTCGGCCATCGCGAGGAAGAGATGCTCGTCCTTCACCGAGAACGGAAGGATCTTGTATTGCCGCGCGATGTCGTGGGGGATCAGGCGAAGGTTCTCGGTCGGCACGACGGTCTGCGCGACGTCGATGCCCGGCAGGCCGTGCTGCTCCGAGAGCGCCCGGAGCATGTCGACCTCGTCGACGGCACCCGAATCGACCGCGGCTGAGCCGAGCCTCTCACCAGGGGCGGATTGCTGACGGTCGAGCAACTCTTCGAGTTCGCCGGGCGTCACCAACTTCTGCCGGAGCAGAATCTTCCCTAATTGCTTCTTGTCTGACGGTCCGCCCATCGGCCTCGGGACGAAGACGGACATCGCGAGAACCCGCCCCGGGCCTCGTCATCCATCTGCGCTGCGTTTACGAATGGTAGCCCGTTGGGGCCTCAGGATACAACGACCGTCAGATGCCCGAGATGATGCGGAAATCGCCTTCTTCTCTCACGAGCTCGATCCGGTTGTCTCGCAGCCGGGTTTCCCACCGGTCACCTGTTGGTGTCGCCACCTTGAAGCTGGCCGTATACGTGTAGTCGATCAGCACCCGGTCTGCGCGGAACGTCACCTGTCGGTAACGCATCTCGTAGCGCACATCGAGCACCTCCTCGAAGCGCGCGAGCTGCTCCCGCAGGAGGTCGAAGTCCCGGTCGTCGTCGGTCTGTATCGTCCCGTTATCATCGAAGAAACGGGGTGACACGAGCGCCAGGATCTCTCCGACGCGGCGACGTTCGACGGCGTGACGGTATTGTTCCACAAACTCGAGAACCGCTCGGTTCTCGTTGTTGTCGGGCACATCCGTGTTGGGAATGTTCTCTGCGCCGCAGCCCACGATGAAGGACGCGGCGAGAACAAAGACAAGAGCGGCGGTGATTCGGTTCATTCGGAATCTGAATAGCGTTTGGGCCAACGGAGGATATTCCGGGCCCCGGCCTACGCCCGCATTTTCCACGGTCTGGGGGAACGAGCAACCATCCGTCAGCCGATCTGGGGGTTCATTCCGATCAGTGTGAAGAGTTCCATGCGTGCGGCAGCGTCCTTCAGGAAGACGCCGTGGAGCTTCGAGGTGGTCGTCCAAGAGCCCGGCTTGCGCACGCCCCGGTAGCACATGCAGAAGTGCTGGCACTGAATGATCACGGCCACGCCCTGCGGCTGGAGCGTCTGGTTGATCGCGTCGGCGACCTGCGCGGTGAGCTTCTCCTGCACTTGCAGGCGCTTTGCGAAGACGTCGACGACGCGGGCGAGCTTGCTCAGCCCGACCACCCGGCCGCCCGGGATGTAGCCGACGTGCGCTTTGCCCACGAAAGGCACCATGTGGTGCTCGCAGTGGCTGTGTAGCTGGATGTCGCTCACCAGGACCAGCTCGTCGTAGCCCTCGACGTCCTCGAACGTGGTGCGCAGGAAGTCAGCGGGGTCCTGATGGTAGCCCGAGAAGTGCTCTGCGAAGGCTTTCACCACCCGCCGAGGCGTCTTGAGCAGGCCTTCGCGTTGAGCGTCTTCGCCGATGAACTCGAGCAGTCCGCGCACGTGCGCTTCCGCTTGGGCCACCTCTTCAGCACTTCGATCCGGGTCACTCATCGGCATGCGTTAGCACGCCGTGATGGTGCGCACGAGCACCCCATGCGCCTGCGCGCCCGGGGCACTAACGTCGGCCCGCGATGCAGATTCTGATGATGGTGGGCTCCGAAATGGGCAACGCCGAAATGGCCGGTGACCTCGTCAAGGACGAGCTCGATGAGCAGGGCCACGACGTGGAGCTCTTCTCGGAGGGCGACGCCTCTGATGCCTCGCTCGAAGAGCAAGAGATCCTTCTGCTCATCACCTCGACCACCGGACTCGGAGACATCCCGCAGAACCTAGAGGAGATCTTCGAGGAGCTGACGGAAGCGCGCCCGGACCTCAGCCAGCTTCGCTTCGGGCTCGTCGGCCTCGGCGACCGCAACTACGGCGAGACGTTCTGCGGCGCCCCCAAGAAGTGGCTGGCGTTGCTCGTAGAGCTCGGCGCGGAGCTCGTCGGCGAGGTCCTCTACCTCGACGCGACCGACAATCCGGCGCCCGACGAGGACGCGCTTGCGTGGCTCCCCGGCTGGCTCGCACTCCTCGACGCTTGAGCTCTGGGGCTCAGAGGAAAAACACGATCAGATCGTAGATCGCGTGCGTGTAGACCGCCACGGCGAAGCCTCGCCAGCGGTAGACGCCTGCGAGAAAGAGGCCTGCGAGCGCGCGAAAGACAAACGTTTGGAGGCTGAAAGGGTCTCCAAACGGGCCGACGTAGTGGATCGCGCTGAAGACGAGCGACGAGAAGACCGCCATGAGCAGTGCCGGCTTGAGCGCTGACTTCTCCTTCATCGCCTTCTGCAGCAGCCAGGTGCCGCCCCCGAAGAGCAGGACCCGAAAGACCAGCTCTTCGTGAAAGCCGGCGCCCGCGCTCATCACGAGCTTCTCCAGGGGACCCATCGCCATCGGGCCGGCCTGGAAGTCGAAGAGATTCGCGGTGGCCCAGCCCACGCTGAAGCTCATGATCACGGCGAGCACTACGCTCTCACCCAGGACCGGGAGCAGCTCCGCGGGCTTGATCTTGCCCTTCCGGCGGAGAATCCAGACCGCGAGCCCGATCGCGAGCACGTAGCCGAGCGTCACGCCCAGGTAAGCCAGCAGGCTGTGCTCGAGCAGCCGGAACGTCAGCCCACTGACCAGGTCCACGCCGTTGCGCAGATCCATCACCAGGATGCCCAGGTGGTAGGTCAGGAACACCGGGACCGTGAGCAGGAGGCTCGTCAGCGGATCATGGCGATGGGTGAGCCAGCCACGGAGGCGTGACGGCTTCTCGGTGGGCGACTTTTCGGGGGGCGACGCCTTCTTCTCGACCGACTTCGAGTCGGGGGTTTGGTCCACGTCCTTCATACACCTGCCGTGCATGCTAGCTTCCCGCGCGATGAAGTACCGCGTGACGATCGATGAGGTGGCACGGGAGGTCGACGTCGTCGTCACCCCGGATGGAAGCGTGAGCGTGTCCCTGGACGGGAAACGCCAGGACGTCGACGTCGTGCGTGTGCCGGGCGGCCTCTCGCTCCGCATCGGCGCGCGCATGTTCGACATCGCGACGGGCGGCACCCCGGAGGCGACCCAGGTGAGCGCCGGCGAAGCCCGGGCGATCGCGGAGGTGCTCTCGGACCGGATGCTCGCCCGCCGCAAGTCTTCAGGCGGCGCGATGGCCGGCAACGCTTCAGAGATCCGCGCGCCCATGCCCGGGCGCATCATCAAGATCTCGGTCAGCAAAGGCGCGACCGTCGAGCTCGACGACCCTTGTTTTGTCATCGAGGCGATGAAGATGGAAAACGAGCTGCGCGCGCCCAAAGCGGGAACGATCGCCGAGATCGCCGTCGTCGAGGGGGCGAGCGTCGAGGCCCAGGCGCTCCTCCTCCGCTTCGAGGAGTAGCCAAATGGAACATCGGGCTGCCCCGTGCAAGGCTCCGGAATGGCCGTGCGTCGGATCCAACGCGAACTCGATGATGTGAGCGAGACGCTCGCCCGCGCGAAGGCCGAGTGCGTGAAATTTCGCAGCGTCTGGGACGGAGATGAGGCGGGCGGGCGCTACCACTTGCGCACCCCCCTCGGCAGCATCGAGGGCTCGTACTCGGTCGACGTGAAGACCATCCTCTTCCTGGTCGAGAAGAAGCCCAAGCTCATTCCGTGGACGCTCGTCGAGCGGGGCCTCGACGCATTTCTGAACGCCTGACGTCTCGTCCACGCCTTGATTTTTGGCGTTCGGGGGGAACGTTCCAGACATGAAGACGATGGTTGTCGGTGATCTCATGTCGGCCGAAGTGTTCACCCTCTCCGAGGATCAGGACTTCGTCTCGGCCAACCAGATCATGAAGCTCGAGCACCTCCGCCATCTCCCCGTCGTGAACGGCGAGCGGCTGGTGGGGCTGGTCACGCACCGCGATCTCTTGGGGGCGCAGGCGACGCTGATGCTCGCGCGATCCGAGGCAGCGGCGGAGGCTCGGGACGACGTCTCCGTGACGGTCGGCGACATCATGAGCGAGGTCCTGCTGACCTGTCGGCCGAACGAGCCCGTCGATGACGCGGCCCGCCTCATGATCGACGCTCGCGTCGGCTGCATGCTGGTCGTCGAAGACGGGCGACTCGTCGGCATCCTGACGAAGACCGACGTCATGAGCTGGGCGGTCGAGATGATGGCGAAGCAGCGCTTCGAGACAGAGCCGCCCCCGAGGCCCTAGCAGCAACTGTTTTCTGACTCGGGCGGCAGAGTCCATTCGACGCCGTCTCTCACGATGGCGTTGAGCTGCGTGAGGAGCTTGCGGCCACGGCGGTGAACGCGGCCTGCCGGGGGGGCGACGCTCTTCTTCGTTCTCTTCATATGGGGTTGGCGTCTCCCAACGTTCCTGCTCGGGTTTGGATGTTTGCTTCCGGTGTTCGGGCTCGTCCTCTTCTGGCGCTGTCTTTCTCGCGCTGTCTTTCTCGCGCTTCGCGCGAGAGCAGGGGGGCTTTGCCCCCCAGACCCCCCGGGGGAAGGTGTTCCCCCGCCACGCGCTTTGCGCGTGTCTCCCCCTTCTTTGGTCCGGCGCGTGCGCGGCGCACGA
>Ga0114933_10003776_pt1 | contig 14533 bp, 11 predicted proteins | sample 4SBtaG_FD_89691 | JGI IMG/M metagenome (GOLD analysis project Ga0114933, IMG submission 89691) | Deep subsurface microbial communities from Kolumbo volcano to uncover new lineages of life (NeLLi) - 4SBTROV12_W25 metaG | ecosystem: Environmental > Aquatic > Marine > Volcanic | place: Kolumbo...
AATTCTTCAACCAACTCAGCACCAGTTGAATAGTCGTTTCGGCTGACATACTCCGCATAGGCAGAATCGATCACCAGCAGAACATCGTCTGGCAGGCCTACACGCAGGCGCCGCATTTCGTCGGTCGAAATGTAGCTGCCGGTCGGGTTGTTTGGATTGGCGACGAAGGTGATGCGCGTCTTATCACTAACTTTAGACAGCATCGCGTCGACATCAACAGTGTAATTGGCTTCCGGCGCAGCAACCGGTATAGCGCCGACCGAGCGGGTGGCGATTGGATACATCAGGAAGCCGTGCCGACTGTAAAGTACCTCGTCACCCTGCCCCGCATAGGCACGCACCAGCAGAGCAATCAACTCATCGGACCCGTTGCCACAGACGATCCGGTCTGCGTCGCAGCCGAACCGCCCAGCAATTGCCCGCCGCAGGTCTATCGAGCCACCTTCTGGGTACCGGTGCAGATTGTCCGCCAATTGGCGATAGGCGCTCACCGCCTTCGCGCTAGGGCCGAGCGGCGTTTCGTTCGCCGACAGTATAACGACCCGATCAACACCTGGCATCTCGTGCCCGCCGCCAACATAGGCCTGGATACCCATGATCCCCGGTTGCGGTTCTGGCGTACTCATGCCAACACCCCACCGGCTTGCACAGGAACGCCATAGGAGCCGATCAGAAGTACGGATCGCACCTCATCAAGGTCCATCAGTTTCCGCACCGGTTCGTCGTCCGTTTCCACAAATCCGTCCACTTCGATCAGATATGCAGCACCGTCAGATCGGTCGGTCACGGCAAGTTGGGGAGTCAGATTGGCATTCGTAACCTGTCTGAGCAGGTCGGCCTTGCTCAGTTCAAATTCTGTCTCGACGACCAGAAGCGTCCGGTCGTCGCCAGTCGGATCGAATTCAAGCTTGGCAAGTACGTACGCCCCAACGCCACCCGTGCGTGCATTGCTTCCCTCGATGAATGGCAACCTAGCAACGATCCGCGGTGCGACCGCACCGCCCAAGACGCGCCACCAAGCATCATCGTCACCTTCCGCCGGCACTGAAACGACACCGATCGCCGCCTCATCGTTGGAAACGCTGGACACCACCTCCCGCGGGGTCGCCAAGGTGGACATCTTTTCGTGCAAACCAAAATAGTCGCGCGCCATATCCCAACAGCCCTGTTCTCCGCCCTTGGCGCAGGCTACGACATGGAAGGGCCCTTGCATGGCAGCAAAGACTGAAATCATCTCGCGCCACATCCGGATCAGTGCTTGGCGCGGAAATGCGCCCTCATGTCTGTCCATCAAACCACGCAGCACCTTGATTTCACGGCCAGGGATGAAATTGCCCGTATTCGTCGTCCCCTTTGCCGCCATAACCTGTTCGACCACGCGGGTCCGCCGCATGATCAGATCATGCAGCGCCGCATCGATCTCATCGATTTCACGGCGCACCTCTTCCAGCGACTTGATGGTTTCACTCATATCCTTATCGGGAACCGGTTTTGCAAGCCGAGTACTACTAGAGTTTTAGGTCCAAAAAATCAAAGAAAACGTGACATCACATGTTACCGCCGCGCCCCGCAACAGAGTTAGCCAGATTCACCGTCCATCTGATCCTCGCCGGCCGACCGACGTCCCTTTGGAGGGGCTTGCGTAGGCGTTACAGTCGACGCTGAAGCCGGCCTCAGCGGCCGTTTCGTCGCCGAGGCGTCGCTCAGCATGCGCACTGACGCCGCAGGTGCGTTTCCGTCGCGATCTTCACCAAAATAGATCGTCTGATGCGGGAACGGTATCTCGATACCCAATTCGTCGAAGCGCCGCTTCATGCGCAGATTGAAGGCACGGCGCACGCCCCATTGCTGCAACGGCTTGGTCTTGATACGGGCGCGGATGACGACTGCGGAATCATCGAACCGATCAAGCCCTTGCACTTGAATGTCTTCGAGGACCCTATCACTGAACTCGGGATCCGCTCGTAGCTCAGCCCCCAGTTCTTCGATGACCGTGATGACCATATCGATATCCTCACGGTACCCAACGCCAATCTCCATAAAGGCGTATGAAAAATCTCGGGTCAGGTTCTCGATCGAGCTCACTTCGCTGAACGGCACGGTATGGATGGTACCGCTCACATCACGCAGCCGGATCGTACGGATCGTCACAGATTCGACAACGCCGGAGTGGCCGGCGACCTCTACCACGTCACCAGCATGGATCGAATCCTCAAGCAAAATGAACACACCGGTGATCACGTCCTTGACCAAAGTCTGTGCCCCAAATCCGACAGCAAGCCCAACCATGCCGGCACCAGCCAGCAACGGAGCGATGTTGAGACCAAGCTCCGACAGCACCGTCATCGTCACGATGATCGCCAGCACAACAGTGAACACGTTACGCAACAGCGGCAACAAGGTACGGGCCCGCTGGCTGCGTGTAACCGTCTTGCCGTCAGCACCGAACCCGGCGAGATATCGCTCGATCAGGGCGCCGAATATTTCCCATGCTACCAGGGCGACGCCCACGATTAGCGCAATCATGATGACGCGGCCGAACACAAAACGGCCCGCCTCAGAGGCGAACCAGGAGAAAATATCGAGGCCCCAAGCCTGCAGCACAGCAAACAACACCAGTACGTAAAGCACGCCCCGCGCCGCCGACTGAATTAGCGGCAGGTAGCGGTTTGCGCGCGTTTCCAATCCCGGCAACCGCGTATTGAGCTCCTGTCCAAGCGCGAAGGCGCGCTGCATAACCTTGCGCAGGGATAATTCGATCAAACGGCCGATCACTACAATTGCGATAGTCAACACGGTAGCGCGCAGCACAAACTCGAAACCATCCGTGATCTCAAGAGCCCAGACCGTGTAACTCACCACGACGTAAACGATCGTTAGAATATGCCAGACATCAGCGAAACGGCGCCGCATCAACAGCAGGAACCCATCGCTATCGCCTCGAATCCAAGTCGCTACTGCCATCCGGTTCTGCAAAATTAGCATTATCAATAATAGGCCGATGGCAAGTCCGAGCACCTTGAGCAGCGAGTTGTTCGCCGCCGGATTTAGTCCCAGCAGATGCGACGCGTGCAGAATGAAAAATCCATAAATTGCTAGATTGGCCAGCCGCTTAACCCAGATAAAGAGATAGTTCGCCGTCTCGTCGCCAAGCGGGAAAAGACGGAGCTCCATCACCTTCGGCGCCAGCAGCATACGCGCCGCGGCAATCACGCTGCGCGCCAATACGCTGGCGTTAATCAAGGTAATTGCGGCAAGGCGAGCACCCGCATGTTCCGGTCCAAACAGGGTCAGACCGCCATATGCCGCCGCGCCAAACAGTGCAATCGGTGAGAGATCAAGCACCGTGCGGGCCAGTAACAGGATAATCGTGAGCCAGAAATCATCGTCGGCCCGCGCCTCGATAGCAATGCGCGGCCGGCGCAGTGCCATCCTCGCCAGCCACTCCACCACGAAGCCTGCGGCCAAAACGAGCACCAACCGGCCAAGAATCCCAATCCATTTTGATCTGTTTTCCGAATGGCCCAGCCGTTCCCACAGGGCCGCCAGGGCCACCGGCAAATCAAAAACAACTGCCGCTGCCAGCACCAGCTGCTCGCTCATGGCACTAACCCGATGCGTCAGTTCCGCCAGAACCCGGGTACCAAGACCCAACGGCTCCTCCGCCGCTACGCCCCGCTGCACCTCGACCAAAACCTTCAGATCTCGCACCAACTGCTCTCGCTGGTCCTTGTCCTCCAAGGTCTCGACAAACTTTTCAAGGGTTTCGGGCGATGTGACCGATGGCACAGCCAAATTTTGAGCAGCCGCCGGGATCGTTGGCAAAAAAATAAGGGCAAACAACAGTAAGATTTGGCGCACAGCTGTTATCGCTCCTCCATGGGCTATCGCAAAGAGCAATCTACCGCTGTTAGCACGCGGATCAAGCGTTAGCACTTTGATCCTTACCTCACACTTGCACTGCCACCTTTCGTCGTTGCGTGCGTACTACGCTGAGACCGATGGCAAACAGGCCAACTAAGATCGGGACGAGGCCAATATTTAAGAAACGCAGGGTGGAATCGAGCTGTTCGATGTCCTTGCGTAGTTCCAACTGGACACTACGTAGCTCCTTACGTATCGCCAACAAGTCAGTGCGCAGACTGGCCATTTTGTCGTCAAACGCTTTCTGCTGTTCAGCCGTCAGCACTGCTTCGCCTTCCTGCGGGGTTGAACTAGCCTTATTCTGCAGTTCCTCGAAGTTCTTCTGCACTTCGGCCAAGCGTTTGACCAGCACCTGCTCGCGGGATCGAAACTTCGCGTCTGCTGCCACCCGAAGTGCCTCGACCTTTATGAAGGGACGTTGCGCCGTGCCTCGGCTGCGCAAGGTGATAAGATCGCCGGAGCCAGCCAGATTTTCCAGCGCATTCACGACAAAATCACCGTTGTTCGCAAAGGGCAGTGCGACCCGCTGACCGAAGAAATCCTGAACCCGAACCCAGAAATGCTCCTGCAACATGTCGGAATCGGTTACAAGGATAACATTCACCGGTAACTGGGACTTAGTGACATGCTGCGGCCATCTTCGCCCTTCCGGCTCTTCCCCTGGCTCTCCTGCCGACTTCTCCAGTAATTTGGCCGGCTTTTTGACTTCCTTGCTTTCAGTCCCAGGCGCTTTCACTTTCTTCGGCTTCGGCGGCCCATCTGGGAAGGCACTGTCGATCGCGCCAGTCAGGCGCGCAGCAAGTAGCAAAGGCTTGCCGGCCGGTTTAAACTTCTCCACAAAGTCGAGCACGTTCGGCCTGCGCACATTGATCAGTCCCGTGTCGAAGATCTGGCTTTGTGTCGTGGTGCTCAGCAGTGGCTCAACCTTTACCTTAGGTTTCGACGAGACTTCGATGACGCCGGCGCTGCCTAAATTAATCGCATTGATGTCACGGGTGACCGCATCGCCCCTATCAATCGCGTCATCCTTCACGGTTAGCCACAACAGGTACGGCGCTGGCTTCATATCCTGTTCAGTGCCGGCATTGACAATACGAGCGAGCTTGATGTCGCCGGCTGTCTGACCCACTACGACCTCCACGCCCCACTTCTTGGTCAGCTTGTTGAGGTTTGATTCCTTCGGTGCCAGCGGCTGGCCGGACATCGCAGCACCCTGCGCCAGCTCGCTAAACGGGTCAGCAAACACCAGCAGTCTACCTTTCCGCATCAGGAACTGGTCAATGGCATAGAGATCCTCGTCATCGAGCGTCGGATGGACAAGCATCAGCACATCGATTTCGTCCGTCATATCCTCTTTTAGGTCAAAGATGTTGCGGACATCGAAGCTTTCCTTCAACGCATCAACAATGAACCAGGCTTTCGGCCCACCGGGTTGCGGTCTGAAGGGGCCAAACAGCGGCAGGCTGGTGACAACACCAATCACCGGCTTCTTCGGGTTCGTCAGCCCTTCCAGCATTCGGGCCAAATCGTATTCCAGGAAGGCCTCGCGCTGCGGCTGAAAGAAACCGATGACAGCAGTACGGTCGGCGACCCGCGCCGCGAGCCCGAAATAAACTTTCTCGCCGCTAGCGTCGAGTGGCACGCCGGTCACACCAACGCCAACCGCTGCATCCTCAGTTTCCGAGAAGGGCTCCGGATCCTGCTCCGCGACTGTCAGTTTGCCATTCGAGTTCGCCGCAAACTCGTTCACCACATCGCGCACCCGGCCAGCATAGTTTCCGTAGACCGCAACCTCCTTAACCAACCGTTGCGAGACATAGAGATCGAACGTGACCGGTTCAGTCATTTTGTCGAGGATGCGCTGTGTGCCATCCGACAAAGTGTAGAGGCGGTCCTCAGTCAAATCGAGCCGCATGCCAGTCAGGCCCGACAGGCCAGCATTGAGCGCTACGAATAGGACAACAATTACCACGATCCCTATGACCCAGCCGCCCTTACGATTGAGCACTTGTTTGATCATAGCCGCCTCCTACTCCGCCTTCAGACGATCTACCGCCAGCATGTTAGCGACTAGAAAAACCGTTATTACCGACAAAAAATAGATTGCATCGCGAAGATCCAGGACCCCTTTGGAAATGTCGGCGTAATGGGTCAGGAAGCTGAGCGAGGCAATAAATTCGATGAGGAATTTGGGCGCCCAGCCTGAGAATAAACTGAGCACGATCGGTGCGCCGCTAGCAATCAGCACAAAACAAACCGCTGTCGTCATGACAAAGGCAACGACCTGGTTCTTGGTTAAAGCAGAAATAAAAGCTCCAATCGCCAGAAAGCCAGCCGCCATCAGCAAACTACCAACATAACCGGTAAGGATGATTCCGTTATCCGGATCGCCAAGATAATTAACTGTGATCCATAACGGAAAAGTCAACGCCAGGGTGATCGTAACGAAAATCACGGCGGCCAAATACTTGCCGATAACGACCTGTTTCAGCGATAGAGGCAGTGTCATTAGCAGTTCGATGGTACCGGACTTGCGTTCTTCCGCCCACATGCGCATCGAGATTGCTGGTATCAACAGCATGTAGACCCAGGCGTGGAACTGGAAGAAAGCGGAAAGATCGGCCTGGCCGCGGCCGAAAAAGCTGCCCATAAAGAAAGTCAACGCACCCAGCAGCACCAGGAAAACGACAATAAAGACATAGGCAACCGGGGTCGTGAAATAGTCGGCGAGCTCGCGCCGGATAACAAATAACGTATTGGTCATTTATGGCACCGTGGTGATAGAGCGGAATACTTGATCGAGATGACCACGCGCGATGTGTATCTCGCCGATGGTGATGTCGTGACCACGCATCGCGATCCTAACTTCGTTCAGGATCCGAGCACCGTCCTTGGGCCGGACGAGTAGACCGTTGCGCTTCCCAACCTCGACGGACGAGACCATCGGTAGATCCTGCAGAAGCTGGCGTGCGATATCAATATCGCCAATGATCTGCAAGGAGACTGCGTTATGGTGGTCGGAACGGGCCAACAACGCGGCCGGTGTCTCATCGGCAACTATCCGACCATTGGCTATGATGATCGCACGCGTGCACACCGCCTCGACTTCTTCCAGGATATGTGTCGAGATAATGATCGCCTTCTCCTCCGACATCTCGGCGATCAGCTGCCGCACTTCATACTTTTGGTTCGGATCGAGGCCGTCGGTCGGTTCGTCCAGGATCAGCACGTCCGGATCGTGCAGCAACGCCTGCGCAAGGCCGACGCGACGCTTGAAACCCTTGGATAGGGTATCAATCGGCTGCGCAAGGATCGAACCGATCTGCGTTTTTTCGACTACGTCGCGGATCCGATCTACACGCGCTGCTCTGGACAGACCACGCACGCCGGCGACAAATTCCAAAAATCTGCCGGCCGACATATCCGCCCAAAGTGGCGCACCTTCCGGAAGGTAACCTATACATTCTTTGACCGCGATTGGATCACGCTGCACATCATGGCCTCCGACGCGCACCGTACCCGACGTTGGAGACAGGAAACCAGTAATCATCTTCATGGTGGTCGACTTGCCAGCCCCATTTGGACCAAGAAATCCTAGCACTTCGCCGCGTTCCAACCTGAAGCTGATGTGGTCAACGGCGACAAACGCTCCAAACCGTCGCGTCAAATTTTCAATTTCAATCATGCTCATTGCGCAAGACCCCCATTCTGCTTCTTAAAACCGGCTTCGCGCGCTGCGCTATTTTTATCGCCAATCTAGATTTGTAAAGCATTTTACAGGGGCACCCAGCACTGAAATTTCTTTATAATCGTGATAGCTTGCTCTGGCAGTGTCTGTCCCTCCAGACAATTGGACATCGACCGTGATCCGAAAGTTACGCCTAATAACCGGCCTGATTCTTTTCGTCTATGTAACGCTTCATTTCATCAATCACATGGCAGGGTTGTGGTCGCTTCAGGCGATGAACGCGACACGCGATGTAATACACACTCTCTGGTGGTCGCCTGTCGGTACCGCTGTGCTCTACGGCGCCCTCGTAATTCATATTGCCCTGGCGCTTTACGCCATCTACCAACGCCGCCACCTCCAAATCCCATTCAGCGAGGGGCTCCAACTGGCTTTAGGGCTAACAATTCCGTTGTTGCTGGTAGGCCACGTACTGAGCACCCGCCTGGCATCGCAAATGTTCGACATGCAGGTCGACTATCTAACTGTTCTAGTGGTCCTGTGGCACGTCGATCCGATGAATGGTGTGAAGCAGATCGCCGTGTTTTTTGCGGCCTGGATCCATGGATGTATAGGTATCTATAGATGGCTGAATCTAAAATCCTGGTATCAAACGTGGCAGCCAGTCTTTTTTGCGCTTGCGCTTTTGATCCCGGCCCTATCGCTTGCCGGCGCGATGCAAGGATCCAAAGCGGTCGTTGCTCTGGCATCTGATCCAACATGGCTCGCACAATTTCAGGTACGGGTCAACTGGATGGATACAAATGAGTTAGCCCAACATGTGCAGTACAGGGAAAGTTTCACAATCGGTTTTATCGCTCTGGTTATTGCGGCGTTTGGCCTACGCTACGTGCGGTCGGCAATTGAGCGCTGGCGAGGCATTGTGCGACTTACCTATGACGACGGATCGGTAATCCGTTTTCCGCCGGGCCGGTCAATTTTGGATGCGAGCCGCGCCTCCAACGTACCACACGCCAGTGTTTGCGGCGGTCGGGGGCGATGTTCGACCTGCCGGATCCGCATCACCAAGGGCATCGAGCACCTGTCCAAACCGTCTGCTGCAGAACAAAAGGTCCTAAACAGGGTTAATGCGGGTATCCAGGTCCGTCTCGCCTGCCAAACGCGGCCAAGCGGCGGCGAAGTTGAGGTTATCCGGCTCCTACCGACCACGGCACGGGCGGAGGACGGTTTCCCAGGACCGGAATATTTACAAGGCCAGGAGCGCGAAATCGCTATCCTGTTCGCCGACATCCGGTCTTTTACGGAACTGTCCGAGAAAAAACTGCCCTACGACGTAGTTTTCCTGCTGAACCGCTATTTCGATGCCATGGGGTCGGCCGTGTCAGCCTGCGGCGGACACCTAGACAAGTTCATTGGCGATGGAGTGATGGCACTGTTCGGCATCGAGGACGGTGCAAAAGCGGGCAGCCGAGCAGCGCTTGCTACGGCGCGCGAAATGGGGCTGCGCATGGCTGAACTAAACAGAGTACTCGCCAACGATCTGGAAGAGCCGTTACGCATCGGCATTGGTATACATTGCGGTCCGGCGATCGTCGGCTCAATGGGTTTTGGCGACACCGTATCGGTTACTGCCGTAGGCGACACCGTTAACACGGCCAGCCGGTTGGAAACGCAGACCAAGGAATTTAGCGTAGAACTCGTAGTTTCGCATAGAACCGTCCAACTGTCGGGTATCAACCTCTCCGCGTTCCCGGAAAAGCATGTTGAAATCCGAGGTCGAACCGAGCCGCTGTCGGTCCGTGTCATTACCGTTGCCCAAGATCTGCCGGAACAGGTAAAGCTCAAGAGGAACGAATGATGGAAACATGCACATGGAACTGGCAGGCAAAACCACGCTAATCACGGGCGGTGGCAGCGGCATCGGTGCCGAAACGGCGCGCTACATGGCGGCTCGTGGAGCGGCTGTCGCACTAGCCGGTATCCCGTCTGTGGGTTTAGAAACCGTCGCGTTCGAAATAACTGAGGCAGGGGGGCAAGCGCTTTCCATCGAAACCGACGTGACGATTGAAGGCGACATCGAAGCCGCTATCGCAGCCACCATAGAAGCGTTCGGAAGCCTTAATGCGGTGATCGCCAATGCCGGGGTGCAACGGCACCAAACGGACGTTGATCTGTTCTCGATGACTGAGGACGAGTGGGAGTACACCCAGGATGTTAATCTGCGCGGCGTTTTCCGCACGTGCAAGCATGGGCTAGCGCGCATGATAGATCAGCGCGACGGCGGCTCGATCGTTATCGTCAGCTCAATCACCGCCTTGAATGGGCGCACGCCAAATGTCTCCTATATGACGGCGAAGAGTGCGCTGCTCGGCCTGAACCGACACATCGCGGTCCACTATGCCAAGCACGGCATTCGGTGTAACGCTGTCTGCCCCGGCGCATTGGAACAGACGCCGGACTGGGGGGACCATCCAGACCCGGACAGCCGTGAACAGGCGATGGTAGCCTCGACACCTCTCGGTCGACTTGGCACGCCAGAAGACATCGCGCCCTGGATCGCATTTCTTATCTCAGACGAAGCCAGCTTCGCGACCGGCGGCACCTTCGTCGTTGATGGTGGCATTACGATCAGCTGAACGCCGACGGCACAAACGTCAAGTTAGATGACTAAGTTCCTGTGGACTGAATTTGCCCGATCATTGTCTCGAGCGCTTCCTGATCGATTGCACCACCACAACTGATACAATTGATACGCCCAACCTCCTCGACTGGCTGCGACGTCGCCACGACAGTGCACCGCCGGCCAACGGTCTGTACGACATAAGTTTGGCCATCTAGTCCAGTGACGAACCCTTTCGTCCGGACCAGACCATGTGCCAAAGCGGAAAGCCTGCTAACCAAGGCGCACGGATCGACGGGACCATTAACGCTGAGCACAACAGTTTCGTGGTGCGCGTGGGGGTGTCGGTGACCCGAGTCTAGCGCCGGCAATCCAAGGCGCACGCCGAGCAGTGCTAGTAGCGATACGTTGGCCATTTCTGTTTCCACAATCTGCGCATCCGCGCAGAAATCGCCAAGCCAATGCCGAGTTTCATTGAGCTCATTGAGCGACGGCAGATCGACCTTGTTGAGTAGAACAATGTCAGCAGCACCGAGTTGGTGGGCAATCGTGTCCGCCAAGTATTTGTCAGTCCCGTGCTGCCGAACCGTATCCGCATCGGCCATTACAACAATCCCGTTGACAGTGTACCCGGCAATCAAAGTCGTCGACTGCGCGATTGCATCCGGCATCGCCACACCACTGGCCTCGATCAGCAAATGGTCCGGTGACAGTTCCAGCTGCTCTAAATCCTGAAGCGCCATAATTAAGTCACTGCCGTAGGAACAACAGATGCAGCCACCGGCAATATTGATGACATTCTCGTCTTGGCCTTCGATCAAATCAGCATCTATAGGCAGCTCGCCGAACTCGTTTACCAAAACTGCCAGACGCTGACCATTTGCCTGGCGCAATAGACTGTTGACCAGTGTCGTTTTGCCGGCACCGAGATAGCCACCGATTACCGTAACCGGCAATGGATCGGTTGCTCCGATCATGGTCAGATATCCTTGGCTGCGAAGATGCGACCGCCCTGAACGGTACCCCAAACCCGGATATCTTTAAAGTTCTCAGCTCCGATGTCGGTGGGATCATCTTCAAGAACGGCAAAGTCGGCCCGCTTGCCGGTTTCAATAGAACCCACCTCATCATCGATCTTCAACGTATAGGCAGCGCCCAAAGTGATCGTGCGCAAGGCATCGTCGACGCCTATTTTTTCTTCTTCCCCCAAAGTTCGGCCGCTCGCCGTCCGCCGATTAGTAGCGCACCAGGCGGTGAAAAACGGTCCGAGCGGCGTCACCGGCGCGTCGGAGTGGATGGCCAGCGGCACGCCTTCACGCATAGCCGTGGCACATGCGTTCATGCGATTTGCCCGCTCGGGACCAACCGTCTTCTCGTAATGCTGATCGCCCCAATAGAAGTGATGGTTGGCAAAAAGGTTCACGCAGAGACCAAGTTTCTTCATGCGGCGGAACTGGGCAGCGTCGGCCAATTGGCAATGCTGCAAGGTGTAGCGGTGATCCGGCCGCGGCACTTTGTAAATGGCACGTTCGAACGTATCGAGCATCATGTCAATCGCCTCATCACCATTCGTGTGCGTATGCACCATGAGGTTGTTTTCCAAAGCTCCTTCATAAATTTCCTGCATCTGCTCCGGGGTTGCATACCACAACCCGTTCGGTGCGCCATTGTAGTAACCGGGCCAGCGCAGACGGGCGGTGAAGCCTTGGATAGATCCATCAGCATGTATCTTGACGCGACCAAGGCGCAGACGCTCTGTACTCATCGCACGAAGTTCGACACAGCGTTCGATTAATTCCTTTGGGGTCACCCCCTGGAACCGGCGCAACGACACTATGCACACAGGAAAATCAGAGGCTCCTGTCACCTTCAACATCATTTCCACTGCTTCTGGCGGCAGAGGGTTCGCGAGGTCCGTCGCCGTCGTCACACCCTGGCGAACGCAAAGCCGGCCAAACTGGCGTAATCCCCACGCATCGGCAGACATCGTTTTGCGGTCTAGCCCGACATGCCTAGCCGCCAGTTCCATGGCGTCGGGCCCCTTCAATTCGCCCGTCGCCAGCCCGTCATCACCCAGCGGCACGCCCGGATGGTTTATACCCTCGCGCAGAAGACCAGCCAACTCCAGTGCTTTGGTGTTGACATTCATAATGTGGCCACTGGCGTGCCTCACGCCAATGGGCCGCAACGTTGAAACACTGTCAAGATCGGCACGGGACATCCGCGAATCGCCATAATAAATCGGATCGAGAGACCAACCAGAAATAGGGTCTCCGATGTTCGCCAATTCTGCGTCCTTTTCCCGCAACCGATCGAAGATAGCATCAAATGAGTCGAGGCCCGGCCAAATCGTCCCGTCCGGAGCCATCCGGTCGAAAAAACCACAATATACGGCACGCCAGCACGACCCTTCATGCGCGTGGCTATGCCCTTCCACCAAACCCGGCATCAGCACTTTGTCGGCAAAACAGTCGTCGACGGCGTATTCCCCCCAACCGGTCAGTTCCTCCAACGAACCGGCGCCAACAATGCGGCCTTCTCGCACTGCGACATGGCTCACTGCAGGATTAGAAGGATTCATGGTTATAATGCGACGGGCAGGATAAATGACAATCATGGTGTTTTGCTCCGGGACGGCGATTAGCCGCAGTCCGAGTAGGAATTTTCTGCAACGATGTGAGACATAAAGGCCTCGTTAATCCGGCGTTTGATGGCCGCCCATTCATCGTTGTTGATGTAACCCGACCACGCCAATTTGACCAAATAGCCCCCGAAACCCCTGGTCAGTTCCACACTAGTTTTCAGTTAGTCGCACCTAATTTTCAGGGACAAAATATTGCCACGCTTGTCGCTCCAGCACACTGCCACAATTACAGACATGCCTCCTCACACAACTCGTGGTAAATAAAACCATTACAGGCTACCGCGGAAAGATACCGCAAGGCCAGACGATCGGGGACTATATGTTTCTCAAAAATCTTTGGTATTTCGCGCATCGTGGCGACCAACTCAAACGAAGCTCAATGGTCTCAAAGACGCTGTTAGGCAAAACTATCCTGATCGCTCGGGATGCCGACGGCCTGCCATTTGCTGTCCAGGATATCTGTCCGCATCGCGGTATCCCGCTGTCAAAAGGCACGTTCGATGGTCGCGAAATCAAATGCTGCTATCACGGTTGGAGCTTTAATCGGGAAGGCCGCTGCACCGCGATACCCTCCTTGGTCGAGGACCAGAAATTCAATGTCGAACGGGTCCGGGTGCACCGTTATCCGTGCCGCGAAGTGCAGGGAATTATCTGGATCTATTTCGGCGACGAGACGAATGAGTTGATTGATCCACCTAAAATTCCGGAGATCGGCGATCGCCGTCCAAATACTGCCTTTACTATGCCGTTTCCCTGCCATGTCGATCATGCAGTCATCGGTCTAATGGATCCAGCGCATGGCCCCTTCGTCCACCGTGCCTGGTGGTGGAGATCGGGCAGCTCGATTCATGAGAAGGCCAAGGCCTTCGCCCCGGCCGGGCGCGGTTTCAAGATGGTACGCCATCCACCTTCATCCAATTCGGCGGCCTACAAGCTGCTCGGAGGGGACATGACGACCGAAATTTCCTTCCAGCTGCCAAGCGTGCGCATCGAGCATATTCGCGCCGGCGAGCATGTCCTGTGTGGCCTAACCGCGGTGACGCCGATCAACGAGACCGAGACCGAGCTTAACCACCTGATCTACTGGACACAGCCCTGGCTAACACCACTGACGCCGCTGCTGCGGCCGTTTGTCCGCGCTTTCCTGAAACAGGACCGCGATATCCTAATTATGCAGCAAGAAGGCCTTAAACACGCCCCCAAACTGATGCTTATCAACGACGCGGACATGCAGGCTAAATGGTACTATCGCCTTAAAGAGTCCTGGGCGAAATCGACGGACACCGGGGCACCATTTGAGAACCCTGTGAAAGCAAAGAAATTGCGCTGGCGTAGTTAGACGTCATCGGCGGGTTTAAAAATCGAAAATCTTCAGAGCCGATCCTAAGCCACCAAAGCTATATTCGAAGCGTGCGCACACCTTAGCCGCGCAGTTTGCAAACGATTAAAAGTCTTTATCCAGTTCAGCAACACGCATATTGAAGGCGGGTGCCAACTTGCAAGTGCACACTTGAGCGCTGGCAATGTCAGCTTCGTACAATAGCTCGACGCAGACATGCTTGTCTAATGGCTGCCTCTTCACAAAATACGGTCCCACAGACGCCGGCAGGCTAGATTGCATAATTATCAAACCAAAATAAGTCGCCGCCACCTAGAA
>Ga0114933_10003780_pt1 | contig 14528 bp, 13 predicted proteins | sample 4SBtaG_FD_89691 | JGI IMG/M metagenome (GOLD analysis project Ga0114933, IMG submission 89691) | Deep subsurface microbial communities from Kolumbo volcano to uncover new lineages of life (NeLLi) - 4SBTROV12_W25 metaG | ecosystem: Environmental > Aquatic > Marine > Volcanic | place: Kolumbo...
GTGCTCCTCGACGAGTCCCCCGACGACATCATGGCGGACCCGGTCCTCCAGATTCGCGGCGCTGCTGCGCTGTTGGCCTGGCACGGCGAGGGCGAAGATCCACATGAGCTCGAGGCCTGGTCCGACCCCCTGAGGGCCTTCAGCGGGCGGCAGGAGCCTGAGCTCCAGCGCATGTACGTTCAGTACATCTACGAGGTCGTCGACCAGGGCATCTACAGCGAGGCGGCGCGCGTGCATCCGCACCCGGTGGACATGGATCGGGTGGTCGTGCCCGAGCCGCCCACCGGCTACTCCGGCGCCTACCAGTACGTACAGGCCCACTCGAGCAACTACACGAGCAGCGACCGCTCGGGCTCGGACATCAACTACATCGTCCTCCACACGGTCCAGGGCAGCTACAGCGGCTGCATCAGCTGGTTCCAGAACAGCTCGGCCAATGTGAGCGCCCACTACGTCGTGCGCAGCAGCGACGGCCAGATCACCCAGATGCTCCAGGAAGAGGACATCGGCTGGCACGCTGGCAACTGGTCCTACAACGAGCAGTCGATCGGCATCGAGCACGAGGGCTACGTCGACGAACCGGACAAGTACTACACCGACGCGATGTACGCGGAGTCCGCGAAGCTGTCCGCAGACATCATCGACCGGACGAGCGTGCGCGCCGACCGCACCCGGGTCATCGCGCACTCCGAGGTTCCGAGCGCGACCCACACCGACCCGGGTTCCGGGTGGGACTGGGACCACTACATGGACCTGATCGATGGGGGCGGTGGCACGACCGGGCCCTCGGCCGAGCTGATCGGGGTGGTCGCCGACGAGGACATCTACGAGGGGGACCGGCTGCCCGGCCTGACCGTGACCCTCGACCAGACCGGGGAGACCACGACCACCGACGGCGACGGCTACTACCGCTTCAACGAGCTGTCGGGCGGCACCTGGTCTGTGACGGTCGAGGGCCAGGGCTGGCAGGACGGCCACTGCGAGACCACCATCTCGACCTCGAGCGGCCAGTGGTGGTGCTCTGTGGCGATGGAGCCGGGCGCCGACGACCCGGTCGATACCGGAGACGGCGTGGTCGACACGGGCGACGCCGACGAGCCCCCCGGACGACGCGACAACGGCGTCGGCGCGCCGGGCGACAAGAAGCGGCTGGGCGGCTGCGCGGTCGCGCCCGCTCCTATCGGGCTCGGCCTGCTGGCCATGCTCCTCCTCCGGCGGCGATGCTCCTCGCGCTCCTGATCGGCTGCCCGCCCAAGGGTCCGCAGGGAGTCCACGTCCAGGTCACCGAGGGAGAGATCGACCTGCGGCCGGAGCGGGATCGCATGCTCGCCGTGCTGGACACCGCCGCCGTCGATGCCCAGGACTGCTACATCGAGGAGCTCGAGCGCACTCCCGGCGCCTACGGGGATCTGGTCTTCCTAGCGACGGTCGGGGCGGATGGCGGCGTCTCGAAGGTGGAGGTCGCGCTCAGCACCCTGTCGCGGGACATGGATCGCTGCGTCGCCGAGGTCGTCGCGGCCCTGCAGTTCCCGTCGCCCAAGGCCTCCGGACTCACCTTGCGCTACCCGATGGTCTTCACCACCGACATGACCCCACCCGAGGTCGCCCGGGCCTTGATGCTCAAGCACGGGCTGCTCGACCCCGAAGACGAAGCCGCCGCCGCAGAAGAGGCGGCCATGGACCCCAAGAAGCGGGAGGAGCAGAGCGAGCGAGGCTGGACCGAGTCGTGGTGATCACGCTCCTTGTGGGCTGCGCCTCGCTCGAGCTCGATCCCCCGGTCGACCACCCCCACGTCGTCTACGACCCGACCGCCTCGCGCATCCCACTGCCCAATGACCTCGCCACCGACGACGAGGGGCTCGCGCTGCCCACGGACAGCGAAGGCCTGACGGCGGTCGAGGTCGATCTCCGCCACCAGCTCAACGGCCTCGACGGTTGGCCGACCGTCAGCGACATCGGCTTCGAGCTCTCGCATCCGGTCGGTTCCCTCGACGGCGTGTCCGTCTGGGAATGGGGCGCCAACCCGGCGGTCGTACCGGTCGAGGTGGTCATCGAGGACAACGGGATCGAGCTCCTTCACCCCGACGAGGGCTGGGCCCGCGGCGGCACCTACCTGGTGCTCGTGGACGACCGGCTGTCGACCGGCGACGGGCGCAGCTTCGGTCCGGACGCCGCCTTCTGGTACCTGCGGGCGACCGAGGACCTCCGGGAGCACCCGAACGCCTTCCCCGGGGCCACCGAAGAGGAGCGGCTGGACAAGGCAGCGGCCCTGGAAGAGGCCCGCCTCGAGCTGGCGCCCTACCTCGACTTCGCCGCGGACGAGGGCCTCGACCGAGATCGGCTCGCCGCGGCCTGGACGTTCACGTTGACCTCTTCGGTCGAGGTCGCAATGGATCCGGACAGCTCGCGGGTGCCGCTGCCCTTCGATCTCTTGATCGACCCGGAGACGGGCCTCGTCGATCTCCCCGCGAACGACGACGACAGCCAGGTCGAGGCCGACGCGAAGCGGGTCGCGAACTCCTTCGACGGCTTCGGACTGAACTCGAACCTGCTCTTCGACACGACCGATGCGGTGGTCCCAGAAGGCGCCGACATCGCGCTCTACGCCATCGACCAGACCCCGGTCGAGTACGACCTCGAGGTCCGCGTCATGGAGGACGACCACCTCGTCCTCGAGCCCTCCACCCTGCCGCTCGAGCCAGGCCGTACCTATGCCGTCGTGGTACGAGCTCTGGACGACGTCGAGGGCAGCGCGGTGGTTCCGATGCCCCTGGGCATGCTCGTCATGGCTGACGCTCCGGTGGTCGTCGATGGGGTGGCGCAGCTGGACATGGAGCTCGAAGACGCCCGGAAGATCGAGCTCGCGCGCTCGGAGCTCGACCCGCTGCTGGACTCGATCGGCCGGGATGACGTCATCGCCGCTTGGCCCTTCCGCACGATGGATCCGCGGCCCGGTCAGGCCGAGGCCGTCCGCATGGCCGAGAGGTTGGCGCTCGACCCGCAGCTCACCATCGACTCCCGCAAGCCCGCGTACTCGCTGGTCTGGGACGACGCGCTGTCCGAGCTCTTTCCGGGCCTGCTGAACCCGGCTCCCGCGGTCTACGCGGGGCGGGTCTGGGGTGTCGACGAGGTCGTCCAGGGCACGCTGAACACGGCCACGTTCCTCGATCCGGAGACGCGCCGATGGACTGAGGGGTACGAGCTCGAGGCCATCCAGTACCTGGCCATCGTCCCGGACGATCCGGATCCCTCGAAGCCGGTGATCGTGTTCGGCCACGCCATCGTGACCGATCGGCGCTTCCTGCTGACCATCGCCGGGGAGCTCGCTCAGCGCGGCTTCTACAGCGTCGCCATCGACTTCCCGTACCACGGCCCTCGCACCGTCTGCGTGGAGTCCTCGCTGGTCGCCGTGCCCAACTTCATCCCGCCCGAGCTCCAGGACGACTTCGGCTACGAGGAGTCCATCATCTGGCTCCCGCCCTGCTCCGGGGGCTCCGACTCGACCTGCTCACCGACGGGCGAGTGCGTGGGCGCCGACGGCGAGCTCGAGGAGCTCGCCAGCTTCCCGATCATCGACATGTATCCCGCGTCGGGCGCGGCCTTCATGGACATGGCCGACCTGCCGCACATCCCGGATCACTTCCGCCAGGCGCTCGTCGATCTGGGCGCGCTGAGGTGGGCGCTGTCCCAGGGAGCCTTCGACGAGGTCTTCGGCGCCGCCGTCCCGCGGGACCGCTTCTACTACGCGGGCCAGTCGCTGGGCAGCATCATCGGCATCGACTTCGTGGCCCACACCCCCGAGGTCGAGCGCGCCGTCTTCAACGTGCCCGGCGCGGACCTGGTCGACCTGTTCCGGTACTCCGACTACTTCGGGCCGCAGATCGACCACTGGATGGAGACCCACGAGCTCGAGGAGGGGAGCTACGAGCAGGAGCGGCTCTTGAACGTCGCGAAGTGGCTCGTCGATGGCATCGACCCCACGACGAACGGCTCCGACTACGCCCTCGACCCGCGCCCGGTGCTGCTGCAGATCGATAAGGTCGACGACGAGACGGGCGATCTGATCATCCCGAACTTCACCTCCGAGGGCTTCCAGGCCCAGACAGGCCACCCGATGCTGGAGTACCCCAGCGTCCTGCACGCCGACCTCATCGTGCCCGTGCTCGGCGACGCGATGCTCGAGGACATGGCCGACTTCCTGGAGGACGGGGAGCTGTGATCGGCCTGGTCTCGGTCGCCTTCGCCGGCGGCTACGAAGTGGCGCAGCAAGGTGTGCGCGCCGGAGGCATGGCGCACGCGGGCACCGCTTCGGTCGGTGCGGAGAGCGCCTGGTACAACCCGGCCGCGTTGGCCGGAGGCGTGCCTCGGCTTGGCGTCAGCGCCGTTGTGGCGACGCCTCGCATCGAGAGCGAGGGCATCGAGACCCTGGGTGGACGGTCGGTGATTCCGCAGGTCTATGGCGCCTGGGCATGGTCCGATCATGCCGTCGGCGTCTCGCTGAACGCACCCTTCGGCGGAGGCGTCGAGTGGCCCGCGGACTGGCCGGATCGCTACGCCATCGTGCGGTCTCGAACGCAGGTGCTGCGCGCTGCGCCCTTCGTGGCCACCCGCCGAGGCCCGGTGTCCTTCGCCCTCGGAGCACACTTCGACGCCGGGACCCTCGAGGTCGTCAAGGCCACCGATCACGTCTCCGAGGATGGGGTCGCCCACCTGCTGCTGAACGGCCGGGGCTTCGGACTCGACGCGGCGGCCTTCGTCGACCTCGAGAGCGTGGACCTCGGGCTGTCCTACAAGTCCAGGACCTCGGTGCGCATGGCGGGGCAGGCGGACTTCGACGTGCCCGATCCCTTCGCGGCGACCTTGCCCGACCAGTCGGTGGAGGCGGACTGGATGCTCCCGGACCGCCTGGCGGTCGGCCTGGCCTGGCGAGGCGTGCGACTGGACGCCTCGACGACGTGGTGGAGGGTGAACCAACAACTCGTCTTCGAGCTGCCCAAGAGCGACGATGTGGTCGTCGACTACTCCTGGAGGCCTGGAGCGGCCCTGCGGCTCGGGGGCGAGACCTTGATTCGCGGCTTCGACGTGAGGGGGGGCCTGGCCCTGGAGCGGACTCCGGTTCCGACGGCCACGCTGGGTCCGGCGAGCCCGGACGGACCGCGCTTCTCGCTGACCGCGGGTGCGGGGAGGGCCTTCGGTCCGGCGCGGATCGACCTCTTCGGCGAGCACCTGCGCATCCTCGAGCGCCAGAGCGACGCGACCCAGGCGAGCTATGGCGGCTCAGCCTGGGTCGCGGGTGCCGGAGTCGAGCTCCGACGTCCTTGACGTGGGTGCCTACGCGCGCCGCTGGACGTGGCGGAGCTTCCGGAGCGCCTTGATCTCGATCTGGCGGATGCGCTCGCGCGTGAGGTTGAACTTGGAGCCGATCTCCTCGAGCGAGTAGTTCGAGGGCTCACCGATGCCGTAGCGCATGCGGAGGACCTTCTCCTCGCGCGGGGTGAGCGAGCACAGGACCTCTTCGATCTCCTCCTTGGCGGAGGCGTTCTCGAGCTTCTGGCGGGGGCAGACGGCTGCAGGGTTCTCGATGAAGTCGCCGATGCTGGAGTCGGAGTCGTCCGACACCGGCGCGTCCAGGCTCATGGGCTCGCGGGTGAGCCGCATCAGGGGCTCCAGGTCCTTCAGATCGACCTCGAGGTCGGCCGCGACCTCGCGGAGCGTCGGCTCGCGACCGAGCTTCTGGAAGAGGGCCTTCTGGGTCTGATGGACCTTGTTGACGACCTCGAGCTTGTAGATCGGGATCCGAATGGTGCGAATCTGGCTCTCGATGGCGCGGATGATGGACTGACGAATCCACCAGCTGGCATAGGTCGAGAACTTGAAGCCGCGCATCGGGTCGAACTTCTCGACCGCCTTCATCAGGCCGATGTTGCCTTCCTGGATGAGGTCGGAGAGCGGCAGGCCCCGGTAGGTGTACTGCTTGGCGATGGAGACGACGAGCCGCAGGTTCGCGTTGATGAGCGCCACCTTCGCAAGCTCGGACTCTGGGCCACCCTCTCGCACTCGGCGGGCCACTTCGATCTCATCGGCCCGAGAGAGGAGGGGGATCGACCCCATCTTCTTCAGGTACTTGTTGAGAAGCTGGTTGGCACCTGGGTCGTTGTAGCGACTTGCTTTGCGGGGGGCAGCTGCGGCCATCACGTCTCCGGTTCGTGGGGGCGCAGGGTTTGTTCGCAAGAATCGTGCCAAGGATACTCCCGGTCATGGATATGCAGCGAGGCCCGCGCTTTCGACGCGGATCCGCTCACTTCCTTCGATCGGAAGGGATCGCCTGGTCCATGAACCACGACATCGGTGTCGTCGTGTGTGTTCGGGATTCCGAACGGTGTTCAAAAATTTGATACGTGCTCTTCGAGGGCGACGAAGGGGTCGTCGGCCCCGTCGGTGATGCGCTCGATCTCTCCGATGAAGGCGAGGAGGTCTCCGTCGACGTCCTCGAGCACCGCGGCGAAGAGCGCCTCGTTCGTGTTGTAGGTCTTGAACTGGATCAGGCGGGCGTTGTTCCAGGTGCCCTCGCGGACGGCCTTGAGGTACTTCTCCTTCTTGTGGAGGGGGGCGTCGGTGACCCGGCGCACGAGGTCCTCGCCGAAGAGGTGGTCCTTTCGGGCCAGGCGCTCTTCCTCCCCCAGCGCCTCGTCGGCGTAGACCTCCACGAGATCCTGGTAGAGGTCGTGTTGGAGGTCGCGCCAGGCCGCGCGGTCGGCCTGCAGCTGCACCGCGTCGATGAGCGCAGGGGCGTGATGCCCGCGGCGATCGGCCAGGTACCGCATGGCGGAGACCTCGCCGACGAAGTTCGCGTAGGACTCGTTGAACTTGACCGAGCCGGGGACCCACAGCGTCGCGTGGGCCAGCTCGTGCAGGACGGTGTCTGCGAGCCGGTAGTCATCCCAGTCCAGCATCTTCGGTAGGATGGGGTCCTTGAACCAGCCGAGCGTCGAGTAGGCGCCGGCTGTGCGCACGTAGACGTCGTAGCCCTCGGCCTTCAGATCGCCCTCGAGCTCGCGGGCATCCTCCTCGCGGAAGAAGCCGAGGTAGGGGAAGGAGCCGACGATGGGGAACCACCAGCTCTTGGGCTCGAAGCGGAGCGGGTCACAGCCGGAGACGTTCCAGATCTGCCGCTCCCAGTCGATGCTGATGCTCTCGTAGTTGTCCGTCGCGGAGAGCCCGATCTCCTTGCCGTAGGCCTTGACGTCCGCGATCAGGTCGAGCTTGTCGAGCTGTTCCGCGCTCAGATCGCGGCTGGAACGGACCTCGTCGACCGGCTCACGCAGCGCCAGCAGCTCGGCCTGGTAGTAGCCGGACTTCAGCAGGTAGCCGACCTTGCAGCCGGGCAACGCGGACAGGCCGAGGCCGGCCAGGACCGCTCCACCGATGAACAACCGACGCCGAGACATGCTCTGAGACCGTAGTGGATTTGACCTGGGGGTGTGGCGGGGTCAGAGTCTGCAACGCAACAAGGAGAGCGCTTGTTCGAATTCCTGAAGAGCGGTGGACCGGTGATGATCTTCATCGGCGCCGCCTCGGTCGTCGGGCTGATGGCCTTTATCGAGCGCCTGTGGGCCCTCCGCGCGGATCGGGTCGTGCCTCGGGCGCTACGCGTCGAGCTCCTGGAGCTCGCTCGACAGGGGCGCTGGGACGACGCGATCACGCTCTGTCGCAAGCAGGACTCGCCGATCTCGACCGTCATCGTGACCGTCCTGGAGAACCGCCACCGCAGCCGGAGCGAGGCCAAGGAGCTCGCCGAGGAGGTGGGCAAGCGCGAGGCCGCCGAGCTCGAGCGCTACAGCGGCATCGTCGGCATCGTCGCCAGCGTCGCGCCCCTGCTCGGACTGCTCGGCACCGTGTGGGGAATGATCCTCACCTTCCAGGTCATCCAGGAGAAGGGCATGGGTCACATCGGTGACCTGGCTGGTGGCATCTCGACCGCGCTCGTGACGACCTTCGCCGGCCTCTGCGTCGGCATCCCGGCGCTCATCGCGCACCGCTACCTGCTCTCGCGCATCGACGACCTCGTGCTGGAGCTCGAAGAGGCCGCGCTCGAGGTCCTCGACGTCGCCATCGAGGGCGAGTGAACTTCAAGCGCGAGCGCCGCGAGGAGACGAGGGTCGACGTGACCCCGCTCATCGACATCATCTTTCAGCTGGTGCTGTTCTTCATGGTGTCGACCACCTTCATCACGGCGCCCGGAATCCAGGTGGATCTGCCCCGCTCCAGCGCGCAGACCATCCTGCGCGACAAGCAGGATGTGAACATCTGGATGACGGACGAAGGCGGCGTCTACGTCGATGAACAGCCCGTCAGCTCGGAGGAGTTGATGGCCATCCTGGATGGCGCAGCGGCAGCGGACACCTCGACGCTGGTGGTCATCAAGGCCGATCGGCACGTCGATCACGGCGATGTCGTGCGCGTCATGGACGTAGCGCGCTCTCGCGGTCTCTCCCGACTCGCCATCGCCACCGATCCAGGGCAGCCGGGGACCTCCGAAGAACCCTGAAGGAACTCTCTAGCAAGAGTCTTGACAGATCAAGACTTTCTTGTATGTTCGGAGGGCTGCCCTCTCCTCGCTGAACCCGCTGTCGCTGTAGCTCCTGTGTCTTCCACGCTGATTCGCCGGCTCGCCATGAGCGTGGTGCCCTTCGTCCTGATGGGTGCCGTGGTCCTCATGGCCATCTTCGGGGACCACGGCCTCGTGCGCCGGCACGAGCTGCGCGAGCGTCAGGTCGAGATCAAGCAGCAGGTGGAGCAGCTGCAGGCGGAGAACACGGAGCTGAGGCGGCAGATCCGCCTGTTGGACACACACCGGATCGGCATGAAGCGGCTGGCAGCCGAGGAGCTCTTGATGGCCGAGGCGGGCTCGACCATCTACCGCTTCGATCGGGTGGGGGTGCACGGGGTTCGTTGACCACCGTCAGTGAAGCCGGCTACATGGCCGTCCCATGCTCGCGCTTCTCCTTGCTTGCACCGGGGTGACCGGCGACTCCGGCGCCTCGGACGACAGCTCCATCGACTCCGGATCCTCGGACGCCGGTCGGCTCGCCCTGCGCTTCGAGATCGACCCGGACTGGCAGGCCGAGATGGAGGAGGAGCCCGTGGGCGACTTCTTCGGCTCCTTCTGGAACGGGGACGAGGTCGACAACCTCGGACCGATGGAGGGGGCCGAGAGCCTCTTCGGCTGCGACACCCCCGGACTCGACCTTCGCGACGGGCCCACCGAGGTGCTGTTCACCTCGGACGAGGTCGCCGCCGGGACCGAGATCGTCATCCTCGGCTTCCTCGACTCGGACGGCAACGCGACGCCGGGAGACGAGGATCCGGACGCCAAGGACCCGGTCACGCTGCCGCACCAGAACCGCTTCGACGTCGTCGGAGGCGAGACCACCGAGGTCACCGTCTTCTTCGGCTTCCTCAACCCCTGAGAGAGACCATGCTCTTCCTCCTCGCATGCACCCCCGAGATCGGCGACACCGGCTTCGAGGGCGTCGACGAACGGCGCGACTACCCGGTCGAGGGCAACTACCACCTCGCGCCGCCGGACATCGAGGTCCCGGCCTACACCGACCAGGCGGTCTGCTGGTTCACGACCTACGAGGGCGAGGACGTCGGGGTGCACGACGGCGTCTTCCGTCAGCACGAGGACTACGGGCACCACGTCATCGTCATGCGGACGAAGGCAGATCCGGACGACTACCCGGACGGCAGCGTCTTCGACTGCACCGAGGCGGGCAGCCTTCCGATGACGGACATGGAGCCCTTCGTGCTGCCGTCGAACATCGTCGAGGGCGGGGAGAACCGCCTGGATCTGCCTGACGGCATGGCGAACAAGATGAAGAGCGGCGAGCGCCTGTTGGTCCAGTCGCACCACATCAACTACACGGGCGAGCCGATCCTCGTGAACGACCGCATCGACCTGACGCTCCTGCCGACCGAGGACGTCGACACCTGGGCCGCGCCGCTGGTCCACACGAACACCGACATCGCCGTGGCCCCGGGCGAGGACTCGATGACCGTCGAGTGCACCTTCGAGGAGGACCTGACCTTCCTCTACCTGCTCGGTCACATGCACGAGTGGGGGACCTCGTTCTCCCTCGACCACAACAAGCTGGACGGCTCGACCGAGCGCATCTACGAGGTCGAGGTCTGGGAGCCGCTGTTCCGCGACCTCGCGCCGGTCACCTACTACGAGGAGAGCGCGCCGCTGTCGGTCCTGGCCGGCGAGTCCTTCACGACGACCTGCCACTGGTACAACGACACCGACGAGGTCCTGGGCTTCCCGGCCGAGATGTGCGTCTCCACCGGCATCGTCTACCCCCAGACGGTCCCGATCATCTGCGACGAGAGCGACTGAATGCTGCTTCTGCTGAGCCTGGCGTGCGGTGACAAGGACGTCATCGACTCCGGCGACACGGTCGGAACCTTTGCCGAGGTCGACACCATCCTGAACCGCTCCTGCTCCTTCGACTCCTGCCACTCGGCCTCGGCCTCGGCCGCCGGGTTCTCGGTCGAAGGCGACTCCTACGCCGCCATGGTCGGTGTCGCGAGCGCGCAGCAGCCGGACATCCACCTCGTCGAGGCTGGGGACTCCGCGAACAGCTACCTGGTGATGAAGCTCGAGGGCGCCGAGGGCATCACGAACGACGCGATGCCGCCGCCCAACGGCGGCCTGGACGCGGCGGACATCGCCACGATCACGAGCTGGATCGACGCGGGCGCGCCCGAGTAGAGCGCTTCGTGACAGGCTCCTGACGAACCGGGCTCGCTGCCGGGGGTCCCGACCTGTGCACCCGGAACACTGCACAGGAGGTCGCTCATGCCTCAGAGCCCCCGTACGTCTCGAACCCGCCCGACCCTCATCGTCCTTGGCGTGCTCTCGCTCGGGGCGCTCTCGATCTACGCGCTCAGGTCGGCCGAGCCCGAGCCGCCGGCGGTGGAGATCAACGAGACCCCGGACCGCTTCACAGAGGTTGTCCTGGAGACCCCGGTCGAAGCACCCGTCGAGCGGTCCAAGGACATCGGGGAGGGCGAGGTCGCCCCGCCTCTGGTGGCGGCGCTGCCTGTGCAGACCCCGGAGGACGTCTTCGCGGGCACGGGGATCGACTCGAACATCCAGGACGGCATCGGAGGCCTGATCGGCGCCAAGGGCGTGCAGATGGGCTCCGGTGGTCTCAGCACGCGCGGCTCCGGAGTGGGAGGGGGTGGGACCGCCGAGGGCCTCGGTGGCCTCGGAACCAAGGGCAGGGGCTCCGGGTCGAGCGGCTACGGGAGCGGAGGTGGCAACTTCGGCGCCGCCGGCGGAAGCGGCATCGGCGTATCCGGAGGCCAGGCGGTCTCGGTCGTCGTGCAGCGCCAGGCCCCGGTCTCGGTGCCCATCTACGACGAGTCCCCGGGCTCCGAGGACTACACGGACTACGGCATCAACCGCCTCACCATCGCCGAGGTCGACCGCCACAGCACCTTCGCCGTCGACGTCGACACGGCCAGCTACAGCATCGCGCGCAAGAAGCTGCGGGCCTCGATGCTGCCGCCGACCTCTTCCGTCCGCGTCGAGGAGTTCGTCAACGCCATCGACTACGACTACGCGGCGCCGACCACGCTCGACCCGCCCTTCGCGGTCTTCATGGAGGCGGCGCCCTCGCCCTTCGAGGACAACCACCACGTCCTGCGCGTCGGGCTCAAGGGCGCCGAGCCCAAAGCCGAGCGTCGGCCCTGGCACCTGACCTTCCTGGTCGACACCTCCGGCTCGATGAACCGCAGCGACAAGCTGCCACTGGCCAGGGAGTCGCTGAAGTACCTGGTCGACGGTCTCGGACCCGAGGACACTGTGGCCATCGCGACCTATGCCGGGAGCACACGGGTGGTCCTCGAGCCGACCCCGGCGACGCGGAAGGCTGACATCCTGGCCGGGATCGAGGGCCTCTCGAGCGGCGGCGGAACGGCCATGGACTCGGGCATGAGCCTGGCCTACCAGATGGCCTCGGACAGCTACGCCGAGGGCACCGAGAACCGGGTCATCGTGCTCTCCGACGGGGACGCGAACATCGGTCGCACCGACCACAACGAGATCCTCGAGACCGTGAAGCAGTACGCCGAGGAGGGCATCACGCTCACCACCGTGGGCTTCGGCATGGGGAACTACAAGGACACGATGATGGAGCGCCTGTCGAACGAGGGCGACGGCAACTACTTCTACGTCGACAGCCTGGAGGAAGGGCAGGAGGTCTTCGGCGAGGACCTGGCGAGCACGATCCACACCATCGCCAAGGACGTGAAGATTCAGGTCGAGTTCAACCCGGAGGTGGTCTACGCCTACCGGCTCATCGGCTACGAGAACCGGGACATCGCGGACAAGGACTTTCGCAACGACGCGGTCGACGCCGGCGAGATCGGCCGAGGCCACGAGGTGACCGCGCTCTACGACGTGGTGCTGATGGACAGCTCCCCGGACCAGGAGCTCGCGACCGTCCGACTGCGGGCCAAGAAGCCCGGTCCGGACAGCCCGGCGAAGGAGTGGACGACCGTCTTCTCCGAGCGCGAGCTGCACGGTGAGGTGGCCGACAGCAGCGAGAGCTTCCGCATGGCGCTGGCGGCTGCCAGCTTCGCCGAGAAGCTCCGCCAGTCCCCCTACGCCGAAGAGCTCGCCTGGTCCGAGATCATCGCCCTGGCGGAGTCGGCTTCGCAGAGCGGCGAAGACGCCGAGCTGGTCGGGCTGATCCGCACCGCAGCAGGCCTGGAGTCGAGCGCCGCGGTGGCCGGGCGCTGAGCCCGCGGGCGGCTCAGTAGATGTTGGTCCGGATGAGGCTGACGACCTTGCCCAGGACCTCGACGTCCATGGTGCCGTCGACGTAGATCGGCTCCATCGAGGAGTTCGCGGGCTGCAGTCGGATGCGGCTGCCCTCGCGATAGAAGCGCTTCACGGTGGCCTCGTCGAAGACGCGCACCACCACCGTCTCGCCGTTGCGGGCGGTGTTGGCCTGGCGCACGACGACGATGTCTCCGTCCAGGATGCCGTCTTCGATCATCGACTCGCCGACGACCGTCAGGGCAAAGCAGGGGGCGCCGGCGGGCAGGATGCTGGCATCGACCCGGACGCTGCGGTCGTAGTTCTCCTCGGCCAGCGCCGGAATCCCGGCGGCCACCCGGCCGATGACCGGGACGGCGACCGTGGCCTCCTCGTGGAAGGTGCCCATCGCCTTCGAGGTCAGTCGGATGCTCCGCGCTCGTCCGCGGCCGCCGACGCGGTCGATGTAGCCCTTGCGCTCCAGCGCCTTGATGTGGTCGGCGACCCCATTGGTCGAGCGGATGCCCAGGGCGTCGCCGATCTCCCGGAAGGAGGGCGCGATCCCACGCTGGTTGATGCTCGAAGCGATGTAGTCGAGGATTTCTTGCTGGCGCGGAGCGAGGTCTTCCATGGCCCCGTCTTACTGAACATCTGTGCGGCTGTCAAGGGGTTCAGTGCACGAGTGTCCCTACTTTTCGAGATCATCGAGACCAGTGCTGGCCTCACGCGCCCATGGCTGCGGGCGGCTCATACCGGCTAATGCGGTAAGTTGCTAAAACAACAGCATAAAAGTCGATCCGAGCCGCCGCGAACGAACCGGGCCCGGCCTGCGTATCAGGGAATGCCAGCACGGGTCCCGGCACCCTCGGTACCAGGCGGATCGGCCTTCATTCGGTACGTCCGAGGCGCTGACTCTCGAGCTGGAGCGTTCTCAACTTCCAACCGGAGATCCTTCCCGTGACCACCTGCGATGCAGGCAACCCTCTGACGCCGAGGCGCGATGGGATGAGCTGACCGCGGGGTTGGCTGGACGGATGCAGTCGTCACCGAGCTGCGCTCACTTCCGCCCGACCTCATCATCGGTCTTCCATCTGGCCCATGTCTCCGCGGTGACGGCGGGGGCATGGGCCTTGCCTCTCCTGGGCTCCCGATCACGGCGCCGTACCAGTCAACGCCGGCAGCTCTAGGCGGATCGGCCTTGAACACCACGTCCGAGCTCTCCGCGGCATGGTCGATCTGGAGATGTCCAACACCGAACTTCATCCTCACCGCTATGGTCGCATAGCCGTCCGGAGCATCCATGTACCACTCCACGACGTGGCCCATCCGGACGCCCTCGCGCGGCTGGCGCTGTTGCGGCTGTTCGAGCTTCGGCTGAAGCACGAAGCCGAGGCCACTACAGACGATGTCAGGCGCTTGAACCGTCACCAACACCGCCTCCAACGCGCAGCACGCCGAGCTCGGTCCAGAGCGAACCGGACCGCTCGGGAGCATGCCCGCCGAACGGGCTGCCGGTTCCTGAGGTTGCCGGGCCTGCTGCGAGGTCGGTTGGTCCCCGGACGGTCCTACCTGAGGGGTCCGACCGAGCCCGAGGACTGGCCTGAGCAGTTCCTGCGCCTCCATGTCGACCGCGTCGCGGCCCGCCTGGGGACCGGCGGACCGAACGAACGCCAGCCTCCACCACCGGCATCCAGGTAGA
>Ga0114933_10003781_pt1 | contig 14526 bp, 12 predicted proteins | sample 4SBtaG_FD_89691 | JGI IMG/M metagenome (GOLD analysis project Ga0114933, IMG submission 89691) | Deep subsurface microbial communities from Kolumbo volcano to uncover new lineages of life (NeLLi) - 4SBTROV12_W25 metaG | ecosystem: Environmental > Aquatic > Marine > Volcanic | place: Kolumbo...
GCGGCTTCGTTGCGGGCCACGCCGCCTGTGAAGGTGAACTCGTCGTCCACGCCTCCGGTGCGTGCCAGCAGGCTCATCGCGCGCAGGATGACGGCCCGGTGCAGGCCCGCGAGGATGTCTTCGCGCTTCTCGCCCAGCGCCAGGCGGTCCCGCAGCTCCGCCCCCGCGAAGACCGTGCACGTGGAGTTGATGCGCACCGGCCGCTCGCTCTTCGACGCCATCGGCCCCAGCTCGTGCAGCCCGATGTTCATCTCGTCGGCGATGTAGCCCAGTTTCCTGCCGCACCCCGCGGCGCAGCGGTCGTTCATCTGGATGCTGGTGACGATGCCCTGGTCGTTGACCTGGATGGCCTTGGTGTCCTGGCCGCCGATGTCGAGCACCGTGCGCGTGCCGGGGAACATCCGGTGGGCGCCCAGTCCGTGGCAGAGGATCTCGCTGCGGATGTTCGCCTTGGGGAAGGGCAGCCTCACGCGGCCGTAGCCGGTGCCCACGCTCGCGACCACGTCCAGCGGCACGCATGCCGCGGCCTCCACCCCCCGCTGCACGGTCTCGGGTTCGCCGATGCGCGCGAGGGCGGCGCCGATGTGCTGGTGGAAGCCCAGCTCCAGCGGCTCGTTCTCCACCAGGAGGATGCACTTGTCGTAGAGCGACAGGAGCAGGTCGAAGCTGGGGCCGCCGTCGGCCGCGATCTGCTCGGCGAGTCGGAAGTAGGTGGAGCCGGCCAGGTCCCGGAAGAAGTCCGAGCGCTGCTCGTGGGTGCCGGAAGCGAAGCGTGCCTCCTCTTCCTCTCGGGTGGTGGCAAAGATGGCGTCGACGGCTTCGCGGGCGCCAGCGCGGAGGTCCGGGACGACGCCCCCCTCGATCTCGGCGTGCACCAGCTCTTCGAGACGGGAGAGCTGGAGGAACTGCTGCTCCAGCCGAAAGGCCTCCAACAGGCGCTCCAGCAGCACGGGCCCGGCGGCCTTCACCACCTCGCGTCGCAACAGGTCGAAGCGTGCGGTGACGAGCGCCTCGGTGCGGGCCACCTCGGCCGCCCGGTCGTAGTCGCTGCGGGAGTTGGTGATGCCGCGGCCCAGCACCTCGCCCTCGCCATCGAGCAGCACGGCCTTGGTGGTGGTGGAGCCGAGATCGATGCCGACGAAGCAGTCCATCAGGCCGCCCCCTTCCGGGCGCTGAGCATCTGGAAGTAGCTCTCGAGTCGGTTCTTGATGTTGGCGGGGCTGAAGTAGCGGGGGTCGACCAGGTCGGTCTCGATGAAGCCGCCGGGGATGCCGGTGCGCTGCTCGACCTCGCGCAAGAGCACCAGCTGGCCCGCGCTGAAGCTGTTGCAGCTCTTCACGGAGTTGATGAGGAAGCCGTCGGCGGCGTAGCGCTGCACGTAGTCGCACAGCATGTCGACCCGACCGGGCATGTTCAGGTTCGTGTAGCAACCGCCGCAGTAGTCGGCGAGGGTGCCCAGCGGATCCTGCGGGTCGTGCCGGAAGCCGTACTCGTAGGTGCCGCCGACCTTGGTGTAGGTGGACGCCACGACCGCGGCGCCCTCGTCGCTGAACATCTTCCAGAACTCGCGGAAGTGGGTCCAGTTGGGCGGACCCTCCACGACCAGGCGGAAGCGCTGCTCGTCGAGGCGACCCGAGGGGGTCTCGGGGCCGTGACCCGCTGCCACGCGTGCTTCGACCTCGGCCCGGAGCGTTCGGTAGTACTCGACCCCCTGAGGTGTGCCGCGGAAGGCGCTGAAGATCGGGCCCACGTAGTAGACGCCGCCGAAGTAGCTGTCGATGGGGCTGGGGGTGGCCTTCGCGGACTCCAGCACCGCGACCAGATCGTCTTCGGCCTGGGCGGACCACGCCAGACGCTGGGCGAGGGCCGCTTTGTCGTACCGCTTGCCCGAGATGCGCTCCAGCGCCGGGATGAGCTTGTCCTTCAGCTGCTGGACAACGTAGGCGCGGTGCTGGGGCTCCAGCTCTCCGTCGCCCTGGTAGGGCACGTGGAGGAAGACGGTGGGGCAGTCGTACTCCTCTCGGAGGAGCTCGAACCACTTCATGAAGGTGTAGCAGCCGGTGTAGGAGAGCAGCAGCAGATCAGGCTTCGGGAGCTTGGTTCCCGTGGGGCCGATGTTGCCGCTCTTGAGCATGCCGATGTCGCACTTCACGTAGGTGCAGACGTCCTCGGAGTGGCCGCTGCGCTCCGCTTCCCGGATGTAGGCGCGCGACTTGCCGCGCATGCCCGACTGCAGGGCGTTGATCTCGGGCAGCACCGGCAGGCAGCCGAAGCTGCGGATCAGCTCGGTGAGGTTGCCCGGCACGAAGGTGTAGACCACGGGCTCGCCGGTCTCGGGCGCCCGCTCCAGGCGCTCGAAGTGCGCCGCGATCATCTCCTTCTGCAGGACCATCGAGCGGTCCTTGGTCATGGTCAGCTGGCTCATCCGGTACCCCAGAGCTTGATGGCGTCGGAGAAGGTGCCGGCCTGTTCGCGGAAGGGCTGGAACTGGCCGGTGTTCTCGGCGTACTTGAAGGCGATGCACGGGATGCCCGCTCGCTCGGCGCCGGCCCGGAGCATCGGGCGGTCCAGCAGAGCCGGGTCACAGAAGCTGGGCGCGGCGAACACCACGCCGTCGGCCTGGACCGCTTCCACGCGGTCCTGCATGAGCCTGCGCTTGCCGTCGGGGTCGTCTTCGTAGAGGACCGAGGACTTCCGTGAGCGGAGGACGAACGCTTCCGCGAGCGCCCGCACCGGGTCGCCGTCGGTGGCCACCCGGCCGCGCACCATGCGGTTGCCGAGCAGCAGATCGTCGTCGACGATGTAGCAGCCCGCGCGTTCGATGGTCTTGATCAGGCCCAGAGGCGGTTGCTCGCAGAAGGCCCCGGTGAGCACCACGCGGCAGTTGTCGCGCGGCTTGCCGGGCTCCAGCTCGATCGCCCGGAGGTACCTGGCGGAGAGCGCCATCCAGTCGTCGGCCGGCAGGCTCTCCAGAGCCCGGAGCAGCAGGTAGAGCTCGGCGGTGGGCACGTCCCAGGGCCTCTCGCTGCGCACCTGGTAGAGCCACTCGACGCGCTCGCGCACGGCGTTGTAGTTGTGCAGCGCCCAGCGCAGGCCCTCGATGGGATCCCAGCACTCGGCGAGCTCCGCCAGGTCGTGCAGGAGGTGCTGGAGCTCGTGGCTCCAGAAGTCCACGCCGATCTCGGGGTCGAGCACCTGGGGCAGGTCGAGGTAGCGCACGTAGACGTCGGGGCGCTGCAGCTTCCAGATGCCGCTGAGGTTCCGGATGACGTCGCAGGTCGAGGGGAACAGGACCGCCGAGAGGCAGTCCAGCCGACCGCTCAGCAGCAGCTCGACCACCGAGCGCGGCAGGTGGCAGATGTAGGACTGGTAGAAGGCGTCGCCCTTGATGATCTCGAGGCGGTCGCCGCCGCCATGAATCCCGACCGGCAGCATGCCGACCGCGGCGATGAGCTCTCGCGGCGTGTAGACCGGCAGGTAGCCGGCGGCCTTGCGACCGGGCCCGGCGTCGAGCCAGGCGTGCACTCCAGCGAGGTCGAGGTCGTTGCAGATGGACTCGGCGCGACCGACGACGTCTGCGCGGTTCATGCGTGCTTCCAGGTGGGGCTGCGCTCTTCCAGGAAGGCGGTGAGGCCCTCGATCGGGTCCTGGCAGGCCATGAGCTCGTCGAGGTAGAGGCGCTCGAGCTCGGGCAGCTCCTCGCGGAGCGCGCGACGGAGGGGCGCACGGGCCGCCTTCCAGGCGAAGCGCAGGGCGGGGGCACTCCGCGGGGCCAGGTGGGTCTCGAACCAGCTCCGCCACCCGCTCGTGGGGTCCTCGGTGCAGGCATCGGCCAGGCCCCTGGCGACCGCCTCGTGGGCCTCGACGTTGCGGCCGGTGAGCACGAGCTCGGTGGCCTGGGCTCCCCCGGTTCGCCACCTCAGGCCCATGGCGGCGATGGGCGGGAACACGCCCAGGTGCACCTCGGGCACGGCGAGCACGGCGTCCGGGGCGATCTGGAGCCGCCCGCACCACGCGGCGAGCTCGAAGCCGCCGCCCAGGCAGCGTCCGCGCACCACGGCGCAGGTGGGCACGCCCACGTCCTCCAGCTCACGGAAGAACGCGTGGAAGGTGGCCAGCATGCGGTCCACCCGGCCGGGCAGGTGTTCCTCCACGCTCGCGCCGAAGCTGAAGTGCTGTCCCGCCCCCTCGAAGACCAGCAGCTTCAGCTGGGGGCGGCCGAGCCCGGCCAGGTGGTTCCGAAGGGCGCCGAGCAGGGCTTCGTCGAGGATGTTGCCCTTGCCATGGTCGAGGAGCAGGTGCTCCACCTGGCCGTCGTACAGAGAGGTCGCGGTGAGCATCAGGCCTCCGGGACCAGCACCTGGCGCGCGGCGCAGGCGTGGTGGTGAACGGCGGCGAAGACCTGATCGATCTCGTGCAAGGGCCGCAGCCGGGTGTGGGTCAGCAGGTCGATGCCCCCCGCGAGCACGATCGCGAGCAGCTCGGGGTAGAGCTCGGGCGGGCATCCCCAGGTGCCGATCGCGCGGGCGTCGAAGGCCATCAGCCGGCTGAGCTGGATCTCCAGCCTGGCCAGCGTGAAGCCGACGACCAGGAGCGTGGCGCCGTGCACGAGCAGGTCGAAGGCGGCGCGCTGGCCCGATGCGCTCCCCGAGCACTCGAACAGCACCCAGGCGTCGGGGTCGAAGCCTCCCTCGCGGGCGAGCCCTTGCAGGTGCTTGCGCAGGGCGCGTCCTGGGTGCTTCCGTGGGTCGACCGCGACGTGGCACGCGCTGGTCCGAAGCTTCGCCGGATCGATGTCGAGCCCGATGACGAAGGCGCCCGCGGCCCGGGCGAGCTGCGCCGCGTAGCCGCCGACGCCGCCCAGCCCGACCACCACCGCGACCTGGCCGCGCTGCAGACCACTCTTCTTCATCGCACTGTACGGCGTGCTCACCGCGTCGGCGATGACCGCGAGGTGCGCCAGCTCCAGCCCCTCGGGCAGATCCTGGGTCACCTCGCACAGCCCCCTGGACGGGACCACACAGTGCGAAGCAAAGCCGCCGTCGCGGTCGTTGCCGGGCATCACCTGCCGCTTGCAGGTCATGCAGCGCCCGGCAAGGCACCGGCTGCAGACGCCGCACGGGATGACCGCGGGGACCACGACGCGTCGTCCCACCCAGGCGGGATCCCCGCCCACCACCACGCCGCTGATCTCGTGCCCGAGGATGAGGGGGAGGGGCTTCCGGGTGGGCACGCCCTCGTAGGAGAAGCCGAGATCGGTGTGGCAGACCCCACACCCGGCGACCTGCACGAGCGCCTCGCCGGGGCCGGCGGTCAGCTCGCGGGTGGTGCGACGTGGCGCTTCCCCGACGTGGTGGACCTCGTAGCCCCAGGCCTGCATGCAACCTCCGCTTCAGGGGATGCGGTGCAAGCGGCGTGCCGTGAGGCGGCTGCGGCGGCAGGCTCGAGCGGTCAGACGGCCCGGTCGGCGTCGCGCTGCACGGCTCGGGGCCCGCACGGCGCGAGGACCGCGCTGAAGTGGCGGAGCAGCGCGGGTGCCTCCACCAGCGCGTAGCCCCGCAGGCTCGCCGCCCGCTCCGCCACGCGCTCCCCGACCTCGATGACGTAGTCGATGTGGGCCTGGGTGTAGACCCTGCGTGGCAGGGCCAGGCGGAGCAGCTCCAGCCGGGCCGCGTGGTCGAGCATCAGGCTGCCGACCTCCACTCCCCGCACGCCACCCTCGACGTAGAACGCCGCACCGAGGGCCTGGGCGGGGAAGGCGCTGCGGGGGATGTGGGGCAGCAGGGCGCCGGCGTCGACGAACACCGCGTGGCCCCCAGGCGGTCGCACCACCGGCAGGCCGACGCGCTGGAGGCCGTCGGCCAGGTAGGCGACGCTGCGAGCTCGGTAGCGCAGGTAGTCCTCGTCGAGGGCCTCCTCCAAGCCGACCGCGAGCGCCTCCAGGTCGCGCCCGGCGAGTCCACCGTACGTGGGGAAGCCCTCGGAGAGGATGAGCTCGTTCTGGAAGCGCTCCGCCTGATCGGGATCCCGGGTGCCGAGCAGGCCGCCGATGTTGACCAGGCCGTCCTTCTTGGCCGACATCGTGAAGCCGTCGGCCAACGAGAACAGGTGCTGGGCGATCGAGCGCACCGATCGGTGCCGCCAGCCTGGCTCCCTGGCGTGGATGAACCAGGCGTTCTCGGCGTACCGGGCCGCGTCGAGGAAGAAGGGCACGCCGCGCTCCCGGCAGATGGCGGACACCGCCTCCAGGTTGCGCATGCTCACCGGCTGTCCGCCCGCGGCGTTGTTGGTCAGCGTGAGCAGGACGAGGTCGACCCGGTCGCCGAGCTGGTCGAGGCTCTCTCGCAGGCCGAGGAGATCCATGTCGCCCTTGAAGGGGCTGGCGTCGCTCGGGTCGAGGGCTTCCGGCACCGGCAGATCGAGCGGCGCTGCGCCCGCGCTGAGCACATGGGCGCGGGTGGTGTCGAAGTGCGTGTTGTTGAGCACCGCGTGCTGCGGTCTCACGCTCGTCTGCATCAGGATGCGCTCAGCGGCCCGGCCCTGGTGGCACGGGAAGACGTGAGGCATGCCGGTGATGTCCTGGGCGACCGCCATCAGCCGCTTGTGGGAGCGGCTGCCCGCATAGCTCTCGTCGCCGCGCATCAGCGCGCCCCACTGGGCGGCGCTCATGGCGCCGGTTCCCGAGTCGGTGAGCAGGTCGATGGTCACCTCGTCGGCGCTCAGCCGGAACAGGTTGTGGCCTGCGCGCTCGAGCGCGGCGATGCGCTCGTCCCGGGTGAGGAGGGGGATCGCCTCCACCGCACGGATCCGGAACGGTTCGATGATGGTCTCGAAGCAGTCCACGGGATCACGCCTACCGCAGTTCGGCGCCGGACGGCCGAGGAGTCGCCGGAAGCTGACGTGGGTCACTCCCCGGGCGGTGTCGGCTGGTACCGTGGCGCATGCTCCTGTTCGCCGCCACGGCCTGGGGCGCGACCTGGACGGTCGGTGCCTCCGGTGACTTCCCGACCCTGAGCGCGGCCGTGGCCGGCGCTTCCCGGGGCGACACCCTGGAGCTGGCGTCGGGCAGCTGGGCGGAAGCGGTCTCCGTGAGCAAGGATCTCACCGTGCGCGGGGCTGGCGCGGAGAGCACCTTCCTCGACGGTACCGGCCTGGGGACCCGCCCGCTCACCGTGCAGAACGCCAACGTCACCCTCGAGGCCCTCACCGTCACGGGCGGCGACGACGAGAGCGGCGGGGCCGTGCACCTTAGCGGGGGGTCGCTGACCACCTCGGAGGTCGTGTTCGCAGACAACAGCGCCACGACCGGAGGCGCGATCTACGCCAGCAACGCCGCCCTGGTGTTGCTGGACACCACCCTGTCCGACAACGTCGCGACCGACGGGGGCGCCGTGGCGCTGACCGGTGGCAGCAGCCTGGAGGCCAGCGGCGGGGCCTGGACCGACAACGACGCCTACGAGGACGGTGGCGTGGTCTGGATCAGCGCTTCCTCGGTGCTCGGCGAGGGGCTCACCGTGACCGGCAACCGCACCACGGCGGGCTACGGCGGCGCCGTGTACCTGGAGGGCGCCGAGGCCACGGCGGCGTTCGTCGACAGCGAGCTCTCGGAGAACGTGGCCTACCGCTACGGCGGCGCGATCTACGCCGCCAACCTCTACGGCACCGTGAGCCTGGAGGGCTGCACCCTGGCGGACAACGAGGCCACCTACGGCCACGGCGGAGCGGTCTACCTCTACAACCGCAGCGACCTGGTCGCGTCGGACACGCACTTCGAGGGCAACTTCGCGTACTACGCCGGCGGGGGCGTGTACCAGTACTACCTGTCGACTGCGACGGTCACCGACTGCCGCTTCGAGGGCAACGAGAGCAGCACCTACCCGGGCGGCGGCTTCTACACGATCGTGTACACCAACGAGGCCGACCCGACCGCCTTCACGCGGACCGCCTTCGTGGGCAACGAGGCCTACCAGGAGGGCGGCGGGATCTACGCGTACTACGCGTACCTGCTGCGGATCGACGCCTGCCGCTTCGAACGGAACGCCGCGGGCAGCAGCTCCGCTGGCGGAGGGCTGTTCGCCGAGACCACCTACGAGCTCGACGTGGGCGGCAGCCACTTCGTGGGCAACAGCGCGCGCTACGGCGGCGGCGCGTACCTCGACAAGGTGGCGGGGGAACAGCCCTGGGTGGTGCACAACACGGTGTTCCAGGAGAACGAAGCCGAGGTCGGCGGCGGACTGTGTGTGTCGCAGAACGAGAACACCGGCGTGGTCGACCTGGTCAACAACGCCTGGGTGGGCAACCGCGCCGAGCGGGAGGCCGCCGCCCTCTGCGTCTCGGAGGCCCGGCCCACCGTGCGCAACAGCGTGTTCGCGTACCACCCGGGGGGCGCGGCGGTCGGGGTGTACGACGTGAACAGTGCCGCGTACGCCGAGTTCCACCACGACGTGTTCTGGGAGAACGCCGACGGCGACTGGGTGGGCGAGGACGTGGCGACCGGCGAGGGCATGCTCGCGGTGGCGCCGGACTTCGGAGCCTACTCCCGCGACGGCGATCCCGACAACGACAGCTTCGTGCTCGCCGCGGGGAGCGCGCTGGTCGATGCAGGCGACCCGACGCTCACCGACCCCGACGGTTCGGTCAGCGACATCGGTCCCATGGGCGGCTCCGAGGCCTCCCAGCGCGACGACGACGGCGACGGTCTGGCCGCCTGGCTGGACTGCGACGACCAGGACGCCGACGTGGGCGCGGCGTGTCCCGAGGAGGAGGAGGAGGCGCCCGAGGACACCGGCGGCGCGGACACCGGCGACGCTCCCCTGGACACCGGCGGTGGTCGCGACAGCGGGGACATCGCCGCTGCCGCGCCTGGTGACGCCGAGGGTTGTGGTTGTGCCGCCGGCTCGGGCGTGGTCCTGTGGTGGCTGTTGGCGCCCGTCCTGGTACGTCGCCGGCGCTGACCCCCCCTACCCCTCGTCCAGCACCGCCTCGAGCACCCCCACGCCCGGTTGCCAGGCTTCGCTGTCGACCCCCGCGAGCCTCAAGAGCGTGGCGCCGACCACGTCGACGCTGAGGTCGTGGCCGTCGTCGTCGAGGGTGCCGCGTTCCAGATCGATGGTGCGGCCGTAGTAGCTCTCGTCGAAGCCGCCCACGACCTGCCCACCCGTCAGCCCCGGGCCCGTGATCAGCATGCTCGTGAAGGGCCAGTGGTCCTTGCCGTCGGCTTCGTTGAGCTGCGGGGTGCGGCCCATCTCGCTCAGCACCACGATGACCGTGTCGTCGGCGAGCACCCCGCCGGCGGGCGAGGGGGTGGCGGCCAGCGCCGCCTTGAGCTCCAAGAGCGTGGCGAAGAGGCCCTCGAAGTTGCCGGACTGGGTGGTGTCGTTGGTGCTGTGGGTGTCCCAGCTGTAGCCGCTGGACAGCGTGGCGCAGCGCGTGATGCCCAGGCTCAGCAGGTCCACCGCCAGCCGTGCCTGGTCGCTCAGGCCGCCCGACGAGCTCCAGTCCACGATGCCGACGAGATCCTTCAGGCTGCCGGCGCGCTCCAGCGAGCTCAGGTAGGCCGCGTTGAGCGTCGCGTCGCGCTGGCCCACCGCGTAGGCCGACGAAGCGCCGACCCGCCGTGCCATGTAGGCGTCCATCACGTCTTCGGCGAAGCGCTCGGGGGCCTGCGTGGCGACGTCGGACCAGTCGAGGATGCTGCCGTCCAGCAAGCCCTCGAGCTGGCCGCTGGCGCCGGTGCGGGTGACCACGCCGCCGAGGTCGCCCGGGAAGCTCGGCCCCGCGAGGACCACCTGCGGCAGGTGGTGGTCGGCCGCGTGCTGGCTGGCGATGATCGCCGCCCAGTCCGACGCCGTGCTGCTGGTGGTGCCGGTCATCACGAGGTGCAGGCAGTTCTCGTGCGCCACCGAGGGCACGAGCACCCCGTTCAGGATCACGCTCTCCTGGTGGTAGCGCTCGAGGTAGCTCGCGACGCTGGGCCGGTCCTCGTGATCGACGAAGCTCAGGTCTCCCGCGTAGCCCCAGTCGGCGTCGCGCTCGAGGTCGACGTTGGGGTTGTCGAACTCGGTGGCGAAGACCTTCGTGGGGTCCCAGCCGCCGTAGCTGACCACGAAGAGGAAGCGCTTGCCGGAGCCGGACGCGGCGAGCGCGGGCTTCCAGGGCGCGAGGGTGGCGCCGGCGAGCAGGCCGCCGGCCTTCAGCAGGCTTCGACGCTTCATCAGTAGAACAGGAACTCGGGGTCACGGAAGAGCACGGAGAGCACACCGGCCCACGCTTCCTCGGAGCTGGCGCCGGTGTCGCGGAGGTCCTGCCACAGCTCGAGGTTGGCGGCGACCGCCTCGCCATCCCCTGCGACCCGGTCGCCGAAGAGCTGCCAGTGCAGCACCTGGAGCTGGGCCACCATGGCGTCGCGGTCGCTGTCGGGGGTCTCGGCGAAGTGGATCTCGGTGAACAGCCGGGCGGACTCCGGCGCGCCGACATCGTGATCGACCACGTAGGCTGCGGCGGCTTCCGCCAGCCGTTCGGCGACCAGCGCGAGGGTGGCGGTGGGCTCGGTCGCGGGCGCGGTGACGAAGTACCCGTCCACCCCGCCCGCGAGGGTGCGCAGCCCGTAGGTGTCGGTGCTGAGCATGTCGTAGTCGTCGTAGGTGAAGCGGTAGCCGGTGAGCGCTTCGAGGCTCGACGCGAGCTGGTACGGCGACAGCATCTTGCGGCTGGCGTCGAGCGGGTCGTTGCTCTCGCGGGCGGCCCGGTAGCGCGGGTCCTGAAGCACGCTCGCGAAGAGGGGCTTCAGCCGGAGGTCGGCGTCGAGGAAGGCCAGGCGGTGCCGCTCGAGGGCCGCGGTGTCGTCGAGCTCGACGTCGCGCTGCAGGAGCAGCGCGAACACCTGCTCGGCGGCGCACGAGGGGTAGCGGCTGTCGCCGGCGATCTGCCAGCCGAGGTCCTGCAGGTCGTAGCCCGGTTGCCCGTACCAGCCTGGCGGGGTCTGGGTGTAGGTCTCGTAGAGCAGCTCCCGCTCGGGGTGGTAGCTCGTGGTGTCGAGGTAGCTGTCGTAGTCGTAGTAGAAGAAGCCCCAGAGGTAGCTGGCGATGGGGTCGAGGCTGGCGTGGCAGCCCACGCAGCCGGTGTTGCTGCGGAGCGCTTCTTCGACCGCGTCGCCGTCGAGCAGGTTCACGTCGCGCTCGAACTCGACCGGGATCGTGAGGTAGTCGTGGCAGAGCAGGATGCGGCTGATGGCGTTGGCGCGGCCGCGGTTGGCGTTCGACGACGTGGACATGTAGCGCCAGTACAGCGCGTTGGTGCTCAGCACGCCGGCCATGGGGCGCTGGTCGGTGTAGGAGGCGGGCTCCCAGCCCACGGTGTCGGCGGGGTAGTCCAGCGGCCACGCGGCGGCGAGCACCTCGTTGGCCATGGTCCAGTCGGCGGTGACCAGGTCGGTGTAGGGCAGGTCTTCGCTGGCGATGCGGGCGAGGATGCGGAGGGGCTCTTCGCCGACGGAGCGCGCCCAGGCCGCCTCGTCGTCCAGGCCGTAGTCGCTGGCGTCGACGTACCAGTCGTCGAGGCGTGTGAGCCAGATCTCGCTGTAGAGGTCGACCACGCGCTCGGCGAAGCGCTCGTCGTCCAACCAGGTCACGATCAGGGTGTCGACCGACGCCGGGTCGGCTTCGATCGCGGCGAGCTCGTCGAGGTCGGGCCGCACGCCGCGCAGGTCCAGGCTGGCGCGGATGGCGAGGTCCATCGGCGAGATGCTGGCCTCCTCGGGGTCGCTCTCGGGGTCCTGGCTGGGGGACGCCGAGTCCGGGTCGGGCTCGACGGGGAGCCGCTCGGGCTCGGCGCAGGCCAGGAGCCAGATCACCACGGGCGCCCCTCCCAGCCCTGCAGCGCGGTGAAGTCCGGGCAGACCTCGCCCAGGGGCGCTCCGTGGAACCAGGCCTCGCCGCACCCGTCGCAGTCCGGGCCGAAGGCGAAGCCGCCGGAGTAGGTGGCGCCGTCGAAGACCACGTCGTACCAGTCGCCCGCTTCGTCGCGCACGCTGATGAGCCCACCGGGCTCCGCGCCGCAGTCGGAGCCGACGTCCTCGCTCTGCAGGAGCACCTGGTCGAACCAGACCGCGTTCACGGTGCCGGTGAAGCCCGACAGGCTGCCGTTCAGGTAGGTGTAGACGCCGTCTTCGTAGCTCTGGTAGTCGATGGCGTAGGTGTAGAGGTCGACGGCGAGGTCCTGCCCGAGCCAGCTCGCGTCGGCGCCCGTCCCGTCCCAGCGGAAGGTGCCCACGATGGACGCGTAGCTGTAGGTACGGTCGTAGCTCGGGTAGTAGAACGCGTAGGTCGAGGAGTAGCCGGCGGCTTCGAGGGTGCTGCCGCTCGGCGAGACCACCTTGGCGCTGCCCGAGAAGTAGGCGTTGTGGCTGTACTCGTAGCCGCTGCTCGCGTCGACGTAGTCGCGCTCCTGGCTGTGGATGCCGTACCCGGCGTAGGTGGTGCCGTTGTCCGACGTGCAGCTGTCGTACCAGTACACGCGGCCGTAGGACTCGTAGTAGTAGTCGTAGAGGTAGGGGCAGTCGTCGTCCATGGACGCTTCGTTGACCAGCTCGCCGTAGAGGTCGTGGAAGACCTCGGGGTCCAGGGTGAAGCTGGCGGCCAGCGCTTCGGCGATGCCCTGCTCCAGCTCCCCGAGCGACAGCACCGGACCTTCTTCTTCGGGCTCGTCGAGCAGGTAGCTGCCGTCGTCTTCCTCTCCGCCCTCGCCATCGGGTGCTTCATCCGACGTGGACGTGTTGCCTTCCGACTCGGCGTTGTCGGTGCGCAGGGCGACGCACGAGCCGTCCGCACTTCGGCCGTAGCCCTCGACGCAGGGCTGCTCGGTCACGCATGCCAGCAACAGAAGGGTCATCCAGGCCCCAAGGACGGTAGATTACCACCCCGGAGCCGACCGACTGGGCTTTTCCCGACGGCCGCGAGCGCGGCTCAGGCTCTCCGCTACGCCTCGTCGGTGGGCGCTTCGGGCGTCTCGGGCGTCTCGACCGCGCTCCCCTGGTTCTCCTCCTTCTTCGCTTGCTTGCGCGCGCGCTTCTCGGCACGGCGAGCTTGCTTGGCGAGCTCCTTCTGACGCTTGTCGTAGGCGTGGTTGGGTCCGCGGGCCATGGTGTCTCCTGGGCACCCGTCTCAGGGGTGCGAGCGCCCATCCGCTCGTGTGCGGCTGGCCACCCCCCATAGGTCGTTGCGGCCTTCGAGGCGAACCGGTCAGTCCTTGGGTTCGTCATCGGCTGTGGCGTCGCCGGGTTCGGTGGCCCCGAGCTCCAGCGTGTAGTGGTACTCCGACGCCGGACCCTCCCAGCCGAGCACCACGAGGTGGTAGGTCTGGCCGGGCTGCAGGGTGTAGCCGTGGCTCTGCAGCTCGATCTGCTCCGGGTGCACGTCGTCCGGATCCCAGCCGACCATCCAGGGGGTGGCGTCGGCGGCGAAGAGCGCGATGTCGAGGTTGGCGTCGTTGGGGGCGTCCCACGTGAGCTTGGCCTCGAAGCCCAGCTCGGTGGCCACGGTGAGGGCGAAGGCGTCGACGTCGGCCTGCTCCCAGTGGGGGTCGGTCTGTTGGAAGACGATGGCGCCTTCGATGACGCCGCTGGCGCACGTGCCGCCGAGCTCGGTGAGCGCCTGGGCGACCTCCAGGTCACCGGTGAGCTGGGTGGTCTCGGCGTCGAGCGCGAGGTCGTTGGGCTCGATCTCCGCGACCGACCACGTGGCGTCCTCGTCGATGCGGTCGTCGCAGTCCTGGTCCTGGCCGTCGCAGTCGCCGTCGGGGGCGAGGGGGTTGAAGCTCGGGTCCTCGTCGTCGCAGTCGCCGTCCGCGGTGCTGTACCCGTCGCCGTCGAGGTCGTCGACCGGAGCGTCGCGGCCGGTGTCGACCGGGGCCGAGCTGGTGTCGTCGCTGGGGGTGGGGCCACCGCCATCGGGACTGAGCGTGGGGATGCAAGCTCCCAGGAGCACGCTCAGCACGCTCAGCACCTGCTGGCCGCTTCCCGCGCCTTCACCTTCTTCCGCAGCCAGAAGAGGAAGCCGCCGACGAGTGCCAGCGGGAGGAAGGTGAGCAGGCCGGTGGTCGCGATGAACATCATCCGGTTCTCCTCGGTGGACGAGAAGCAGACCGGGCAGGCGAGCGCGACATGGGCGAGCAGGAGGACCACGAGGCTTACAGGTATACCAGCCAGTAGAGCAGGGGCCACAGGCCGACCACGAAGTACCAGAAGACCTGCAGCGCCCAGAAGCGCTCCTGCTCCAGCGTGCCCGCGCGGGCCGCGACCGTCTGCTGGACCAGGAAGGCGAGGGCGGCCAGGACGTGCAGGCCGTGGGAACCGACGATCAGGTAGAAGAACGCGCCGTGCTGGGAGCCCGTGAAGCTCAGGCCTTCGCTCAAGAGCCCGATCCACTCCACGCCCTGGAAGGCCACGAAGAAGGCGGCCAGTGCAGAGGCCGCGGCCAGGGGCTTGAAGGCGTGCTCCGGGCCGCGCTCGAAGGCGCGCTGGGCGAAGAA
>Ga0114933_10003783_pt1 | contig 14523 bp, 11 predicted proteins | sample 4SBtaG_FD_89691 | JGI IMG/M metagenome (GOLD analysis project Ga0114933, IMG submission 89691) | Deep subsurface microbial communities from Kolumbo volcano to uncover new lineages of life (NeLLi) - 4SBTROV12_W25 metaG | ecosystem: Environmental > Aquatic > Marine > Volcanic | place: Kolumbo...
CGGCGGGGGCTTGCGTAGCCGGACCCGAGCCGCACCGTCGATGTGGGACGCGAGGGTCCCGCATGCCCACCCGCCGTTTGCCGAGCTCGGCGGACCCGCGAACCGCGTGTCGATGATCGTCATCGGGAGAGAGTAGGAGATGTGGTCGCGCGCTGGGAGAGTTCGGTGACCGTGACGGCGCGTAAGCCCTTCGCGGCGAGCCCGGTCAACAGGATGTCCAGGGCGTCGAAGTTCCACTCCCGGTAGCCGCGCTCCGGCATGTGGATCAAGAGGATCGAGCCGTGCTGCGCATGGCGCGCGAGGAAGCGCCCGACGAAGCGTGCATCGGGCACGAAGGGGTCCTCGGCGTAGCCGTCCATCATGACGTGCCTCAGGTCGTGTTCCTCGAGGGTGCGCAACATGGTGGCGCTGAGCCGACCGTGGGGGGCGCGAAACCAAGGAGGCGCGCGTCCCTGAAGCTCTATGATCCGGCGTTGCGTTGCGAGCAGTGCGTCGCCGAACTCCGACGCCGAGGCCTCGTGGTAAGGCCGGTCCGACACGCAGTGGTTGGCGAGCTCGTGGCCGTCTTCGAGCAGCGCCTGCACGGCGGCGGGATCCACATCGACGCAGCCGTCCAGCATCACAAAAAACGTGGCGCGGGCGCCGTGCCGGGCGAGCAGTCTGCGCACCTCGTCCACCATCGGCACCCCGGGTGACGCTCCGGACCAGAAGGCGTCGTCGACGCTGAGGGCTACGTGTCCGCGAACCCCCGGATGCTCACCGACGTCGAAAGAGGTGAGGGTCGGTGGCGGGAACAACCGCTTGGCGATCCGGCGAGGGCCCGTCGCGGCGGCGAGGAGAAGGGTCGCCTTTTGCCGCCAACGGCGGAGCCGCGACACATCGCTCGGGACGCGGGGCACGCTCTGGCGGGACACCGGGCGGTCTTACCTCACGAGCCCCGCGTGTGACGAGGGTTCCGCCTGTTCGGTGTCCTCTCGGTCCGGGTCGCCGTGACTCTTCGGTGAGGGCGCCTATCTTGCGCCCATGAGCGCGGTCGCCGATTGGAGCTCAGAACGCTTCGAGGTCGTCGAGACCCTCGGCGCCGGCGGCCATGGCGTCGTCTACGGCGCACACGACCGCGCGCGGGGCGGACGCGTTGCGGTCAAGCGACTCTCGCGGGTGGAGCCCCGAACGCTCTTGAGGTTCAAGCGCGAGTTCCGAGCGCTCGCCGACATCGTGCACCCGAACCTCGTCGCACCGCTCGAGTTGCTCTGTGAGAGCGGAGCGTGGCTCTTCACGATGCCGCTGATCGACGGCATCGAGTTCTCGACGTACGTGCGGGGCGCGGCGGCTCGAACGGGCGGCGTCAGCGGGACGCGGCGCCGCCTGCCGACGACGCTGCTGACGCGCACGATCGACGGATCTCTCCACGTGCCCGCCGCTGCCCCCGCCGCACCGAGCTCACCTCCGGAGCCCCTGAGCGCGGCAGACACCGACCGTCTACTCACAGTGACCGAGCAGCTGGTGGGTGGCCTCATCGCGCTGCACGAATACGGCCTGGTGCATCGCGATCTCAAGCCGAGCAACGTGCTCGTCGACACGAGCGGGCGGGTTCACGTGCTCGATTTCGGGCTGGTCGCAGGTCACGCAGCCGCCGAGCAAGGGGTCATCGGCACGCCCGCGTACATGGCGCCCGAGCAAGCGCGCGGGGCGCCCGCGGGGCCACCCGCCGACTGGTACGCGCTCGGTGTCATGCTCTTCGAATGCCTCACGGGCTCACTCCCGTTCGAGGGGCAGCCGTTGCGACTGCTCGAGCAGAAGCTGCGGGTGAACGCGCCGTCGCCGCGCTCGCGGATCGCTGCGACGCCAGCGCACCTCGACGCGCTCGTGACCTCGCTGCTCGCGCGCGACCCTCGGGCCCGCCCGGGGGGCCTGGAAATCCTCGCTCGCCTGCGCGAGCGCGAGGCGACCGACGCAGCGTCGCCGCTCCCCTTGATCGGGCGTCGTGGGGAGCTGCGCCGGCTGGAAACATTCTTCGCGGAGGCCGAGCGAGGCAACTCGCCGACGGCACTGGTCACGGGCCGCTCGGGGCTCGGCAAGAGCCACCTCGTCGCGCACGCGGTGTCGACTCTGGGCTCTCGGGCTCACTTCCTCTCCGGGCGTTGTCGTGAGCACGAGAGGGTCCCGCACGCCGCGCTCGATGAGGTTGTCGACGCGCTCGCGCTCACTGCCGCGCCGGCGCCGTCCGCAGAGTCGCCGCGCGGCATGGACGAGCTCGTGAGGGTCTTCCCCGTGCTCGGAGGTCTCCACACCGCCCGAGCCAAACCGCGGGGATCTGGCCGCGAGGCGCGCCGCGCGGCCGCCAGCGCGCTTCGCAGGTTGCTCTCCAACCTCGCTGACGAACGCGTGCTCGTGATCTTCATCGATGACGTGCAGTGGGGTGATGCCGACAGCGCACGCTTTCTGCTCCAAGTGCTCGAACCCGGTCCGATCCCGCGCGTGGCCTGGCTCTTCGCCGCCCGAAGCGAGGGGAGCGAGCAGAGCCCGTTCTTGCGCACGCTGCGGGAGCGCGACGCGATGTCGAACGCGGAGCGGATCGAGCTCACGCCGCTCGCCGAAGCCGAGGCTCTAGCCCTCGTCGAGGCTGCGGCTCCCCAGACCCCGGCTGCGCACGCGGACCGCATCATCGCTGACGCGGCCGGTCACCCGATGTTTCTCGCCGAGCTCTCGCGCCACCGCGGGCCGCCGGCTCGAGCCCTTCGATGCGCGACTCGAGGAAGGCGTCGAGCGAAGGAGCGGCCTCGGTGGGGAGCGGCTCCCACACGTCGGGCAGGTCCCGTCGACGATGTTCACGCTGACGGCCCCGGAGACGGCGAGTTCCACCTCCTCGAAGCAAAGGTCGCTGCCCTCCACTCCGCGGCGCACGCCGTGCGAATCACCGCCGACGGAGCGGTCGCCTACACCACGCCGGTCACGGACGCGACCTACACCTTCGCCGCCGCCAGCGCCGACATCCTCGCGGACAAGTTCGACAAGGCGCGCCTCATCCGCGCCCTGAAGGTGAACGAGCTCGGACCGATCCGTTGCGGTTTGTGTCGAAGTCGCTTGCGTTGAACACCTCGATCAAAGCGAAGGTGTCGTCCCAGAGTTCCGGCCGCTCAATCACCCATCACGCCGCCACTCAGCTCGACGCTCGAGCACGCTGCCGCGCAGGCCGACTACTCCCTGCTCGACACCCTGAACGCCGACCCGGACTCGACCGACACAGGTGACGACCACGACCCCAGAGAGGTCTTCTCGGGCCACTACGTCCCGGTCAAACCCACCCCCATCGCCGACCCGGAGTACGTCGCGCACAGTCCCACGCTCTTCGCCGAGCTCGGCTTCTCGGATGAGCTAGCCCATAGCGAGGACTTCGTGCGTTTCTTTTCTGGGGACCTGAGCGCGGCCCCCCAGCCGTTGCGACGGCAGGGCTGGGCGACCGGCTACGCGCTGTCCATCTATGGACGTGAGTACTACCAGCAGTGCCCGTTCGGGACCGGCAATGGCTACGGAGATGGGCGCGCGATATCGGCCTTGGAAGGTCGGTTCCGTGGCCAACGTTGGGAGATGCAGCTCAAGGGAGCAGGTCGCACACCGTACTGTCGCGGCGGCGACGGCCGCGCCGTCTTGCGATCGAGCGTGCGGGAGTTCCTCGCTCAGGAGCACATGCATGCCCTGGGCGTACCAACCTCGCGCTCGCTGAGCCTCTTCGTTTCCCGGTCCGAGAAGGTCCGGCGCCCTTGGTATTCGGAGCTTTCCTCGTCCATTGATCCCGACCGATGGGTCCTCGACCCGGTCGCGATTTCCACCCGCGTGGCGCCGTCTTTCCTCCGCGTCGGGCAGCTCGAGCTCTTCGCCCGGCGCGCTCGCAAGCAAGAGCACGCCACAGCCATGGAGGAGCTGGAGATGGTGCTGAAGCACATCATCGATCGTGAATATCGAGCCGAGATCCCTGCGGAGCTCGCGCTCGGCACGCAGCTGATTCGGCTGGCACGAGCCTTCCGAGAGCGCCTGGTCTCCTTGATCGCGAACTGGCTCCGAGTCGGGTACTGCCAGGGCAACTTCAACAGCGACAACTGCGCTCTGGGCGGATTCACGCTCGACTACGGCCCCTTTGGATTCATGGAGCTCTTCGATCCGCAGTACCAGCCGTGGACCGGAGGTGGCCGGCACTTCTCGTTCTTCAACCAGCCGGAAGCCGCTCAGCGGAACTTCCACATGTTCTGGGCGTCCTTGCGCACGTGGCCCGGCTTCGAGCCATCGGAGCTCGCTGAGCTGGATGAGATTCGTCGAGACTTTCCCGATGTCATGGCGGACGCGCTCGGTCGCATGTGGGCAAGCAAGCTGGGACTGGCTTCTCACGACCCCGAGTTGCTGCAACGACTCTTCGTCCTGATGGCGCAAACGCGGGTCGACTACACCCTGTTCTTCCGCGAGCTCTCCGACCTCCCCGAGACGCTCGAGCCGTTGCGGGCGAGCTTCTACCCGAACGTGCCCGAGGGGAGCTCGTCGGTCGACGAAGCCGAGTGGAACGCCTGGCTCGATGACTGGCGCACCGCCGTGCGCCGAGATGCCGTGGCTCCCACGGAGGAGCTGACCGCCGCGCGGATGAAGGCGGTCAACCCGAGGTTCATCCTACGGGAGTGGCAGCTCGTGCCCGCATACCAGCAGGCGGCGAGCCGTGACTACGGCGCCGTCCGGACTCTTCAGGCGGTCATGACGGATCCTTACGCGGAGCAGGCAGAGAGCGGCTTCTACGCGCTCAAGCCTTCGAGCGCGTTCGGGACAGGCGGCATCTCGCACATGAGCTGCTCGTCCTGATCGCGTCGAGCGCTCGCTGCGCTGGTCCGTTCGAGAACAAGACGACAGGATCGAGGAGGGGGATGCCGCTCCGGCGCCGTGATGGAGAGACCCTAGGTCGTTGCGCTTACGTCCACTATGGGGCCACGATGCAACATGTTTGTTGTACATAAGTCATCAGTGCTCCTTCCGGGCCTGGCGAGCTTCGTGGCCGTCGTGAGCGCGGGGAGCTTCACCCGCGCCGCGAAGGCTTCGGGCACGGACAAGGCTGTGCTGAGCCGCCGCGTGGCGCGCCTCGAATCAGCCCTCGAAGTGCGCTTGCTCAACCGCACTACGCGGTCGGTTCAACCGACCGACGACGGCCGGGCGCTCTTCGATCGGGTCGTGGAGCCCCTGGCGCAGGTACTCGCCGAGCTGGAGACGACCGCCGCACCGGACAAGATCCACGGCGAGGTGCGAGTCTCCACGTTTGCGGAGCTGGGGGAAGTCTGGGGTGTGATCGCCGCGAAGTTGCGCGTGCAGCACCCAGAGCTGCTCCTCTCTCTCGATGCCTCGTACGCAGATGGCGGGTTGGTCGATGGGGGCTTCGACCTCCGTGTGACGGGTGGTCAGCTGACCGACTCCTCCATGATCGCGCACAAGCTCGGCGGCTGGCGCCACGTTCTGGTCGCTTCGCCCGAGTGGGTGGCCAATCACCCGAGGGTCAAAGAGCCCGCCGACCTCGCGCCTCACTGGATCCTCTTTGGCGGTCTTCCTTTTGCGAACCGCTGGGTGTTCGAGCGTGGCGCCAAGAGTGTCACTGTGCTGATGGGCTCCGCCATCGTGTGTACCGACGGAGCGCTGGCTCGCACGGCGCTCTATGAGGGGGTGGGGGTCAGCGCCGCGCCTCCGTTCTATCTCCAGCGCGACATCGAAGATGGCCGCCTGGTCCGCGTGTTGCCTCAGTGGCGTACGGCCCACGTCCATCCGCTCTGGGCCGTGCGACCCCATCGGGATCTCGTGCCGACCCGGGTGCAGGCGGTCATCGACATGGCCGAACAAGTCATCAGTGCGGCCGCTCCCGACTGGGCTGCGCTCTCGGACTAGGGCCTGCACCCTTGCGAAGGAACGACAAAGCGAGCCGAAGCTGGGTGGCCGGAATCATTCGTTTGCGGAAGGGACTCGAAGGTCCCGATCGGCCGCCGCGCACACGGCGTCGGTCGCAGGATCGAGCGGGAACCAGCTCTCGATCCTCAGCTCTTCCAGGGTGACGTTGCTCGGCGCGTTGAACGCCGTGACGGTGGTGAGGAAGCGGAGAGCCTGTCCGCCCATGTCGAGCTGGAGCGCATAGGTCGGCAGGTTGGGAATCGAGAAATCGGGCTGGCGCCAGGTCTCCGGCACATCGGGGTAGGCGAGCAGCGCTTCGACGAGTTCGTGCAGACTCCCGTCCTCGGGGCGGTGCAGCGCCTCCCGGTGCAGGCGCGACAGCAAGGCCCGTCCGGCGCGCGGCCAGTCGGCCACGAACGGGCGACCGAGCGCCGGGTCGAAGAGCAGCCGATAGGCGTTCGGCCGCGCCGCGGGGTCCACATTCAGGTGCCGGAGCATTCGCGCGGCGCCGTGGTTGCAGCGGAGGATGTCGTATCGACGGTTCATCACGAACATCGGGTACGGCTCGTGTTTGGCGAGCATGCGTTCGAGCGCGAACGAGAGCACCGGGTCGAGTCCCTCCGCGAGGCTGGGCTCGTCGAAGAGATGCTCGAACCCGGCCGCCTCGAGCATCGCGTTTTGCTCGCGCAGGGGCACATCGAGGTTGGCCGCGAGCAGCAGCACCATGTCCTCGCTCGGTCGCGCCCGGCCTGTCTCCAGGCAGCTCAAGTGCCGGGTGGAGACCTCGGCGGCCATCGCCAGATCGAGCTGGGTCATGCCGCGCACTCCCCGCCAATGCTTGAGCAGCGCGGCGAAGAGCGTCCTCTCTCGTCGTTGTTCCATGTCTCCCGGAGAGCCTACGTGTCCTTGCCGGTTCCGTCCTTGACCTCTGGAGGTCATGGACCTCGACGACCGACGATCCACAGTTCGGGCATGTTCGAGACACCACACCGCTTCGTCGACCTTCCTCACGCCCGCATCGCGACCTGGAGCGTTGGCCAGGGCCCCGCCATCGTGTTCGTTCACGGCTGGCCGCTATGGAGCGCGACCTATCGGAACCTCCTGCCCTCACTGAAGGACCGCTTCACCTGCCACTTGCTCGATCTTCCCGGGGCGGGAAAGACGCAGGTTCTCGACCCCCGGAGCATCGACATCCGCCGGCACGTGCAAACCGTGATCGAGACCGTGGACGCGCTCGGACTCGACCGGTACGCGCTCGTCGCTTTCGACAGCGGCGGCATGGTCACTCGCGCCGTGGCGGCCCAACGCCCCGAACAGGTCACCGGCGTCGTGCTCGGCAACACCGAGATGCCCGGCCACCTTTCGCGCACCTTCGCGCAGTTCGCGACCTGGGCGCCCAGCCGGGTCGGTCAGGCGCTGATGACGAGCGCCCTCCGCGTGCCTCGCCTGCGACGCTCGCGGCTCGGCTACGGCACCTGCTTCGTCGACCGATCGCTCGTGGACGGCGAATTCAGCCGGCTCTTCATCGAGCCGATGCTGGACTCGCGGGACGTGCGCCGCCGGCAGTTCGCGCTGCTCGAGGGCTCCGACCCGACCTTCGTCGACGAGATGGAGCAAGCGCACGCGTCTCTGCGGTGTCCAGCTCAGCTGATCTGGGGTGACCGGGACCCGTGGTTCAAGCTGCGGGGTGCTCGGGCGTGCCTGCCGCAGTTTGGCGCGGGGGCCGAGATCGAGGTGCTGCCCGGGAAACTGTTTGTTCACGAGGAGCACCCGGAGCGGTTCGCCGCGATCACTGCCCGCTTCCTCGAGAGCACGCTGGGGGCTCGAGCACCCTCCGGGGAGGGCTCGCGTCAGAAGCGGTAGCCCAAGCCGAGCGCGAAAGTCGGGGTCGCGGCGTAGGCGCCGATGGCGGTCTGCACACGCTCTTCGGTGCGCGCGATCTCGGCGTCGATCCGTCGGTTCGATCGCTCGGTCGCGAGCGTGAGCTCGGCATCGATCGCCTGCGTCCAGCCAATCGCGGGGCGGATGAGGAAGTCACCGATCGCGAAGGTCCACGCGAGCTCTCCATGCAGCGCGTGCAGCCAAAGCTCCGCATTGACCGCCGGAGTTTGGGTGCCGAACGAGCCGGCGGGCAAGGTGGTCGACTGGTGGATCGCCGTGTAGCCAAAGACGAGCTCGAAGCCGTCCCCGAACGGGCGCACGCCGAGTGAGAGCCGTCCGACGAAGGCACCGTTGGCGAAACCGCGCGCCATGGTTGCCGCCTCGGTGCCTGCGCTCGCCTCGGCGATCGCGCCGAAGAGATCGCCGTAGACCCCGGCGCCGGCGGAGGCACCGAAGAGGAGTCGGTCGAGGATCACGACCCGGGCTCGCGCGCCGACGTCGAGGGGGGCGGTCGTCCCAGCCAGGAGCTCGACGCGAACCGGGCGCTGCGCGGCGGCCGGGGCCGCAGCGAGACCGACTCCGAGGACGAGGGCTGCTTGGAGAAGAACGAGGGCGTGGCGGCGGTGGCTCATGCGGAACACCGTGGGGACCGCTCGCCGCACATGTCGGTTATCTCGGGTTAAAGAGCGAGCCCATCCACTGCGGCGAAGCCGGAACGGTCAGCGTTGTCGTTCTGCGCGTGTCGCAGTGCGGGCACACGAGCACCAGCGACCCGCACTGGAAGTCCCCTTCGATCAGCGGCCACGAACGGTGATCGGAAGGGAGAACGCCACCGGCGCCCCGCGCCGACCGAGCTCCACAACGAGTCGCACCTTCCCACTTGCACCCGTCGACTTTAAGGTTTAAAGCTTAAATTCAATACAGGCGACCACGTCGGGCAGCTGGCTGCCTGGCGAGGTAGTTGGCCCGTGGAGCAAGAACCAGTCCGTGAAAGGATCCGAACGATGCAAATTTTGGCAGTGAGCAGGATGAAAGAAGGCGCGGAGCGCAGCAAAATGGGCCCGCATCTAAGTAGTGAAATCAAACACACGCTTGAGGCCTACCTGGACGGGCACATTCGCAGTTTCTGGTTCAAGGCCGAGGGAAATGGAATCGTCTTGCTGTTGGAGAGTGCCGACAAAGAAGCAGCGCAGCGCGTTCTCGGAGAGATGCCGCTCGCCGCGGCCGGCTTCATCGAGTTCGACGTGATTCCACTGCAACCGCTCATGCCGCTGGGGATGCTGATCGGTCGCGAGATGCGCCAGTGAGTCTTCGGCCACCGGCATGCTAGCGGACGGGAGGGCGTAGTCACTTTGGCCCACTGTCGAGGACCTTTGCCCCGTCCGACACACCGGCGCCTCCAGGGTGAGCTCGGCGAGCAAAATGGCGGCCTACGAAGTGATGGCGTAGTTGCTCAGCGACGGAGCGTTCATCAAGAACAAGGTCTGTATCATCACCGGTGCAGACGCCGGCGTGGGCAAGGAATCCGCTATTGGCCTCGCAAGACTCGGAGCGCACATCGTGATGGTTTGCCGGTCCAAAAGAGCGCGCCGAGCTCGCGAAGGATTCGTCGGAGGCCGTACCGCTCGGCTTCCGCTACGCGAGCGAAGGCGCGTCCGGGCGCTGGGCGGCGGGTTCCAGGGCCTCGGTAAGGTGGCTTGCGCCGCTCGCCGTCGCCCACGATGCGCCGTGCTCCTCCACGTCGTCGTCTTCCGCTTCGATGTCCCCGACGTAGAACCAGTCCGCCTGTGCGCGGTCCTCGGTCAGGTCCAGCACCACGTAGCCGCGCCGCGTCAGCTCCGCCCAGGCGAGTGAGGGATTGTCGCGCACGAGGCCGTTCGCTGCGCGCGCGACCACCGGCGGGAAACCCGGTGAGCTCACGGCGGGTACGACGACCTCGACCGCCATCGAGCCCGCGCCGGTGACCGGATCGTAGGCCGGATCCGTGGGGTCGAGCGGGAGGTCGAATGCCCAGGAGGAGTGGATGTCCCCGGTCAGCACGAAGACGTCGCTCACCCCCTCGGAGCGGATCGTGCTCAGCACACGCTCGCGCGCGGCCGGATAGCCGTCCCACTGATCGGTATTGGGGAAGCCGGAGAGTTCGCCCATCATCACCTGCTGCACGATCACTTTCCATCGCGCGGCCGAGGTGGTGAGCTGCTCGAAGAACCAGGCCTCCTGATCGGCGCCCAGGAGCTGGCGGTCGGGCTCGGTCACCTCCGGGTCGCCGAGGCTGCCCGCCTCCTCCTCGCGACCCCAAATGCGCGTGTCGAGCACGACGAGGTCGCAGAGGTCTCCGTAGCCCAGCCTTCGGTAGAGCCGCGTGGGGTCGTCCTCGGCGTCGCGGATCGGGAGCCACTCGCGGTAGGCCTGCGTGGCGGCGGCGAGCCGCTCGCTCCACGTGCCCTCGCTCGCGTCGTGGTTTTCTGCACCGCCGCGCCACGAGTTATTCGCCGTCTCGTGGTCGTCCCAGATCGTGATGAACGGGTGCTGTCGGTGGGCCTCGGCGAGCTCGGGCTCGCGGCGGTACTGCGCGTAGCGAGCGCGGTAGTCGTCGAGCGCGACGATCTCGTGCTCGGGCAGGTACGCGCGTCGGCTTCCGTACCCGCCCGTGCCGTACTCGTAGATGTAGTCGCCGAGGTGGATCACTGCGTCGAGATCGGCCCGCTGGGCCAGGCGCGCGTAGGCGTGGAAGAAGCCGTGCCCGAGACTCGCGCACGAGACCAGCCCGAAGCGCAGCCGCTCCGTCGGTCCGTCCGGCGCGGTGCGCGTTCGGCCGATGGGCGACTCCGCGTCCATTGCGCGAAATCGGTAGTAGTAGGTCGTCGCGGCGTTCAGTCCGTCCGCGTCGACCTTCACCGTCCAGTCGCGCGTCGCGTCGGTCGTCGTGGTCCCGCTCGCGACGAGGGTCGCGAACGCGCCGTCCGACGCGATCTCCCAGTCGACGTCGACGCTCATCAGGGGCTCATCCCCGGGCGCTCCCGTGGTGATCCGCGTCCAGAGGATCACCGCGTCGGCGAGCGGGTCGCCGCTGGCCACGCCGTGCTCGAAGGTCTCATAGGTGCGCTCGCGCGGCGGGAGCGGTCCGGTAAACCCGGCGTCGGGGGCCGCCGCGTCGTATAGGTCGCCCGCGTCGGGTCGGGGCTCCGCCGCGTTGCAGCCCGGCACGAGCATCGCGCCGGTGGCTGCCGCGGTCTGCAAGAGCCACTGTCGGCGGGTCCAGGATCGTGGTGTGTGGCGGTCGCTCATGGACGAGTCGTCTAGCACCGCCAGAACAGAGCGATCGGCGCGTCACGACATCGTTTCGATTCGGTCTCCGATGGGACACAGATGCCACGAAGTGTCGGGTCTGCGGCAGACGGGCCTGGACGCGCTCAGATTCGCACGCTTCCGAAGAGCATCGCCAAGCTCACGACGGTCCGCGAGTTGAAGCGGTACGGCAGCCACCTCTCGTACGAACTCACGAGGTGCACGAACCTCCGAGACTCGCGAGTGAGCACCCGGGCCATCTACGGGAACGACAAGTTCCGGGCCTCGGCCCTTCGCTTTCGAGATCGATCGCATGAACTCGATCGTCGCTCGAAGAGCTCGCGCGCGGTCAGCTTGATCATCGGGGCTCCCGCCTCGAGCCGCCCTCGAACCACCGGAAACCGCGCGGCGGACCGACGGCTCCCCTGGGGGCGTGAGCCGAGTTAATTTGAGTCGAAAATGTCACGTCGAAGGGCCGGAGCCCCGACGGTCATCGCGTGCTCAAAGACGCTCCTCGCCGAGGAACGAGTCAGTTGGGGCTGACTCGGACGACCTCGTTCATGAGCGTGCTCGCGTAGTAGAGGTTCCCGTCTGCGTCGACGGTGAGCCCGCCGAGCGCGCCGCCGCCGAGTCCCGTATCCAGGTAGTCGAGGAGCGCTCCGGTCAGGCGGTCGAATCCGTAGATGATGCCCGTTCCGTGGTCGCCCACGAAGAGGAGGCTGCCGGCGATGGCCAGGCCCGACGGCTGCGACATGCCCTGTGCGCTTCCGTCGATCAGCGTCGTGAGCCCCGTCTCGGTCATCATCGTCATCTGGGAATTCGCCAGACCGTCGTAGAAGTAGCCGGGGATCGTGCCCCCGGGCGTGCCGCTCTCGATGTCGAGCGTGGCGATCCGGTTGTTGCCCGTGTCCGCGACGTAGAGCAAGCGGAGCTCCGCATCGACCTCGAGGTGCGAGGGCACGTTCTCGACCCACGTGACCTCGCCCTCGACGAACCGCTGGACCTCGGCGTCGCTGTGGTCGGCGCCGCCACGCCCGTGGTCGGTCCGGAAGTCGTACCGCGTGAGCGAGGAGTGGTAGCCGTCGAATACCCAGTAGACGTTGCCCGCGCCCTCCCAGGCGATGCCCATGCCGTTCGGGGTGTTGTGGAGCATGTCCAGGTGGCTCGCGTGGCCCGCGTCGAACCCGGGGAGCGTGGCGTCGTGCAGCGTCGGACCCATGAAGTCCGCCGGCGTTCCGCCGACGCCCTGCGTGAGGTCGTCCGTCTCGTGGATGGTCGCGAGCGTGCCCGCCTCACCGAAGGCGAGCGCTGACGGCTGCGCCATGAAGTGCTGCGCCCCCGGGCCGCGGTACGTGTTGGAGGTCACCGACCCGGTGCCCACCCCGGCGAGCACGGTCATGCTCTCCGAGCCAGCGCGCGCGCGGTTGACGATCCAGAGCTCGCCGGCGGTGCTCGGGTTGAACGCGACGTCGCGCGGGATGTCGAGCCCGTCGTCGGCGGTCGCGAGCACGGTCTGGGTGACGCTCTCCGGCGTGTGCGCGCCGCTGCCGAGCACGGGGATGCCGCAGCCGCTCTCGGGGCAGGTCAGCACCAGGTCGAAGGCCCGCTCGAACATCTCGGGGCCGCTGCCGATCAGGATGACGCGACCGGTGCCCTCTTCGAGCACGGTGGTCTCCGCCACGTAGCGGTCGCTCTCCTCCACGATGTCGAGGGCCCGCACGAGGCCCGAGTCCATCTGAACCTGGCCCTGGATGGTCATGCCGCTGACGTGCACGTCCATGTTGGTCACCCGGATGTCGAAGGCCAGCGCGCCCGGCACGGGGGGCTCGGGCGAGACGGCGAGCGTCACGGCGAGCGGGTCTACAGACTCGGTACAGGCGCTGCCGAGCAAAAGGATGGCGAGGACGAGACGACGAGCAATCATGGCGGACAACCGTGGCAAGGGGGGAGGAGCCGACTGTTCTTCGCCGCATGGACGGTTGGTTGCGAAGCGCCCGCCGTCGAGACCGACGCTGGGGCGCTCGTCGACGCGGACGTGCGACGCGATGCCGGGCACGACGGCGGCACCCCGCTCGATGCTGGACCGCCTCCACCGACGCTCGATGAGCGACTCGCGGCTGCGCTCGCGGATGAAACGGTGCCGGTCACGGCGTTGATGCCCGAGAGCCCACCCGCTGAGGCGCTTGTGACCCTGGGTGAGGCGCTCTTCTACGACCCCATTCTCTCGGGCAACCAAGACGTCGCCTGTGCCAGCTGCCACCAGGGCTCGCTGGCCGCGGCCGATGGCCTTCCGCTCAATCTCGGTACGGGCACCACCGGTCTCGGCGCCGCACGCGGTGAAGACCCACATCCACCGTGGGGCCGGCGTCACACCCCGGAGCTGTGGAATCGAGGTGGAATGGAGCGCCTCTTCTGGGACGGTCGCGTCTCTCGTGACGGAGACGAAGTGTCGGCCCAGGTCGTAGTGCCGGACGGGCTCGGCGACCCCCTCGCGATCCAAGCCCTGCACCCGATCCTGGACCCGGCGGAGATGTTGGGCGCGCCCGGCGACACCCGGGTCGACGGGAGCGCCAACGAGCTTGCAGGCCGAGCCGACCTCGAGGTGTATGCAGGGCTCGAGGCGCGCCTGACCGCGATCGAAGCGTACGTCACACTGTTCCGAGGGGCCTTCGGCGACGAGCCGATCACCATCACGAACGTCGTGCGCGCGATCGCCGCCTTCGAACGAGCTCGTTACGCGGCCACCGACACCCCGTGGGATCGCTACTTGCGAGGCGAGGTGGACGCACTCAGCGGCGCCCAGAAGCTCGGCGCCATCGTCTTCTTCAGTCCGAACGGGTGTAGTGGCTGTCACAGCGGGCCACTCCTGACCGACGAGGCGTTCCACAACATCGGCGTTCCCCTTCTCGAGCCCGTGGACGAAGGACGTTTCGCCCTGACCGACGAGCCGGCCGACCGCTACGCGTTTCGCACCCCGCCCCTTCGCAACGTCGCGGTGGCGCCGCCGTTCATGCACAACGGCATCATCGGGACGCTGGACGACGCCATCGCTCACTACGGGCGCCCGCTCGACAACGCGCGCACCTACGAGCCGGAGCATCTCCCCGCTGATCTCGCCGCACGGCATGTCAGCACCGGCTCCCACGTCGACGCGATGCTCGGAACCCTGTCCTCGGATCTCGTCACCGACGAAGACGCCTTGGTCCTCATCCAGGTGAGCTTGTCGAATCTGCTCGCGTTCATGATGGCGCTCGTCGACGAGGTCGCTCTCGAAGGGGCTCGTCAGGTACCCGAATCCGTGCCCAGCGGTCTCCCGGTGGGCGGGGGCTAGCCGTGTTCGACCGAAGCGTCTGACGCTCAGCGCGGCTCGACGACGATCTCGCTCATCATCCCGAGCTCGGCGTGCTCGAGGATGTGGCAGTGAGCCATCCACTGACCCGGATTGTC
>Ga0114933_10003784_pt1 | contig 14523 bp, 7 predicted proteins | sample 4SBtaG_FD_89691 | JGI IMG/M metagenome (GOLD analysis project Ga0114933, IMG submission 89691) | Deep subsurface microbial communities from Kolumbo volcano to uncover new lineages of life (NeLLi) - 4SBTROV12_W25 metaG | ecosystem: Environmental > Aquatic > Marine > Volcanic | place: Kolumbo...
CAGCACCAGCAGCACCAGCAGCACCAGCAGCACCAGCAGCACCAGCAGCACCAGCAGCACCAGCAGCACCAGCAGCACCAGCATCGATAACACCACGAGAAGTTTTTTGAGCAATAGCACGAGCAACAGCAAAACAATCACGAGTTTCTTGGATGGCTCGAACCGCATTTTCAACCTGAATTGAAGCTAACCAAGAAACCCAAAAAGCTTCAGCTGCAATTGTATGATTGCCATCCCGGGCGATACCAGACATGCTATATTTAATAGAACTATCAATAACCCGGGCAAAAGCATTATAAGCAATGCCCGCGTATCTAATAGTTGAATCAACCTGTCGTCCACGAGCTGCTTGGGTGGCTTGAGTAGCCTGATTCTTGGAAAATTGAGCAGCCTGGATAGCAATATCTTGATGAGTAACACTAGGAAAAAGAGATAAACAAGCATGAGCTGCATTAGCTGCATGGGTAGCACCAGCAACATGGTCTATACGACGGATCCTTGGATCTGTGATGGTTCTGGTACTATCGGCGATAGTTCTTATTTCAGCAATAACAGCAACTTTAGCAAATATGATAAAAACACCCTGAGTTTTTCGGAACATTCGTTCAGAATATTCCAGGAAAACAGGAATATTGACACTGGAACGAGCAACACGTCCAATCTTAAGAATTTCCTCTCGAATAGACTTGACAATTTGATCAGCCAAATCGGCATATCTCAAAGCAATTTTACGATTGTTTGCGTGTGGCGCTGTAGCAGCAGCAGCAGTAGCAGGTGCTTGTGCTGGAGATAGATATCGCACACTCCCTTCCCTGGAAAGCAAAGCACAACCCCGAATAGCAAGAGCAGCTTGGACAGCACCAGCAACACGGGCAGAAGTTGTTTTGATTATCTGGTCAACTATTTCTGGTGATGGTTGTTGAGCACCAACAGTAGTGCCAGAAACACCTGCACCAGATCCGAGAAGAGTAGCGCCACAACGAGCATTATCGGCAACATTTTCGGTATCACGACCAATATTATCGGCAACTTGACAAATTTCAAAGAGATCATCGACGATTCGAGGAGCAAAACGAGTTGAACGAGCGATCCCAGCAACGAAACGAGCAGAATCAACAATATGAACAACAATACGAGCTGCAGCACGAGCAGCATCGGCAGCATGGATAGCATTACCATAAGCAACACGGCGAACAACACCAGAAACACCAGTAGCACCAGTAGCACCAACATCATGTCGTCGGCGACGATCAAAATTGACAATTTCCATAGTTCTTAAATAAGCAGTAAAAGCATAATCATGAGCATCTTTGGCGATTTTGACAACTCGAGCAACATGTTCACGAGAATTGGCAATACCAGAAATTATGGAAGCTTTGGTTGGACGATGAGCACCAGCAGCACCAGCAGCACCAGCAGCACCAGCAGCACCAGCAGCACCAGCAGCACCAGCAGCACCAGCACCAGCAGCACCAGCAGCACCAGCAGCACCAGCAGCACCAGCAGCACCAGCAGCACCAGCAGCACCAGCAGCACCAGCAGCATCAGCGGCACGAGCAAAAATAACTTCTTCAGAAAGTAAAGCTTCATCATGAGTGACTTTGGAAAAACCTTCATAGAGTTTTCTACATTGAGGACATTTTTTTGGTATGTGTATTCCTCTTTCGCATCTAACACACACAAAATGTCCACAAGGCAACTTTACCACACCGAGTGTTCTCATTAAATCTCTTAATGGTTCAAGACAAATTGAACAATCACTACCAACCCAAATATTCCTAAAACCTCCTGATTTGAATTTTTGTAAATATTTCTTCAGTATTCTTTTGCCTTTGTAACTTTTGATCGAATATGTTTTGTTGTTTGATGGGTCAACGATATTTTCCATATTTATACAATTACCAAATATTTTAATTTTGCCAAAAAAATGTCAAAATATTGTACAGAAGATTAATTATTTATCATTGGACATTGTTTATGACAAAATTTGACAAAAAAGTAGATCAAATGTTGTTAAGATGATAAACCATCTTTTAAAGTCTGACCAGTTGGGATTCCAAAGGATAAAAATATAGTGGAAAACAAGTTTATCACAAAATCACAAAAAGAACGAGTCAAATACATTTTAAATCACTGAAACAAAACGAACAAATTACTCTATTCGATCAGTCAAACTTGTTGGACAAACACGAAGAATTTGACATTGTACCAAAACATTCAGGAAAAACGTTTCGAATGGTTTTTCATATCAAATATCTATCAAGTTTTTTTATTTTGTTTCTTGTCATTTATCTTTGAATATTTAATTCATTTTTTAGGTGGCAGTCTTTCATGAAGAATATTTTGATCTTGAACACACATTCCAATATTTGGTTCAATTAAAATCTGATGTTCCTTCATTTTAGATAGTTTTTTTCTTTTTCTCATGAATCTACGATAAATTCCTTTAATTCGGCCAAAAACCAGTTTAACCATTTTAAAAATTATTGTTTGGGTAGATTAGCAGGGTTTAAAATGATTGTTGGACAAATTTTTTTTTCCAAAAATAATTTTTCTTTTCATATTTGAATATTCAGGAAATTAATTACCAACATTTGTAAATTTTCATTTTATCACAAATCAATATTGGTTTCCACCCAGTACCATTTGTTATCGAATAAAAATATGGATTCTTCCCTTCAAAAGATGAATCTTTTTGTAAAAAAGTAATATTTTTCTCCAAAAATTATTGGCTAATAATGAATTTGTGATTATGCAAAATTTATTTGTTCCGGAATCTTCTTTTCCAGTCCTTCCATAACCACCGCCTGATTGGGCAGATGAGTTCCATTCTTCATCATTTTTTCGTTTAATGATTATGAAAAATCCATCAATGCTCAAAAAATTATCTATCATTTAATGGACTGAATTATAAAATGTATTTTTGTTTTGATTTATGGACCATTCAAGAAGCCAAAACAAATATATTTTTCGACAAATATTAATTGAAACCATTATATAAAATACTAAAGTCCATTAAATGATAGTAAATATACCATACCCGTAATGTTGTGTTTTTATCAGTACAATAAAAATTATTTTATCTTTATTTGTGATTTTCAAATTTACAAGTGATTGTTGGGTGACATTATAATATGACTTATAATATATGGAGAATTTTATGGATGGTAAAACTGAGACTGGTAAAACTGAAACTAAAAGATTTATTGAAATAGATTTTTTGAAAGGTTTAGCCATAATATCAATGGTGATTTTTCATTATTTTTATTTATCCACACAAATGAAAATAAAAACATATAATTGTAGAAATGGAATTTTGAAATGGTTAGCCAAATTTGCTCATTTGACTTTTATCACTGTTTCAGGATTAAATTTGGCAATTAGTACATCTAACAAAAAAAAATCGAATTTCATAAAACACAAACTCAAAAGAGGATTACATCTGATCATAATTGGATTAATAATAAGTTATTTAACTAAAATTGAGTTTGGTTCTTTATTTGTTAAATTTGGGATTATGCATTTCATTGGAACAGCAACAATAATTAGTAGTTTCTATGCTGATTTACCTAATTTTAGTATGATTTTGTCTTTGGTAATATTTTTAATGAGTGGAATTTTAAGTGTTACAAAAATTAAATACAAATTTCTAAATTTTTGTTCTAAATCACCATTATTTTGTTTTATTATGGGAATATTTAATGTAAAATATAATTCGATGGATCATTTTTCGATAATTCCATACCTGGGTTATTTTAGTTTAGGAATTGGTTTAGCTTATGTGTTATATAATGTTAAACAAAAATCCAGAAAATTTTCATTTTTAGGGTTCATAGAAAAATACAAAAATAATAAAATAATCAAAATGATAAGTTGGTTAGGGAAAAACAGTTTGTCCATTTACACAATACATTTCTTAGCATTATGGGCATATTTTAAAATTCAAAAAAAATATTTAAGACCATTAGATAATTTTCTGAATGACTCGTTCAATAATAAATCGAATGATTGATTTGATAACCAATCCGTTGAACAATTAATTCAAACAATTGAACCCTAATTTTTGAACTGTTGAAACATTTTTTATGGATTGCTTCATGTCACAGTTATGAATTTTACACCTTTTTATATAAAACGCCGACTGATTTATAATTCACTATCAAATAAGGATTGTAGAATTACCTATCATTTGATGGACTATGGTGTATATTTCACTATGGTTTCAATAAATATTTGTCGAAAAATATATTTATTTGGCTTCTTGTATGGTCATAAATCAAAACAAAAATACATTATAACAATATTGTTTTGTTTCATGAGTCATATTTTTCACAATATAAACAAATTGATTTGGAACCTTAATTTTCATAATTGTCCAATTTCACAATTGAGCAATTTATTTTGAAACGTTGGCATTTAATCTGAAAAGGTGTAAAAAAATACCTTTTTAGTCCATCAAAAATACAAATCATTTCTCCAATAAATCAAATATGATTTTTTTCAAATATTTTTTCTGGAAAGTTATTAATGTATATGTTATGTATTGTTGGAATGGGAATTAGTGGAATATCCATGGCAAGATGGTCAAAAAAATACAAAATTAACACAGTCATTTTAGAGAAGAATCCATATATTGGTGGTTGTTGGTTAGAAAAAAGTTATCCTAATGTTATTCTTCAAACCACAAAAAAATCTTATTCATATAGTGATTTCCCCATGCCAAAAGAATTCCCATTGTATCCTTCAAGAAAAAACATAATGGATTATTTAATATCTTATTGTGAAAAACATAATCTTTTGGAAAATGTAAATTTTAATTCTTGTGTCAAAAACACTGATTGGAATTCAAACAAAAAACTTTATTCAATAGTTTATGAACAAAACGGAGAAAACAAAATAATTAATTCCAAATATTTATGTGTTTGTTCAGGATTTTACACTACCCCAAAAATACCACGTTTCAAAGGAATGGAAAAATTCAAAGGAGAAATCAAACATAATGTGGAATGGAGTTATTTGGGAAAAGAAACAATCAAGTCATTTGAAAACAAGAATATTCTGATAATAGGAAATGGTCCATCCGGATGTGATTTGGCTTGTTTAGCAGTTAAAAATAAAGCTAAAGAAGTTCTATTGTTGTATAGAACACCAAGATGGATTTTTATGAGAAAATTAAGCATTGTTAGTCTTCATTTTATTTTGAACAGAACATTTTTATGGTTTGGTTCAAACATACCAAATAAACTATTTTTGATAATTATATATATTTTGTATTATGTTCCATTTTATCTGAATGGTCATGACATGATATGGGAACTGCCAAATGAAATTATCACAAGAAAAAATCTGACTTTAAATGATGATATATTTGAATATGTCAAAAATAATGATATCAAATATATCAGAGGTTCTATAGATAGTTTTGAAAAAAACAAAATAAAAATTAAAATTAGTGGAAAAATAAAAAAAATTTCTCCTGATTTAGTTTTGATGTGTACTGGTTTCAAACAAGACATCAAATTTATGAAATATGATAGAATTCCATATCTTTATAAAAGGATAGTTTCTCCTTTTCATAAAAATTGTGGATTTATAGGATTTGTTGCTACTTTTAATTGGGTTCAAGTTTCTGATCTTCAAGCCAGATGGTTCATAAATCATATTTTAGGAAAAATCAAATTGATTGATGTTCCCAACATGATTTGTTCTATTAAAAATGACATTAAATTAAATGATAATTCATCGTTGGATTATCATGATTTTGCCTATAAAGCATATGAATATTCAGATCTGTTAGCCAAAGACATGAACATAGTTCCAAAAACAAGTAAATTTAGTCCAAAATATTGGTTTAACATATCTGAATATGACGAATGGACATAATTTGTTTTATTTTCAATTTTTTTATTTGTCAGTTCAAATCGATAAAATTAAAATGTGTATATTCATGTTGTATGATTCCTCAAATTTTGCCTTTTTCAGGATTTCGCAACTTAAAAACGGATGAGCGAAGCAAACAGAACATATAAATTTTGGTTGCATGGATTTGTTTTTGTAAGAAAATAAATGGGTTAGCAACACCCATCATCATCTATCAATCGCTGATATTCTTCCATAAATGTATCATTTAATGAACTGAACATATTTATTAAAATGTTTTGTTTTGATTTATGACCATACAAGAAGCCTAAATAAATATATTTTTCGACAAATATTAATTGAAACTATGGTGAAATTTACACCATAAGTCCATTAAAGGATAATATTTTTAACTGATAATGCTCCCAAGAATACCATACTGGCCCAACAAGATTTCCTGGTGTTGTTCACACGATCGAACAGTAACATAGTAGTTGGTGGGGTTCAAGTTTGCCGTGAGCCACTAACATAAGTTATTGGTGAACAAAATTTAATTTGTGAAAAAAATGAACACAAAAAAACAACACGCAAAAAAACAACACGCAAAAAACAACGCAAAAAAACTTGTACAAAGAATTGCGGGGCACATGTTACAAGCAGCAAAAGGATTACGAACAAAAATATCTCGTTTACAATTACAAAAAGCAGCTGGTTGTATGTTGGCAAGTGGCAATAAAACAAAGAAATGAACCGCACAAGAATATTGTTCACCAATGTTTTTGACAAGATGTTTTTACCATAAACTATCCAGATTAACTAAATTTTCGTTTATTTTTTTCGTTTTTTTCGTTTTTTTCGTCTTTTTCTTTTTCCAAAAAGAAACAGAGGTTTAGTTGGTTCGGTTGGTTCGGTTGGCTCGGTTGGCTCGATTGGTTCGGTTGGTTCAATTTGCTCGATTGGTTCAGTTGGTTCAATTTGCTCGGTTGGTTCGGTTGGTTTAGTTGGTTCGGTTGGCTCGATTGGTTCAGTTGGTTCAATTTGCTCGATTGGTTCGATTGGTTCGATTGGTTCGATTGGTTCGATTGGTTCGATTGGTTCGATTGGCTCAGACGAATCGGTTGGTTCAGTTGGCTCGGTTGGTTCAGTGACATGTTCAAATTCAGATTTCCCAGATGGAAAAGCACCTGTTTTAGTACCTATCAATCTTTCCATAAACCCACTGATTATTTTTAGTTTCCTCATTCTAAGCAATGTGTTAAATATGGCACTCTTAACCTGTGGAATTTCTAAGCTCAATGATTTTTCAAATGTTGCTTCTCTGAAATTCAATAATTTATGTGATTTTCCACCATAGTTAAAAGAAAATTCTGTTATTAAATTACGACATTTATTTAACCAATCTTCAAAATTTTCTCTAATATTAGGTAATTTATCCTGATTTAAATTGATAAAATTTTGCAATTCATAAAGATAAACACTTCTGAGTGGATGAATATTAAAAATAACATTTTGATATTTAATCTTTGAATCATCTTGAGAATAGTGACCAATGATCATATTTTCTGAATCTTCCAAAGTGTTTCTATATGACACATCACTAAAAGAAACATACAATGGATCAAGTCCAAACCATCTGTAGAAATCAATTATAATGTTTTCTGATTTCCCAATGAAAAATTTAGAAGTTCCAGAATTTGTCCAAAATGAGAAATCATCAATATTGGTCTTTTCGTTGTGTTGTTTAACATTTGCCAATAATTTAAATGGGAATTCAATATTTTCAATACTTTTTTTTTTAATGACTCGAGTTCTTTTTTTTCTTATTCTTGTCAATTCATCTTCTTTCAGTTCAAGTTCAAATGAATATTTGTTTTTTGAACGTTTGACTTTATCTATGTTAAATTCTGAATGTTCTTGTGTTCCTTCCACTGAAGCAAAACATTTTATTTCTTCGTAATTTTTTAGTACTTGTTGTTGTTGTCTTCCAGCCTCATTATTGTCACTAAAATGATATTTACAATCAAATGCTGTGTTTTTGACCAATCTAAGAAAATCCAAACTTAATTCTAATTTTTGAGCGGATAATTCATACAATCCTTCATCAGATGTTTTGTTTGTCATCCCTGATTTAACAACATCTTTCAAAGAATCAATAAGCGTAGCAAATGATTTTTCAGGAGTATTTTCAAATAATCCTATTTTAGTGGATTCATCTTTATGTTCAATAATATCACTGATTACTTTGATCCAATATTCATCATCTGTGAATAATCCCAAAAAATCATCTGATCTAATAGCATCAGAAAAAACTGTTCTATATTCATAAACTCTGACATTATTTTGTTCTTTGGGCAAATAATCATGAGATCTAATTCTTCTGGCACGACCAATAGCTTGTTTAATTCTCACTCTGTTCCAGAAAGGCTCAACTATATGTGTTTGTCTGACACTTTTCAAATTAATACCTTCAGCACCTGATGATGTAGTAAACAAAACAGTTATATTTTTTCCATAGGCGTTGTACTCTTCATTAAATTTTTTTAAAATGCGAATTCTGTTTTTGTCATTTTCTGAACCTGACCAAATAGCATATCTTGCTCTGAAAATTCTGTCATGTTCAAAACTTATATTGTTTAGCTGTAAAAATATTTCAAATAAATTAGGTTCATCTTTAGAAGATAAATCCACAAGTTTATTATAAATATCAATATTGATTTGTTTTACGAAAATTTTGAAATATTCATTTAAAATATCAATATCATCTTTGTTACTTAAATCTATTTCTTTGACAGGTTTGTCAAATCTAAAATCAGGATCCCAATCTTCAACTATTTGTTGGAGAGAAAAAAATAAATCTTGAAATATATTACCAAAAATATAATTATCTTCATTTGTTTCTGTGATATTGGATGATATCCAAATATTTTTTCCAAGACAAACTCTACATTTGTGTCCTATGACCAATTCTCTATCATGTAAATCTTCATCACTAAAGTCTTTAAATTTATCTGGCATATATTTTTCATATCCATCAAATTGTAGTATTCTTGAGAGTATTTCTATTCCTTCTGCATTTCTAAATTGTGAATAACAAAAAACCAATCCTGGACTTCTATTAATAATATCAAGCATTATTTCAAATTTTGGTGATAATTCAGTTAAAGTAAATAAACCATGGTCTTGTTTATATTTTTCTGGTAATTTTTTTCTTGGTTTTAAATTAATTTCACTTAATTTGTCTATTGCTTCTCTAAGTTTTTCTTGATAGTCATTACCACTTTTTCTTGTTCTCCAGATATTCGGTGGAAATACAAATAAACAACTTTGTCTGGAAAGTGATTTAAAATAACTTGGCATATCTTGTTTTTGTGTTTTGTCATCTTTTCTTTTTTTCACTAATTTTTCTAGTTCCATTTCCGCCAATCTTAAATTAGAATAATGAATCAATTGGTAATCTGACATTACAGCATCTTTCAAACCATCCTTGATATGAATATTTGGAAAAACATCAATAATTTGTTCTTTTTTAGTTCCATCTTCATATTCATATTCTCTTCTGTCACGTTTGACAATTTCACAAAAAAATGATACTAAACCCAAAATTCTTGATGAAAATGAAAAAGGTTCTTTTACTTTGTCTCCACCCACATAAATCCTATTGAAAATTTCAAATGCTTCTTGTTTTTTATTTGAATTAGCTTTGATAAAAATCAATTCATCCGTGGTTTCATCTGTATTTTTCAAGAGAACATCTGGGAAAGCAGTGTGATATTCGACTCTGTATTTATGAAAATCAAAAGTTCCTTCCAATCTTATTTTCAAATCTTCTATAAAACTTTCGTCGCTTTCATAATTATTTCCATCATATTTTGTGATTTTTCCATTCCAAATATCACTTTCACCACCATCACCGCCACCGCCGCCACCACCGCCATCAGTTTCATACAATCTTCTGAATTGTCTTGGTAATCTGGTGATGGTGTATGTATTATCAGAATTTCTGATAATTCTATCCAAAAATTCTATTTTATTTAATTCATCCAATATGGAACCTTCAATATGTCTATTTTTCTCAATGGTAATGGTATAAGATGTGATAATTCCTCTTAAAAGATTGAATAGAATTCCTAATTCAAATGGTTTATTAATAATGGGTGTTCCAGACAAAGCAACTATTTTAGTATTATTAGCTCTCATTATCATTTCATAAACCAAAATACCATAATCACCTTTTCCTATTACTCTTGAAATAAAATTGTGAACTTCATCAATTACTATTATTTTATTGTCAAATGGATTTACATAATCACTTTCAGGATCATAAATTCTATTGATAAATTGTTTGTCATCTGTAATAGTAAATTTACTATCTTTTTTTTTTATTCCTAATTCTTCTTTGATAGTTTTAAATTGTTTTGATTCTAATTTTAAAACTTTTCTCACCCAATAACTACCACTGTTATAATTAACGTATTGATATTTAAGATCTATTATCCTATCAACAGTCAAATTAATCTCTTTTTTTTCTGAATGTTCAAAATCATCATAATTTGATATATCACTTGTGTAATCTATTAACCAAATTCCATATTCTCTAATTTTCCCGTTTTTTTTTCTGGCAATTATAATACTATCATTTTTTTTTTTTTTGCCACAATTTTTGTAGTCAAGAAGTCTTGGATCAATTCCTTTATTGACTAAATCATTTACAATAATTTTATTTTTTTTAGCATGTTTTTTTCTTTCTTTTTTGGTAATTTTATCAGTTTTTTTTATTATTTGTCCCCATTGAATATTAAGTTTTAGATAACACCATTTATATTTTTTTTTAAATGACACATTTCCAAAAGTTTTAATCTCATCAATATAATTTTGTTTCAAGGATTTTGGAAACATGGCAACAACTGATTTTCCTACAAATCCATTGCAAATAGAAACACTTGCTCCTGATTTTCCAGAACCAAGTCCATGGTACAATAAAACAGATCTGTATGGTGAATTATCATTAAGATAATTTGACACAAATTGTTGTTGTTTAAATAATTGAAGCGGTGAAAATTTATCATTTTTCCATAATTTAATGGATGGTGAAAAGGTATTTTTATTTCCTTCAATAAATTCTTTATTCATAAAATTTATGAATTCTCTTCTGTTTGGTAAAACATAATAACTCATGTTCAATCTCTCTGAAAATGAATTAACAAAAAGAAGTGGTAATATTTGACTATAAATTATATTTCCTTCTGGAAATTCTGTATAATTGATGGAAAATGCTATATCATAAAAAATATTAATATAATGTGGAAATGGATTCTTTCTAAAATGTTCTTCCAAAGTTTCTGTCTCTTTTTTTCTGTTGAAAAAAATTTCCATTGGAATAATAATTTTAAGATTTGAAAAAGTCATTTCATTTTCTATGTATTGACTGGACTCGTCATTTTCTATTTTTATTTGTAGGAATTTGTCTAAAACATGTTTGATTTCTTCATCTTCTAAATCATCTAATGATGTTTCTTCAATATAGGCTTGAATTAAATGTTGTTTTCTTGTATCATCTTTTAAAATTTCCATAACAAATAGAAGAAGGGTGGACACAGGCTGAATAATTCTTAAATTATTTTCTTCCAACTCTTTTTTCCGTTCAATTGTTATTTTATCCATATCTAAAAAATCTTTTGTGGCAGAATTAAAAGAATTTATTATTTTTTGAAGGGAAAGAAATTGTTTTTCATCTTCCTTGTCTTTTTGTATATCTAATTGTGAGAAAACATGACATAATAATTCTGGATTATATGTTTCTTCATAATTAGGAACATGTGAAATAAAAATTTCGAAATTGTTCGAACATTCCATTCTTAATATATAATAGATATTAAAATAATCTAAAAAAAAATGTGTGTTTTATAAAATTAATATTATATCACCAATATTTGAAAAAAATGATATAATAATATTATTATTTAACATGTATTGTTCTATTTAAAAATTCTTTGAATTTATTGCCAAACATTGGACTGATAAAATGTAAAAGAAGAAAAATAAAGATAAAAAAAAATTTGTAAATGAATAGTTTTGTATCTGTAATGCCGAGTTTGCGAGGAAGTAAAGATATTTTCTGTCGTTTAAAACGATTTCCTAATTAGAGAATATTGCTAATTTACACTTAAAATACATTCAGTTCCACTTCATCGGTTCTTATCTATAAGGTAAGATTAACTACTTGTTAGTTAAGGAATATAATTAACTTTACATGAGTATGAAAAGACTCAACTTTGGAAGCGAGTATAGAAAGACTTGAGTGTCCATCTGAAAGTTCCAAAGGTGTAAAATGTAGAAAATGTTGTTTAAATCATAATGGTAAAATATTTTGAAAGTGTATTATCTAATGTTATCCTTTAGAAACCTATGGTCCATTTTAGCACCATGTTTTCTAAATGGAAAGACTATCCTTAAATGGACTTTAGTATGTTCATATAATGGTTTTTATTTTTTTCGACAAATATTAATTGAAACATGGTGTAAATTTGCACCAAAGTCCATAAAAATGAAAAATCAGAATTAAAACAAATAGAATTTGATTTTATATCAACCATAATCGTAAATGAAAAGGACACAAATAAAAATCGAAAACACAAAAATCCTAAATGATGGATGTGTAATAGAATTATAAGAACATGATTTACAAAATAAAGATAAAATAAATAAATTATGGAGTACTATAAAATATCGTTTTATAGATAATTCACTAATGTTGTGTCAAGTATTACCACTTATTATTGACTTGCCTGACGAAATAGACACGATTTTCTATTCTCAATGGTTATTGGATAATGATTTTCATTTCGAATATTGATTTGGCGATAAACAATTAATATTTTACAATTATTTTACACCTTTTCTGATTTAAAACGCCGACTTAACGACATTTATAATAAGTAAAGGTTTTGGTTTGAACCAAGTAAAAACAATAGTAAGGACGTGATATTTGATTAAAAGTATATGAATGTACGTTTGTACCATACAAGAACATAAGGAACTATTCCTGACAAATGTGTTATTGAGGTTAAAACAAATGATATAAAAATCGACATTGAATTTACAAGAAAAAATGTGTTTTGGGATTAAAAATAAACGAAATCATATCATTTTTATGATTATAATGGTAATAAAATAAAGTTAATTGAAAATTATCTGGTATCCTATTTTGATTATGAAGATAATGCATAAATTAATAGTATTAAAAAAACGTGTCAAATTATTTATCATATTGGAATATACATTTTAATTTAAAAATTGATAATTTTATTCATATAAAAATTAAATCACCATACATAATAATGTATTCTATTATTGAAATATGCAAAAAAGGATATAAAGTTAGGTATGCATCAAACGATTTGGAACAAATACACAAAAAATATAAAATATTGAATCATAACATAAACAACAAACTCTATATAGTTGATGATACAAATAACAAATTAATATCATACAAATATTAAGATGCTTTTTTACTCAAAATAATATTTCTATTTTATTATATCAATTACCAAAAAAATGATCCAACAACTATTCTTTCGTGGTCCAAAGTTGTTCACTATCAAAGGATAACAAACGATATTGATAATGCGTGTTAACAGAAACGGAGCAAACATCTGCTGGATTGAATTTGACTTCTATTCATAAAATGAACAAAAATTCATTTTGAGCGTATCAGACGATACATTGGAATCAAAGTTTTAATATCAATGAAACCATGGTACATGAACCATATCTCACTAAACAGTTTAATTTTTATTAGAATCTGGGTGTTTGAGAATTGGCTGGGAATACCAAGTTTTAGCCAATTTTACACCTTTTCTGATTTAAAACACCGACTTTACAAAAAAAATATAATATCGTTTTGATTGATGAATTTAGAACATCTAAATTATGTAGTAAATGTTATTGTGAATTAAAAAATGCTAAAAAAACAATGAAAAACTTCATAGAGCATTGGTATGTCGTGGTTGTAAGAAAGAAAAACGAAGTTTTTCTTCTAATAATTTAATGTCTTTAACATTAAATTGTAAAATAGTGGCTCATAAAGCAAAAATACTATATTTATGAACCGAGATATGAATGTTTGTATAAATATGTCGTGAATATCTGAAGATTGGATTCAATCAAAAATAAGACCCAATATTTTGAATCGTTTCCCGCAACCACCAAGACCGGCATGATCATGATCCCCAAGGCCATATAGGATCACCAAAACTATTACGATCAAGAGCACCAAGACCACCATGATCGACATGATCAGGTGGAGGAGCACCAAGACCACCATGAACGACATGATCAGGTGGAGGAGCACCAAGACCACCATGAACGACATGATCAGGTGGAGGATCACCATAAAGAGTACCAAGACCACCAAGGCTAGACTGTAGAGGAGCACCAAAACTATCATAAACATCAGGAGCACCATGACCAGAGGCATGAGCAACAGTTTCTATTTCCATGGGAACAGCATCTTGGCCCCGATGACGTTCCAGGTCTTGTTGCGTTTGGGGTGTTATTCTTTGTCTATCTGGTGTGCCGTGTCGCGGTCGCACATGTTGTACAAATTGATGATCTCGTGGAGGGTGACCTGTGGTTTCGATAAATGGGTTGGGGTGTTTAAGA
>Ga0114933_10003785_pt1 | contig 14522 bp, 7 predicted proteins | sample 4SBtaG_FD_89691 | JGI IMG/M metagenome (GOLD analysis project Ga0114933, IMG submission 89691) | Deep subsurface microbial communities from Kolumbo volcano to uncover new lineages of life (NeLLi) - 4SBTROV12_W25 metaG | ecosystem: Environmental > Aquatic > Marine > Volcanic | place: Kolumbo...
ATGCGGGCTTAAAGACGTTGTTAGAGATTCCGTCCTTAAAGAGATTGCGATTAGTGCGTTGCAAAATTACCGACGAAGGTCTGTCGTTCCTAAAGGACAGAACAAATCTTGAGATGCTCGATGTTAAAGAATGTATTGGTGTCTCCGATGAAGGTCTGGCTCATCTTGTTGATTTAACGCGTCTGCGGTTTCTTCGAGTATGGGGATCTAAAATCAGTGACGCAGGATTGAAGCACGTAGAAGGCTTAAGCGAACTCAGGTCACTTGGCCTGGATAATACAACGGTGACTGACGAAGGTATGAAATCCGTTGGCAAGTTAACCAAGCTCAGTGATTTGAAGATGTATGAAACATATATCACTGGTGACGGGCTCGCAAATCTCACGGATTTGAAACTACTGAAACAACTGGTGCTACGTGGCACTAAAGTTACAGATAATGGCCTTGAGCATTTGGCGGCATTATCCAGTCTGCAATTACTTGACTTGAGTGAAACACAAGTTGGCGATGCCGGTATGTCAGCGATTGGATTGATCGCGGGTTTGAAAAATCTAAATCTCTGGTCAACGACCGTCACAGATGCCGGATTAGAAAGTTTGACGACAGTATCTTCGCTTGAACGACTTAATTTGAATCAGCTTGGTAACCTTACAGATACCGGTCTGGAACATGTCAGTAAGCTTGCAAGTCTGAAGTGGCTTCATCTCGGCTCAAGTCCACAGATTACGGATGACGGTATCGCCTTATTATCAGCATTGGAATCTCTTGAGACTCTCAATGTGGAGTTCTGCTCGGGCGTGTCGGATTTTGGCACGAGCCAATTGACTGAAAAGAACCCAAACCTAATCATCGAGTTTTAACTGAAACGATTGATTTAACGCACCTAGACATAACATAAATGTTCTCAATCCCCCTTCAAAAACAGAATGCAACATCACGATGGTATCGGTGCGCGGTAACACTGTTATTCGCCGCCACGATTCAGTTTCCAATTGGCACGTCAGTCAGGGCACAAGAATCAGAAAAGGAAGATATAACCATCATTCGTATTGCCAATGATGGGGGCTTCAAGGCAATGAAGCCGAAACGATGGACACTTCTTGAAGCGGAGATTTGGAATCGAAGCGACCGAGACGTACTTATCGATATTTATGGAATGTTTGACAATCGCGCTAGTAAAGAGACGACGGTTCAGATCGGACGAAGCGTGTTACTTCCCGCCAGGAGTAAACAAATCATTCCTTACCCGATTCGCATTCCGGATCACGAGATGACACTAAAGTCCCTTGAAATGTCTGGTGTGGATGTCCAGTCTTTGGTTTTCGATAAGACGGATGGATCATCGCGACGTGTTGGCGGTCCATCCGGTGGCATTCTCGAACCGCGGGTTGTCAACACAGATTTTTCCACGCCAATTCTCGGCGTGATTCCGTTTGTAAATCATGAAGAAAACGAGAATCGTTTGTATCTTGCCTCGCGCGGTGTTGGCGTGGATGAAGTGCCAACACACGTTTACCGCACCCTGCAGGCAATGAGAAAGCATTTTAATTTTCGTGAGCGGATATATCGTCCTGCAACGGCAGGTGTGCCGCCTTCGCCTGCCGCGCTTGATCCGCTGGATCAACTCGTCGTTGCAGACCCGGAGTATTCAGATCAATTTGTTGTTCTGGATGAAATTCGCGATTGGGTTTATCGCGGTGGTCGCCTTTGGATTATGGCTGACAGAACAGGGCTGGATCTGGCACAGTACATTCTAGGTGAAACAGTAGATTTCACGGAATTAGATCCAGCTCGGCTTTCAGAAGTGACGATCGAAGAAGCGAACCCGACTCTTGGTTTTGTACCGTCGACATTTACATATGAGAAGCCGCTCACGATGTTGCGAGTCATGGCAGATGGTGCTGAAGTAATACATGAAGTAAACGGTTGGCCAGCGAGCCTGTGGAAAGATCTCGGTAACGGTAGTGTCTTAGTCACAACGCTTGCATCAGAAGCATGGTCAACCATTCCGCAAAGCGATTACATGGGATTGCAGGTGATTCCACAACAAGCATTGCGTCGTCTCGGTGATCGGATGAATCTGCCTTCGGCCCGTTTGTTTACAGCATCGGATATTGCTCAGCCGGATGAAGATGATCCTACGGAAGATGAATTAGAAATCGACAGAAGCATTCTGGTGTCGCAATCATACGATAGGGAAAATCGGCCATTTGACGAGTATATTCGTCAGCGAATTGGTTATTCGATTGTTACGCGAGGTCACATCATGGCGGTGCTCGGCGGCTTTTGCTTGTTGGTCCTTGTTGGATCCATCGTCCTACTGAAGCGAGGGCGAGGCGAACTTATTTTGATAGCGGGGCCGGTGGCAGCCGTGTTCTTTGCGGGTTACCTGACAATGGTTGGAAACAGCTCGCGTAACACATCAGGGAATATGCAGGCTTCAATCCAATGGGTAACGCTTGAGAATAACTCAAATACAGCTGCCGTTCGTGGACTCGCTGCAGTATTTAATACCGGTAAGACGACAGGTCAGATTCGGTCCATTAATGGTGGATTGTATTGGCCGCAACTACAGGGATTAGAAGGACAGGATTTGCGTATCCTGTTTTCGGATCTTCAAAACTGGCAATGGCAGAATCTCGAATTGCCAGCCGGACTGCGAAAGCTACCGTTTGCGACTAATGTGACCTTTGAAAAAGAAGTGTTTGCGAGAGCACAGTTTAGTGATCAGGGGCTGACGGGGACGTATGATCTTGCGGCGTTCGATAAAACAGAAGACAGTCTTTTGGTCGTGCCAGATGGCCGACGTATTTCTGCGGAATTGTCAGACGGATCGATTACAGTTTCGGGTGACGATCTGGGAGACGCCGTTACGGGAAAATCCCAGGTCGACGGAAACCTCGAACGACGACTGCCGATTCTTGAACAACTGCTGTCCAATCAGGAATATAAGTTGCATGTCCCATTGGTTGAGCAACCATCAATCCTGACCTGGTCGAATCCGATTAGCGAAGGATTCGAATTCCCTGAACAACAAGAGCATGTCGGTGATGCTTTGGTGTTGATCCCGCTGGCAATCGATGAAACACCAGCTGGTTCAGCATTTACTGTTCCAAGCGTATTCCTTTCATTCCAAAATAGCTCGGGTCCTTTACAGCCAACACCTTCTGGTGCTTACAACAGCGTTGTAGGTGAATGGCAACCAATGACGAATGCTCAGAAAATCTGGCTAAAATATCGCCTGCCTGCACAGGTGTCGCCGGCCAACTTGACTAAGGCGGTGATACGGCTATCGGTCAGAGCTCCCGATCGGGAAGTTCAGCTTGTTGGTCAGGATCAGGGCGTTGTGGAGATTCTAGAATCAAAACGGGATGTAACGAGTACCGTGAATTTTGAAATTGTCGATGAGAAGTACCTGCAGCTAGAAGAAGACGGAAGCTACCTTTTCGGATTCAATATCACAAATGCGGCGAGTGGCGATGACCTGTCGTCACCTTGGCAAATTAGCGATGTGCAAGTGCAACTGAGCGGAACAAAAACACAGTGAATGTCGTCGTTCGCAACTGAGCACGACAAGTTAATTAATTGGAAAGTAACCCGAAGGCACAGCAATGAGTACTAGCGAGCCAGTCGTTGTTATTGAAAACCTCACAAAGAAATTCGGTGAATTCACCGCTGTTGATGATATTTCAATGAGCGTTGACCGGGGTCGAATCCTTGGATTTATCGGTCCGAACGGTGCCGGTAAAACGACGACGATCAAGATCCTGGTGGGCTTGGCACGACCAACACTTGGCAAATGCACAATTGCCGGTGCAGATTGCGTGACGGATGCCAAGAAGATTAAGCAACTTGTTGGGTACATGCCGGATAAGTTTGGTGCCTATCCAAATATGCGTGTTCGGGAGTATCTGGATTTCTTTGGCGCGGCATTTAAAATTCCGCCCAAACGTCGCCGGAATCATATCAACGATGTTCTGGAGATTACCCGTGCGACGTACATGCAGGATCGTTACGTCGAAACACTCAGCCATGGTATGCAGCAACGTGTTGGAATCGCACGAACACTACTTCATGATCCGGAAGTGTTGATTTTTGACGAGCCAGCAAACGGCCTGGATCCCGAGGCTCGAATTGAAATGCGTGAATTGCTACTTCGATTGGCAGAGATGGACAAGACGTTGATCGTCACGAGTCATATTCTTCCCGAACTGTCTCGGATTTGCGATGAAGTCGCAATTATCAGTGCTGGAAAAATCAGAGCGTTAGGCACCCTCGATCAAATCACCGAACAGCTTGGCCAAATGAGAATGGTCGAAATTGAATTGCGTGACGCCTCAGACGTTTCCAAGGCGGTAAGCGTACTTGAAGAGAATGTACCGGGAGTGGAATCAACCAGTTCCGAGAGCGAAAAGTTGATTCGTTTTAGGGCGAATCTGACTGAAGAGGCTATGCAGCAACTTCTTGCGAGCCTCGTAAACGGTAGTGTAAGCGTTTCTCAGTTTCATGAAGTGCAGACGGATCTGGAAGATGCTTTCCTGACCGTTACCAAGGAAGACCGCGCGAAAATGGTCTAAGGTCAACCGCACAACGCCAAGACAATTCAAAAGATTAGAAAATGTTTCAAAACCCCATCATTCATCGAGAACTCGTTGGATTGCTTAGAACAAAGAAAGCAATCGCAATTCAAGTTGCGCTCGTTTTCATGTTTGCAGTTCTCGTGATTTTGCGGTGGCCCGTGGATCCAACTTCCGATCTGGATGGTGTGAAAGCCATGCAGGTGTTTCGCTTATTTGGATACGGAATCCTAAGTGCTCTGGTCCTGTTTATTCCAGTATTCCCGGCGACATCCGTTGTGCGTGAACGTCATACAGGGACTCTTGCGTTAGTTTTGAATTCACCGTTGACGAGTCTAAATGTATACATCGGTAAACTAACCGGCGTGATGGCGTTTGTTGTTTTGCTGTTATTCCTGAGCGTACCATCCCTGATTGCATGCCTTGGGATGGGAGGGTTGGATCTCACGGCCGATGTGTTGCCTTTGTATGGCTTACTCTTGCTTACGGCATTTCAATATACGGCTATGGGGCTAATGGTCAGTTGTCTGGCCAATACTGTCGATTCCGCGTTGCGAATCACTTACGGCTTGGTTTTGCTCATGAGTATTCTTGTGATGGGACCTCACTTGTTTACACAAGGCACCGATACCTGGGTCGCAGACTTTAACGGTTGGCTTAGGTGCGTCTCACCGGTTCCTGCGGTAATGGACGTGCTCGGGCACGGTGACGTTGGTTCTTACGGCCTCGGATCCAATGAAAACTCAATTGGGCGTTATTGTCTGATCGCATGTATTTCCAGCATCTTCTTTGTAGGCCGCGCGATTTCGCTACTGAACTTTAAGTTGTTCGACAGAGCACGTTCGCAAGGCACCATGACCCACAGCCTTTCGGAGCGGGCACAGCGGTTTCGGGATGTATTCTTTATGGGGCTGGATCCACAACGACGGAAGTCACCTATTCCTCGATTCGTGAATCCAATTATCTATAAAGAGTTCCGATCTCGCAGATTCGGACGTGCACACTGGATCGTTCGAATGATGGCAGCGTGCGTGATTATTTCAGTCGCATTAGCAATTGCTTCCACGCAGGGAAGTGAAAAGTGGGGGCCGGAGATCATCAACGGTATCATGGCCAACCTGCAATTTGGATTAGTAATTCTTGTGACTCCGAGCTTAGCTGCAGGGCTTATTAGTAGTGAACTTGAGTCCGGTAGTTGGCGATTGCTGAAAATGACTCCCATGTCACCTTTTAGAATATTTACCGGAAAGCTGATGAGCGTACTGGTGACTGTTGGATTGATTCTCATCGCGACCATACCGGGTTATATCGTTTTGCTACAGGTTCAAAGAGGGCTGATTGGCCAAATCGGTCAAATCGTCGTTTGCCTTGTGCTAACCGGGGCCTTTTGTTTCGCGCTGAGCATGGCTATCAGTACGATGTGCCGAGTCACAGCAACGGCCACTTCGATTTCATTCGGGTTGTTGTTGTTGATATTTGCAGGAACATTTCTAGTGTGGCTTGGACGTGGCAGCCCGTTCAGCAATGAGACAGTGACCACGATTCTTACAATCAATCCGCTTGCAACCGCTTTCGGAATTCTGGATGTGCAGGGATTTGCACAGTTCCAAAATGTCATTCCAGTTGGAATGCCCTGGGGAGAAGATAATGAGTTTATGATGCCGGTTAATTGGATCCTGATGAGTATCCTAACCGTGGTGTTCCTTGTGATTATCACTTTCAGGCTTGATAAACTGACGAAACCGGAATAGTAGCCTGTTGAAAGAGACAGAGATTTTATGAAATCGATTTTTCACAAAACACGTACCCGGATTGGGATGGCAGTGATTTGTACTGCCCTGCTCAGCGGCAGCGCGTTTGGCCAGCGGGATTTGATCTATAACGATTGGCCCATGTTTGAGCAGCCGGCATTGCCAGAGGTGAACCAGGTAAAGTTTCAATCAGACAAACTGGTGCCACTTTGGGTCGATGCACTTCAGTCTGATAATCGAGAATTGATGCGATTGGCTGCACATTCAGTGGCCATAGCTGCATCCCGCGGGCTGACCGATTTGGAGGTTGCCATTCCTCACCTTCTTAAATTGGTCACCAATAAGGAACTGCCGGCATCCATTCGAAAAACGGCAATGACGGCACTTGTAAGGCTAGAAGCAACTGAGAGTGGTCCGCAATTGCTCGCCTTGCTTTCCAGTTGCTCGATTGGAATGAAGCAAGTTATTGAGCCTACGCTTGCTCAGTGGCAAACGGACGGCGCACGTGAATACTGGCTTGAGGTGCTTTCTACTTCGAGGTCATCGTCTGTGAAAAGACTGGCATTGCGGTGCCTAAGTGAAGTAGCAACCAACGATGATGTGGAGTTACTCACAGGTTATGTGATTGATACGCGTGCCAGTGCTAGCAGTAGAGTTGCTGCAGCTAAAGGTCTTGCAAATGCAGCGGATACCTCATCTCTCGAACTCGCATCTTCACTCATTGCTGATGGAAGTCCGGATCCGGTAACCAGTCTTGTGGTGAGTTGGTTAATTCGGAACCCGCCGGAAGATGGTAACCTCGAGCAGCAAGCTGCCATCGCTCAGGCACTCATTGATCAGGATGGCCCTACGTCGATTCTCGCAGCCCGGGCGTGGCTTAGCTGGGATACCGAAAAAGCACTCGCAGTTGGTGATGTATTAATGAAACATGCCGAGTCGGATGTGCGACTAGCCTTTGCCGAAAAACTCTCAGTGAATATCAATGAGGCTCGCGTTAATGAACTCGTTGATATGCTTGATGATGTTGACCCGAGAAATCGTAAGCAAATAAGGATTTGGCTGGAGGCTGCATGCGATAATGAAACTCTGGCGCCGATTGTTCGTGAAAGAGTCATCTCACTCATTGCATCGGTTTCCAAAGATAATTGGTGGATTGGAGAGCAGGCGATATATCTGGCAGCCAAGCTGGACGAAATGAGCATTACTCCTAATCTGGTAAAATTCCTGTCCGGCACGCGGCCGGAATTGTTTGTTACGGCTGCCTGGGCATTACGGAAACTCGATGACCGTGAACAGTTGCCTCAGGTACTTGCGTACTGCACCAAGTGGGCTCCTCATTTTCCAAAGGAAGAACTGCCTCGCGACATTGAACATGAGATCAACGAACAAATGGCTCATTTGTTTCAGTGGTTTGGTGTAGCCAAATATGCAGAAGCCACCAAGGTACTTGAGACATTTGTAAAGAAGAACGGAAATGTGAGATTCCGAATTCGCGCTTCAGCTACGTGGGCAATGGCTCAAATTCTTGAAGGTGATAGTGACAATCAGCGGTGGATCAAGATACTTGTTGATCGACTGAATGATGATGCACCGATGCCTCCTGAATCTCCATTGGTGAAACGAATGGCGGTCATCGCTCTCGCAAAAATGGGAGTTGATGATGATAAGATCGAGCGAAATATTCGCGAGTTGCAAGTATCCACACCTGAATACAGTGTACTCAAGGATGGATGTCACTGGGCCTTGAATAAACTCTACGGTGATCCGATTCCGCCAACATCCGATCAGCTGGTCGACAGCGGACCGTGGTTGTTAGAGCCACTGGAAGACCGCACACGGCAGCGATAATCATCATCGTAATTGCAATGGCGGTGGATGCCTGTTCTCTCAGAATCTATGCAGAGTCTAAATATAAGATTACTAGATAGTACGGACCTACGGCCCTCTTTTAATCATATTGCCTTGCCTTCATCGCCCGTTGTCGCTTCGCTCCACCGGTTGACGCTAGGGGAATTCCGACGTAACGGTCATAGATGCACCACACATTCTAAAACCCTAACTGTTAGTGCTGCTGACGAAGGGGTAGTCGATCACGACCGAAGCTATAGTCCCTTAGTGAGCCAATAGCCCATAACCCCGTACAAAAGGCTATCATAGTAGGATTGGTTGAATCTTAGTTTTGTGGCACGCGGTAGTATTTAAGGTGCATAGATGGATCGCCTGTATGTTCTAACAGCGATATTCGTATTCGGGGCAACCTCGCATCTAGCAGCGCAAGATGCAGTAGAAATTGACTTCTCACGGGATATTCGCCCTATTCTTTCGGACACATGTTATAGGTGTCATGGGCCGGATGAAGAACAATTGCAGGCGGACCTGCGATTGGATTCGCGAGAAAACGTGTTTGCTGATCGGGATGGTTATTCCATCCTTGCTGCGGGTGACCTGAAGAAGAGTGAACTCTGGAATCGAATTTCCTCGGATGATCCCGATGTAAAAATGCCGCCTGAAGATGCTCCACGTCAGTTAACAGCGCAGCAGCGTGATCTTATCAAGCGTTGGATACAGCAGGGTGCGAATTGGCAGGATCATTGGGCATTTGAGCCGATCGCGGATGTTGCGTTGCCAAAAACATCAAGTCCTGCCTGGACACGAACGGCGATTGATAACTTCATACTCAAGCAACTCGACCAAGCAGGCCTGACACCCGCAAGCATTGCGAGTAAAGAAACGCTGATTCGTCGAGTGACGCTTGATCTTACCGGGTTGCCCCCAACTCAGGCAGAGGTGGATGCTTTCCTTGCTGATCAGTCGCCGGATGCATATGAACGCCTGGTTGATCGACTCCTTGAGTCACCGCGGTATGGCGAACGGCAGGCGCTTGCGTGGCTGGATGCGGCGAGATTTGCGGACACCAGTGGTTATCAAACTGACGGTATTCGTCATCAATGGCGATGGCGTGAATGGGTCATAGACTCATTTAATACAAATAAGCCATTTAATGAATTTACGATCGAGCAACTCGCCGGTGATTTGATACCGGATGCAACTCCAGACCAGTTACTGGCAACAGGTTTTAATCGGAATCACAGGGCCAACAGTGAAGGCGGCATTGTATTTGAAGAATATCTTGTCGAATATGCTGTGGACCGTGTTGATACAACTGCAACGGTTTGGCTCGGCCTGACCATGCAATGTGCCCGTTGTCATGATCATAAATATGATCCGATCAGCCAGCGAGAGTTCTATCAAATGATGGCATTCTTCAATAACATCCCTGAGCGTGGACGTGTTATTAAGTACGGGAATTCATTCCCAATTATGCTGGCACCGACTCCCAAAATGAAAAACGTCCTGGACGAGTTTGATGCTGGTATTAAAGCACACGTTGCCGAGGTGACAGCGGGCGTGGACGATCTTCAGGATGCGTTAGCGAATTGGGATGGGAAAGCAGATAGTGACAAGCCCACCGTTCATCGTGCACTCGCGATTCAATTTCCCTGGGATGACTCGATTGAAACAACACGCCATGACGCCGATGCTTTCCGACAAAGCGATTACGATGTGGAATTCGCCAGCGAAGCGGATCCGGAATTGCTCAAGACAAAACATTCTGAAGAGAAGCCGTCGTTTGAGCCTGGTGTTTTTGGTAGTGCCTTAAAGCTTAACGCTGGCGAATACGTTGAAGGCGGAGCTTTGTTGGAGCTAGCCGGCCATCAGCCGATGACCATGTCTACATGGGTAAAAGTAGACCAACCTCAAACAAGTACGATTCTCAGTATTTCAGATCCAACTGGTACCAAAGCGGGCGGATTCAGTATGAAGCTCGTGGATAATCACGTGCAGATCAACTGGGGTCCTCGTTGGCTTGATGACTGTGTAATTCTGAAATGTAAGACACCGATCGATGCAGGAAAATGGAACCACATTGCCTTTGCAGGTGATGGTACACAACGAGCCGATGGATTCCAGATATATATCAATGGAAAACTGCAGCAAGTCGACGTGTTACTTGATATCTTTACCGGCACTTTTAAGACGTCACCGACATTGAGGTTTGGCAGCGAGTTAGGTAAAGCCACGTTTGCGGGTGCGATCGACGAGACGCGTTTGTATTATCGCGTTTTACGACAGGAAGAGGTCGCCATGCTGGCAGTGCCGAAATCCGTGGATCAAATTGAATCACAAATCAACGATTTTGCGAAGATCGCAGAGAAGTTAAAGCGAGTCGTTCACTACTTGGAATACGTTGATAAAAGCGGAGTTGGAGACGCGTTTAAGAAACTCGAGACCCTTCAGCTTGAGCGGGATGCATTTGTTAGCACCGTGCCGACGGCAATGGTGATGCAAGAACGTCCCGAGATGAAAAAGACTTATATTCTTGATCGTGGTCAATATGACAAGCCAACCGAAGAGGTGCAGCGTGGCGTACCCGATGCACTAAACACAAAAGGTCGCGAGCAATGGAAAAACCGCCTCGATCTGGCTCAATGGCTCGTGGGTGATGAGAACCCACTTACAGCCAGAGTCATTGTGAACAGGTTCTGGTACCAATTCTTTGGACGTGGCCTGGTTCGGACTCAGGAGGACTTCGGTAGTCAGGGTGACCCACCAACGCATCCGGAATTACTGGAATGGTTAGCGGGCAATTTTCGTGACCGCGGATGGAATGTCAAATGGTTGCATAAGTTGATTGTCACCAGTGCTGTGTATATGCAGGATTCAGTTGTTGCGGATGATGCAATTCAGAAAGACCCGTTGAATCTGTTGCTGGCACGGGCACCGCGATTGAGACTACAAGCGGAAATGGTAAGAGATCAGGCATTGGCAGTAAGCGGGTTGCTTGTAGGGAACATCGGTGGGCCGAGTGTTAAGCCCTACCAACCAGAAGGCTTGTGGAAGGAAATCGCTAGCCAGGCATATACACGTGATACCGGAAGTGCACTTTATCGCCGTAGTATGTACACGTTTTGGAAGCGTACCGTACCTCCACCGACCATGACAACATTTGATGCATCAAGTCGCGAGACGTGCGTGTTGAGCCGTTCTCGAACCAATACACCACTTCAGGCACTAGCGCTTCTAAATGAAGTTGCATTTGTTGAAGCAGCTCGTAACTTCGGACAGCGCATGTTGACCGAAGGTGGGCATGATCATCCAAGCCGTCTGAAGTGGGGATTCAGAGAATTGACTTCACGTTGGCCGACGGATGAAGAGTTAGTCATTATCAGTGCCTTGCTTGACCGGAGTTATAAACGGTATGAAGGGGACGAAAGTGCCGCTGAAGATCTGGTTTCGGTCGGTGACAGTGAGATGATTGACGATATCCACATCGTCGGGCTAGCCGCCTACACGCAAGTCGCAAGTTTGTTGTTGAACCTGGATGAAGTGATCAACCGGGAGTAATAAAGTGCAGAAAAATATGAACAACGGTGCAGTGAACGAATTTGAGCAAGCAGCATGGGAATACAACCGGCGGAAATTCCTGCGGGCCGGCTCTGTAAGCGTGGCTGGCGCCGCCCTGTCGGCACTCATGTCTGAGCAAGCAAAGTCCGATGACAAAGTGGGTAAACGAGTTGGTGGTCAGGATGGGGTACCACACTTTGAGCCAAAGGCTAAGCGAGTAATTTACTTATGCCAAAGTGGCGCACCGTCGCAGATAGATCTCTATGACTACAAACCAAATTTGCTGGATCTGTTTGATGAGGATCTTCCGGATTCGGTGAGAAATGGCCAGCGATTAACCGGCATGACGGCAGAGCAGGAGAGATTCCCTATCGCGCCGGCTAGATTTAAATTTGCTCAACACGGGGAATCCGGGACTTGGATCAGCGAGTTGCTTCCACACACGGCAGGTATTGTCGATGATATTTGCATTGTCAAAACGATGCACACCGAAGCGATCAATCACGATCCGGCGATTACTCTGATGCAAACCGGGACGCAGTTGGCGGGCCGTCCAAGTTTTGGCGCATGGATGTCTTACGGCCTCGGTACTTTGAATGAGGACTTGCCGACCTTTGTAGCGATGACATCCGGTGACGGTGGACAGCCGCTTTATGACCGGTTGTGGGGAGCGGGTTTCTTACCGTCGCGGCATCAGGGTGTGAAGTTTCGTAGCACGGGTGATCCGGTATTATTTCTTTCCAATCCACCAGGAGTGACGCGAGAAGACCGTCGTGGCCTTCTTAACGACTTGTCGAGTTTGAACAAGATCAGGCTTAAGGAAAAAGGTGATCCGGAAATCACGACAAGAATTGCCCAATATGAAATGGCGTTTCGTATGCAGGCGTCGGTGCCGGATCTGGTTGACTTTTCAGACGAACCGGAACACGTACTGGAGAAGTACGGAGAGGATGTAAACAAACCCGGATCCTTCGCGGCTAACTGTCTGCTCGCACGGCGGTTGGCTCAACGCGGCGTGCGATTCATCCAGCTTTACCACCGTGGTTGGGATCAACATACGCACTTACCTACAGAAATCGTGAAACAAGCCAAAGCAACGGATCAGGCATCTGTGGCGTTGGTGAACGACTTGAAACAACAAGGTATGCTCGACGACACGCTTGTGGTCTGGGCTGGTGAATTTGGCCGAACCGTTTATTGTCAGGGCACGCTGACCAAGACAGATTACGGACGGGATCATCATCCGCGGTGTTTCAGCATTTGGATGACCGGTGCTGGAATCAAAGGTGGTGTGACCGTCGGTAAAACAGATGACTTTAGTTACAACATCGAAGAAGACCCTATTCACGTTCATGACCTCAATGCAACACTCTTACATTGCCTCGGAATTGATCATGAACGATTGACCTTTAAATACCAGGGTCGCCACCATCGATTGACCGATGTGCATGGAAACCTGGTCGACAAGATACTTGCGTGATTTAAGACTCATCCCTGATTCACGCGTTCTACGAGTTAATGCAACAGCAAGGATTTGCAACGATGACAGACTTTCAAGATAAACACGTACTAATTACCGGCGGCACCCGAGGAATTGGGTTTGCATTGGCCAAGCGGCTTGCCGGTGAAGGTGCCCGGGTCTCCATGAACTATGTTTCTCGTACGGAAGATGCCCAGAAAGCACTCGACGAGATCAATGTCGCAGGAGGCGAGTCATGTATCGTGCAAGGTGACAACTCGTTGCCGGAATCAGCTGCTGCTGTAGTAGCACAAGCCCGAGAGTCACTTGGAGCGATTGACATGCTCGTGACAGCTGCTGGCATCAGTATTCCCGGATCTGCTGATGATATGACTTGGGAACGCTGGAAAACCACGATGAACATTAATCTCGATGGTTCGTTTAATATGATTTACGCGGTGAAGGACGAGATGATTGAACGAGGGTTTGGACGAATCGTCACCTTTAGTTCAATTGCCGGATTACGTGAGCGCGAAAATCAGGTCGCTTATTCAGCATCCAAGGCCGGTATTATTGCTATGACGCGTTGTATGGCTCAGGCTTGGGCTCGTCAGAACATCCGTGTGAACTGCGTGTGTCCCGGTCTAACTGAAACAGAAATGGCTCATACTCTTGGACCGGATGTTCACGCAACGATCATGGAAAACACGCCGCTCGGGCGAATCGGCGAACCGGAAGAACTTGCAGCTGTAGCCCGGTTCCTGCTGAGCGAAGAGTCCAGCTTTATGACAGGACAGACCGTGGTGGCAAGCGGCGGTCGTGTCATGATTCCGGGCTAGTCTGTAAAAGATTGAGGAATCTCAATCTGTTTTCATTGAGCTAGTGATTGGAATGCCGACCACTGATTGGGTTGCGCAATCCCAAAATTATCATTATTGGAAAGTTCCAGATGACCAACGTGATCGATGCTGATGTTTTATTTGCTCCAAGTGATATGGGGCTACGGCATCTACCTGAAGGACCCATTGCATACGGCAACGGATTTAGCTGGGTTGGAATCCAGCATGGCAATGAGTCTATGCATGGTAGCCTGAATTTGTTTGAGCTGCAGGCCAGAGTAAATAGGTCTATCAATCTGCCCGGACGGCCCGGTTTTGCGTTTCCAACGACTGATCCGGATTGGTTTATCGCAGGTATTGAGAAACATGTTCAGCTGTTTCAGGTTTCCACTGGCAGATGTGAGACTGTTAGCGATGAAATTGATCAGGAGGTTGAGAATACGCTGATTAACGATGGTATCCCTTTTGCAGATGGAATTGTCTTTGGAGC
>Ga0114933_10003786_pt1 | contig 14517 bp, 18 predicted proteins | sample 4SBtaG_FD_89691 | JGI IMG/M metagenome (GOLD analysis project Ga0114933, IMG submission 89691) | Deep subsurface microbial communities from Kolumbo volcano to uncover new lineages of life (NeLLi) - 4SBTROV12_W25 metaG | ecosystem: Environmental > Aquatic > Marine > Volcanic | place: Kolumbo...
CAGATCAAAGAACGGGTTTTACCTGGCGATCCCGACCGAGGCCGCTGGCAAGGGCCGGGGTGGCGCGCGCCTGACACCGGGGGAATGGGAACGTCGTCGAGGTATGCGACTGCGGTTTATCTATCGTCGAAACGGGCCGAGCCTGTTGGTTGCGGAAAAGGCGCGGATTAACACGCGGGGTACGGCCGTTGCATCGCGCTCCAAAACCGGACGCGGACAGGTCACAGCGCCGATATTCATTCTGGTGCCGCAGGTGAAACTGCGCAAACGGCTTGATTTGGCGCGGGATGCGGAGCGGGTGGCTGGGTCCGTGCCGGGATTAATTGTGAAGAAGTGGGAGGAAAAATGATGGTGGCCCGTCAGTTTGCATTCAGCCCATGGGCCTTTGACCCAAGTTTTCCCTTCCAAGCCGTTTCTCTTGCGATGATTTCTTGAGGTGCCATATCCGGAGACGTCACTTCGAGAATGCTGATTTGAAAATTCACTTTGGTTCGCGATTTCAACAATTTGTTTCCTCCATGACCATCTGCGACATAAGCGCTCCACCGCCCCCAAAAGCCGGTTTCGCCGTAAGCTGATCCAACATATTGATCGCCGGTTTTCGGGCAAACCAATAAGTAGACACCCTGAACAGAACTGAGTGCCCCACGCCAAGAAGGTGGCAACACTGGCAACTCCTCCAGACATGAACTGAATTGCGAAAAGCCCGGAAAAACTTGCTCACGTGCAGATTGACGCAATTCAATCACGTCCTTCCTCTTGTTGGCGGCCCATTGCGACCAGGAGCGTGTCGAGTTTCCCCAGTGAATGAGAATACGCTCTCGCAGGTCTTCAAACTCAGGCATTGGATTAATATCATAAACAAGAGTTTCGGCGCGAGGTGTAAAACAGCGTTCACTGCTGCAATGGAAAGTTGCCAAACGGGTTCCCTTGCCGAACTTCCATGAATCTCGGATAGAATAGGCACCGACAAACAGTGCTGTGAATTGACCGTCAGGCGATTTTGGCCCTGGGATGAAATGAAACGTCGTCGCTGCCCTTGCGTAAGGATCCAACCCTGCATCCTGATACGTGATCGCATGTAGAAAATGGCGATTTCCTGCCATGTATTCAGCAAGTATTTCACTGTTATGGCGGACAAGCCTAGCGCCTTTGGGATCAACGCCTCGTTTCTCGATGATCTCGGAAAAATTCAGCAACGGTTCCAAATGAGCCTCAAATCAACAGCACAACGACTACACGAATTGTGACTCCTTGTTCTGTGCAACGCAAGGCTCGTGCTTACAACCAACATAGTGTCGAAATGAAAAACTATGCCCACACCCCGAGAAACTATCCTGCAAGCCTTGCTTGCGGCTCTGCAAACCGTGCTCGGTGCAACCGTGCTGCGTGGCGTGATTCTGCCCGAACGCATACCGACTGGCGGTCTGCTGATCCTGCGCGACGGCGACCCTGACAAGCCGGAAGTGACCCTGTCGCCACTGCGCTATCACTATGAGCACAGGGCCGAGGTCGAGGTGATCGTGCAAGGCAAGACGCCTGCCGCCCGTGATGCCGCTTTCGATGCGCTGCTGGCCGAACTGGCCATCGCCATCACAACCGACCGCACATTCGGCGGCCTCTGCGACTGGCTGGAGGCTGAAGCCCCGCAACCGGTTGATTTGCCGGTCGAAGGTGCCGAAGGGCTGAAAGCGGCCATCGTGCCGATCATCCTGACCTACACCACCGCCGATCCACTGGGCTGAAACTTCACAAAAAGGAACCTGAACATGGCACGCGCACAAGGCGCGCGGTCGCAACTCGCGGCTGCGTTCGAGACAACCTATGGCACCGCACCGGCAAGCGGGTATTTCCAGATGCCGTTTGCCAGCGCCTCACTGGGGGCGGAACAACCCCTGCTGACCTCCGAACTTCTGGGCTATGGCCGCGATCCGCTTGCGCCGATCAAGGATGCGGTAACGGCGGATGGCGATGTGGTGGTGCCGATCGATGCGGAAGCGTTCGGGTTTTGGCTGAAGGCAGCGTTTGGAGCACCAACCACCACGGGGACCACCAACAAGACCCACACCTTTACCTCCGGCAGTTGGAGCCTGCCGAGCCTGTCGATCGAGACCGCAATGCCGGAGGTGCCGCGCTATGCGATGTATTCCGGCTGCAAGCTTGATCAGCTTTCCTGGCAAATGCAGCGCTCGGGGTTGTTGACCGCCACCGCCAAACTGATTGCCCAGGGCGAGAGCGCGGCAAACACTTCGGCCGCCGGAACCCCCACCGGTTGGACCCTGCAACGGTTCGGCCATTTCAACGGCTCGATCAAGCGCAACGGCACCAGCCTCGGCAATATCGTCTCGGCCGACATTCAATATGCCAACAATCTTGACCGGATCGAAACCATCCGCTCGGACGGACGTATCGACGGAGCGGACCCGTCCATTGCAGCCCTGACTGGCAAGATTGATGTGCGCTTTGCCGATATGACTCTGATGGATCAGGCGCTGAACGGCACCGCATCGGCGCTCGAATTTTCCTATTCGATCTCCGCCAATGTCAGCCTGACCATCACGGCCCACGCGGTTTACCTGCCGCGCCCGCGCGCGGAAATTCAGGGCCCGCAAGGCATTCAGGCCAGCTTTGACTGGCAGGCGGCCTTTGACGCCACCGCGGGTCGGATGTGCACCGTAACCCTCAAAAACACAATCGCGAGTTATTGATATGCTGAAACTGAACCTCTCAAACGAACCCGCTTGGCTTGATCTGGGCCATGGGGTGCGGGTGTTTCTTGCGCCTCTGACCACGGCTATGATGGTGGCCGCCCGGAGTGACTCGGCGCTTGCCGCGTTGCCTGAGGATGCCACGGACGAGGAAAGCGCGTTGGTTTTTGCCAAGGCGCTGGCGCGCAACACGGTCACGGATTGGGAGGGTGTGGGTGATGAGACCGGCATCCCGGTGGATGTCAGTTCCGAGGGCATCGACGCCCTGCTGGATGTCTGGCCGCTGTTTGAAGTCTTTCAGACGGAATATGTCGCGGGTGGTTTGCTGCTGGATGCGGAAAAAAACGTCTCTGCGCCCTTGCCGAGTGGTCCTTCGGTGGGGGCGATGGATACTGTGAGGCCTGTGAAAAAACCTGTGAAGACTGCCCGCAAGTCCTGAACCGGCCACAGAGCTTTGAAGGCTGGCAGGTCTGGGATCTGGTTACCCGTCTCGGGGGTCAGCTACGCATCACGGCTGCGGGCACGATTGTGGGCTGGGACTTCTGCGCGGCGCTGGGCATGGCAAATGCACTCGGGATCAATTCTGCGCCGGTCGCGGAAATCCTGCCTTTGATTGAGGCGGTGATGGTCAGAAAGATCACTGAGCGAATGAGCGGGCACGAGGAAGCCGATATCAGCTCTTGATCTTCTCGATCAGAGTAACGTTAGCCAGGCCGTCGAAATGCCGATCGCAGGTGATAAGAGACGCGCCATGCGCCAGTGCTGTCGCGAAGATGATCGCATCGGCTGTCGCCAGCTTATATTCCCGACAGGCTTCGGCTGCGGACAGGGCAATCTCGCTATCGAGCGGCACGACGTTGCAGACTTGGGTAAAGGCAATCACCTGATCCGCCTTGTCTTCGCCCACTTCGTGGGTGAGCCATTTGGCCAGTTCCAGCTGAACCATGGTCGGTACCAGCCAGTCGGCCTGCTCCGGCAGATGCGCTTCGACCTTCTCTCCGGTTGGTGAGGCGATCAGCCACTCGATCCATGCCGAGGTATCGACAAGCACCATCAGAAACGATCCGATCGATCACGAAACTCAGACGTCCTGGCTCCTTTTGCCAGACCCTTCAGAGCGCCCCGCTTCGGGACAGGGACCAGAAGAACCCCCGTGCCCTTGGGAACGAAAGCGAAAGTCAGCCCGGCTTGCCAGTGTTGGGCGGTTCGTATCGCTTTGGGGATCGAGATCTGAAACTTGGATGACAAGGTTGCGGTCTCAGGCATGTTTTTACCCTCTTTTGATCGATACTAATAACGTAAGACATCCTACTGGATAATTCAAGGAAACTGAACAATGGCAGAAAAGCGCGTCTCCGTGCGCCTCGCGGCTGTTGGCGGCAAGCAGGTCAAGGCTGAGTTTGAAGGCATTGGCGAGGCTGGCAAGCGCGGTTTTGGCAAGGCCTCGCGCGAGATGGAAGTCGCCAATGCGCGTCTGGCCCGTTTTGCCCGTCGGGCGAAAATCGCCGCCGGGATCATGGCGGCGGCTGCCGTGACTGCCGGCATTGCCATGGTGCGATCGGGCCTCAAAACCATCGATGAGCAGGCAAAACTTGCCGCTTCGCTGAACACCACGACTGCTAGCCTACAGGTCCTGGCCCGCGCGGCTGATCTGGCCGGGGTATCCCAGGGCGAGGTCGAACAAGCCACGATCATGATGACCAAGAGCCTGAGCCAGGCGGCGCAGGGGACGGGCCCCGCGGTGAAGGCCTTGCAACAGTTGCATCTGTCGGCGGCTGATCTTGCGAACCTGCCGATCGATGAAAAGATGGCCGCCATTCAGGATGCGATTGCCAAGTTCATCCCCAAGGCCGAGCAGGCGGCAGTGGCCTCACAGATCTTTGGGGCCCGTGCCGGTCTGATCTTTACCCGCATCGACAGCGCGACATTGCGTCAAGCCACACAGGATGTGCAGGACTTTGGCGTCGCGGTGTCGGAAGGGGATGCCGCGCAGATCCAGCGCACCAATGACGCACTTTCCCGGATGGGATTGCTTTGGCGGGGGATATCAAACCAACTGGCGGTGGCAGCAGCTCCGGCACTGGAAGCAATCGCTAATGCCATGGCCGCAATCGGCAAGGTCACCGGCCCCTTAGGCCGAGCCATCAAGGTCCTGTTCGACAATATCGGTGAGATTGCCACCATTGCCGTCACCTTCGCTGCTGTTCTTGGTGGCCGACTTGTGGTTTCTCTCGCCAGCGCCGTGCTCGGGATCAAAGGGGTTTCACTCTCCCTGGCAGTTCTCAGGGGTGCAATCATCCGCACCGGGATCGGTGCACTGATCGTCGGCGCGGGGGAGTTGATCTACTGGTTCGGCCGTCTCGCCGGTGGCGCTGGCGGGTTTGGCAAAGCCATGGGCCTTCTGAAGGCTGTGGCGCTTGAGGTCTGGGAGCGGATTTCTGAGGGGGCCTGGGGAATTGTGCTGCGCATGTGGTCGGTCACCGACAGGCTGAAAGCAACCTGGTTTGATGCGCTGGCCGCCATGCAGGATAAATGGGCGCTGTTTTTGAAAGCCATTTCTGGTGCCGCTTTCAAGGTGCCGGGCATGGAGGCTCTTGCAAATGATCTGGCCTTTGAGGCGGGCATGGCCGGTCAGGCTGTGGACCAGATGCGCGCACAGGCCGATGAATTCCGGTTTTATGCCGCCAATCTTTCCGGCCAATCAGATGTGCTGGCAACAAACCTCGCCCGGCCACTCAAATCCGTGCAGGCATTACGCGATGCCATGAAAACGGCAAACGCTGACAGCGAAGATGCGCTCGATGGTACCAGCAAAGCGTCCGAACGCGTCGCGGCATCCGTCAACAAGGCAGGTGGCGCTGCGAAAAAAGCGGCTGACATTGCCAAATCCGCCTGGGAGGTGGCCGCAACATCCCTCAAGACCTATGCCACCAATGCCGCCGATATCGGCAAAGTGCTTGGCGACACGCTGATGGGGGCGTTTCGGAGTGCCGAGACCGCGTTCAGGAAATTCATCAAAACCGGAAAACTTGATTTCAGGAGCCTTGCCAGTTCCATTCTGGCCGATCTGGCAATGATTGCGCTGAAAAAGAGCATCCTTGGCCCGATTGCAAACTGGCTTTCGGGGTCGTTCGGGTCGGTATTTGCCAGTGTTTTTCATGATGGCGGGCTGGTGGGGGGCTCGATTGGTGGCACGGCGCAACAGCGCATGATACCGGCAATGGCCTTTGCCAATGCGCCGAGAATGCATGGCGGAGGATGGGCGGGCCTGCGCCCTGATGAGGTTCCGGCGATCCTGCAGCGCGGTGAGCGGGTGCTGAGCCGCCGCGAGGTTGCAGGGTCCCTGCAAGCACAAAGCGCTGTCGGGCCAGAGGCCCGCACAACAACAATCGTGCGGATTGATCTGTCGCCAGATCTTGAAGCGCGATTGCTGCGGCAATCACAAACCCAGGCCGTTGAAATCACCCGCGACGGCATTCGCCAATATGACCGTCTGGCATTACCGGCGCGCGTCTCCCAGATCGCGGCCGATCCAGGTGTAACTGGCTGATGGTTCAGACCTTGCCGATGCCGCTCGCGGATTTCTGGTCACCGTTGCGGGTTGCATCTCTGTCTCTCAGCCTGCCATCGGCTTCGGAGCTTTCACGCACCGCCGGGGGTGAAATCATCGTGGCCGAGTTGGGTGCACGGCTGTGGACCGCCCGTGTGACGCTGGTACCGATCAGTATTGAGAATGCCGCCGCATTACAGGTCAAGCTGCGCCTGCTTCAACGCGCCGGGGCCTCCCTGCATGTTTCGCCACGCATCGGAAATTATCCGGCGCGTGATCCAAACGGGGTCATTGCAGATTCATACATAACCATTGCCAGCCTTCCCTTGGGCAACCAGACATTGTCACTGGCAGGCTTGCCATCGGGCTATGCCTTGTCGGCCGGGGATTATCTGTCCTTCAGCTATGGCACTCCGGCAATCCAGGCATTTCACCAGCTGGCTGGGGATGCGCGCGCCGATGCGTTGGGCGTCACCGCGGCCTTTGAAATCGTACCGCAAATTCGGCCCGGCGCCGCAATTGGCGCGTCTGTCACACTGGTCAAGCCGGCTTTTAAGGCCCTGCTTCTTCCCGGTTCGCTCAACGAGGGTGCCCTGCAGCGTACGCGCCTCAGCGGTATTACCTTTGACCTCATCCAGACCCTGAAAGCCTGATATGCGTGCCTACGATCCAACAACGCTCAATCATACAGCTACCGCAAGTAGTCTTGTGGCTCAAATCCTGCTGTGGATTGAGGCAAAAGACCCGTTCGGCCAACCAGCCCCCGTCGGTTTGTGGACCGGGGAGGATGACCGAAGCATTACAGTTGCCGGGCAATCACGACCCTATGAAGGGGCCGGTGAACTTCTCGCAATCGAGCCGATCACTTATCGCCAGGGACTGGATGTACGGCTGCACAAGATGGTGCTTTCGGGCCTTGGCAGCGACACCGAAGCTCTGCTGAGCGGTACGGATGCACGGCTCGCACCGGCTGATCTTTACCGGGTGATCATGGACGTTTCCACGCGCGAGATCGTCGGTAGCCCGCACCGGTTGATCCGGGGTTGGGTCAATGAACTGGTGATCAACACGGGTCACATCAGTGGCCCGGGCGGAGGTAGTGATGCTGGCAAAAGCACGGTTGAATTGACGCTTGCCACCAGTGCCCGGGCCCTCACCAGAACACTCGCGCTCAAATATGCCGATGCAACCCAGCAGGCAAACATGCCAGGTGACGGGTTTTTCCGCTGGGCGGCCATTTCAGGGCAGGTGCAGGTCAAATGGGGATGAGATCAGACTGGCGGGCTCGCCTTGGCGCTTATCTCGCGACTGAGGCCCGCAGGCCGTTTGAATATGGCACCAGCGATTGTGCTTTGTTTGCCGCCGGCGCACTCAATGCAATGACGGGTTCTGATCCGTCTGCCAACTATCGCGGGCGATATACTACGCTGCGTGGTGGATTGCGGATCCTGCGCAAAGACGGGTTTAGGGATCACGTTGAAAGAGCGGCCGCCTTGCTCACAGATGTGCCACCTCAACGCGCCCGGGCCGGAGATATTGCCGTTGTGAAAACGGCCGATGGGCCTTCGCTCGGCGTGGTACAGGGCGAATGGATCGTGGTTCGCACAACGACCGGTCTCGGGTTCGTGCCGATCGATCAGGCGACGCGGGTGTTTCGATCTTGATCCGCCTTGTTTTGGTTTTGACATGGCTGCTGATCTTGCCCTCAAGCGCCCATGCCGCACCGGTCGTGACCTTCATTGCTGGCATTGTCAGCGCCATCAGCGCCTTTGCGGCCACAAGCTGGCTGGCCGGTGCCATCGTGCGCATCGGGGTCGGTCTTGGGCTTTCGGCCCTTTCACGCGCGTTGTTGCCGCAACAATCACGCCCCAGTGGTTTGCAAACCAATGTGACGCTGAGCGGGGCAACCACCCCGCAGAGCTTTATCCTCGGGCGATATGCAACATCCGGTTCTCTGGTCTGCCCGCCGATGACCCATGGGGCCAGCAATGAATACCTGACCTATGTAATTACGCTTGGCGCTCTCAGGGGTCAGACCCTGAAGCGCTTTGCCGTCAATGGAAAATGGCAAGTTCTGGCGGCAACAACTCATGCGGATTACGGCTCCGACGTCGCCGGGGACAATACCGGCAACCTCTGGATCAGGATTTATGATGGCAGCCAGATCGTGGCCGATCCGATGTTGCTGGCGAAATACGCCAGCCATCCGGACACGCCCTGGAGCACAGATATGGTCGGCACCGGGATTTGCTATGCGGTGCTGACGGTCAAAGCCAATGCCGACCTCTGGTCTGGCTTGCCAACGTTTCGTTTCGAGCTTGATGGCATCCCAATTTATGACCCGCGCCTTGATGACACCGCAGGCGGCATCGGGACCATGCGCTGGGGTGATCCAACCACCTGGACTGCCTCAGAAAACCCCGCTGTGATGATCTACAACATCATGCGCGGGATTGCCTTGACGGGTGGCGAGACCTGGGGCGGGGATGTGGCACCTGAAGACCTGCCTTACGCCAATTGGGCCGTGGCTATGGAGGATTGTGATGAACCGGTGCCGGACGGTTCCGGTGGCACCAAAGCGCAATATATGGTGGGTTTTGAAGTGCGCGTCAGCGAACAACCGAAAGCCATCATTGAAGAACTGCTGAAATCCTGCGCCGGTGAAATGGCCGACATTGGCGGCATCTGGAAAATCCATGTTGGCGCGCCGTCATTGCCAACTCTGTTTTTGAATGATGACGATATTCTGGTTTCTGAAACCCGTCAGTTGCTGCCGTTTCCGGGTCTTGAGCAAACTCATAATGGCATCAGCACCACCCATCCGGATCCGGAACTGCTCTGGGAGGCAAGCGAGGCAGCACCGCTTTCGGATCCGGTTGCGGTGTCAGCGGACGGTGGCCGTAACCTGACCGCCACTCTTGGCCTGCCAAGTGTCTGGGATGGTGAGCAGGTCACAAGGTTGCAGCAAAGCTGGCTGAAAGATGACCGGCGCTGGCGGCGCCACAGCCTTAGCCTGCCACCCCGCTGGGTGGCCGCCGAGCCTTTTGATGTGATCAGCTGGGATAGCTCGCGCAATGATTATGCGGCAACGCAATTCGCAGTCCTTTCGGTGACCGACAATCCGATGACGCTCAGCCAGCGCGTGGTGCTGCGCGAGGTCAATCCCAACGACTGGAGCTTGTGAGATGAATACGTTTCAGGGAGTCATAATTCGCTTGGATGAGGCTGTGGAAAAAATTTCTAAATGGTATTTCCGGCACCGTCATATCGGATGAGGGGCATGATGTTGCTTGCAAGTACCGTTATTTCGAGGACCACAGGCAAGATAGTGGTGTTGCCGTCATGTTGGCGCCAAAGGGCACCACCTGATCGTGGTCGTAAAGAACAAGCCCTTGAATGAACCGGTCTCCACATGCCTCTGCTAGTTTTCGCATCCCGGAAAAATCTGAAGCGGAAACAGTAGCCGATGATTTAACTTCGATTCCAACCACTTCGCCACGCCTGTTCTCGATGACAATGTCCACTTCGTTTTTATCTTTGTCTCGAAAATGAGAGAAGGAAACCCTTTGATCACTCCAGGTGGCAATTTTCTGCAACTCACTGAAAACGAATGTTTCCAGAATGGCCCCGAACGGAGTCTTGTTCTTGCGAAGGATATCAAGGGAAATGCCCCGCAGAGCGGCAAGCAGCCCGGCGTCCAGAAAATGAAGTTTGGGCGACTTGGTCAACCGTTTCAGCTTGTTTGTAAACCATGGCTGGAGTGTCTGAACAACGAAAAGGTTTTCGAATATACCCGTGTATTTTCGAGTGGTGACGTGGTTAAGGTCAATCGCGCTACCAATGCCTGAGTAATTTACGAGCTGGCCGGAATGTTCGGCCAGGATGCTCAGCAGTTTTGGCATGATTGCCAGCTGTTCAATTTGTGCAACATCGCGAACGTCACGTTGGACAATGGCGTCAATATAGCCGTGATACCAATCCTGTCTGCGGCCCCACTTCTTTCGAGCGATAGCTTCCGGATAACCCCCTGCCAGAACAATCTCCATCAGGTCATCACCAAGGATGGTTTTTTCAACGGTTGGTGAGATCCCATTGAATACGTTTTCCAGAAATGTCGATCTTTTGCTCTCGATCTCTGACCGGGAGAGTGGCAGAAGTTTTACTACTTCCATTCTACCGGCAAGTGAATCCGCGATGCGCGGTATGGTCATGATGTTGGCAGAACCGGTCAGAAGGAACCGGCCGGGGCGCTTGTCCTGGTCAACCTCAGCCTTGATCGCCAACAACAGATCGGGCGCACGTTGAACCTCGTCGATGATGGCCCTGTCAAGCCCGCGCAGGAACCCGACGGGATCTTCACTCGCGGCAGCAAGTACGGTTGCGTCATCCAGAGTGAAGAACGGTATCTCGTTGGCCGCGATTTCGGTTGCCAGAGTTGTTTTTCCAGACTGTCTGGGCCCGGATATGAAGACAACTCGCGTGTCAACCAACGCCTCATTTATCCGGTTTTTGACAAAGCGTTCGTACATTCCATATCCCCATACAGCGCGACCATTTGAAACTACTATACCGACCAATTGAAAGTCAACATGCGACCAATTGAAACTGAGTGGCCGACTATTTGAAATAGAGGTCGCATCACCGCCACCCTGTCAACCCCAACGACTGGAGCTTATGAGATGAGCGCTGAAATAACCTTCAAGCGCGGCGATACGATCGCGTTTGACTGGGAAGAATATTGGGACGTGGCCATGACCCAGCCACGGGATTTGAGTAATGTCACCATTGCCTGCTGGGCCGAACATGAAACCGGCGTGCGCGTAATCCTGAGCGTGACTGTTACGGATGCACCCGGCGGCAAACTCCATATGGTGGATCCGGCCAGCGTGTCCTCGCCCTGGCTGATCGGCATCTGGACAGTGGATGTGGAATTTACCGAGGCCGGAGCGGTCAATTCAAGCCCCTCCTGGCAGATCAGGATCGAGCGGGATATCACCAATGCCCAGTAGGATCATCGTAACCGGCAGCACCGGTGTGGTTTCAGCGGGCGGCACCGGTTCGGTTCTGCTGATCTCGGGCGGGCCCATTGTGTCTGTGATGATGACCAATCTCGCTGTTGCCGCGGCAAACTCGGCAGCCGCTGCCTCCGCCAGTGAGGTAAACGCCTTGGGGAGTGCGAATTCCGCGGCGGCAAAAGCCCTGGAGGCAGAAAGTTCGGCCGCCAGTGCCGCGGCCAGCGCAGTCATCGCTGCCAGTGCGCCGGTGACCTCTGTGGCCGGTAAAACCGGTGATGTGACCCTCGGGAAATCCGATGTGGGTCTTGGCAACGTCAATAATACATCGGATTCCGCCAAGCCGGTCTCAACCGCGATGCAGGCCGCACTCAATGCCAAGGCCAGCCTGACCGGAGCCACATTTACCGGCACTGTAACCGCGCCGAACTTTGTTTCCTCGTCAGATGCGCGCCTGAAATCCGACATCAAAACTATCGACGATGCTCTGGGCCTCGTGCGGGACCTGCGCGGCGTTCGCTACTTGATGGACGGCACGCCGGGCATTGGCGTGATTGCCCAGGAGATCGAACCGATCTTGCCGGAAATCGTCTCCGAAGCCGATGGCCTGAAACGCGTGGCTTACGGCAATCTCGCGGGCCTTCTGATTGAGGCAATCAAGGTTCTGGCTGATGAAATCGATCATTTGAAAGGGGCAAAAAATGCTTGAACACCATAAAGGGTTTTACGCGCTCACCGGCAATGGTCCTTACCGCATGGCGGTTGATCTCACCGACACCGTTCTGACCATTGGACTGTTCAAGGGGATCGAAGCGGACAAGATTGATATCAGCTTTGATGTTTTGGCGGCGCATATTCAAACAGCCCCGCGCGAGGGCGGACGGTTTGATCCGGCTTACGCGGGGTTTGTGACCGGTGATCTGCCGGGTAGCACAACGCTTTACCGCTATCTTGGCCGGGTCTCGCTTGATCTGGCGGGGGCGCGTGGCAAGGACGAATTGGTCGATTACAGCCGGATCGAGCTCACATGCAGGAGCGATGGCCAGCTGAATACCTGGGAAAACCGCCTGATCCGCAGCCGGTTTGACAAGAACGAGCTTGGGGTGCGCAACCGCGCGAAGGGCGACCTCACCCATCTTTGCTATATCTGGATGCCAATCATGACCGGATCCCTGGCTGACGCCCGCATTATTCTGATTGGTGATCCCGAAGCGCATATTCTGCTTGGAAAAACCCCCATGCCGCAAGCCATCGATAGCGCGGCGTTTCCGTCCAACAGCCGTGGCTATCTCGATTGTTACTGGTCAGCCAGCACACCAAACGGTCTGACGGTGCCGGCTGGCGGAAGTGTGAACATCCCGATCCAACTGGTTGAAAACGCCGATGGCTCAAACCTTGCCCATTCCACCAAGCTGAAGCTCGATGCGCTCAGCGGCTATCTTCCGAAAAAACGCGTCGCGACCGAAACGGATGGCAGTGCCGCAGTGACCGTAACGGCCCTCGGCTTGGACCCCGGCGACCTTCTCGATGTGAAAATCAACACCGACCATTACACCGGCATCGGCCGCATCCAGGTGGAAGTGGTCTGATGCTGCAAGCCATCTACCCGAGTTTTATCCTGCACAAGCAATGGGAAATGCCGGATGCCTTCAATGAGGGTCTCGCAGAAATTGCGATGAATGAAGCTGCCGAGCACCGGATCACTGAAGAAGATAATCCGCGCAACCTCGGTAACCGATCCAACCATTTTGGCCATGTGCGCCACAATATGCTGGAAGATCATAAGCGGGATGTAAATGTGCGGCAATTGCTGGGGATGGTGCGCGATGCGATCGGCGAATATCTGATCTCGGCCTACGGCTATACCTTTGACGGTGAAATCCTCGCCAGCGCCGAAACCTTCTTTCAGCAACGGGATCGCGGTGAAAACCTCGGCATCTTCACCCACAGTCACCGCAAGTCCGATTTTGTCGTCACCTATTATCCACTGGTCGAGATTGATCCGGAATCTGCCGAGGATCAACTTCGCTCCGGCGCCCTGCGGTTTTATGACCCCGCCGGGGTTGGTCAAAGGCTCTGGCCGAATATGAATCCGCGCGTACACTGCGGTAGCTGGTTCCAGATCATTCCACGAACGGGCTCGATGGTGGTGTTTGAAGGCCATGTACCGCATGACAGCAGTTATTTTGAAGGTGCGCGCCGGGTCTGCATTCCCGTGCAATGCGATCTTGTTCTTCCGAACTCACAAGTAAAAACCCGCATAGGAGGTGCGCATGGCCTATAAAGTTGGCTCCACCATTGTCATTGATGATGCTGGCAATATCCCTTGGGATCGCATTACTGGTGTGCCTGCCGCCACGGGGCTGATCATCGGGGAATATACCCGCGGCGCCCATGAATACAAAACCGCAGGCGCCGGCGACATCCTGCAAAGCACGGTCTACAAGGGCCTCGAGTTTGACAGCACAAGCGCCTATCACGAGTTTTATCTGCGCACCTACGTAAACTGCAATTGCGATTGTAATTGTTACTGCTGATGGAGGTGCGCAAAAGCACGGCCATGCTTTGGCCGACCAACGTCGCCTTTTACGAGATGCTGGGTGCTGAGAAGCAAATGGCCGAAATTGCTGTGGCGGCCGAGCAAACGCCCACCGCTCATTTGAAATCTGCATCCGAACGCCGGGTCCGGGGTATCATGTCCCAGTTCCCGGATATTCTGGGCCATATCCGCGATTACATATCGGATTATTTGGATGGCTGGGATCACCTGCTTGATCCCGACTATTGTGAAAACCGTGCCCTGTTGATCGGGGATCGCGCCCACATCAACACACATGCGGATAATCGCGAGGGCGACGTGACGGCGGTGCTGTTTCTGACCGGACAGGGAGAGGGTCAGCCAATCAATTCGGTAGGTAATCCTCGATTTGTGTTGGAGGATCCCAGCCGGTTTGCCGATCAGGCCCGGCTGCCGTTCGAGGCGCGACCGGGTTTTTCGATCAACCCACGGCCCGGGCTGCTGGTCATCTTTCCCAGCCATATTCCTCACAACCAGCACCCTTACGCGGGAGACTCTACCCATGTGCAGGTGGTGCTGAATTTTCGCCTGAATATCCCGGAAGACCTTCAAGAGGAGTTGTTTGACTGATGTGGTTTGATTTATCTATGCAGGCGCGAAACGGCAGCAAAAGCTTAATCCGCTACAATCCTCATACATCGGAAGTTGAAGGTATTAAACTGGCCCACA
>Ga0114933_10003787_pt1 | contig 14516 bp, 10 predicted proteins | sample 4SBtaG_FD_89691 | JGI IMG/M metagenome (GOLD analysis project Ga0114933, IMG submission 89691) | Deep subsurface microbial communities from Kolumbo volcano to uncover new lineages of life (NeLLi) - 4SBTROV12_W25 metaG | ecosystem: Environmental > Aquatic > Marine > Volcanic | place: Kolumbo...
CGACGAAGACGTCGAGTCCCCTAGCAACGAGGGTCCGGACGACTCCTGGTCAGACCCCCCCGGGCCGGATACTGAGGACGACGACGGCGACGATGACGGCGACATCGACCTAGGCTACGGCGTCGCCTAGCCTGTCAGCGTGCCCGGCCGGAACGGGCGCGCACCTCGTTGCCCACAGCGTTCCCAGGCTCCTGCCTGGCGTACCGAGTAACGGCATACGACATACCCGCGGGTCAGACTCGACAGGTCCATTTGGCACATTTCTTTCATTCCGGAGACCCGGCGGACTTCTGATGCAGGAACTCTCAGTCCTACCCCTCTTCCTTGTCTGGGCGACACTCCTTTCGGCATGCTCGTCGTCCATTCCAGCGAGTGACGCTGGCGATGCAGGGCACGATGCGGCGGTGTCTACAGACGCTGGCAGTGAGTGTCGGCGCCATGCAACCCAGGGTGAATGCGACATGGACCCCGGCTGCTACGGCGTTGTGGCGGACAACGTCTCTGAGGCCACGGGAAGCACCTCCTGCTGGCGGGCCTCGCCATCGGGCGTCTCCATATTCGTGTATTGCCGCGAGGCACCACCATTTGGGACGATGCGGGAGGACTACCTTGTCGACCCAGCCAGCGGCTCCTGTCTGCGATTCGCTTCATCGACCGAGGCTCCTTCGGGCTGGCGCACCTGCGATGAAGCGCTTGAAATGTGCATGTAGCGGCATCTTCTACCTGGCTCGGCTTCGCCCGTGTGCTGCGCCTGGCTTCCAAACGACGACATCACCCTCGCGGACGTAGGGGCCGCAGCACGAAGAGCGCGAGCAACCCGAGTTCCTTCTTGCGTCGCTCTGCGTCGACCGCATCGCGCGTATCACGGCGACGCAGCCCATGCGCGATGGCGATCGAATGAGGTGAACACGTCCGTTGCCAGCGGGCACGGACGGGAGTGCCAGATGTCTGCTTCTGGCACTCCAGACAGGGGTTGGCGTGGCCGAGCTCGACGCTCGAGACGGAAAGCCCACTGATCTCGGAGACTTCCGCGGGCATGAGTGCAGAAGTAGAGTTTTCTGCACTCCCCTTCGGACCCGAGGCCGCGTCACGGAACCATTCGGTTCTTGGTGTGCGAGAACCAGCGCCAGAAACTACGTGCCAGCCCGCGGTACCGCCGACGAGTTCTGGTACAGCCTCGGCGACCGCGGTGAGTTCCACCGATTTGCCCCCGATGGCGTTCAAGAAGCTAACCCAAATCAGTCGTACCAAAGCCGTGAACGACGGTCCCTGGCGAGCGACAAGCCCGCGTCGTCGACGAGATCATGGAGGCCGAGGGCGCGCAGACGCTCGGCGATCTTCACGATGGCGCGCGAGACGTTCGATCGGTGGACGCCGAGTTGCTCGGCGACGCGGGACTGGTTGACCGGCTGGCCTGGGAACCAACGCGCGTCCGCGAGCATCGTCCTCAGGTACGTCCACTGCCGTTGTGTGAGGAGAGCTTCGGCCTGCTCGAGCTTGTCCGGGAGGCGCTCGAGGCCCTCAGCATGCTCCCGTCGCAGGAGGTACTCGAGAGGGGTCGGGCCGAGCTGGGCGATTGGCATCGGTGCATCCACGACGTGAAGCTGACGCCGCTCGCGGAGCCGGAGTTTGTCCTTCGCATCGGCGAGGAAGCGCTGTCGTAGATGCGGTTGACGGCGATCGGGATGCCGAGTCCGAAACGACCGGGCGGGTGACCTATAATCGCGCGCCTTTGCACGTCGCTCGTCCGCCGCTCTCCAGCCGGGATGTCCTGGCCAGCCTCGCGCTCGCCTGCGCGTGGGTCGCGGTGGTGCGCCCGGGCGGGCTCGACCTGCCCTTCTTCTGGGACGAGGCGGATGTGTATGTGCCGGGCTCGGTCTGGGTGTCCCAGCACGGGCTGAACGTGACTCCGGGGGTCTTCCCCGACGACTACTCTCGCGGGCACCCACCGCTTCTCTACTTGATCGCCGGCGCCGCCTTTGCGGCCTTTGGCGCTTCGCCGTCGGTAGGCCACTTGCTCATCTTGCCTACGGCAGTCGCCGCGCTCGTCTGCACCTACCTCCTCGGCGCGCAGCTCTTCGGTCGCTTCGCTGGCGCCAGCGCGGCGCTGCTCCTCGGCGTCACGCCGCTCTTCATGAGCATGGGCAACATGCTCTTGCCCGAGATGCCGCTCACCGCGCTCGCGGTCGCTTCCTTCCTCGCGGTCACTCGGGGCAGGGTGGGCCTAGCGGCGCTCCTCGGCGTCTGCGCGGTCCTGATGAAGGAGACGGGGATCTTCGCGGCCGCAGGGGTTGGTGCCACCGTGCTCTTCGACGCCTGGCGCCGGGGGACGCTCCGCTCGAGGTCGAGCGCCTTCCGTATCGCGTGGTGCACCGTTCCGCTCTTCGCGCTCCTGGCGTTCTTCATCTGGCAGAGAGCGACGGCCGGGTACTTCGTCTATCCGCACCACGCCAACCTGTTCACCGACCGGCCCGTCGAGGCGTCCAACCTCATCACCGTCTTTCCCTCCCTCTTCTTCTGGCACGGCCGCTGGATCGTGCTCTCGTGGGGGCTCGTCGCCGTGCTCCTCGCCCGCCGGCTCGAGACCTCGCCGCCCGATGGCGAGGGCGCCGACGAAGCGCCTTGGGCGCCGACCCGGACGGCGGTCTTGATCGGGTTTGCGGTGCTGGCGGGTGCCAACGCGCTTTTCTTTGCAAAGATGTTCTGGCTCGAGCGGTATGCGCTGCCCGTGCACCCCGTGTTGCTCGTCGCCGCGACCGGGGCCGTCTTTGTGCCCCTGGGCCTCGGAGCGCACCGACGCCGCCTCGCCGCCTGGCTTCCTTGGCTGCCGATCCTGCTGGCCGCGCTGGTGGGCGCGTCTCGAATGCGCGCGCCGACCGAGCCCGACGCAGAGGAACACACCTTCGCCTACGCGGACGTGATCCGGACGCATCGGGCGGCGCTCGAATCGATCGAAGCTGGGCCGAGCGCGGCGCCGCACGTGCTCACGACGTGGCCCATGACGGTGGAGCTACGCTACGCCTACCTCGGCTACGTTCGCCGTGACACGAGCGCTCTGAACGTGCGCTACCTGGACCAGCACCCGGAGGCACGCTTCAGCCACGTCGTGGTCAACACCGCCTCCGGGCGCGCCGGCGCGCTGCGCGAAGAGGCGAGGCGTCGAGGTATGCGGCGCTCGAGCCAATACCGCGTCGGGGTCGCGCCGACACTCGAGGTCTGGGGCCGGCCGTGAGCCCCGGGACGCGGCGGTGGCTCGGCGCGGTGGCTGTGCTCATCGCCTTCACGGGGCTGCTCTTCTGGCCCGCCGTCGAGGGTGTCTTTCAGGGGCAGCCCCGCTACTTCGAGTGGGACGTGCCGGAGCAGTACTGGCCGGATCTGGTCTATCTCTGTGACGCGCTCCACGACGGGGAGCTGCCGCTCTGGAACCCGTACGACCGTGGCGGCTACCCCTACTACGCGGACCCGCAAGCCGGTGCGTACCACCCCCTCAACTGGGCGATCTGCGCCACCGGGAGGAACCCCGCACTCGGTTGGGCCACCGGGCGAGTCATCTTCGCCTTCCTCCTCAGCGGCGTGTTCGGGCTGCTCTGGCTCCGGCGCCTCGGCCTGCCGGTCGGGGCGTGCCTGCTCGGCGCAGCGACCATCGAGGCGGCCCCATTCATGCGCCACAACTGGGAGCTGAACCTGACGAGCGCGCTCGCATGGCTCCCGCTGATGCTCTGGGCCGCGGATCGCGCGATGGTCGAACGGAGAGCGAGCGACGGCATCGTGCTCGGCGGGAGTTTCGCCCTCTGCGCCTGGGTTGGTTCCCCGCCTGCGCTCTGGTTTGCGTGCTCCCTCACGCTTCTCTACGGCGCCATGCGCCTTGCGATGGAGACGCGGCAGCACGGGCTCGGCGTTTTGCCATCTGCGATCCCGACCGGCGGGCTTGCGCTTCTCGTCGGCGGTGGCCTCACCGCGGCGTTGCTGGCGCCCGGGCTGACCCTGGCGGAGCACTCGGTTCAAGCCGGCACCAGCTACGCGAGCATCTCTGGCGGTGGGCTCGAGCTGTCGAGTCTGCGCGCGCTCGTGTCCGCTCAGCCGGGCAATCACCTCTACGTGGGGCTCATCCCCCTGGCCCTCGGCGTCCTGGCGCTCCGGCGACGAGCCGCGCTGCCGGTCTTCTTCGCCGCGATCGGCGCGGTCGCTGTGCTCATGAGCCTCGGAGACCACGGGCCGCTCTTTGGCGTCGCGTTCGAGTGGGTCCCCGGCGTGAGCCTGTTCCGACTGCCTCACCGCTACGAGGCCTGGCTCGGGCCGGCGGCCGGCGCCCTGGCCGCGTTCGGCGTCGCAGAGCTCGCAGAACTCTCGGTCCCCGCGGAGCGTCGCGCGCACCTGGGGCGCGCTTCGTTCCTTCTCTTGGCGGTCGGCGTGGCCCTCTCGTTCGCCTCCGAGCGAGCCTCCTACGGGCTCTTCCTCCTGGGCCTGGCCGCCACTTTTTTTGCGATGAGAAGCAGCGCCCGCGACGTGCATTCGGTCGCTTTCGGCGGCGCGCTGGCGATGCTCCTGCTCGCCGACGTGAGCCACTCGCTCCCCGCGGAGCGGCACATGCGCGCTGACAACCCGCCGGGCGATGAGGCGTCCGCCACGCGGCTCTTGCCTCGGGTGCCCGGCACGGACGCTGCGTTTCGCTATATGGATGAGTTCGGCATGAGCTGTCGCTCGGGCACCCGCACCCGCCACCGTGACCTCCGCGGCTACCAGGATCCCTTGAGCCTGAGTACGCACGAGCGCGTGGTCGCGGCGCTGCGAGACCACCCGGGCTTGGCCGAGCAGTTCAACGTGCGCTTCGCGATCCAGGGGCCGCACTTCATCCACGGCTGGAACCGGCACTACCTTCCGCCGCCCGGGGTGCTTCAGCGACGACCTGGGACGCTCGACCGCGGCTCCGGAGTGACGGAGCTGACCCGCGCGATGCCCTTCGCCTACTGGGTGCCCGCCCGCTCGGTGGAGCGCGTCTCCGGGCGAGAGCAAGCCTTGGCTCGGACGATCGCGCACGCGCCCGCTCCGATGGCCATCCTCGACGGAGCCGCCTGGCCACCGGGCGCCGTTGTCTCCGGGAGCGAAGCCCCCACGCCGCCGCCGGGACAGCTCGTCTCGGCCGTCGAGATCGGGCTCGAGCGCGACGAACTGAGCTTCGTGATCGACGCCCCGGAAGCGGGGATCGTCGTCGTCAACGAAGCGTTCTACCCGGGGTGGCACGCTCGCGTGGACGGCGAGCCCACGCCCGTCTTTCGAGCAAACGCGTTTGTTCGGGCCATCGAGGTCGACGCGGGGCGGCACAGGGTGGAGATGCGCTTCGAGCCCGAGGACGGCGCCGCACTGCGCTGGCTCTTGGTGGCCACGCCCGTGGGCTGCGCGGTGGTGCTGCTCGTGACCTTCATGCGCCGCAAAAGGTCCGGTGGTGCGGTACCCTCCGCCGCTCAGCCTGGAGAACGAGATGAATGAGACAGTGACCCTCGGATCGAACCGCGCGCTCACGGTCGCGAAGTGGACAGAGCTGAAGGACCGTGAGCCGGCCTACGCGCTTGCCTTGAACACGGACCTCGTGGTGGTTCGCTACGACGACCAGGTCTCGGTCCTCTACGGTCGCTGCCTTCACCGGGGCGCGCTCATGTCCGACGGCCACGTGGTCGGCGACGACTTGATCTGCGGAGTGCACGGCTGGGACTACCGCTACGACACGGGCGTGAGCGCGTATGAGAACAAAGAGGTCTTGCACAAGTTCGAGGCCACCATCGACCTCGCCGCCGACACGGTCACCGTGGCCGAGGCTGACGTACGGGCGTTCGAGACGGCCCACCCGCAGCCCTATGACCGCGACGCGTACCTCGGCCTCTACCAGGACGTGCACGGGACGCCGGATGAGGACAAGAACGGCTACATCCAGAGGCTCGCACGGGATGGACTGAGCAAGCTCGGCCATCACGGCGTCATGTCGGCGATGGGTGTCCCGCGGCACGAGCTGCCGTCGTGGGACTCGATTCAGGTGCTCACCGGCCAACTCGCGCGCCGACCGCTCGCGGACGCCGATCCCGTCGAGACGGGCCTGGTGATCGGACCCAACGCCGACAAGCCACTCCAGCTGGACATCCCGATCTTCGTCAGCGACATGAGCTTCGGCGCGCTCAGCGAGGAGGCCAAAGTCGCGCTGGCCAAAGGAGCGCAAGCGGCGGGCACCGGGATCTGCTCCGGCGAGGGCGGCATGCTGCCCGAGGAACAGGCGAGCAACGACCGCTACTTCTACGAGCTCGCCAGCGCGCGCTTCGGTTGGAGCCTCGACAAGGTCAAGCTCTGCCAAGCGTTCCACTTCAAGGGCGGACAGGGCGCGAAGACGGGCACCGGGGGACACCTGCCGGGCGCGAAGGTCGTCGGCAAGATCGCCGACGTTCGGGGCCTGCCAGAGGGCACCGCAGCGATCAGCCCCAGTCGCTTCGATGACTTGGTCAGCATCGACGACTTCCGCCGCGTCGCCGACACGGTGCGGGAGGCGACGGGGGGGATCCCGATCGGCTTCAAGTTGAGCGCGCAGCACATCGAGCAGGATCTCGACTACGCCCTCGCCGCGAGCGCCGACTACATCATCCTCGACGGACGGGGCGGCGGGACGGGCGCGGCGCCGGTGATCTTCAAAGACAACATCAGCGTGCCCACGCTGATCGCGCTTGCGAGAGCCCGGCACCACCTCGACCAACGCGGGCGGGGCGACGTCACGCTGATCATCACCGGCGGGCTGCGCACCGAGAGCGACTTCGTCAAAGCCCTGGCGCTCGGCGCCGACGGCGTAGCGGTGTCGAACAGCGCGTTGCAGGCCATCGGCTGCCTCGGGATGCGCGCTTGTCACACAAACAACTGCCCTGTCGGTATCGCGACGCAGAAACCCGGACTTCGAGCGCGTCTCGTGGTCGAGCGGAGCGCCGAGCGACTGACGCGCTGGTTCGACGCGACCACGCAGTTGATGAAGATCCTCGCGCGCGCCTGTGGTCACCGGAGCTTCGACGAGTTCTGCCTCGACGACCTGACGACCTACGACCGCGATCTGGCCGAGCTCGCTGGCATTCCCTATGCCGGCGTCGGTCGCCGCTGAGCGAGTGCGAGAGGCGGAAAGCGCGAGCTGAGCCCGGCGGGCTTTTCAACTCGAGGCGGCGCCGTATATGCTCGGGAAAGGGACGCCCGGTGGGATCGGGCACTACCAAGGAGGGTCCGGATGCGCGTCCTGGTCATCGAAGATGAACCCGTGGCTCAAACGCTCTTGACCGCGATCGTCGAGCGTTTGGGGTTCGACGTCATCACCGTCGGAACGGTCGCGGATGCGAACCGGGAGCTGCAGAGTGAGCAGCCGCTCGACGTGGCGATCATCGACTGGATTCTGCCGGACGGCTCGGGGGTCGACCTCGTGCGTACGGTCCGGGCCAGCGAAACGCGTTCGAAGATGAAGTTGTTGATGGTCACGTCCAGGGACGACGAGGAAGACGTGCAGGAGGCCGTGCTCGCGGGCGCGGACGAGTACCTGATGAAGCCGATCGAGAACGACACGCTGATGTCGAAGTTCGAGTTGCTCGGCCTCGTGAGCATGAAGTGATGGCGCGCTCATGACACAACTCGGCCATGGCGGGGGATCGTAGCCTGGCCGAAGCCGACGATGATGACCCTTTGGACGCGCATGGGGCGACCGTGTCGGGCGCCGCGCCGACCCTCGACGCGTCAGGCCTGTCGCGCGTCTTCGAACAGGTCGGGGGCGACGTTGCCCTCATGCGCCACCTGGTCGAGCTCTTCCTCGAGACCGCGCGGGAGGACACGGACAAGCTCTCGGCCGCCGCGGCGAAGGGCGACGGAGACAAGATGGCGTTCGCCGCGCACCGACTTCGGTCGAGCGCCCGGAACCTCGCCGCCACGCACATGGCTGAGATCTGCGGGAAGATCGAAGACCTCGTGCGGCGAGGCGAGCTGGCGCAGGCGGTCGAGCTCAGCGCCGAAGTACCAACAGAACTGGGCGACGTCGGCCCGAGGCTCCAGCGATGGGCCGACGAGCTGGAAGCCGGGCCGTGACCGACGATCGGGCGCCGCCCGGCTCGGCGTTGCGTGAAGTCACCGCCGCCGCTCGCCGCGGCTCAGCGAGTCCGGGTTCGGCGATCAACCAGCGTTGTGTTCTTGCCAGCTGTGCATGGCCGCCTCGAAGGCGTCGTGCAGTGAGGAGAGAGCAGCCTCGACGCTCGCCGTGTCTGGCTGGTCGTCGTCTCCGCAGACGTCGGTGAGGTGAAGCGCGGCGTCGTGGATGGCGCTCGTCGGCAGCTCCGCGCGAGCGGGGTCATCTTCGGCGACCCCCTCGAGAATTGCGGCGTCTGCGGCTTCTGAGAGCTGATTGAAGCGCTCCGCGTTCAGGCAGGCCTGTTCGGCGCGTCCGGCGCCCGGCTCGCCATGCCAGACGGGGGCGAGCACATCGTGAAACGCGCTGAGATCCGCGTTCATGCGGTGGGAGTGACCCCCTTCGTGGTGGTGCTCCTCGCCGTGGTGGCCGTGGTGGTGGCCTTCGGTGTGTTCTCCGCCCGCCGACTCGCTTCCCTCATCCGAGTCGCCAGCGTCAGAGCCTCCGCAACCGATGAGGAGGAGGAGAGCTGATCCGAGGATTAGACGTCTGTGCATGCTGCCCGGGCTAACACGAACGCTCGGGCCCGTCGACGGCGTGTTATCAACGCTCCCAGATGCCGGTTCGTGAGCCCCCGAAGAGCACGATCCGCCAGGTGCGGTTGCTGATCAGCAACGTGCGTCGAGCGGTGGGGCTGGCGCTCCGCGTCGAGCGTGGCCTGACCTTTCGGTACGTCGTCGTCTCGGTGCTCAACGCGCTCTTGCCGGTCTTCATCGCCTACGTCGGCAAGGAGATCGTGGACGCGGTCGTGACGGCGATGGCGTCGCCCGAACATGCCCTCGGGCCGACGCTCAGCTGGGTCGGACTCGAGCTGGCGCTGATTCTCGGCGCCCACACCACCGGGCAGTACATCGGCTACACCGCTCAACTGCTCCGGGCCCGACTCGCGCTTCACATCGACGTGATCATCTTCGAGAAGGCGCTCCGCTTGAGCGTGAAGCACTTCGAGGATGCTGACTTCATGGACGTGCTCGAGCGCGCCCGGAAGGAGTCGAGCTGGCGGCCCCTGGAGATGATCACGCACGGGCTGCGCCTCTGCCGAAACGTCGTCACGCTGATCGGCTTCGCGGTGCTCTTGGCTCAGTTCAGCCCCTTCGCGGTGCTCGCACTCAGCCTGGCGGGGCTGCCCTTCCTCGCGGAGGTGCGGTACGCGGCCGAGCAATACCTCATCCACGCGCGCCGCACGCCGGACGAGCGGCAGGCGCACTACCTGCAGCAGCTCTTGACGAGCGACTACTACGTCAAGGAGGTCAAGCTCTTCGCCCTCGGGCCGATGCTCCTCGGTCGACACCGCGACCTGCACGAGAAGTTCTACGAAGAGGACCAGGCTTTTGCGCGACGTCGAGGCGTCGCGGTGACGCTCTTGGGCATGATCAGCGTGGGCGTGTTCTACGCGATCTACGTCGTGATCGTCGGCGAGACCGCGGCCGGCGCGATCACCTTGGGTTCGATGACCCTCTATCTCGGTGTCTTTCGTCAGGGACAAGACGCATTCCAGAGCGCGATGAGCAGCATCGCTCGGGCCTACGAGGACAACCTCTACATCCAGAACCTCTTCGACTACCTGGCGATCCCCGACGATGACGTCGCCGAGCTCGGTCCCGACGCCACGGTCGCCATCGAAGAGCACGGCCCCACGATTCGGTTCGAGGGCGTCAGCTTCGACTACCCGGGATCCGACCGGCCGGCGCTCGACAACATCGATCTCGAAATCGAGGCCGGCTCGACGATCGCCCTCGTCGGACCGAACGGCGCCGGAAAGACGACCCTGGTCAAGCTCCTGGCCGGTCTCTACGAGCTGGACCGAGGGCGCATCTTGATCGGCGACGACGACATCGCGGATCTCGACCAGGGGGAGGTCCGACGCCGCATCGGAGTGCTCTTCCAGGACTTTGTGCACTATCACTTCACCGCCGCGGACAACATCGGCATCGGCTGGCTCCCGTCCATGTCCGAGCGGGAGGTCGTCGAAGGCGCGGCGCAGCAGGCCGGAGCCGACGCGCTGGTGGAGGCGTTGCCCCACGGCTACGACACGATGCTCGGCCGTTGGTTCGGTGGTGAGCAGCTCTCGGTCGGGCAGTGGCAGCGCATGGCGCTCGCGCGCGCCTTCATGCGCAAGAGCCGAATCTTGATCCTCGACGAGCCGACCGCGGCCATCGACGCAGAGGGGGAGCATGAGATCTTTCAGCGCTTCGCCGAGCTCAAGCAGGGGGCGACGGCCGTCCTCATCACGCACCGGTTCAGCACCGTGCGCATGGCGGACCGAATTGTCGTTCTCGACCAGGGGCGCATCGTTGAGAACGGCACGCACGCCGAGCTGATCGCCGAGGACGGCCTCTACGCGCGCATGTGGGGGCTGCAGGCCGAGGGGTACCTCGAGGCTGGCGGAGAGAGCGCGTGAACGCGGCGAACCTCTTCTTCCACTACGTGTCCGAGGGGCCTTCGGAGCGACGGCTGACGATCTCCGTGGCCGCGCTCGAGGAGGTCATAATGGCCCAGCTCGCCCGAGGGCTGCGGGCCGCGAGCCTGGCCGACTACGTGCGGGCGGCTCCGGGGACGGGGGCGTTTACGGTCTCGTTCGACGACGCGCACCGGTCGATCCGAGAGCACGCGGCGCCCCTGCTCGCTCGGCTCGGGATCCCGGCGACGCTCTTCGTGCCGACGGCCTATGTGGGCACGTCGCCCGAGGTGCTGAGCTGGGCCGAGCTGAAGGAGTTGCGGGACGCGGGGTGGACCCTCGGCTCTCACTCCGAGACCCACCCCCGGATGGGCTGGCGGATCTATGACGAAAGCACCGTTGACTACGCCGGCAGGCTCGCCGGGGAGTGTGAGCGTTCCCGTCAGGTGATGCGGAGGGAGCTCGGCGAGGCGCCCGCGCTCTTTGCCTACCCCTACGGTGAGGCCCCCGACGCGGCCCGGCGAGCCGTCGCGGCAGCCGGGTACGCGGCCGCCTTCACCGTGAGCGAGGAGCCCTGGGACGGCGATCCAATGCGCATCCCGCGCCGGGACGGAGAGCCGGCGACAGGACCGCGCGCGGCCGATCCAGTGAGCATCAGCGTCGTCGTGCCGGCCTTCGAGCGCGGGAACATCCTGAGCGAGGTCGTCACGCGACTGGCGTCGCAGACCTACCCGGAGGATCGGTACGAGGTGATCGTCGTCGACGATGGCTCAGAGCAAGACCTGAGCCCGATCTTCGCCGAGATGCCTGACAATGTGCGATGTGTACGTCAGGGGGACGCCGCCTTTCGCGCGGGCCAGGCGCGGCAGCGCGGCGCAGACGAGGCGAGGCACGACGTGCTCGCGTTTCTCGACGCGGACGTTGTGGTCGGCCCGGACTTCCTCTGGCACCTGGACTGGGTTCACCGGAGCGCGCCCGACGCGGTGCTCCTTGGCTATCTCTCGGGCTACAATCTCCATGATCTGGGCCACACCCACGCGCTCGAGCACGTGCGGGGCGCCGACCTCGAGTCGCTTCCGATCATCCCGGACCGCTCGCGTGAGCCGGCCCTGCGGGGCTGCTTCGACCACCCGAGCTGGCTGACCGATCCCTGGGGCCTCACCTACACCGGCAATGTCTCGATGCCGCGCGCGCTCCTCACGAGGGTGGGCGGGTTCGCGGACGACTTCGTCGGCTGGGGGCTCGAGGACATCGATCTGGGCTACCGACTTCATCGGGCCGGCGCCGACTTCGTGTTCTCTCGGTTCGCCGTGGGCTGGCACATCAGTGACCCGGACGAAGCCGCGCCGCGCAACCCGTTCCGTCGCTCGGAGCCCACCCGGTCGGACTTCGCGCCCTACCTCTCGAACCTGAGCCTCCTCGAGGCCCGCCATGGCGACGACCCCGCGATGCGCAGCTTCGTGGAGCGCTCCCGCGCCGACGTTCGCGAGACCTGCGCTCGCCCCCACACCGTCGGCATCGAGCTCGGTGGCGCCGCCTCCGTGCGCTCGCCATTCCACGCTGCACTGCACCACCTCGTGCCAGGCGGCGTAGGGCTGCACGAGGGCCTCGATCGCGTCGCGTATGCAAACAAGGTCAGCGCCCGCAGCGTCTACCTGCTCGGTGGCGCCCCGGCTGAACACCCGGCCTTCCTCGCTCTGATCCAGGCCGCCGCCACCCAAGTCGAATGGGTCGCGATGCGCACCGTCGTCTACCCGTTCGCCGCGCCCGGTCTAGCGGAAGCGGCGCGGGCTGCGGGGCTCGTCGCGGCGACCTGCGAAGTGCACTCGATGCTGCCCGAGGTGCATGAGCTGATCTTCGGCGCTGGGACCTACCGCGCGTTTCGCGCCGGTCTCCGTCGCCTTGGAGAGTCGGGCATCGAGCGGAGTGCTCGGCTCGTGGTCAGCGCTGAGTCGTTGGAGTCCTTGCCCGCGACGCTCGAGGCGCTGGCTCAGGAGCAGATCCCCGTGCATGAGGTCGTCGCCCTGAATGCCGCGATCGCCGCGCGGCTGGCGACGCTCGCCGGTGGGCTGGGGGGCGTCTCAGCCGAGGTCGAAGTGCTCGGGTGTTGAGCCGGTCGGCGGCGTCATGGCATGTTACGCCGCCGCCAGGAGGGCGACCCTTGAAGGCTACGCTGGTCATCCCGACCTACAATCGCGCCGAGCGCCTTCGCTCACTGCTGCACTGTGCTACCCGTCAGGCCACCGATCGGCTGGCGAGGGTGGTCATCGGTGATGACGGGTCTTCCGATCACACGGCCGAGGTCGTGCGCAGCTTCGCCGATCGGCTGCCGCTCGTGCACGCGCGCCAGGAGGACCTGGGGTTCCGCGCTGGCCAGGCGCGGAACCTGGGCATCGAGCGCGCCGTCGGCGACGTCGTGATCTTTGCAGACGACGACGTGCTGATCGGGCCCGACTACGTCGAGGCGCACCTCGGAGCCCACGAGCGACATGGGCCGCGCACCGTCGTGCTCGGGCCCCGTCATCGAACGCTCGCCTTCGACGGCGAGGCGCCCACGCCCGCCGACTTCGAGCTCGCCGAGCGCGACGACCGGATCGCCGACCTCGACGGGGCCGCCGTCGAGACGCACGAGTCACCGTGGATCTTCGTGTATTCGTGCAATTTTTCCGTGACGCTCGGAGGCCCTCAGCTCTTCTTCGACGACAGCTTCTCCGGCTGGGGACTCGAAGACACCGAGCTCGGGTACCGGCTCCACCACGTCGGCTACCGGATCGTCGAGGAGCCCTGGGCTCAGGTCCTGCACGTCGACGACGACGCGCCCCGGGATCCGTTCCGGTGTGAGGCGCGCGAGCTGCAGCCGAACTACAACACCTACGTGCAGAACGCGGTGCGATTCATGGACAAACACCCCGGCGATCGAATGCTCGCCCGTTTCATCCGTCAGGACCTTCGCTGGTATGTGCTCGACGCGGAGGGATCCTGGGTGAAGAACGGCCACGAGAACGACGTAGAGCTGGTCATCGCAGAGTGCAGAAGGGCGCTCGCGATGCAGACGCCCGCGACGTCCAGCGCGTCGGCGGGGTCGGCATGAGCGCCTCGCCCTTCACCCCGCTGCGGCGGTCCTCGGCGCTGGCCCGGCCGCTCCAGGAGCTCGCCATCGAGCTGACGGTCTACTGCAACCTCAAGTGCGAAATGTGCAGCGTCTGGGAGCTCGCGCAGCACGGGGTCTCGTTCGAGATCGTCGACAAGCTCCTGCGTCAGGGGCGCGAGCTGGGGGCGACCGTCTTCACGCCATGCGGCGCCGAGAGCTTCATGCGCAAAGACTTCCTCGACGTGGTCGAGCTGGCGCATGAGCTCGGCTATGAGCGACAGGACATCGTCACCAACGCCACCATGATCACCGACGCCCACCTCGACCGGCTCGAGCGCTGCCCGTCGGTGTCGCTTCACGTGAGCATCGACGGCCCCCGAGACATCCATGATGGGCTGCGGGGAGAGGGCAACTACGACAAATCCGTTGCCACCGTGAAGCGCTGCCGTGAGCGAGGCATCGACGTCGGGCTCTCCGGCGTGATCCTGAAGGAGTCGCTGCACCACCTCTCGGCCCTGGTCACGCTCGCCGAGCAGCTCGGCATCGAGGAGGTGAGCTTCCAGCCGTTCCAGCTCGAGATCAGCGGCCCCGACAAGGACCTCGACCGCTTCTCGCTCATGCGCACGCCCAAGTCCGAGATCATCGCTCAGCTCGAGCGGGTCGACGCGCACGCGCGCGGTCTCGGGGTGAACATCTTCACGGAGTCACTCTTCGGCGTGATCCCCGACTACCTCAGCGAGGGTATCCGGCCGATCCCTCCCGGCGGCTGTTACCTGCCGAGCAAGTTTCTCCTGGTGGGTTTTCGGGGCGACAGCTACCCGTGCTTCTTCATGCGTGGAGGC
>Ga0114933_10003789_pt1 | contig 14508 bp, 11 predicted proteins | sample 4SBtaG_FD_89691 | JGI IMG/M metagenome (GOLD analysis project Ga0114933, IMG submission 89691) | Deep subsurface microbial communities from Kolumbo volcano to uncover new lineages of life (NeLLi) - 4SBTROV12_W25 metaG | ecosystem: Environmental > Aquatic > Marine > Volcanic | place: Kolumbo...
GGAGAAGCTGTCTGTAACGCGATCCGCTGTCGCGGTACCATCGCCCGCGATGGAAGGACAAACCACCCAGACCCGCGCTGACGGCGACGCGTTTCCCTGCGCGACCTGCGGCGCCCCCGAGATGAATTTCGACGCCGGCCAGCAGGCGATGGTCTGTCCGTACTGCCAGCACAAGGTCTCCGTCGCCCGAGAGGCCGCCGCGATCGTCGAGCACGATCTCGAGCAAGGCATGGCGTCGGCGCAGCGCGGCCTCGGGGCCGAGACCCGGTCCGTCACCTGTCAAACGTGCGGCGCCACGGTGAGCTTCACCGGCCAGGCGACGTCGACGGTCTGTGACTTCTGCGGTTCCCCGCACGTGCTCCAGCAAGAGTCGAACAGGAACCTCATTCGCCCTGAGTCCCTGGTGCCATTTCAGGTCGAGGGCACTGTCGCCCAGCAGAAGTTCAAGAGCTGGCTCGGCGGCCTCTGGTTTCGACCGGGCGACCTCAAGTCACGCGCCGCGGTGGGACAGATCAACGGCGTCTACGTGCCCTACTGGACCTTCGACGCCCACGTGGCTTCGAGCTGGAATGCGCAAGCCGGCTACCACTACTACGTGGATGAGACCTACACCGACGCCAACGGCAAGAAGCAGACGCGCAAGGTGCAGAAGACGAACTGGAAGCCCGCGAACGGGCAACGCGCGGACCGCTACGACGATGTGCTCGTGCCCGCGTCCAAGGGGCTGCCTCCGGGCCTCGCCGAGAAGATGCGCACCTTCGACACGACGAAGCTGCAGCCCTACGACGCGAGCTTCCTCTCCGGTTGGCGTGCCGAGGAGTACGGCGTGGAACTCGGGCCGGGCTGGAACAAGGCCGCCGGAATCATGGGCGCGCAGCAGCGGACGCGCTGCTCGGGCGACGTGCCCGGAGACACGCAGCGAAATTTGCAAGTGCGCAATACCTTCTCCGAGAAGACGTTCAAGCACGTCTTGCTGCCCCTCTTCATCGCCTCCTATCTGTACAACCAGAAGACTTATCGCTTCCTCGTGAACGGGCAGACCGGTGAGGTGACCGGCGACGCGCCGTACAGCTGGATCAAGATCACGCTCTTCGTGCTCCTGATCCTCACGATCATCGGAGGCATCGTCGGCGGGATCTCGCTAGCGCGTTGAGACGCGCGCGGGCTACGGTGAAGTGTGACTGAACCTGCTCTCTCGCTCGACGAGCTGCTCGCCGCCTGTGGCGAGCCGCCCGAGGTCCGCGCCGCCACGGTCGCGTACGCGCTCGTGACCGCGTACGACCACGACGTCGCGGAACTCGAGATCGGCCGGTACCTGCAGCTGGTCCATGGGGACGACGCCTCTGCGGGGCCCGCGTTCGCGGCGCTCGCCAAGGCGATGCAGGCGGACCTCGATGCGGCCACCCGTTGGGCGACGCGGTCGCTCGCCCAGTTCCGCCACGACGACACGCTCGTGCAGGCGGCCGCCGAGGCGGCGAGGGTGGCGGCCGTCGCGGACGCCGAGCTGGCGCCTCGCGAAGAGGTGGCGATGAAGATCGTGGCCGACGCGCTCGGGCTCATCGCCGCATCAATCTGAACCCAAGAGCGTTTGAAGATGGCCGAGGCACCCGAGTCCTTCGATTCGCTCTTCAAACAGCTCGACGACCTCGCCTCGGGCTCCTTCTTCGGTGCCGGCAAGAAGAGCCCACGCGAGACGCGCGACCTGAAGACCCCGCTGCGCATCAGCTTCGCCGAGGCGGTCGACGGCGGCAGCCGAGAGGTCGAGGTCGAGCGCTGGCTGGCCTGTCAGGACTGTGATGGATCAGGCGCCCCCGAGGACGCGGAGTGGGAGGTCTGCCGCGCGTGCAAGGGGGGCGGAAAGGAGGACGCGCGCTCGCACTGCGGCGCCTGTCTCGGTCGAGGCCGCACCTCAGAGGAGAAGTGTCCCGCGTGCTCCGGCCAGGGCGGCCTGACGCAGCACGAGACCCTCGCGGTTCAGGTCCCGGGCGGCGTCGTCGAGGGCCACGAGCTGCGGATCCCGGGCAAGGGCAGCGACCTCGGGCACGGTGAGGGGCCCGGCGACCACTACATCGTGCTTTCTGTCGGAGCGCACCCGCGCCTCTACCGCCGGGGTGACGATCTCTATGCGACGCTCACGCTCGACGCACCGATCGTCGCGGAGGGAGGGGAGCTGCAGGTCCCCATCCCGAAGAGCCAAGTCGCCATCGCTGTGGAGCCGGACACAAAGACCGGCGACACCGTGCGTCTCGTCGGTCATGGAGCGCAGAAGCTCGGCCACCCCCCGACGCCGCGCCCCACCGGCGCTCTCGATCCGTACCGGGCGCCCGATCCGTCGGGCCACCGCGGGGACCTCATCGTCATCTTTGTTCGCTCGGGTGAGCCCTTGCCGGAGCTCAGTCACCGCGTGGTGCTCGGGGTCGCGGACGATGCCGGCTACGACGAGATCAAGGTCGCCTACCGTCAGCAAGCGATGCGTCACCATCCGGACAGCAACCCGGGCGACGCGCTCGCAACACGGCGGTTCGATGAGGCCGCGGAGGCCTTCGCGGCGCTGACCCGGGCGAGCTCACCAGCGGAAGCAGACGAGTCCGGAGGTGGAATGGCTGGCGGCCTGCCGATCGGCCTAACGCTCGCCACGGTTTTTGTGCTCGCGGTGATCGCCTACGCGCTCCTGGCGCGCTGACGTTCAGCCTTCGGCTTCGGTGTTGGGCCGCGTGGCCGGCACGTCTCGGTCCGCGCGCCGCTCCCGGATACACGCTCGCACCCACCGCGCGATGTCCAGCGATGACGTCGCCTCGCGCAAGCGGCGGGCAGCGGAGATGGCGCGCTGGAGTGTCTCGGCGGTCTCGAAGCGCTCCTCCGGTGCCTTGGCGAGGCAGGTCGTCAAGATGGCGCCCAGGTCGGCGTCCAGCGCGGAGACGTCCGGCGCCTCCGCTTCTTTGATGCGGTCCATCGTCTCGAGGGGTGAGCGACCATCGAAGGGCCGTTCGCCGAGCAAGAGTTCGTGCAGCATCACGCCGAAGCCGAACTGATCACTGCGGGAGCTCAGCGGCTCGCCAGAGATTTGCTCCGGCGACATGTAGGCGTACTTGCCTCGGCGGATCGACGCCGCGGTCCGCTCGCTCAGCATCGTCGCCTTGGCGATGCCGAAGTCGGCGAGCTTCACCTCCCCGTCGCGCGAGACGAGCACGTTGGAGGGGCTCACGTCTCGGTGCACCAGGCCGAGGGGGCGACCTTTCTTGTCGGTGAGAGAGTGCACATAAGAGAGGGCGAGGGCGATCTCTTCAGCGATGAGCAAGGCCATAGCGGTCTTCGGTGACGCGGCGCGACGGAGGGCGTCGAGGTCCGCGCCCTTCACCAGGTCCATGCGCACGTAGTAGACGCCGTCCTCGACGCCGAGGTCGTGTACCGAGAGCAGGTTCCGGTGGCTGAGCGAAGCGCCGAGTTTGGCCTCTCCGATCAGCATACGTTCCAGCTGCGCGTCGCCGCGGTGCTCGGTCTTGAGCAGCTTGATCGCGACCTCCTTCTCGAAGCCGCTGGCGCCGACGGCGCGGGCGCGAAAGACCTCCGCCATGCCGCCGTGGCCAAGGCGCTCGAGTAGGCGGTAGGGGCCGAGTTGTCGCGGTAGGTCAGCCATGGGTCTTCACCGTGGTCGCTGCTTCAGCGGTCGCTACTTCAGCCCCACGCCTTTAGAATTCCCACGTCGTGAGCACGATCGCCACCATGCACAGCGATCCCCTCGGAGCGGGGCGCCCCGCGCGGGTGGAGCTCGTCGTCGTCGAGGGGCCCGACGCAGGCCGCGCAGCGCGCGTCGATCGAGCGCAGGTCGTCGGCACAGGCAAGGACGGGGTCGACCTGGTGTTGACCGACGAGCGTGTCTCGCGCCGGCACATGAGCGTGCGCCCGGTGGAAGGCGGCTTCGAGGTGGAGGACCTCTCGAGTCGCAACGGGACCTACTTCCGTGGCAGTCGCATCGACCGAGCCGTCGTTCGGGTGGGCGCAAACCTCAAGGTCGGTCGGAGCACGCTTCGTCTGGCTCCCGTCGCCGAGCCACTGGAGGTCGCGCCGAGCCAGTCCCGCAGGTTCGCCGAGTTGGTCGGCGAGAGCCTGGCGATCCGTGAGGTCTTCGCCGTGCTCGAGCTGGCCGCACGAAGCGACGTGACCGTTCTGCTCGAAGGAGAGACGGGCACCGGAAAGGAGCTCGCGGCGCGCGGCCTGCACCTGGAGGGCGCACGCCGGAGCGGGCCGTTCGTCGCTCTCAACGTCTCCGCGCTGCCCGAGGCGCTCATCGAGAGTGAGCTCTTTGGTCACCACGCGGGCGCGTTCACCGGCGCGACCGGCGCCCGTCAGGGCGCGTTTGTCAGAGCGGATGGAGGCACCCTCTTCCTCGACGAGCTCGACTCCGTGTCGCCCGCGGTGCAGGCGCGGCTGCTCCGGATCATCGAGGAGCGCACGGTGCGAGCGGTCGGCGCGGACGAAGAGCGACCGATCGACGTGCGGCTCGTCGCGGCCTCGAGGCGCGACGTCTCGACGCTCGTCGCAGAAGGTACGTTTCGGGCCGACCTCTTCTACCGGCTCTCCGTGCTCCGGATTCGGATCCCGCCGCTGCGCGAGCGTCGCGAGGACATCGCGTTGACGGTCGCCGCGATCCTCGTGCAGCGTGGCATGGTCGAGCCCGGCCTCATCCAGGGTCCGGGGCTCGACCGACTCTTCGCTCATGACTGGCCTGGCAACGCGCGCGAGCTTCGCAACCTGGTGGACCGGGCGCTGGTGCTCTCGCCCGGCGCCCAGTCCTTCGCGGACCTCCGCATGAGCCCCGCGCGAGCGGAGCCGGGGCAGGCGCTCGCCGTAAGGACGGACCTGCCCTTTCACGAGTCCAAACAGCGGCTCGTCGACGAGTTCGAGCGGCGCTACCTCGGCGACCTGCTCTCTCGCCATGACGGCAACATCAGCGCCGCCGCCCGCGCCGCCGGGCTCGATCGGAAACACCTGCGGCGCCTCGCCGTACGTCACGACCTGCTCAAGGGGCGAACCGAAGTACCAGAGCCGTGATGTTGTCGCTCCCCCCGGCTGCGTAGGCGGCGTCGAGAAGCTCAGAGCAGGCGAGCTCGACGGACGTGCCGCTCAGGAACCGAGCGATCTCGGCGTCGGCGAGCGGATCTGTGAGGCCATCGGTGCAGAGCAAGAGCGTGTCCCCCGGGCGCACCTCCATGACCCGCAACTCGGGTTGTGTATCGACATCAAAGCCGATCGCCTTCGTGATCACGTGACCCATGTGGTCCGGCACCTCCTCGAAGCCCATGTCCCGCATCTGCTCGACCAAGGAGTGGTCCCGCGTGAGCGCCTCGAGACGACCTTGCCGGAGCCTGTAGGCGCGACTGTCTCCGACGTGCGCGATGACCGCTCTCGTGTCGTCGAGCGCCACCGCGACCGCCGTCGAGCCCATCTGGGCGAGCTTGCCTGCGCGCTGCCGAAAGACCGTTCGGTTCGCCATGCGCAGGGCCACCGCGAGCAGGTTCTCAACGAAGCTTCGCCCTTCCTCGAGTCCCCACGGCCAGGTCACATCGGCGTCTTCGTCGTTGTCTTCGAAGAAGCGGCTGACCGTCTCGATCACCAGCCGACTCGCGACTTCGCCACCCTCGTAGCCGCCCATGCCGTCTGCGACGACGAACACGCCGCGCCGCCGATCGAGGAGGAACGCATCTTCGTTGTTCTTGCGCCGACCGACGACTGACCGCCCCGCGACCTCCAGCTTCAATCGACAAGAAGGCCCCCACTCACTGCTCGTTTGCATGCCCTCGAACTCTGCGCGGGGCGTGCCAATGCCGGTCTCGGCCTAGGAAGGGCGGGACCTGAGGCGTCGACGCCCCAGGCTCGACCAGGAGCGGCTCCAAAGCGGGGCGCGCGTGCCCCTAGGTGCGCAGGGCCGTGAGGGCGTCTCGGAACGCTGAGCCGATTCGGGTTTGGTTTCGGATCTTGGCGATCTGTGGCCAAACGGCTTTCCGCCCCTCGGCGATGAAACGCCTGAGGTCGTCTCGATCGGGGTTCTTCACCACCTTTCGGTAGCTGGCCCACGTCACTCGCGGATGGATGTCGATGTCGCCCCGGTAGTCTTGGTTCACGAGCGCGTACGCCTGGTTGGCCAGCTGCCCCAAGGGGCCCGATGGCGTGGCTCGTCGCGCGAGGTCTGCCGCGTATCCCCCTTGCCCGCGGACCGTCGCGCCCACCAGCCCGGCCATCGTTGCGCGCACCCCGCGCTTCTTCCCGTGGCGCATCAGCGGGAGCACGAGGGGGTTCGTCTGGCTGACGATGAAGTGGTTCACGTTGTGCAACCGAGAGAGCCGCTGCTTGGGCAGGTCCCCGTGCAGAGAGCCGTCCACCCAGCGCTCCGACGGCATGTAGTCGGCCACCTCGCCGTCGAGGGAGCGCTTGTGCAGCACGACGGGCGGGAAGAGGCCGGGCAGCGCGCTCGAGGCCAGCGCGGCGCGGGCGATGAGCACGTTCGGGGCCGTCAGGTGGGTCAGCAGCCGGGGCTTCTGGCGTAGGCGAGTGGGGGAGACGGAGATGTTCAGGGCGCGCCCGCTACGAGCGTAGGCCTCCGCGAAGGTCGCGGGGCCGCAGTTGTGCAGCAGCACCTCGTAGAGCTTCTCCGGGTCGAGCCACGCGCCGGTGTTCGCCGAGCGCTTCACGCCGATGGGGACCAAGCCATCGAGACGCATCTCGTCGGTGTTCTCGAACATCTGCCGGAGCTCTTCATCGTTTCGCGCGCAGGTCCCCGCGGCGATCATGGCGCCGGTGCTCGCGCCCGAGATGATGTGCGGCAGCAAGTCCTCCTCGAGCAGCGCCCGGACCACACCGAGGTGATGAAAACCCCACGTCGCCCCGCCGGAGAGCAGCAACGCAGAGCGGCCGAAGACCTTGTACGCGGTCTCGAATCGCAGGCGCTTCTCCGCCTTCGTGAGGTCAGGGCTCTGCCATGCCGCGAGCCACCGAAGGGAGGTCTCCGATTCCTCGAGGTAGCGCTCCAGCAGCAGCTTGGTTCCGGTGAGCGCGCGTTCGTAGAGGCCGGGAGCCGAAAAGTCATTGAGGTGGCGGTAGAGATCTTCGGTCAGGGTCGCCGCGAGGCGAAGCCCGTCGTTGGACTCTCGGGCCGTGCGCATGCGCTGCATGCTCTGCCGGAGCGTCGCGGCGTCGTAGTGGGGTGAGCTGTCGTCTTCGCGCCAGGCGCGCGCCCCGGAGAGGGCGTCGTGTGCGCCGGCGGCGTCGCGCCACGTCGCGAAGCTCGTCGCGTTTTCCATAGCGGCGGTTGCGTCCTTGAGCTTCGATCGCGTTCCCATTCAGCGGCCTCTTTAGCGTCGCCAGCGGTCGAGTGCCACGGCGGCGACGATGATGGTACCCACCAGGATCTCCTGCACATAGGTGGGCACCCCAGTGAGGGTGCAACCGTTGGCGAGCACACTCATGAAGAAGGCGCCGAGCAAGGCGCCCGCGATCGATCCACGTCCGCCGCTGAGGCTGCCGCCCCCGATCACCACCGCCGCGATCACGTCGAGCTCGAGCCCCATCGCAGTGGTCGGGTCACCGACGGTCAGACGGCCGAACTGCATCACCCCGGCGACGCCCGCGAAGAGACCAGCGAGCACGTAGACGCCGATCTTCACTCGCTCCACCGGGACCCCGCAGAGCCGCGCGGTCGCCTCGCTGCTGCCCACGGCGAAGGTGTGCACCCCGAAGACCGTTCGGCGCAGGACGAGCGTCATCGCGAGCGCGAGGAGCAGCGTGATCCAGACGCCCTTGGCGAGCAGCAGCCAGGTGGGGTCGGGCGTCTTGGTCATGAGGTCGGCGATCCAGCCCGCCTCGGCGCGCACCGTCTGTTCGTCGGCCAAGTACTTCGCGACCCCGCGGGCGACTCCCATCGTGCCCAAGGTCGCGATGAACGGCACGATGGCGAGGCGTGTGACGATCAGGCCGTTGACGGCGCCGACCAGCGCCCCGGTCGCGATGCCCCCCAGGGCGGCCACTCCCTCGCCGTGGCCATCGCGAAGGAGCATCGCGGTGACGACCGACACGAGCGCGATCACCGAGCCGACCGAAAGGTCGATGCCGCCCGAAATCATGACGTAGGTCATGCCGATCGCGCCGAGACTGACGATCACGGTCTGGGTCGCGACGGTCTTGAAGTTGTACGCGGAGAGGAACCGATCTGGGGCCAGCAGCGCAAAAAGGAGCACCACGACGAGCAAGCCGATCAGCGGTCCGGCGACGTCGAGTGCGTTCTTGAGTCGGTTCTTCATGGTCCCTCGGCCGCGCCACGGGTGGCCTCTCCGAGCAGCGCGACCTCGGTCCACTCGGCGACGGGCCGCGCCTCACCGAGCACCCCACGGTGCATCACCGCGATGCGATCACAGATGCCGAGCAGCTCGGGTAGATAGCTCGACACGACGAGTACGGCTTTGCCCTTCGCCGCGAGCTCGGAGATGAGTCGGTAGATCTCTACCTTGCTGCCGATGTCGATCCCGCGGGTCGGCTCGTCGAGCAACAAGACGTGTGCATCTTGGTGCAGCAAGCGGGCGATCGCGATCTTCTGTTGGTTGCCGCCGCTGAGCTCTTCGGTGGGCTGGTCGGGGGCGCGGCTCTTGATCCCGAGCTTCTCGATCCAGCGCCTCGCGACCTCGCGGCGCCTCGCCGTTGCCAGCCAACCGAAGCGAGACACGGCGCCGAGGTTGGAGAGCGTGAGGTTCTCCGAGATGGAGCGGCCGAGGGCCAAGCCCTCCTCTTTGCGGTCTTCGGAGACCATGCCGAGCCCCTGCTCGATGCGCCTGCGCGGCCCGTGGCGACGTCGACCGAGGTCCGGGACGCCAGCGATGACGACCCGCCCCGTGCGCATCGGCTCGAGCCCGAAGAGCGCCCGCAGCAGCTCGCTCCGGCCGGCTCCAACGAGCCCGGCGACGCCGAAGACCTCTCCGGCCCGGAGCTCCAGGCTGGCGTCGTCGGGCAGTGTCTCGCCCGAGAGGCCGGCCAAAGAGACGACAACCTCGCCCGGCTCACGCTCCCCTCGCGGGTAGGTCTCATCGAGGTCACGGCCGACCATGGCCTCGACCATCTCGGAGATCGACGTCTCCGCGACGTCCCCCGAGCAGACCGTGCGACCGTCTCGGAGGACCGTGAAGCGGTGCGCGATGCGTTTCACCTCCTCGAGGAAGTGGCTGATGTAGACGATGCTCACGCCGCGCTCCCGCAGCCGGCGGATGACTTCATAGAGGGTCTCGGTCTCGGCGGCGGACAAGGAGCTCGTCGGCTCGTCGAGCACCACGAGCTTCGCGTGACCGATGAGCGCGCGGCCGATCTCTACGAGCTGGCGCGCTCCGGGGCCGAGGTCTCGGACCTTGCGCTCGGGAGAGACGTCGGTGTGGTCGATGATCTCGAGCACGCGTTCGACCCGCGAGGAGTCGGCGCGTTGGCTCAACCACCCGACGCGGGCGGTCTCCCGACCCAGCACGAGGTTCTGCGCGACGGTCAGGTCGGGGGCCAGGTTGAGCTCCTGGTAGACCATCGCCACGCCGCGCTCGAGAGCCTCCGCAGGGCGATTCGGAGCGTACGGCGCGCCCTCGAAGGACATGGCCCCGGCGTCGGGGGTGTAGGCGCCCGAGAGCACCTTCATCAGAGTGCTCTTGCCCGCCCCGTTTTCACCGACGAGCGCGTGCACCTCGCCCTCGCCGATGGTGAGATCGATCCCATCGAGCGCGACGACAGAACCGAAGCGCTTGGTGACGCCGCGCATCTCCAGGCGAGGCTTGGCGCTCACTCGGACTCGAGGATCGAGAGATCCGGCGTCAGGAGCGCCGCGATCTCGGCGTCGTCCATGTTCTCGCGCGTCACCATCGTGGCGCCCGTGTCGATCCTCTCCTCGACGGCCTCGCCGTTCAGGTGCGCGACGGCGGTTCGCACGCCGAGCTCTCCCATGCGCACGGGGTTCTGCAGCACGAGGCCGTGGATCTGCCCTTCGCGGAGCGCGTCGACGAGCGTCTCGTTGGCGTCGAATCCGACGAGCTTCACGTCCCCCGAGCGCTCCGAGTCGCTCAGGGCGCGGAGCATGCCGAAGGTGGTCGATTCGTTCGGGGTGAAGGCGCCGTCGATCTCCGGATGACTGACGAGCAGGTTCTCCGCCGTGGCCAACGCCGTCTCGGTCGTGGCTCCGCCGTATTGATTCGAGCTGACGATCTCGATGCCCGAGAAGCGTTCGGCCATCGTCTCCAGGAACCCGGCCTCGCGCCGCGCGGTGGACGCCGAGCCCTCCTGGTAGCGCATCAGGACCACCCGGCCGTTGCCGCCGAGGAGCTCGTTCATGCGCTCGGCGGCGAGCACGCCACCCTGAAAGTTGTCCGTCGCGACGAACGACGTGAGGCCCTGCCAGTCGATCCCGCTGTCGAAGATGACCACGGGGATGCCCTCGCCCGTCGCTTCGGTTGCCACCGGCACGAGCGCCGTGTCGTCGAGCGGCGCCAATACGATCGCGTCGACCCCGCGGGACACCATGTCCTCGACCACGCGGATCTGCGCTGCGCGGTCGTCCTCACGCACGGGGCCTTGCCAGAGGATGTCGACGTCGAGCTCCTGCCCGGCCGCGAGGGCGCCCGCGTGCACGGAACGCCAAAAGACATGCGTGGTGCCTTTGGGGATCACGGCGATGGTCCGGCGCTCTTCACCGGCCGAGCCATTGTCAGCGCTCTCGCCACCGGAGCAGTCGCACCCGGACACGAAAGCGAGGGCCATCAAAGCGATTGAGCAGATACGCATCGGTCGGCACCCCAGCCGATGGGCGCGGCGGTGTCAAGCGGGCCGGTTGTTCGATAGGGTCCGCGGTATGGAAAAGAAGGTCGCGATCTTCTGGCCGGGCGACGCCCGCCGAGTCCCCAACGAGCTCGCCACGCCGAACGCGGAAGAGGCGACGCAGCAGCTCGAGAAGGCCCTCAAGCGGCTCGGGCGCACGCCCTACCGCGTGTCCGGGTTCATCGAGAAGCCACACGAGGCGATCGAGTCGCTCGGGCCGATCGATGACCCGATGGTGGGCGTGTGTGTGCATTGGTTCTACGGCCCACACACCACGGACGGCGTCGTCGGCAAAGACAACCCGCTGCTCTTGGCCAGCAACTTCAGCGGGCAGTGGCCGGGCCTCGTCGGTCTGCTCAACACCGGCGCGTGTCTGGAGTCGCTCGACCGCGCGCACTCGCGCATCTGGACCGAGCAGGCCGACTGGACCGAGGACGAGCTCTTCATGGCGCGGCTCGACGAGTGGTGCAGCAGCGGCGCGGTCCGCTACGGCGAGCAAGCGATCCGCTACCACGCTCCCATCTCCCACGACGCCAGCGCGCGCGCGATGCGCGTGGCGAAGCAGTTTCGAGAGCGGCGGGCGCTCATCCTGATGCTCGGGGACACATCGATGGGCATGATCAACGGGTACTTCGGCCCGCGCATGCTCAATCGCCACGGCTTCGCAGAGCACAAGATCGATCAGGCCTGGATCATCGATCGGGGACGCGGCATCTCGGACAAGCGTATCGATGACGCGCTCGCGTTCGTGAAGGACCGCGGGGTGACATTCCACCACGCGGACGACTTCACGGTCGAGAGCACCCGTGAGCAGCTGCGCGACTACCTGGCCGTGCTCGACCTGATCGGCGAGTACAGGGCCGACTGCATGGGCTGGCAGTACCAGCTCGGCCTGATTCCGCTGCGCCCGCCGAGCGACTTCGCGGAGGGGCTTTTCAACTCGACCTGCCGGCCGGAGTCCAACGGTGACACGGTCACGACGGCCACCGAGGCCGACCAAGGCAATGTCGTCCCCCAGGAGATGATGAAGCGCCTGCTCAAAGACAAAGGCCTTCACCAGGCGGTGATGTTTCACGACGTGCGCTGGGGTGCCGAGCAGGACGGCCGGTTTCTCTGGGTGCTCCTGAACAGCGGGAGCTGCGGCGCGTACGCCTTCAACCACGACCCGGAGACGCTCCAGGGCGCGCACACGTACCGGCAACCGAAGCTCTACTTCCCGACGCCGGGCGGCACGTTTGCGGGCGAGAGCCTGCCGGGCGAGATGACCTGGGCGCGCTCTTACATCCGCGGCGGCAAGTTGTGGATGGACATCGGTCGCGGGGAGGTCGTCAAGCTGCCGCCCGACATCCGCGACGCGTGGTGGGAGGGCACGACCCGTGAGTGGCCCTTCATGGCCGCTGACATGCGCATCGGGCGCGAGACCCTGATGGCGCACTATCTCTCCAACCACGTAGCCGTGGCTTATGGGGACATCTTCGAGGAGATGGTCGCGCTCTCACAGGAGCTCGGCTTCTCGGTCCGCATCCTCGAGGATCCAAAGTGAGCGAGGTGGCCGAAGACGCGCTCTTCCTCGGCATCGACGTTGGCACCTCGAGCGCGCGCGCCGGGCTCTTCGACGCGGCGGGTCGGCGCCACGGCATGGGGGTGGCGGCTTTCGAAACGTGGAAGCCCGCGGAGGACTTCGTCGAGCAGTCTTCAGACGACATCTGGAGAGCGTGCGGCGCGGCCGTGCGGCTCGCTCTGAAGGAGGCGGAGGCGGAGCCGTCGAGGGTCGCGGGCATCGGCTTCGACGCGACCTGCTCCCTCGTCGCGCTCGACGCCGAGGACCGGCCCGTGACCGTGAGCCCGAGCGGGAAGGACGCGCAGAACGTCATCGTCTGGATGGACCATCGGGCGATGGAAGAGACCGCGCTCATCAACGCAACGAAGCATGATGTGTTGCAGTACGTTGGCGGCGTCATGTCGCCCGAGATGGAGCCGCCCAAGCTGCTCTGGCTCAAGAAGAACCTGCCGGATAGCTGGCGTCGGGCGACGCGCTTCTTCGACCTGCCGGACTTCCTGACCTACCGCGCCACCGGGCTCGACGTGCGATCCCTGTGCACGACGGTGTGCAAGTGGACCTACGTCGGCGCGGAGGGGCGCTGGGATGACTCCTTCTTCGAGAGCGTCGGCCTCGGCGACCTCATCGGCTACGAGCGCATCGGCAACGACGTGCGCCCGATGGGGGAGCGCATCGGAGGCCTCACGGATTCCGCCGCGACCGAGCTCGGCCTCGAGCCAGGCATCCCGGTGGGGGTCTCCATCATCGACGCCCACGCCGGAGGGCTCGGGTTGCTCGGCACGCTCGATGGCGCGCTCGACGGCGCGGCGCTCGAGTCGAGGCTCGCGCTGATCGGCGGCACCTCGAGCTGTCACATGGCGGTCAGTCGGGAAGCCAAACCCATCCAAGGCATCTGGGGGCCCTACTACTCGGCCATGGTGCCGGGCATGTGGCTGACCGAGGGTGGCCAATCCGCGACCGGGGCACTGATCGACCACGTGATCGAGTCGCACGCGCGCTGCGCCGATCTCTCGGCCGAAGCGAAGCGGCGGGGCACGACGGTGTACGCGCTGCTCAACGAACGACTCGAGGCGCTCGGCGCCGCGCTCGACTTCCCGGCTCGCCTCACCGCGGACTTGCATGTCTTGCCGTACTTTCATGGCAACCGAAGCCCGCGCGCAGATCCGACGCTGCGGGGGATGATCAGCGGTCTGAAGCTCAGCGACTCCGTCGACGCGCTCGCCGTGCTCTACCTCGCGACGGTGCAGGCGATCGCGCACGGGACCCGGCACATCGTCGAGACGATGAACGGCGCGGGGTACACGATCGACACACTCATCGCATGCGGTGGCGACACCAAGAACCATGTCTTCGTCTCGGAGCACGCCGACGCGACGGGCTGCAAGCTCGTGCTGCCGAACGAGCCCGAGGCGGTCCTGCTCGGTGCTTCCATGCTCGGAGCCGTGGCGAGCGGAGCCGTGCCTGATCTAAAGAGCGCGATGGCCTCGATGAACAGTCCACGACTGATCGTCGAACCGGGAGGCGCGGCGGTGCGCAAATACCACGAGCGCAAGAACCGCATCTTTCACCGCATGCACACCGACCAGCTGGCCTACCGCTCGCTCTGAGCGGCGCGCCGCGCTCAGCCGTAGTCGACGCGCAGGTCGACACTATCGCCCGTCGAACGCTCGATGCTCACGAGCGGGTCGGTGCCAGTGCAGAGCCGGACGAGCGCGCGCACGCTGTGCACGGTGAGCTCTTCGTAGATGGGGTCGGCGAAGAACGGAAAGCACTGGTAGTGGAGCATCATGGCGGTGGGGCCGTCGGGCTCGACGGTGACGAAGCCGGGGCCTCTCCGAATGCTCTTCCACATCTTCGGAACGTTCTTGAGCACGAAGCGCGGCGAGGAGAGCCCGAGGAGTGTCGCGAAGAAGCGTCCCGTGCCGCGCTCGGTGCAGCTCTCGAGCAACTCACCGAAGCGCACCTCGTGTCCGCCGGCGAGCTGCAGCCTCAGCGAGTGCAGACACGTTTGCAGCGCGACTTCCGGGTACCACGCGTTCCCGGTCGCCTCGCGGAGGATGGACTGATGTTTGGCCGGCATCGCCGAGACGAGCACCTCGAGGCCATCTTGCCCGAAA
>Ga0114933_10003790_pt1 | contig 14507 bp, 11 predicted proteins | sample 4SBtaG_FD_89691 | JGI IMG/M metagenome (GOLD analysis project Ga0114933, IMG submission 89691) | Deep subsurface microbial communities from Kolumbo volcano to uncover new lineages of life (NeLLi) - 4SBTROV12_W25 metaG | ecosystem: Environmental > Aquatic > Marine > Volcanic | place: Kolumbo...
CTCCGCCACCGCACTGGAGCAGTTCGCCGTCTGTCCCTACCGCTTCTACCTGCGGGAGGTCGCCAGGCTCTCACCGCGCGCCGTCCCCGAAGCGATCGAGCAGATGGACCCGCTCACGCGCGGGCGCTTCATGCACCAGGTTCAACACGACGTCCTGCACACGCTCCGGGAACGAGGCGCGCTACCGGTGACAGCCGCGAACCTTCCCGACGCCCGTCGCGCACTCGACGCAGCGGTCGAGGTCGTCGCCATTCGTTTCCGTGAAGAGCACGCGCCAGCCATCGACCGGGTCTTCGAAGACGCCGTGCACGACGCGAGGGCCGACCTGCTCGAGTGGCTCACACGCGCCGCCGATGACCCGACGTGGGTGCCCATCGCGTTTGAGCTCGCGTTTGGCCTGCCGGACGTGGACGGCGTCGCTCGCGACCCCGCGAGTCAGACGCAGCCCGTGACGCTCGAGGAGGGGCTGACGCTGCGCGGCGCGATCGATCTGGTGGAGTCGCGGGGCGGCCAGCTGCGCGCGACCGACCACAAGACGGGCCTCGCGCCCGACCACCGCGGACCGATCACCGACGGTGGGCGTTCACTGCAGCCGCTCCTCTACGCCCGTGCGCTCGAGGTCCTGCACCCGGACCGAGAGGTCCTCGGCGGTCGCCTCTACTACTGCACATCGAGGGGCCGTTTCGAGTCGCGTTCCACCAAGCTCTCGAGCAACGCGCGCGACGCCGTGAGGACGATCGCGGAGGCCATCGGGACCTCCCTCGCGGAGGGCTTCTTGCCGGCGTTTCCGGACGAAGGAGCGTGCGCGCGGTGCGACTACCGGAGCGTCTGTGGGCCGGCTGAGGAGCGCCGCGTGCGGGTAAAGAAGCCGCGCGCGACGGCGGCGGTGCGTCGCGTCAGGAAGCTGCCATGATCGACGCAGAAGCGCGGCGACGGATCGCCACCGAGCTGGGCACGAGCTTCATCGTCGAGGCCGCGGCGGGAACCGGAAAGACCACCGCTCTGATCGGTCGCATGGTGGCGATCCTGCGCAGCGGTCGCGCTCCGCTCGAGGCGATCGTCGCGCTCACCTTTACCGACAAGGCCGCTGGCGAGATGAAGCTCCGCCTGCGCGGCGAGCTGGAGCGAGCCCGCGCCGAGGCGAGCGACGCGCAGGAGCGGGCCCGACTCACCGACGCGCTCGGCGCCCTCGAGGCGGCCCGCATCGGGACGATCCACTCTTTCTGCAAGGACATCCTCGCCGAACGTCCGATCGAAGCGGGCATCGACCCGGACGCGCAGGTGGTCGACGACGCCTCGGGCGCGCTGGTCGAGCGGGCCTTCGTGCCCTTTTTCGAGGCGAGGCTCGAGGCGCCCCCCGAGGGCATCCGCCGGCTCTTGCGTCGGCGCGGGGCCCCCCGAACGCAGCTCCTGCGGGGCGCGCGCGACCTGATCGATCGGCGCGACCACGACGCCCCCTACCGCTTCCCCGAGGGCTTCGATCGCGACGCCGAGATCGACGCTCTGATGGAGACACTGGTCTCGGTGGCCGCCCTGGCGCAGCTCGCCAGGGACTCGACAGACTACCTGCTCAAGTCGCTCGTTCGCGTCGCCGTGTTCGTCGAAGAGACGATGGCGAGCGAGCGCAGCCGGGCCCGCGATTACGACGGCATCGAGGCCGAGTTGAGCGCCCTGCGCCGGGGGCGCGAGTGGACGTACAAGGGGCGGGGGCGCTACTTCGGCAAGGACCTCCTGCGCGCCGACGTCCTGATCCGTCGCGACGCATGCGCCGCCGAGATCGACCGTTTTCTCGGGCTCGCCAACGCCGATCTGGCCGCCCACCTCCGCCGCGATCTCTGGCCGGTCGTCGAAGACTATGAGCGGCTCAAGGTCCGCGCCGGAAAGCTCGACTTCCTCGACCTGCTGATCCTCACCCGCGACCTGATCCGCGACCAGGCCGACGTTCGAGCCGAGCTTCGCGAACGCTTCCAGTGCATCTTCGTCGACGAGTTTCAGGACACCGATCCGCTGCAAGCGGAGATCCTCTCGATGCTCGCGAGCGAGGGGCCCTTGTCACCGGACGGAGCGCTCGCGGACGATGCCCCGCCCCCGCTTCCCGGAAAGCTCTTTGTCGTCGGCGACCCCAAGCAGGCGATCTATGGCTTCCGCCGCGCCGACGTCTCGCTCTATGAGCGGCTGAAGCGACGCTGGATGGCGCAGGGCCTCGCGTTGCTCGAGTTGGCGACGAGCTTCCGCGCCCGGCCGGCGATTCAGCGCGCGATCAACGCGGCTTTCGAGCCCCACATGACCGGGCCCGAGGACGGCTCGCAAGCGACCTACGTGGCGCTGGCCGAGCATCGACCGGCCAACCCGGCGCGCCCGGCTCTGATCGCCCTGCCCACCCCACAGCCCTACGCCGACTTCGGAAAGATCACCGGCAAGGCGGTCTCGGAGTCGACCCCCGATGCAGTGGCCGCGTTTGTGGAGTGGCTCCTGGAGAGCGACTGGACTCTGCAAGACGCGATCACAGGGGAGGAGCGCTCCTTCGAGTCGCGGGATGTGTGCCTGCTCTTTCGCAACACGACCGGCTACGGCCGAAACCTCGTCCAACCGTACGCGCTCGGGCTGGAGGCACGCTCGATTCCGCATGTGCTCATCGGCGGCCGGGCGTTCCGCGATCGCGAGGAGATCCTCGCGTTCCTCACCGTCATCCGGGCGATCGAGTATCCGTCGGACGCGCTCAGCGTCTACGGCACGCTGCGCGGCCCGTTCTTCGGTTGCACGGATGACGCCCTCTTGGTGCACCGCAACGATGTGGGGCCGTGGAACCCGCTGGTGCCGCTGGGCGAGGCGCTCTTCGACGAGGCCAAGCGGCCGGTCGCCGAGGCGCTCGACATCCTCCGCGAGCTTCACATTCACCGGGGCCGGCGCCCGATCGCCGACACGCTCGCGCGCTTCCTGGACGCGACGCGCGCACACGCGGGCATCGCCCACTGGCCCAACGGTGAGCAGGCGCTCGCGAACCTGCTGCGCGTGCTCGACCTCGCGCGACGCTTCGAGTCGAACGGCGCCGGTAGCTTCCGCGGGTTCGCCGAGCACCTCGAAGAGCGCATCGAGCGAGGCGAGGGCGTCGACACCCCCGTCGTAGAGGAGCGAGCCGAGGGTGTCCGGGTGATGACCGTGCACAAGGCAAAGGGGCTGGAGTTCCCGGTCGTCGTGCTCTGCGATCCGACCTTGGCGCGCAAAAAGAAAGGGGTCTTCCGCTCGAGCTTCGTCGATTCGACGAAGCGGCTCTGGGCTTCGCCGCTGGCGAACTGCGCGCCGCTCGACCTGCTCGAGAACGAGGAGCAGGTGCTGCGCAAGGAAGAGGCTGAGGAGATCCGGCTCAGCTATGTGGCCGCGACCCGAGCACGTGAGCTGCTCGTGGTGCCCTGCGTCGGTGACGAGGCGGTCGAGGGCTGGGTCGATCCCCTGCACCGAGCGCTCTATCCGAGCGGCGCCAACAAGCGGGAGCCCACGCGCGCACCCGGGTGTCCAGAGTTTGGCGACGATACGGTGGTGGATTGGCCGCCGCGCGCTGAGCGCGACGCCAGCTCGAGCGTCGCACCCGGACTGCACCGCGGCGACTTCGGCGAGGTCGTCTGGTGGGACCCCAAGACGCTCAAGCTCGGGCGTGTGCCCCGCATGGGGTTGCGGCGGAGCGTGCTGCTCGGGCCGGGCGACGACGGCGACGAGCAGGTCGAGGCTCACTACGCGTGGCAGGAAGGGCTCGCCGAGACGCGGGAGCGTGGCGCTACCCAGAGCTGGAAGGTGCGGCCGGTGACCGCGGTCGCGCACGAGCGGGAGGAGACCACGCACCGCCCGACCATCGAGGAGACGGACGCGCCGAGGCTCGGCCGGCCCTCGGGCAAGCGCTTCGGCACGCTGGTACACACCGTTCTCTCCGAATGTGCGCTGGACGCCGCCGGGGGAGACCTGCAAGCGCTGGCGAGGCACTTCGGCCGACAGCTGCACTGCGACGACGACGAGATCGACGCCGCGGCTGGGGCAGCCGCGGCGACGCTACGACATCCGCGGCTGATCGCCGCCCGCGCCAGCGGGGAGGTGCGACGCGAGTCCCCGATCACCGTGCCACTCGACGATGGGACAAGCGCCGAGGGGGTGATCGATCTTTGCTATCGTACAGACGCGGGCTGGGTCGTGCTGGACTACAAGAGCGACCGTGAGGTCGGCGCCAAGCAGAGCCACGCGGCGCAGCTGGAGATCTACGCCAAGGCTGTGGGCCAAGCGACCGGGCTCGCCGTCGAGACGGTCGTGCTCTTCATCTGAGACGCATCAGCCCTCGCCCGCGCGACCGAGTGTGTAGCCGATCGAGAGCCCCAGGCGGTCCACACGCGCGTGGTTGCCGAAGAAGAGGCGGTTACCGAAGAGCCCTTCGCGTACGCGCGACATGAGCGCGGGGCCCGCGAGCAAGAGAGCGCCGACCGCGTGGCGGCGCACCTCCGAGCGGCCGCCCGCGGCGCTGAAAACGCCGGCCGCGACGTTCGCCCAGAAGTGATAGGTGTCACCGAGCGGGTCGCCGCCACGCGCGTCGACAGGGTCGAAGGGAAGGATGGCTCGGCCCCGCTCCAGTCGCTCATCGAGCGAGAGCGCGAAGCGGTCATGCAGGCGCGTGTCCCGCCCGCGCGCCAAGACCCGGGTGACGGTGTGCAGGCTGAGCACGGCGGGCAGGAGGGGACCGCCGCCCGTCTCGATCGCGAGCGCGAGCTGCTCTGGCGCAGTGAGATCCTTCAGCGGTCTCAGCGCCTCGAGGAGCTCGAGTGAGCGCTCGACCTCGAAGAGCTGCCTCGGCGGCTCGACCGCGTAGTCGTCGACGAAGCTGGTCAGCACGGTCAGCAGATCGGTGGCGGATACGTGGGCCCCCAGCCCTGCGCACGGGCTCGCCCTCATCGAGCGCCGGAGCTCGCCGCCAGGCGGGTTGCATCGAGCCCGCAGCGGCAGGTCCGCCTCGACCCACCGCACGTACTCCGGCCAACGCGGCATCGCCGGCGAGGTCGAGACGGCGTGCAGCGCGATGGCGAAGCGGCGCGCGCTCACCGCTCACCCATCCACGCCCGAACGGCTTCGACCCCGAAGCTCGCTTCACCCTCGGAGGCGAGACCGAAACGAGCGAGTTCCGTCTCGAGCTCACCGGTGCAGCCGAGCGCAAACATGCGCCAATTGCTCAGGCCGGCGAGCACGGGATGTTCGAGCGTCGCGGGCTTCCGCCCCTCGATGAGGAAGTGCCCCGCGAACGCGAACCCGTAGCCGACCGTGACGCCACAGACGATGATCAGTGGGTTGAGCGTCAGGCAGCTGGCGAGCACGGCGACGTCCCCGACGTCGTGCAGCGCACGGTTCTTTCGGTGCACGTGATGGGAAAGGTAGCGAGGCCAGTACGCGTCGAGGTCGCGCTTCAGGGACCGGAACATGGTTCACCTCCGGCTCGCCCAACCGCTGCGCGAGCGTGCGCCATTCCGAGACCGGACGAACCGTCCGAGATGGGTCGCGAGTGGCTCGCCAGAACGATTCAACCGGTGGGCCAACGATGGCGACCCGGCGGCCGAGGGCGTACGGTGGCCGCGGACGGGGCATCCGGTGGCGCAGAAGAAGAAGAGGAAGGTGAAACGGCGCTCGGGCGCTCGAACGTCAGCCGAGGAGCACACCCAGGTGGGTCACGCGCGGCTCGATCAGGGGGACGTCGACGGGGCGATGAGCGCCTTCCTCGACGCGATCGCGAGCGATCCTCGCTACGTGCCGGCGCTGCTCTCGCGGCTCGAGATCCTCGCGCTTCACCGGGAGAATCACATCGGCGCCGTCGCCGCCGGGCAGGTGCTGCGAGAGCGCGGAGTGGGGGGTGTGGTGATGGCGAGCGCGCTCAGCTATTCCCTCAGCGCGATCGGAGACACGGCCGAGGCGCTCGCCGTCATCTACGCTGGCCTGCGGGACGAACCCCGGACGGAGACGCTCTGGTACAACGCGGCCTGTCTTCACGCCAAGCTCGGGCAGACCAACAAGGCGGAGATCGCGCTGAGCGCGGCGGTGCGCCTCCTCCCGGCGAACGGCGCCGCGGCGCGGACCGACGAGGACTTCGAGCGCTTCCGCGACGAGGCTTGGTTCCTGGGGGCTACCGACGCGGCACGGCAAACGCGCGACGGCCGCACGGCGGAGCAGGCGCTCGCCGTGCTCGGCATGGGTGAGGCTCCCTGACAGCCGTATGAACCCAGCTTTCAAGTAGGAACGTTGCTTGCTACCGTCTTCGACCATGCCAAAGCTTGCCACCTGCGCACACTGTGAGAGCTTCCTTCCCCAAGCGGCCCCCGCGTGCCCCAACTGCGGTAAGACGCGCGGCCGAAAGAAGTTGCCGCTGCCGCTCAAGGGAGCGCTCGCGATCGGCGCCGGCGCCGTGCTCGCGATGACGCTCTCGGCTTGCTACGGGGGGCCCGTCGAGCCGTACATGGACAGCGGCGCGGACCTGGTCGACAGCGGCCCGGACACCGACAGTGGCCCGTAGGTCAGGGTGAGCACAGAAGTGTCGCCGCCCTCGGGCGGGCACCGGCGTCGGCTCGAGGTGCTCGACTCCAGCAACTTCCATCCGCGCTACGTGGTGTGGGAGCTGACGCTTCGCTGCGACCACGCGTGTGTGCATTGCGGCTCTCGCGCCGGCGTGGCTCGAAAGAGCGAGCTGAGCACGGAAGAGGCGCTGCGGGTGGTCGATGAGCTGGCGGAGATGGGCACCGGAGAGGTGGTCCTGATCGGTGGCGAGGCCTACCTGCACGACGGGTTCCTGGAAATTGCCCGCGCCCTTCGCGACCGGGACATCAACCCCATCGTGACCACGGGTGGGCGAGGCGTGACGGCGGAGCTCGCGCGGTCGATGGCGGACGCCGGCGTCACCCGTGTGTCGGTCAGCATCGACGGACTCGAGGTGACGCACGACGCGATGCGCGCGCGCAAGGGGTCGTGGCGAGACGGCATGAACGCGATCGCCAACGTCGCGGCCGCGGGGCTGCTCCCGCAGGCCAACACGAACTTCAACCGACTGAACGAGGCCGACCTCGAGGGGCTCTTCGAGAAGCTGCTCGAGGCCGGCGTCAAGTCCTGGCAGGTACAGCTGACCGCGCCCCTCGGTCGCGCAGCGGACCGGCCGGACATGTTGCTGCAACCGTGGGATCTGCTGGACCTGATGCCTCGTCTGGCCGCGATCAAAGCGGAGGGCCTCGAGCGAGGGTTCCTCATGATGCCGGGCAACAACCTGGGCTACTTCGGGCCAGAGGAAGGCTTGCTCCGCTCCCAGCGGCGCGAGCACAACGACCACTGGGGCGGCTGCCAGGCGGGCCGCTTCGTGATGGGCATCGAGTCCGATGGCGCGGTCAAGGGCTGTCCCTCCCTACAGACCCGCGCCTACGTGGGTGGCACGCTCACCGATCAGTCGATGCGCTCGATCTGGGAGACCACCGAGCCGCTCGCGTTCGCGCGCGAGCGCACCCGCGCCGATCTCTGGGGGTACTGCGGCGGTTGCGTCTACGCGGACGTGTGTCTCGGGGGCTGCTCGTTCACCGCGCACGCGTTCTTCGGCCGTCCAGGCAACAACCCCTACTGCCACTATCGAGCGCTCGATCACCGCAAGAGAGGGCAGCGCGAACGCCTCATCGCCACCGATCCGGCGAGCGGCACGCCCTTCGATCACGGCCTCTTCGAGATCGTCGTCGAGCCCTTCGACGCGCCCGAGCCCGAGCGGCCACGGCGGGACGAGCTCGTGCAGATCGGCCGCCCACCCGCCCGCACCCAAGAGGCGAAACCCCTTTGACCGCGCGGCCTCCGGGCCCAATGATGGTCGCTGACGAGCAAGGAGGACCCGATTTCCAAGCTAGGCAACAACGAGCCGTGTCACTGCGGTTCCGGCAAGAAGTACAAGAAGTGCCATCGCGCCGAGGACAACGCGGCGCGCACGGCAGAGCTGGCCGCCAAGAACGCAGCCGCCGCCGAGGCAGCGCGTCTCGCCGCCGAGGCCGATCCCGAAGCGGCAGCCGTGGAGGCAGACGCGAAGAAGAAGGACTTCGCCAAGGGAGGGCGGTCCGGCAAGCCCGCTCACGCAGCTCCGGCGGCGCGCAAGCAACGCCGACGCGGCATCGCGTGAAGTGAGTCGATCCGGTGATCCCGTGAGCCAGGAACAGCCCAACAATCCCCTGCACGGGATCACCCTGAAGACCATTCTCGAGGAGCTCGTCGAGCGTCACGGCTGGGTCGAACTTTCGGAGCGCATCAAGATCCGCTGCTTCCAGAACGACCCGAGCCTGAAGTCGAGCCTGAAGTTCCTGCGCAAGACCGAGTGGGCTCGCGCCTCGGTCGAGCGGCTCTACCTCGACGATCTCCGGCTCATCGAGCGGAACCGCAAACGCAACCGGCGACGAGCCGCAATGCGCGCGCACCGGCGTGAGACGGAGGCGAGCTCGGAGGGCACCGACGAAACGTCGAGTGATGCGGCGGCCCCGGAAACCAGCTCGAACGAAACCAGCTCGAACGAAACCAGCTCGAACGAGGATCCCGAGCTCACTCCTTCTTGAGCTCCAGCTCTTCCCAACGCGCCAAGAGGTCTTCGAGACCCTGCTTTGCGGTTGCGTGCTCCGCGATCAGAGCCGTCGCCTTCTCTCCGCCGCCTTCGTAGAGGCCCGGGTCGGCGAGCTTCTCCTCGAGCGCGGCGACGTTCGTCTCCGCCGCGTCGATGCGCGGCATCATGCGCTCGAGCTCGAGCCGCTCGCCGTAGGTCAGCCCTTTCTTCTTCGGGGCAGGTTGCGCGGGCTCGACCCTGCCCTTGGCAGCAGATGCCGGCTTGGCAGTCGCCTCGGCAGGCGGGCGACGCAGGGACCGGTAGCTCGTGTACCCGCCGGGATACTTGATGACGCGCCCGTCTCCTTCGAAGGCCAAGATCGAGGTCGCCACCCGGTCCAGAAACCAGCGGTCGTGGGTGACCACCAGCGCCGTCCCGTCGAGCTCCACGAGCATCTCCTCGAGCGCGGCGAGCGTCATGACGTCGAGGTCGTTGGTCGGCTCGTCGAGCACGAGCACGTTGGTCGGCTCCCGCAGGAGCTTCGCGAGCAGGACACGCGCCTTCTCCCCACCCGAGAGTGAGCTCACCGGCTGCTTCTGCGCCTCTCCGAAAAAGAGAAACCGCTCGAGGTACGCGCGCGCGTCCATGACGTGTTTGCCGATGGTGACCTTCGTCAGGCCACCGACGACGTTCTCGGTCACCGTCTTCGCCTCGTCGAGCCCCTCGCGTTTCTGCCCGAGGTACGTGATGCGTGAGTTCTTCCCGATCCGGATCTCTCCGCCGCCCGGCGGGATCTCGCCGAGCAAGGTGCGCAGGAGGGAGGTCTTGCCGCAGCCGTTGGGGCCAACGATGCCGATGCGCTCCCCCGGAATGAGCGAGAGCGTGAGGTCCTTCACCAGCGTGCGCCCCGCCACCTCGACCTGGAGCGCCTCGAAGTCGATGACCGTGCGACCGGATCGCTTGGTCTCGATGTGCAGCGACACCTCGCGGACCGCCTTCGGGCCCTGCTGCCCGATGATGTCGTTCGCACGACCGATGCGCGCCTTCTGCTTGCTCGTCCGGGCCGGAGCCGACCTGCGCAGCCAGTCGAGCTCGCGCCGCATGATGTTCTGTCGGTTGCGCTCCGCGCGAGCCGCGTGCGAGGCGCGCTCCGCCTTGGCAACCAAGTAGGCCTCGTAGCCCCCATCGTAGAGCCAGAGGGCCCCGTCCGAGAGCTCCGCGGTGCGCTTGACGACCCGGTCGAGAAAGAAGCGGTCGTGCGTGATCAGCAGGAGCGCCCCCGGCTGCTCGTCCCGCAGATGCCCCTCGAGCCACTCGATGGTCTCGACGTCGAGGTGGTTGGTCGGTTCATCGAGGATGCCCAGGTCAGGCTTGCTCACCAAGACGCGAGCCAGGTCGACCCGGCGTCGCTCCCCGCCGCTCATCGTCGAGACGCGCTGCTCGGGGTCCTTGATGCCCACGCGTCCGAGCATGGCCTCGGCCTGGTGAGCGAGCTCCCAGCCCCCGTTGCGCTCGATCTGTACCGCCGCTTCGGCCTGCACGCTGAGCCAGCGCTCGACGTCTTCGCCCTTGGACAGCTCGTCGGACGCCTGGTCATGAGCGCGCTTGGCCTTGGTCCAGGCCTCGAGACCCGAGAGCGCGGCCTCGAGGGCGGTGGGCTCACTGTCGAACTCGGGCTCCTGGGGCAGGTACCCCACCCGAACGCCGCGGCGCAGAACCACCGCTCCGGCGTCGGCCTCTTCGACTCCGGCGAGGATGCGCCCGAAGGTGCTTTTTCCCGTGCCGTTCGCCCCCACGAGGCCGACCCGATCCCCTGCGACCAGGGTGAGCGAGATGCCGTCGAGCACCGTGCGGGCGCCGTAGCTGCGGCTTACGGATTGAGCGTCGAGGATGGACACGCCCGCACCATGCGACGCCAGAGGCTCACCAGCAAAGGTGCGCTTCGATCGCGGCGTGATCGCTGAGCTTCGCGCGGCGCCGCGTCCTGAACCGGCGGACGGTCCACGGGCGCTGCGAGTCGAACCAGATCTGGTCGAATCGAAACCCGCGCCCCGACTCGGGCGGCCACCAGGTGTGCGCATGCCGCTGGGGCGCGCCCGCGATGACAAAGGCGTCGACGGCACGAAAACCGGCGGCCTTCTCGCGCTGCCGCAAGTTCGTATCGCCCGCGAAGATCGCCGGGATCGCGGGCTCCGCGTGCAGTCGCTCGTCGAGCTCGAGGGCTTGCTCCAGCCGAGCCTCGCTCCCGCTACGCAGGCTCTCCATGTGCGCCGTCAGCACGCGAGCCCGGGCGCCTGAGCTGTGCTCGAGCTCCGCCTCGATGAAGTCTCTGGCGAGGGGGCTGTGGGTGAAGCCCACCGTCTTCGCGCCGACCAGGCGCCACGGCGCTCGCACAGCGAGCATCGAGTACTCGCTCTCCTCCTTGATCGGCTGCGGCGGAAAGAGCTCGAACCCCGCCGCGCTCAGATGAGGCCCGATCTTGCTCAGGTGCGCACGCCGCACGACCTCCTGCAGGCAGATCACGTGAGGCAGCGGGGGGCTCGGCTTACCCGCCATCGCGTCCTTGAGGGGAATGCCGAGAACGATCTCGAGGCAGATGTTCTCCATCCGGCGGTCGAGGCGCTGCATCTCGAGGCCGTCGACGTTCCAAGAGAGCACGTGGAGCGTGGTCTCCTCGCTCACGATGCCCCTCCGTCGATGAAGCGGGCGTGCACGCGCTCGGCGAGCTCGTACTCACCGATCGACCCCTCGGAGACCACCTCTCCATTCGCGATGACGGTGGGCACCGAGCGCTGGCCGGGCAGGGGCTCGAGGTCGGCCCGGATGACGGCCACGTCGATCCACGGCGTCGCCTGGGCGAAACGCAGCGCGGCGGCCATCACCGCCGGGCAGAACGCGCAGGTGTGGCTGACGTAGACGCCGAGGCCCACCTTGACCTCGAGCTCCTGCAGCAGCTGCGGGCTGGCCGGCGTGTCGTAGTCGGCGTCGAAGGTGGCGAGGGAGCGAACCAAGATGACCAGGGCCTCGGCCACGCGGCCCTGCACGGGGCCCATGAAGAGGATCTCGCCGTGGGCCCGCGAGCCGCTGACCGTCAGTCGGTGACGGTCCGGGCTGGGCACGTGCACGCGCGAGAGCCACGGCGCGGCCCCGACCATGCGTGTGATCAGGGCCGAGGGCTCAGGGCTGCGCTCGACGAGCTGCACGGGCTTGCCCTCGAACGCCAGGAACCGGCTCAGCTCGTCGGCCATGCCCCGACTTGCGTCACCGGCGCAGCCCCCGCAAGGCGCGTTCAGTACGTGATGTGGTGCACCACCGGGTCGGCGCCGGTCACGAAGACCGTCTCGCCGCCGGCCGCGAGCCCCTGGTAGGAGCATGACCCGCTGCGCGCCGGGTAGGGAGACGTGACGCTGGCCGCGAGCGGGTGGGTGGTCATGCCCGCCGCAAGCGTGACGTTGCCCGAGATGGAGCGCGTCCCGGTGATCGTGGCGAGGCCCGGACCGTTCACCAGGCGCCAGCCCTGGTCGACGAAGTTGGTCGTGATGATCACGCCGCCCGTCCGCAGGAACGCTTGCAGATCCGAGTTCCACGCGGTCGCGATCGTGCTGAGCGTCGAAGAGCCGCGCTCCTGCTCCGGCAGGAGCAGGACGTCGACCGGCGGCACGAGCGAGCTCGCGAGGTTCGCCGAGTTGCTGAGCCGAGTGAAGCGCACGGTGCGCCCGGCGGCGGTGGCGGTGTTGGTGATCGCGGTCTCCGTGTGGGCGACCTCGCCACCGGACGAGACGTCAGCGAACTCGTCGTAGACGAGCACGTCGATGGTCCCGACCTCAGCCGCCATCATGACGGCGTTGCCGAGGATCCGGTCGGCGTTCGGTTCGACCGAGAAGTAGTCGTGCCCGATCAAGATCAGGTGGCCGCGGTTCATGCCGCAGCGGCCCGAAGTGCAGATGCCGGTCATGCAGTCGGAGACGCCGTTGGGGCAGAGGCGCCCATCCGGGCAGCGGTCGCACGTGCTCGAGCCGCCGCAGTCGATGTCCGTCTCGTCGCCGTTGGCGACGCCATCGGCGCACGTCGGAGCCACGCAGGCACCAGCGGTGCACACCCCGCTGAGGCAGTCCCTCGGCAGCACGCAGACGTCGTCGACCGCGCAGCCGATGCACATGCTCCCGCCGCAGTCGAGATCGGTCTCCTCACCGTTCATGACCATGTCGCCGCAGCCCGGCGCGTTGCAGAGCCCCGTCGGCCCGTCGCAGATGTTGGAGAGGCAGTCGGAGTCGCCGTCACACATCAGGCTCGGGCCGCAGCCCGGGCAGACCGAGCCGCCACAGTCGCGGTCGGTCTCGTCCTGGTTCATCACGCCGTCCGCGCAGGACACACAGAGGCTGTCGAGGCAGGTGCTCGACGCGCAGTCGGTGCCGGAAAGGCACATCAGACGGTCTGCGCACGGCGCGCAGAGGGTCCCGCCGCAGTCCACATCGGTCTCGTCCCGGTTCATCATCCGGTCTGAGCAAGAGGCGCAGATGTTGTCGAGGCAGTCGGCCGACGCGCAGTCGGTCCCGATGGTGCACATGAGCCCGTCGGCGCACCCGGCGCAGAGGGCGCCGCCGCAGTCGACATCCGTCTCGTCTTGGTTCTGCACGCCGTCGGAGCAGGACTCACACACGCCGCCGTTGCAGGACTCACCCCGGCAGTCGGACGCGAGCACGCACATCATCAAGTCGGCGCATGGGTCGCAGAGCCCGCCGCCGCAGTCGACGTCGGTCTCCTCCGCGTTTTGCACACCGTCCGCACAGGAAATACAGCCGCCGTCGAGGCAGCGTCGACCTTCACAGTCCGTGTCGATGTTGCACGCGAGGCCGTCGCGACACGCCGGGCAGAAGCCGCCGCCGCAGTCGACGGAGGTCTCGTCCTGGTTCTGAACCCGGTCGTTGCAGGCGGCGTCGGCGCAGACGTTGCTGGCGCAGATCAGGCTCTCGCAGTCCTCGGACTCCTCGCATGCCAGCCCGCCGGCGCACGCCCGACAGAGGGGGCCGCCGCAGTCGACGGCGGTCTCGTCGCCGTTCATCCGGCCGTCTTCACAGTCGCTCATCGCACAGACGCCGCCACGGCAGCGCCCGCTCAGGCACTGCTCGTTGGTGGTGCACGACTCGCCGCCCGGGCAGAGCCCGCAATCGCCGCCGCAGTCGGCGCCGGTCTCGCGGCCGTTGCGCACTCCATCCATGCAGCTCGGCACGAGGCAGTGCGCTCGCATGCAGACGTTCGACTCACAGTCCTCGGCCACCCGGCAGCTGTCACCGTCGGCGCAGGGAGGGCAGGATCCACCACAGTCGATCGCCGTCTCGTCACCGTTGAACATGCGGTCGTCGCACATCATCGGGCCGGGCCCAGCGTCCCCGACGGCCGCGTCTCGCGGCCCCGAGTCCGGGAGCGGCGGAATGGGGGGCGGGCCCGAATCACAAGCGGAGAGCAGCAGAGCGAGAGCCGAAAAGCGAAGAACTGCGCGCATCATATCGCTCGATCCAACACCAGGCGACGTTCGAGCGCAACGTCCTGCGGTCTCGTGATCCGTTGGAGTAACGCCTCAGGGACTGAGATCGACCCAGACGGGGGCGTGGTCGCTGGCGGTCAGGCCCTCGACCTTCTTGCGCCAGTCGCGCAGCAGATGGGCCTCGGACGCCATCGCCGCGACCGGTTCGGTCCCGAGCAGAAGGTCGATCCGCAGGCCCATGCGCTTGTGAAAGGCGCCCGCGCGATAGTCCCACCAGGAGTGGCCCGGGTCATCGGGTCGCAGCTTGCGCCAGAGGTCGACGAAGCCCCAATCGAGCAGCCGGGTCATGCGCGAGCGCTCGGCCTCCGTGTGGAAGATGCCCCCGCCCAGCTTCTCCTCGTTCCAGGAGTCGATCGGCGCGGGCACGATGTTGAAGTCGCCGGCGAGCACGAG
>Ga0114933_10003791_pt1 | contig 14507 bp, 13 predicted proteins | sample 4SBtaG_FD_89691 | JGI IMG/M metagenome (GOLD analysis project Ga0114933, IMG submission 89691) | Deep subsurface microbial communities from Kolumbo volcano to uncover new lineages of life (NeLLi) - 4SBTROV12_W25 metaG | ecosystem: Environmental > Aquatic > Marine > Volcanic | place: Kolumbo...
AGACAGCTCCCGTTCGACGGTCCAGCGAATCAACTCCTTCCGTGGCATAGGGCCTCCTGGGCCCTACCAGATCACGACACCGCCGCTAAGTCGATCCCCACTACCTGATCGGCGCTCTAGCTGCCCTTCTTTCGGCGCGTCAGAGAGCCAGCGTGACGTCGGCGTCCTCGCCGATGCCCCCGGGCTCGCCGTCGCGGCCGAGGCTGGTGAGGCGGTCGCCGTCGTAGAGGAAGTCGCGGCGCCAGTAGTCCCGAGGCACGACGCCCTCGGTGAAGGTGAGCTCGTCGAGGGCCTTTGGTCGAACGCCATGCTCGGCTTCGTAGGCGGCGATCTTGTCAGCGATCAGAGCCATCTCGAGCTCGACTCCGAGGTAGTGCTGCTCGCAGCGGATGCAGCCGGTTGCATCGCCGACGATGGCCGCGAACACCGCTGCGAGGAGGACCCCGACCGCGATGGGGGTGAAGTCGGGCATGGCTGGATCTATGCCCGAAACTCTTGACGGGTCACCCAAAAAAAACTTCCAAAATCCGTCGATCTGCCAGTTAGGATCGGGCTGATCTCAAGGAAGAGAGATGAGCGCAGCAGCCCGACAGGAAGTCCAGAGTGATCACGAATCCGCCCAGGAAGCAGAGTTTGTCCTGGAGATCATCGACGAAGAGGAGGACGACGCCAGCGGCGCCTACCTCCCTCGGGCCATCCCGGAGCAGGTCAGCACGCGGGTGCCGAAGCTGATGGTCGCGCTCGTCGTCGTCGCGGCCCTGGGCGCAGGGCTCGCCCTGATCTGATATCCCCGCGCGGTGCCGATACCGCTGCTCGCTCGGGGGGATGGCTGGGTCGTCGTGGCCAAACCGCCGCATGTCGTCGTCCACCGCGGGCGCGACACCTGGAACGAGTACGCCGCGCTCCAGCGGACGCGGGATCTGGTGGGCAAGCGCGTCTACCCCGTGCACCGGCTCGACCGGCCGGCCAGCGGGTGCCTGCTGTTCGCCACGGAGCGATCCAGGACGGCGGAGCTCCACGCTGCGCTGAAGCGTGGCACCAAGACCTATGTCTGCCTGGTCCGAGGCCACTTCAAGCACGAGTCGCCCACGCGCGTCACGAACCCAATCCGCGACGAGGGCAAGGAGAAGGAGGCGGCGAGCGTCGTCGAGTGCCTCGGCAAGAGCCACGACCCGCGCTGCAGCCTGCTGAGGGTCCGACCCGAGACCGGGCGCCACCACCAGATCCGGCGCCACGTCCGGGACCTCCACCACCCCATCCTCGGCGACCGCTCCCACGGCGATCACCGCGAGAACCACCACTGGAAGGCCAAGGGCCTCGACCAGCTCGCGCTCCACGCCATCCGTCTGGAGCTCGACCTGCCGGAGGGGCCGCTGGTCGCGGTGTCGCCGGTCTTTCCCCGACTCCACCGGGTCTTCGTCGAGCTGCCGTGGTGGGACGAGGCTGTGGCGAAGGAACCGGACCTCGCCCTCGATCCGGTGCCCTGGACCGAGGACGAGGAGGACGAGGAGTGACTACTTCGCCGAGGCCAGCTTGAGGTCGGCGAGCTTCGCGCTGAAGGTCGCCGGCGCCTGCGCGCGCAGCTGGGCGAGGTGCTCCTCGACCGTGCCCGGCTCCTCGCGGATGCGGCGCGCGAGCTCCCGAAGGAAGGCGCCCGTCAGCCCATCGGACAGGCGGGCGACCTCGTCGGAGACCACGCCATAGTGGGCCAGGATGGCCGTGCGGGCCTGGAGATCCGGCGGCTCCAGGAAGATCACGCGGTCGAGCCGGCCCGCGCGCATGCCGGGCCAGTAGAGAGCGCCAGGGCGACGCGCCGTCTCCGCCGTGAGCGTGTCGTCCATCAGGGTCGCGAGCACCAGCGGGACGTGCCCGTGGAGCCGATCCAGGAGCGCCGCGAAGCGCGCATCGAGGCCCTCGCCCAGGACGAGGTCGTCGAGCAGGAGCACCTCGGGACGGAGCAGCGCGGCCAGCTCGAGCACGGCGCGGTGGCCCATGTTCTCGGGGATCTGCAGGGTGCGAACGTCGCCCAGCGCGGTGCGAGCCAGGGTGGTCTTGCCCGCCCCGGTCGGGCCGACGATCAGCACCACGCGGGTGCGGCCCGGTTCCCGACCCAGCCAGCCGCGCAGCGCGTCGGCCTGGGGACCGACGGGGGCCTCGACCTGGCGCAGCGGGACCAGCTCGAAGCGGTCGTCGCCGTTGAGCATCCGGGTGATCTCCACGGCCCAGGCGGGGGCCTTGTTCCAGGCGTCGGACAGCAGCCTGGCGACCGTGCCCGGCCGCTTCTCCAGGAGCGTGTCCTCGTTGTAGAGCCGCGCGATGACGACGACCGGCTCGGTCCCCTCGTACCAGACCGAGAGCGTCGAGGCCTGCTCGCCGTGAAAGGTCGACGGCACCCGGATCTTCTGGGGTGCGCAGCGCTCCTCGAGCAGCTTGCGGACGAGCTTCAGCACCCCGTTGTGGCGGCCGACGCGGGCCCAACCGAGGTCGATCAACAGCTCCATCGTGTCGTTGCTCGGAAGGAGCACGTCCAGGAAGTTTCCGGCCACGCTGGCCAGGGCCAGGATGCGAGGCAGACCCCGAGCGTCACGCGCCAGCTGAAGGCCGCGGACCATGTTGTCGATCTTGTAGGTCGCGTTGCGGAAGCGCTCCAGGGCCGAGTTGGCCTGGAGGATCTTCAGATCGCGGGTCTTGGACATGCGCGGGAAGCTGCGCACGATTTGTCGGCGAACAAGGGCGATCGCCGCTATGGTGGCGGCACCGGGCAGGTAGACATGGGAGCGACCATGCGGGTCTTCGTGACCTTCCCGGCGCTATGTGCGTTCGTCGCCTGCAGCGACAACAACCTGTACACGGCCGGCGCCGACTACGCCGAGACCGGCTACGCCTCGGAAGAAGGCGACTGGGCCGACGCGGATACAGACGCCGACACCGACTCGGACTCGGACACCGACAGCCTGCCCAGCGAGGAGGAGAACTCCTTCTTCGCGATGGCCCCGGCGCCGGCGCCCACCTACGTCTTCGTGGCCAATCCGGATCGGGACACCGTCACGCGCATCGGCGTCCCGGCGCTCGACGTGCTCACCGCACCGGTCGGCGAGGGCCCCGAGCAGGTCCAGACGACCCCCGACTACCTCTACGCCGTGACCTACAACGCGGACTCGGACGACCTGTCGATCCTGCCGGCGGACACCCTCGACGAGGAACGCGTCAGCGTCCGCAAGAACCTCGACACCCTGGAGATGTCGCCGGACGGCTCCTGGGCCGTCGTCTACAACGCCGTCGGCGTCGAGGACGAGAGCAGCGGCGGGGCGACCTCGACGAAGGAGGCCTCGTTCGTCCACGTCACCTCCGGTGCCCACACGGCGATGGCGCTCGGCTTCCAGCCTCGGGACGTGGCCTTCACGGAGAGCTCGGCCATCCTGTTGGGCGACGCCTGGCTCGGCGTCGTCGACCTGGAGTCGGATCCGCTCTCGATCGAGCTCATCTCGATCGGGGACGAGGTCGACCCACCGGAGACCGAGGAGCTCGTGCTCGACCCGGAGGGCCGCTACGCGCTCCTGCGGCAGAAGTCGGCCTCGAACCTGGTGCTCGTGGACCTGGTGGACTTCGAGGCGTCGAACCTCGAGGTCGGCGCCGGGCCCACGGACCTGGACCTGACCCCGGATGGGACGCAGGCGGTCGCCGTGGCTCGGGGTGACGGCCAGCTCTGGCTCTATGACCTCGATGATCCGGGCGGCGCCCCGGAGATCATCGGCATGCCCGAGGGCGAGGTCCTGGGCTCCATCGCCTTCTCCGCCGATGGCGGGCCGGCGCTCTTGTTCAGCACGGCGACGGGCGTGTCGCGGTTCACTTCCTGGGACCCGGAGACCGGCGAGTTCGGGCTGCATCCCTTGCCGAAGCCGGTCAGCGCGGTCGGCGTCGATCCGACCGGCGGTACGGCGCTCATCCTGCACGACCAGGCGGACAGCGAGGACATCGATCCGACCTACGAGGGCATGTACGGCATCACGCTCGTGGAGCTCTCGAGCTTCCGGGCGAACGACTACGCGCTGCCCGCGGAGCCGGTGTCCTTCACCCACAGCGATGACGGCCAGCGCGGCTACTTCATCATGGACGGCAAGCCCTACCTCGAGGTCCTCGACTACGGCGCGCTGCTGATCGACGAGGTGCGGCTGAAGTCGGACCCGGTCTTCGTCGGCACGCTGCCCGAGACGAACTGGGCCTATGTCAGCCAGGAACACGATCTGGGTCGCATCAGCTTCTATGACCCCGACGACGGGTCCCTGAAGACCATCACGGGCTTCGAGCTCAACTCCGGCATCGAGGTGGAGGAATGATGTCCCTCACGCTCCTCCTCTCCTGCGGCGGCTACCACTCGGTGGAGGCCCCTCTCTGGGACCCGAACGTCGAGGTCGCCGGCGACAGCCTCTATGTGATGCTGCCCCAGGCTCGCGCCCTGATGCGACTGGCGGACACGGGCAAGACCGACTTCGTGGACCTGGACGGGGCCACCCCCGACCGCCTCGTCCCTGTGCCCGGCGGGGAGCGGCTGTTGGTCTACTCCTCGTGGGTCACCTGCCAGGACCCCGAGGTCGAGCTGCAGCGCGACTGCCTCGAGGACGACCTGGGCATCGACTATGAGCTCGGTGTGTTGGGTGCCGAGGGCATCGAGCACCGCATCGACGCCCCAGGCCATCTCGACGGGCTCGCCCTGTCCGACGACGGGCGCTTCGCCGTGATGTACCTGGGCGGTGACCTGAACGCGTCAACGGTGGACCGCGTCGCCGACCTGGACAGCGTCTTCCTGGTGGACCTGACGAGCGGCGCCTCGACGAGCATCACCGTGGGCTTCGCGCCCCGGAACATCCTGTTCTTGCCGGGCAACGAGAACGCCCTGGTGCTGTCTCGCTCGACCGCGGTGCTGGTCGACCTCGTCGAGGGCGACGTCGACGTTCGCTACGAGCTCACGCTCGACCAGGACGAGGGCGTCGATCCCAGCGTGGCCGTCCTGACGCCGGACGGGCACTACGCCCTGGTCGCGATCTCGGGCGAGGACCTGCTCTACAAGATCGACCTGCAGGACCCGAGCATCGACATCGAGGAGCTCGACGGCGAGCCGACCGCGCTGGCGGTGGACGAGGGCTGCGACTGCACCGTCGTGGCCTACCGCTACGAGAACCAGCTGGACCTCTTGTTCCACGAGAGCTTCGAGCGCGAGACCCTCGAGGTCGAGGACCGGACCGAGGCCCTCGTCGAGCACGACGGCATCGTGCTGGCCTTCGATCGGGACAGCGCCGGACACGACGTCTACGCCATCGACCTCGCGAGCGGAGAGCTCACCGAGTACGTCATCGCGAACCGGCTCTCCACGGCCTGGATCGACGACAGCGGGCGCTTCGGCGTCGGTCTGATGATCCCCGAGAGCACCTCCGCCGGCTCGGACGCGGTCGAGGCCTACGCGGACGCCCGGTACGGACTGGCGGTGCTGGAGCTCTCCGACGACGAGGTCCGCAACCTCGTGCTCGAGGGCGTACCCACCGAGGTCGGCCTGTTGGCCGGCGACACCACGACCCACGCGATGGTCCTGCTCGATCAGGACGACGAGGCCTTGTTGATCGACCTGTCGAACCCCCACCCGCCAGCGGTCATCGAGCTCGTCGCGCCGCCCGCGCGCCTCGGCACCCTGAACGACGGCCGCTTCTGGATCAGCCACGAGGCGGCGCTCGGCGCCCTGACCGTCATCGACCCGCTCGCTCCCGGCGACCAGGTCGTGCTCGAGGACTTCGGCGCCGTCGGCGTCTTCCCGGACGACACCCTGGTGCGGAGGAACCCCTGATGTTGTTTCTGATGACGGCGGCCTTTGCCGCGGATGTCGAGGTCGGCTTCGACGTGATGGGCCACACCCAGCACGACGGCCTGGAGCTCTACCGGGTGCGCGCCCATTCTCCGGGCGTGCGTATGGCCTACGACCTCAACGCCAAGAGCTCGGCCGTGCTGACCTGGCACCACCGGCGCGTCGTGGACTCGCTCGAGCTCTACGACGGAGATGAGCTGGAGCTGCGGCGCGGCTCGGATCAGTGGGATCTCGGCCTGCGCTACGACCTCGTGCGTTGGTGGAGGCTCGAGCCCTACGTGCTCGGCCAGGGCAGCCTGAAGTGGAGCCGCACTCGGCTCGACGACAACACTCTGGACGACGAGGTGATCCCGGTGCGGGCCTCGACCCTGGACTACGGCGGCCTGGCGGTCGGAGGCCTGGACGTGGTCCTGGTCGAACGCGCCGTCGGGCTGCGCGCGGGCATCGAGTTCGGCTACGGATGGATGACGCCGGTCGAGCACGCGGAGCTCGGAGATGTCCACGACAAGGGCCTGCTCGTGCGGGGTGGCTTGCGCATGGCTTTCTGAGGGACGCTGGGGGCTGCGGGGCCCGGCCAAAGCTGCTAGGCTCCGCGCACCTCGGACGGAGCCCCAATGTTTCTCAGCTTGATCCTCAGCGCCACTGCGAGCCAGCAGCTCACCGGCGACTACATCCAGGTCGCCTACGGCGACGACGGGATGTGGAACGACACCACCTCGGCCGGTGAGGGCCTGGAGTTCGACTCCAGCGGCTCCGGCTCGTCGTTCTGCGACTTCACCTACCCGGGCTCCCCCTTCGCGGCGATGGGCTTCCAGTACGACTCGGGCGGCACCGAGTACACCTACCTCGCCAACAGCACCTCCAGCAGCGACACGGTCACGGTGACCTCCGAGACCGACGACTCGACCGCGACGCAGATGGTCTCGACCTATGCGTACACCGGCGGCGACCTGACCGTCACCCGCGTCGAGATCTGGGACGTCGACGGCACGGTCATGTCGGTCCAGTACATGGTCGAGAACTCGGGTTCTGCGGACATGACAGACGTCATCATCCAGCACCAGACGGACCCGGATCAGGACATCAGCTGCTCCTCCAGCTCGACCACCTACAGCACCTACAACTCCATCGAGGACATCGATGGAGACGGGGCCGACGACTACACGCAGTCGGAGGGGCCCTACTCCGGCTACGCCATCGGCTTCTACGGCTGCGACCCCTCGAGCGAGGAGTTCGGCCACAACTCGAGCTGGGATACGGACACCGAAGCGACGCTGACGGACTACGCCGGCGCCAGCGGCGACTACGCCATGTACTGGCGGCACACCGAGGCCACCCTCGCGGCCGGCGACAGCTTCCAGGCCGGCTTCCTGATCTCGCTCGCCACGACCACCGCGGATGCCCAGTCCGAGGCGCTGCTCGAGGTCGACATGTGCGACGTCTGCGACGCGGACGGCGACGGCGCTCTGAACGAGCTCTGCGGCGGCGACGACTGCGACGACGACGACGGCACCGCCTACCCGGGCAACGACGAATACTGCTCGGACAGCGTCGACAACGACTGCGACGGCACGGTCGACGAGGACGACGCCGTGGACGCCACGGACTGGTACGCCGATGATGACGGCGACGGCTACGGCGACTCCAGCGACAGCACCGCCGCCTGCGACGCGCCCAGCGACTACGTCAGCGACGACAGCGACTGCCTCGACAGCGACGCCGACACCTACCCGGGCGCCGCGCCGAACGACTCGAGCACGGACTGCATGACCGACGCCGACGGCGACGGCTATGGCGACGACAGCCCGGCATCGGGCGTGACGGCCGGCACCGACTGCGACGACGCGAGGGCCCGCGTCAACCCCGGCGAGACCGAGGTGACCGCCGACGGCGTCGACAACGACTGCGATGGCTTCGAGGAGTGCTACACCGACGATGACGCCGACGGCTACGGCGACCGCGACACCGTCGACAGCTCGGACACCGACTGCGACGACGCGGGCGAGGCCGACAACGACGACGACTGCGACGACGACGACGACACCGTCTACGACGGCGCGACCGAGCTCTGTGACGGACTCGACAACGACTGCGACGGCACGGTGCCCTCGGACGAGACCGACGACGATGGCGACGGCTACGTCGAGTGCACCCAGGACGCCGACGGCTGGGACGGCGACAGCTCCGTCGTGGGCGGCGAGGACTGCAACGACAGCGCCGCGAGCGCGTACCCCGGCGCGGATGAGTACTGCGACGGCATCGACAATGACTGCGAAGGCGACATCGACGAGGACGACGCGGTCGACGTGAACACGTACTACGCGGACGCGGACGGTGACAGCTACGGCGACGCCTCGGTGACCGACGACGAGTGCACGCAGCCCAGCGGCTACGTCACCGACGACACGGACTGCGACGACAGCGACGCCGGCAGCTACCCCGGCGCGCCCGAGACGGCCTACGACGGCATCGACCAGGACTGCGATGGCAGCGACTGGTGCGATGTGGACGGCGACGGCTTCCTGTCCGACGAGTGCCCTGACGGCGACGACTGCGACGACTCCGACGCCGAGATCAACCCCGACGCCGAAGAGATCTTCTACGACGACGTCGACCAGGACTGCGACGGCGGCTCGGACTACGACGAGGACGGCGACGGCTACGACTCCGCCAGCTACGGCGGCGATGACTGCGACGACGCGGACGCGGACACCTACCCGGGTGCCCCCGACGAGCCCTACGACGGCATCATCACGGACTGCGATGCGGCCGACGAGTACGACCAGGACGGCGACGGCTTCGACGGCGGCGAAGACGGGACGGACTGCGATGACGCGAACAGCGACATCCACCCGGGCGCCGAGGACGTGCCCGACGACGGCATCGACCAGGACTGTGACGGCGAAGACAGCGTCACCGTCGACTCGGGCTGGGGCGACTCCGGCATCGCGACCGACACCGGCGCCGGCGGTGGCTACAAGGGCGGAGGCGGCTGCGAAGGCTGCGCCTCGTCCGGCACCCCGATGGGTGGAGCCGCGGTCATGGCGCTGCTCGGGCTGGCGCTCCTGCGCCGGCGCCGCGAGGATTCGGCAGCCTAGCTCTCTGGGCTAGGGCTGGTTCAGGACGAGGCGGAAGCGAGCGCCCTTCTCGCTCCGCTCCAGCGAGAGGCTCCCGCCGTGCTCCTGCACGATGCGGGCGCTGATCGCCAGGCCCAGGCCGGTTCCTTCGGTCCGCGTCGTGAAGAAGGGATCGAAGATCCGGTCCCGGACATCTCGGGGGACGCCGGCTCCCTCGTCCTGGACGATGACCCAGGCGCGCCCCTCGTCGGTGGCGCCGACGCGCACGGTGACCCGCTCGCCGCCGGCCTCGGAGGTCGCCTGCCGGGCGTTCGCCAGCAGGTTGAGCAGGACCTGCTCGATGCGGTGTGCGTCGCCGAGGGCCTCGACGGCGCCCGGAGGCTTGTCCCAGTCCACGACCAGGTTCTTGTCGATGTTTCCGGAGAGCTCGATCGCCATGTCGATCGCCACTCGCAGATCGAAGGGCTCGATGGCCTCGGGCTGGGCGCGGGCGTAGTTCGTGAGCTTCTTCGACAGCGTCCCCATCCGCTTCACGGCGCCGGCCATGATCTCCAGCGCGCGCTCCTGCCGGTGCTCCTCGAGGTCCCCGGCCCGCAGCAGCTCGATGTAGCCGCCGACGACGCTGATCGGCTGGTTGAGCTCGTGGGCGAGGCCTGCGGAGAGCTCGCCCAGCGTGGAGAGCTTGGCGGCTTGGACGAGCTGGTCCGAGGTCCGGCGCAGCTCGGCCGTGCGGTGCTCGACCGCGCGCTCGAGCTCCTCGGAGTTGCGCTCGATGCGCTCGACGAGGTCCTGGCGGGCCAGCGCCGCGGAGAGCTGGGCCGCGACCTCGCTGACGGCCTCGATGTCCTCGGGAGAGAAGCCGGCCAGGTTGTCGGTGCCCAGGCTGATGAGTCCGTAGACGTGGTCGCCGGCGACGAGCGGGGTGTACAGCACGGCCCGGACGCCGGCACGCTGCAGGCTGCGGAACTGGCGCCAGCGAAGCGCTGCCGATCCGGTGGTGCGCATCTGGACCGGCATGCGGCGGACGATGCAGGACTCCGATGGCGTCTCGCTGATCGGAACGCGCCGGCGCTCGCCGATGGTCGAGGCCCCTCGGTTCCAGTGGTAGAAGACCCGGAGCTCTTCGCCCTCCAGATCCGCCACCCCGCCGCGGACCACCCCCACGATCGGGGCCAGCGCTCGGAAGGCCACGTCGCAGATCGCCCCGATCTCGGCGCCGCGCGCGACGGCCAGCGTGATCGCATGGAGCGCCTCGAGGCGGCGCATCTGGATCTCCAGCGCACGGGTCGCGTCCACCTGGCCGGTGACATCTCGCCCCAGCAGCAGCTTGGCGCCCGCGATCTCGCTGACCTGCCAGTGGACCTGGCGGTTGGTTCCGTCGATGTGACGGCAGACCGAGGGCTCGGCCGGCGCGCCCTCCAGGGCGTCGAGGGCGCCCATCGGCAGCACGTCATGGATGCTCTGCTCCAGGGCGCCCTGGCCGAGGAAGTCGAGCGCGGCGACGTTCAGCCAACGGATGCGTCCGTCGGAGACATGAACCGCGAGGTCCGGGACGAGATCGAGGATCTCCAGGCCTTCTTGCGCCATCGCGGGGCAGCCTACCGCACCCCTTCGCGTTAGACCGTGCGCCACCCGGAGCCGATCTTGCGGAAGCCCCCCTGGCTGAAGGTCAAGCTCCCGACGGGCGCGCGCCAGGAGCGCTACCGGCGGTTGAAGACGCGCGCGCGTGAGCTGCGGCTGCACACCGTCTGCGAAGAGGCCCGGTGCCCCAACATCGGGGAGTGCTGGGGTGGAGGGACCGCGACCTTCATGGTCATGGGCGACATCTGCACCCGCGGCTGCCGCTTCTGCGCGGTGAACACGCGCCGGATCGGGCCCCCGCTCGACGTGGACGAGCCGGCGCACGTGGCCTCCGCCATCGCCGAGCTCGAGCTCGACTACGTGGTCCTCACCAGCGTCAACCGGGACGACCTCGAAGACCAGGGCGCGGGCCACTTCGCGGCCTGCATCCGCGCGGTCCATGCCGCCTCGCCGGACACGATGGTCGAGGTGCTGACGCCCGACTTCCGCGGACGCGGCGATCTCGTCGACGTTGTGCTCGAGGCCGAGCCGACCGTCTTCGCCCACAACATCGAGTGCGTCGAGCGGCTCACGCCGGTCGTGCGGGACCCTCGCGCCACCTACCGTCAGTCCCTGGACGTCCTGAGGCACGCTCGGGGCTTCACCAAGTCCTCGATCCAGGTCGGTCACGGCGAGAAGCCGGCCGAGGTCCTGGAGTGCATGCACGATCTGCGCGAGGCCGGGGTCGACTTCCTGACGGTCGGCCAGTACTTGAGGCCCTCGGACAAGCACCTGCCCGTGCGGGAGTTCGTGCCGCCCGAGACCTTCTCCTGGTACGAAGAGCGGGGCCTGGCGCTCGGCTTCGAGTTCGTCGCCAGCGGGCCCCTCGTTCGAAGCAGCTACAAGGCTGGCGAATACTTCATCCGCGACTTCATCCAGAAGGGAGCTGCGTCGTGAGCACCGCTGCGACCATCCGCGAGACCCTCCGCTCGGCCATGACCGAAGACCCCACGGTGGTCGTCCTGGGCGAGAACGTCGCTCGACTGGGTGGCATCCACGAGACGACCCGCGGGCTGGCCGCCGAGTTCCCGGAGCGCGTGCTCGACACCCCGCTGTCCGAGGCCGGCGTCGTCGGGCTGGCGGTGGGGCTCGCGTTGGGGGGCAAGCGTCCCGTGGTCGAGCTCACCGGGGGCCTGGGCCGAGCGCTCGAGCAGCTGGTCGACGAGGCCGCGAGCATCTCTGCCGATGCCTCCGAGTTCTCCGTTCCCCTGGTCGTGCGCGTTCCCTTCGGGGATCTGCCGGGCCTGGATGGAGCCCACCCCGAGGGCCTGGTCGCCGGTCACGAGGGTCTGGACGTGGTGGCGCCTTCCAACGCCGCCGACGCGGCCGCGCTCCTGAACGAGGCGCTGGCGTCGACGCGCCCCACGGTCGTGCTCGAGGGCCGGTCGATCTACCCACGCCAGGGCGCCCCGGTCGAGTCGAGGGGCACCGACGTCTCGCTCTTCGCCTACGGGCCGGGCGTGCCGGTCGCCCTCGAGGCCGCCGACGCGCTGGCTCGAGAGGGCATCTCTGCCGAGGTAGTCGACCTCCGCAGCCTCTGGCCCCTCGACGAAGGCCGCCTCTCGGAGTCGCTGCGACGGACCGGTCGCGCGGTGCTCGTCTCCGGGTCCGAGGCCTACGCGGCGCGCGCCCTCTCGGCGCTGTCCGCTTCCTGTTTCCTCCACCTCGAGTCCCCGCCGGTGCGGGCGGACGTCGAGCTCGCTTCGATCGTGAAGGCCGCCCGGGCCTCCGTCACCTACTGAAAGAAGGCTTCTCCATGTACACCTTCGAGCTCCCCGAGATCGGCGAAGGCGTCGTCGAGGGCGAGATCGTCCAGTGGCTCGTCAAGCCCGGCGACGTCATCGCCGTCGACCAGCCGGTCTGCGAGATCATGACCGACAAGGCCACCGTCGAGATCAGCACGCCCAAGGGCGGCCGCGTGGCTCAGCTGCACGGCGAGCCGGGCGACGTGATCAAGGTCCACTCCCCCCTGGCCGAGATCGACACCGACGGTGCCGGCGCCGCGCCCTCCAACGGCGTCTCCAAGGCTCCTGTCGAGGCTCCCGTCGAGGCGCCTGTCGCCAAGCCGGCGAAGGCCCCGATCGCCGCGGCCCCGACCACGCCCGCACCGCCCGTCTCGTCCGGCGCCAAGTCCGTCGCGACTCCGGCCGTCCGGCGTCGTGCGCGCGAGATGAGCGTCGACCTCGGTGCCGTTCCGGGCTCCGGAAAGGGCGGGCGCGTGCTCCACCAGGACCTCGAGCAGTTCGTTCGCGCGCCGGTGGGCGTGCCCCAGTCGAACGCGGTCCCGAGCGGCCACGAGGAGCACATCAAGATCATCGGCCTGCGCCGCAAGATCGCCGAGCAGATGGTGAAGAGCCGCTTCACGGCGCCGCACTTCACCTACGTCGACGAGGTCGACATGACGGTGCTGGACGACATGCGGAAGCGGCTCAAGCCGCGGGCCGCCGAGCGCGGCGTGAAGCTCACCTTCCTGCCTTTCCTGATGAAGGCGCTCGTGCTCACGTTCCGCGAGTTCCCGAACGTGAACGCCAACGTCATCGAGGATCCCCTCACGCTGGTCGTGAAGGGCGACATGAACATCGGCATCGCGACCGACACACCCCAGGGCCTGTTTGTGCCGGTCGTGAAGAACGTCGAGCAGAAGTCGGTCCTGCAGCTCGCGGCCGAGATCCAGGACCTGACGACGCGGACCCGCGAGGGCAAGGTCAAGCTCGACGAGCTCAGCGGCGGCACCTTCACCATCACCTCGGTGGGCGCCTTCGGCGGCATGTTCGCCACGCCGATCATCAACCACCCCGAGGTCGCCATCCTCGGCATCAACCGCATCCACGAGCGCCCGGTCGTCCGCGACGGGCAGATCGTGATCCGCAAGATGCTGTACATCAGCTCCAGCTTCGACCACCGCATCCTCGACGGGGCGGTGGCGGCCCGGTGGACCACCGCGCTGAAGCAGGTGCTCGAGGCGCCCGAGACCCTGTTCTGGGAGCAACTGTAGTGTCCATGCGCGCTGCCCTGCACCAGGTCCGCGAGGCCGGGGACTGGCTCTGCGACCAGGCGGGTACGGGCAACCGGACCGTGCCCTATCCCTTGCCCGTGCGCGGCCTCGAGGCCGTCATCGCCGGCGGATTCCTGGGCATCGAGCGCAAGGATTGGGTCATGCCGGGCCTGCGCGAGCGCTGCGGCGCGGTCCTTCGCAACTGCCCGACCGAGCGCCTGCTCGACCCCGCTACCGGCGCGCGTCCGTACCGCGTGGCCCCCGTGAGCAGCTCCCCCGCTGCGCGCATGCTCCAGGCCTGCGGGCTCGCCATGGCGCTGCGGGACGAGGACGCCGCGGTGCTCTGCTTCATCGGCCAGGGCTCCGCCAGCTACGGGGCCTTCCACGAGGCCCTGAACCTCGCCGCGCTGCACAAGCTGCGGGTCATCTTCCTGGCCCACTCGTGGAACCTGGACGCGCCGGGCTCCCCTCTAGCGCGGCAGCTCGCCGGCGCCCTGTCCGCCCACGCGCTGGCCTATGGCATCAAGGGCGCCGCGGTGGACGGTGGCCTCGTCACCGACGTCCTGTCTGCGGTGACCGACGCTCGCGCTGCGGGTGGACCTCGACTCATCGAAGCGCGCCTCGTTCAGGGCGAGGACCCGCTGGCGCGGGCCTACGACGAGCTCACCGAGACCGAGCCGAACGAAGCGAACCTGATCAGCTGATCCTGGAGTGACCTTGGAGACTCGCAAGTACACCGCCGTCGTCATCGGCGCGGGCCCGGGGGGCTACCCCTGCGCCATCCGCCTCGCTCAGCTGGGCGTCAAGACGCTCTGCATCGAGAAGGAGTTCTGGGGCGGCGTCTGCCTGAACGTGGGCTGCATCCCCAGCAAGGCGCTGATCACCGCCGGCAAGCGCTTCGAGGAGGTCCGGCACGCCGGGGACCTCGGCATCCAGGTCTCGGGCGACGTGTCGCTGGACA
>Ga0114933_10003793_pt1 | contig 14496 bp, 12 predicted proteins | sample 4SBtaG_FD_89691 | JGI IMG/M metagenome (GOLD analysis project Ga0114933, IMG submission 89691) | Deep subsurface microbial communities from Kolumbo volcano to uncover new lineages of life (NeLLi) - 4SBTROV12_W25 metaG | ecosystem: Environmental > Aquatic > Marine > Volcanic | place: Kolumbo...
AATGTTGAATTAGAAATTGAATTGATTACTCCGATTGCGATGGATAAAGAACTTCGTTTTGCCATTCGTGAAGGTGGTCATACAGTTGGTGCCGGTGTCGTCACTGACATTGTAGAATAAGGAATAGTCTTATGGCTGGCAATAGTAAGCGCGTAATCGTACATATTGAAAGTACTGCCGGAACAGGGTATCGTTATACAATTACGAAAAGTAAGAAAACGCACCCTGAGCGTGTTGAACACAAAAAGTATGATCCGAAAATTAAAAAACACGTCATGTTTAAGGAGACTAAATAGTCCAATTAGGTGAGTAGCTCAATTGGTAGAGCACCGGTCTCCAACACCGGGGGTTGCGGGTTCAAGTCCTGCCTCACCTGCTACGAATTAGATATTCACATAACTTGCAGACGTTAAAGGCAAAATGATATGATAAATAAAATAAAACAATTCATAGACGAAGTTCAGATTGAGATGAAAAAAGTTTCTTGGCCATCTTGGGACGAATTAAAGGGATCAACGTATGTTGTATTATCCTTGTCTCTGGTATTGGCTATTTTTTTATTTTTTGTCGATTTTGTATTAGGGAAATTGTTGAGCTTTATCCTTTAGGCAAAAAAAATGAATTGGTATACAGTCAGAGTTATTTCAGGTAGAGAGAAAAAGATTCGCGAAGCGATTATTCATGATATTGATGACGCGAATCTAGGCGATTTGATAAAGAAAGTGCTTGTGCCTACTGAGAACGTTGTTGAGATGAAAGATGGAAAAAAGAAGATTCGTGAAAAAGTATTTTTCCCGGGTTACCTTTTAGTGCAATTGGAATTAAATAAAGAATCAAAATTTTTAGTTGAAAATGTGAATGGTGTTATCAATTTTGTTGGTGCAGGTAAAGTGCCTCAGCCCTTGACAGATGATGAGGTTCATCGTTTCCTCGGCGATTTAGATGGCGGTGAAGGCCCAATTCGAACAATCGATGCTGCGCCATATAAAAAAGGTGATTCTGTTAAAGTAGTCGATGGTCCTTTTATGGATTTTTCAGGGTTTGTTACTGAAGTAAATCATGATAAACAAAAGCTAAAAGTTTCAGTGAGTATTTTTGGGCGACCTACTCCTGTCGAATTAGATTATCTGCAAGTAAATAAAGAAAATTAAACAAGGTTAAAATAAAATGGCAAAGAAAGTCATAGGTTTTATAAAACTTCAAATTCCAGCTGGGCAAGCAAATCCGGCGCCACCTGTTGGTCCTGCGTTAGGGCAAAATGGTGTAAATATTATGGATTTCTGTAAGGCGTTTAACGCGGCTACGCAAGAAAAAATGGGCGATATCATTCCTGTTGAAATTACGGTTTACGCAGACAGAAGTTTCACATTTATCACTAAAACACCTCCTGCTGCCCGTCTCATATTAAAAGCAGCAAAAATCAATAAAGGTTCCGGTGAGCCAAATCGAGATAAGGTTGGTGTCGTAACTGAAGATGATTTGAAATCAATCGCTGAATTGAAGATGGTAGATTTAAATGCTAATACTGTTGAAAAAGCCGTTGAAATGATTCGTGGTACAGCCAAGAGCATGGGTATTGAAGTAAAATAAAAGGTTTAAAGATAATGAGAATTACAAAAAATCAAAAAACATTCACAGATAAATATGATCGAGAAATATCTTACTCTCTTGATGATAGTGTCGCGCTTTTGAAGGATTTGAAATTTACAAATTTTGATGAATCGGTTGATTTGGCTTTTAACTTGAATGTTGATCCGCGTCATGCAGAAGAGAATATTCGAGTTACAACTGCGCTGCCAAATGGTACTGGAAAGTCGGTAACGGTTCTTGTATTGGCTTCTGGTCCTAAGGAAAAAGAAGCTGAAGAAGCGGGTGCGGATTTTGTCGGAAACAAAGAATATCTTAATAAGATTAAAGGCGGTTGGGCTGATGTGGATAAAATTGTTGCAACTCCTGACATGATGGGTGAATTAGGAAAATTAGGAAAAATTTTAGGGCCAAAAGGGTTAATGCCTAATCCGAAAAGTGGTACTGTTACGATGGATGTTGCTAAAGCCGTAAAGGAGTTAAAGGCTGGGCAAGTTGAGTTACGTGTTGAGAAGCAAGGCATTATCCATGTTTCCTGCGGTAAGTCCTCTTTCGAAAATGATGCTCTTTTAGAAAACATCAAAAAGATTTATGACACAATCATGAAAGCTCGTCCAGCTTCGGTTAAGGGGCAATATGTCAAAAAAATGACATTATCATCATCGATGGGTCCTGGAATTAAAATTGATCATGCAAGCATAAGGTAGAAAAATGCCAAATACAAAAAATATCGAAAAATTTGACGAATTGTCTGACAAGCTCAGTCGCGCAACGGCTATTTACTTCACAGAATATCATGGTTTGAATGTCGGTGATATGACTGAGTTGAGAAGCGAATTCTATAAGGTTGACGTTGAATACCAAGTTGCAAAAAACACAATTATTAAACTTGCAGCTGAAAAACATAATTTACCGATTGCCGATGGTCTATTAAAAGGATCAACGGCCATTGCGCTATCGTATGATGAGCCTATTGCTCCCGCAAAGGTCATTAAAGATTTTGCAAAAAATAGGGAACTTCCTGTAGTTAAAGGAATTATCTTGGATGGAGAATTCCTTCCAGGTGAAGATTGTAAAAAACTCGCGGATATGCCGAGTAAAGATGAGTTATTGTCTATCTTTATGCGAACCATACAAAGTCCGCTTCAAAAATTTGTATCTACATTGAGTGGTCCAATGACCAACATGGTAGGTGTATTAAGTAATCTCAAAGAAAACAAATCTTAACACTTAGTTAATCGTAAGGAGTAAACACAATGGCAATAACACGCGCTGATGTACTAACTTATTTGGAAGAAGCCAATATGATCGAGGTTTCCGAACTTATTTCGGATATTGAAGAGAAATTTGGCGTAACTGCTGCTGCACCAGTAGCCATGGCTGCAGTCGCTGCAGACGGTGGTGGTGAAGCTGCTGCAAAAACCGAATTTGACGTAGTATTAAAATCTGTAGGACAAGCTAAAATTAACGTAATTAAAGTTGTTCGCAGTTTAACAGATCTTGGATTGAAGGAAGCTAAAGAATTAGTTGACTCAGCTCCAAAAGCTGTGAAAGAAGGTGTTTCTGAAGCTGAAGCAAATGATGTAAAAGCTCAGTTAGAAGAAGCTGGTGCTGAAGTGGAAATTAGCTAATCCATTTCACGCATTTTATTATTCTTTCAACAAATACAACCATAGGAGGCTTAATTGGGAGCCACATTAAAGTCATCGACTAATCGGAAATCCTTTTCGCGGATATCGTCTTTTGTGAATATGCCAGATTTACTGGCAATTCAAACAAAGGCCTATCAAACGTTTTTACAAGAAAATGAAGCACCAGAAGCAAGAAGTCCCATTGGACTGGAAGGTGTTTTTCAGCATGTATTTCCATTAGAAGATAATCATAGAAATTATGTTTTAGAGTATAATTCATACTATCTAGGGAACCCTAAATATTCACCCGATGAATGTATTGAACGTGGTGTGACATATTCGTCACCATTGCGCGTCAAGCTTTCATTGAATATTATGGATGAAAATGATCGAAACAAAGTTGCTCATAAAATTGAGCAAGATGTTTATTTCGGTAATATTCCATATATGACGAATAAAGGTACCTTTATTATTAATGGTGCAGAACGCGTCATTGTTTCTCAATTGCAAAGATCTCCTGGTGTATTTTTCGATGAGTCTATTCATCCAAATGGTACGAAGTTATTTCAAGCTAGAATAATCCCAGCAAGAGGATCATGGGTTGATTTCACTACAGATATTAATGATTGTTTATTTGTTATTATCGACCGTCGTAGAAAATTTCCAGTAACCATGTTACTGCGTGCTCTTGGCTATTCCACAAATGCTGATATTTTTAAGGCTTTTGGAGCAGTTGAAACAGTAAAGCTAAAAAATCTTGATTTAGAAGTTTATACTGGCGCAACTGTCGTGGAAGATATTGTCGATGTTGCAACTGGCGAAATATTCTTTGAAGGTGGTAAAGAAATAACGCAGGATGTTGTAGACCTTTTAGTGGAAAATAAAGTGAAGGAAATTACCGTTGTAAATGGCAACCGTGATTTTGCTTCTATGTTACTGCTAAATACTGTTGGTAAAGATCCTGCTAAAAATACCGAAGAAGCTCTTGCGATTGTTTATCAATTATTACGTTCGAGTGAACCGCCGAATCTCGAAACAGCTCAAAAATTTATTGAACGCATTTTCTTTAGCCCGAAAAAATATGATTTAGGTGAAGTAGGACGTTATAGATTAAACCAGCAGTTTAATTTAAATGTCCCAGTTGAAGATACCGTTCTTACTATGGATGATATTATTCAAGTCATTCGTTTCTTGATCGATATGAGAAAAGGTGATCGAGGCATGGACGATATTGATCATTTGGGTAATCGACGTGTTAAAACTGTAGGGGAGCAATTAACCAACCAGTTCAGTGTTGCGTTAAGTCGAATGATTCGTACTGTTCACGAAAGAATGAACTTGAGGGAATCTGAAAGTATTACCCCGCAGGATTTAATCAACTCACGTGTGGTTACTACTGTGATTAATACCTTTTTTGGTACATCGCAGTTATCACAATTTGGCGATCAAACCAACCCTCTTGCAGAAATCACGCACAAGCGCCGAATTTCAGCCCTAGGGCCGGGTGGTTTAACTCGCGAACGAGCTGGATTTGAAGTTCGAGATGTTCATTATACCCATTATGGTCGTTTATGTCCAATTGAAACACCTGAGGGGCCAAATATTGGTTTAATCAGTTCGTTGGCTATTTATGCAGAAATTAATAATCATGGATTTATTGAATCTCCTTATAGAAAATTGAATAAAAAAGATAATAATTCATACGTAACATCGGAAGTGAATTACCTGTCTGCTGATGATGAGGATCGCGTATTAGTTGCTCAAGCAAATTGTAAATCAGATGAAAAAGGGAAATTGATTGAAGATCGCGTTCGCGCAAGAATTAAAGGGGATTTTCCTATCGTGAGTCCTGACGATGTGGACTACGTTGAAGTTTCTCCCAACCAGATTTTAAGTGTTGCGGCTGGACTGATTCCTTTTCTTGAACATGATGATGCAAATCGTGCTTTGATGGGGTCGAATATGCAACGCCAATCCGTCCCGCTGATGAGACCTCAATCTCCAATCGTAGGTACAGGATTGGAGGCTAAAGTTGCAGTTGATTCACGTTCATGTGTCGTATCGCCTGTTGATGGTGTGATTGATTATGTCGATTCGAGCAAAATAATTATTAAGCGAAAGGCTGTTAAGAATTCTACGCAACTTTTTGACGGTGAGGACACAATTGAAATAAGTTTAAAAAACTATCAACGCACTAACCAAAATACGGTTCACAATCAAAGGCCATTGGTTTCTGAAGGTCAAAAAATTTCAGAAGGTGATGTGATTGCGGACGGTGCTTCAACTGAAAAGGGCGAATTGGCGCTTGGTTCAAATATTCGAGTTGCTTTCATGCCTTGGCGTGGATATAACTTTGAAGATGCAATTGTGCTGAGTGAGCGTTTAGTTAAAGAAGATGTTTTCAGTTCTGTTCATTGTAATGAAATTGAATTAGAAGTGCGTGACACAAAGCGTGGGCAAGAAGAATTAACGCCAGAAATTCCAAATGTGAGCGAAGATGCGACAAAGGAATTAGATGAAAATGGTATAGTTCGAGTAGGCGCTCGTGTGAAAGAAGGCGATATCTTAATTGGTAAAGTTACGCCAAAAGGCGAAACGGATCCTTCTCCAGAAGAAAAGTTGCTACGTGCGATTTTCGGTGAAAAAGCCGGTGAAGTGAAAGATGCTTCTAAAAGAGCAGAGCCAGGCGTGAAAGGTGTCGTCATTAAGACGAAGCTTTTTGAAAAACAAGCAAAGCGTTCACGAACAGAAGAACGTCAAATTATTAATGGCTACCAAAAATCTGCCCTTGAAAAGAAAAAACAATTAAAAGCAAACCGTGACGAGAAATTACTCGAACTTTTGAAAGATGAAATTTCGAATGGTATTCGCGATTTATCGTCGGGACGTACTTTAATCAAAAAATCAACAAAATTAACCATGAAGCGTTTAAAGACTTTTGATTTGGAGCAATTTTCTCAAGACGCTGCGTGGGTTGAAAGAAAACCTGTTTGGAAAAAAATTAAAGCAATCTGGAGATCTTTTAGGGCAGAGTGGACAGCCATTGAGACTGATTTAGAGAGAAAAATCTTTAAAATCCGCGTTGGAGATGAGTTGCAGCCAGGCATTCTTAAATTGGCTAAAGTATTTGTTGCTAATAAGAGAAAAGTCTCTGTTGGTGATAAGATGGCTGGTCGTCATGGAAATAAAGGGATTGTCGCGACAATCGTCCCAGAAGAAGATATGCCATTTATGGATGATGGTACGCCTGTTGACATTGTTTTAAATCCTTTAGGTGTTCCTTCTCGGATGAACTTAGGTCAGTTGTATGAAACAATGCTGGGCTGGGTTGGTGAAGTGACAGGGCAAAAATTTGCAACACCTGTTTTCGATGGTGCTACGCCAGAAGATGTTGCTAACGAAATGAAAGCCGCAGGAATTCCGGCAACGGGGAAAGCCATGCTCATTGATGGTAAAACGGGTGAATATTTCGACAATCCAGTTACAGTTGGAAACATCTATATGATGAAACTGAGCCATATGGTTGACGATAAAATGCATGCTAGATCTACGGGGCCTTATTCGTTGATCACCCAGCAGCCATTGGGCGGTAAAGCGCAATTTGGCGGTCAACGTCTTGGTGAAATGGAAGTGTGGGCATTGCAAGCTTACGGAGCAGCGCATACTTTACATGAAATGCTAACAGTTAAATCTGATGATGTTGAGGGGCGGTCTAAAGTGTATAATGCGCTTGTCCGTGGTGAGCCTATGCCAGAGTTTGGCACTCCAGAATCATTCAATGTAATGATTAAGGAGCTTATGGGCTTAGGTATCGATATCGAATTAAACTAAACAAAGAGAGCATAGTTTTGACATACATCCAATCTTCTAACATAGATACATCAAAAAAGTACGATTCTATTACAATCGGACTTGCATCACCCGAGGCAATTTTAGCGAGATCCTATGGTGAAATCCTTAAACCGGAAACGATCAATTATCGTTCATATAAACCAGAAAAAGATGGTTTATTTTGCGAGAAAATTTTTGGCCCTGTCAAAGATTATGAATGCCATTGCGGGAAATATAAAGGAATACGGTACCGTGGAATAATTTGTGATCGTTGTGGTGTAGAAGTTACTCGTAAAAAAGTTCGTCGTGAGCGGATGGGGCATATTACATTGGCTACTCCCGTTGTACATATTTGGTACCTTCGTTCAATTCCGAGCAAACTCAGTTATTTGGCTGGAAAAAGTACAAAAGAACTTGAGAGAGTTATTTACTATGAAATGTACATGGTTCTTGAACCCGGCAAAAGTGGTCTGGAACAATTTGAGCTAGTTGACGAAGAAGAATTTTTACAAATCGAACGTGAATTCGGTTATTATGGTGCTACTGAAGAAGAGCGTGAAAATGACGATTATTTTTATGCCGCAATGGGTGGTGAAGCCATGAAGGAAATGCTTCAAAGAATTAATATCATTGAATTAAAACGTGAGTTGGAAGATGTATTAACAACATCTAAATCTAAGCAAAAAAGAGCTGATGCCTTAAAGCGATTAAAAGTTGTTAAGTCTTTTATTCCTGATCCAACGAAAAAACGAATTAATAAGCCGGAATGGATGATTGTATCTATTTTGCCTGTGATTCCACCAGAATTAAGACCCTTAGTTCCATTGGAGGGGGGTCGTTTTGCGGCGAGTGATTTAAACGATTTATATCGACGAATTATTATTCGTAATAATCGCTTAAAGCAGTTGATGGAAATAAAAGCTCCTGATGTCATTTTAAGAAATGAAAAACGAATGCTACAAGAAGCTATTGATGCATTATTCGATAATAATAGACGAAAAACGGCTATTCGGAGTGGATCAAGAAGACCTCTTAAATCTCTTTCGGATATGTTGAGAGGAAAGACAGGGCGTTTCCGTCAAAATTTGTTAGGTAAACGTGTAGATTATTCTGCTCGTTCCGTAATTGTTGTAGGTCCAGATTTGAATTTATCTGAATGCGGTATGCCGAAAAATATGGCACTCGAATTGTTTAAGCCTCATATGTTGCGTGAATTAATTGCACGCGGCTATGCTCAGACACCTCGAAGCGCAAAAATGATTGTTGAAAACCGTGAACCTGTGGTTTATAAAGTTTTAGAGTATGTGGTTAAAGATCATCCTGTTCTTTTAAACCGCGCTCCCACACTTCACCGATTAGGTATTCAAGCTTTTCAGCCCGTTTTGGTTGACGGTAAAGCCATTCAATTGCATCCGCTCGTATGTTCTGCGTTTAATGCTGATTTTGATGGTGATCAAATGGCAGTTCATTTGCCATTATCGATGGAAGCCCAAATGGAAGCTAGAATGCTCATGCTTTCAAGTCATAATATCCTCCATCCCGCAAACGGTCAGCCAATCGCTATTCCTTCTCAAGATATGGTTTTGGGGTGTTATTACCTGACTTTGCCTAAGAAAGATGCAAAAGGGCATGGTAAATCATTTAGTTCCTTAGAAGAAGTAAGAATCGCGCATGAAAATGGGGCAGTTAATCTTCATGCAATTATTAATGTACGTCACAACGGTATTTGGTATAAGAATACCACCGTCGGTCGAACAATCTTTAACTCAATCCTACCTGAAGAGATGGAATATGTTGATACATTGATTAATAAAAAAGTGTTAACAAAAGTCGTTAATCAAACATACTTAATTGCGGGGAATTTTAAAACGGTAACCTTCTTAGATGATTTAAAGAAGCTTGGTTTTGATATGGCCACGAAAAGTGGCTCTTCAATTGCAATCAGTGACATTTTAATTCCAGTCTCTAAAAATGGTATTCTCGATAAAGCTTCAAAAGAAGTGGATGAAATTAAAGCAAAGTTTGATCGGCATATTTTAACTGAAGGCGAAAGATACAATAAAGTAATTGATATTTGGACGCATGCTACAAATAATGTTGCTGCAAGTATGATGGATGGCTTAGAGAATAATCGAAGTGGGTTTAATCCTGTATTTATGATGGCCGATTCGGGTGCTCGTGGTAGTCAGGATCAGATTAAGCAGTTAGCCGGTATGCGTGGATTAATGGCAAAGCCGCAAAAATCTATGAAAGGTGGCGTTGGTGAAATTATTGAATCACCGATTATGTCCAATTTCAAAGAAGGCTTATCTGTTTTTGAATATTTTATCTCCACTCACGGTGCGCGTAAAGGTCTTGCTGATACAGCATTAAAAACGGCGGATGCGGGTTACTTAACACGTAGATTAGTGGACGTTGCTCAAGATGTAGTTGTTTACGAGACGGACTGCGGCACTATTAATGGAATTGTTATTTCTGACTTAAAAGAAGGGGAAGAAATAATCGAACCCTTATCTGATAGAATTCTTGGCCGAACGATTCTTGATGATTTTATCGTTAAAGGTGAAAAAGTTGTTAAATCGGGTCAATTAATCACAGAAAATGAAGCTGCCATTATTAGCGAAAGTGGTGTCGAGAATGTTAGAATACGATCTGTCTTATCTTGTGACTCAAAACGCGGGACATGCGCTAAATGTTACGGTTGGGATTTATCAACACATAAATTGGTTGATATTGGAACGGCTGTTGGTATCAGGGCAGCTCAAAGTATTGGAGAGCCAGGGACACAGCTTACTTTGCGTACGTTCCATATAGGTGGTACTGCGACTCGTATTATTGAGCAATCTGAAATGGTATCCAAACGTAAGGGAATTGTCTCTTTCACGGATGATTATGATTTTGCAGATACGGTGGATGAATCTGGGACTAAAGTGCGTCGTTGTATGGTGCGTCATGCTAAAATGTTTATTCAGAACAAAAAAGGCGAAACCATTTCCAAATTTAATATACCATATGGTTCAAATATTTTTGTAAATGAAGGTGATGGTGTTGAGTCTGGTGATACGCTAGTTCAATGGGATCCGTACACTGATATTATCTTAGCTCGTGAAACCGGAATCGTAAGTACGAAAGATTTTGTTGAAGGTGAAACATTTTCAGTTGAATCTGTTGAAGGTGGTAAAAAGCAAATGGTAATCATTGAAGCTAGAGATCGCAAATTAAGTCCACATATCGAAATTGTGGATAAAGTTGGTAAAATTATTTCTGGTGGTTCTATTCTTCCTGTTAAAGCTTCATTGGTCGTAACAGATGACCAAAAAGTACAGCGGGGTCAAACCTTGGTCAAGATTCCTAGAGAAGTAGGAAAAACCAGGGATATCACAGGTGGATTACCACGTGTAGCTGAATTATTTGAATCTAGAAAACCCTCAAATCCGGCTGTGATGACTGAAATTAATGGTACAGTCAAATTTGGAGATACTCGACGAGGCATTAGAACAATTCTTGTTGAAAATTCTGACGGGGAAGTTAGAAAGTATAAAATACCTTACGGTAAACATGTTATTGTTCACGAAGGCGATTTTATTAATGCTGGTACACATTTATGCGAAGGAGCTATTTCGCCGGATGATATTCTCCGCGTTATGGGTCCTGCAGCTGTGAGGGAATACTTGGTGAATGAGATTCAGGAGGTTTATAGGCTTCAAGGTGTTAAAATTAATGATAAACACATTGAAATTATTGTAAATCAAATGATGTTAAAAGTAAGTGTCTCGGATACAGGTGATACACGTTTCTTAATTCAGGATCGCGTAAGTAAAAAAGATCTTTTTGCGGAAAATGATCGTATTGCTAATAATGTCGTTGTAACTGAACCGGGTGAGTCAGATTTAGAAGAAGGTTTTATGCTGGAAAAATCAGAATTCAATGATATCGTTAAAGAATTGAAGGCTGGCGGTAAAGATGCACCAAAATACCGAAAAACAAAACCAGCAACATTTGAACCAATTCTAATGGGAATAACGAGAGCTTCTCTCAATACAGATAGTTTTATATCTGCAGCTTCTTTCCAGGAGACAACCCGCGTATTAACAAATGCGGCGTCAGCTGGACAGACTGATTATCTATTAGGATTAAAAGAAAACGTTGCAGTGGGGCGCTTAATACCTGCTGGAACAGGAACGCCAGGGATAAATGGGATCATGGTAAATGTATCAGATCCTATTAGTGAAAGCCCTGAAAATGAAGTAGAAGATGCAGTTGCATAAATTTGAAAAAAAGTGCGATCTGTTGTTGACTAAATTTCGTAAATATTCGTAACTTGATAGGCTTTGGATAAAGTGATATGCCGACAATAAACCAATTAATAAGAAAAGGCCGGAAGAAAGTTCGTAAAAAAACTTCGACTCCAGCATTAATGAGTAATCCGCAAAAACGTGGTGTATGTACACGTGTATATACAACTACGCCAAAAAAACCAAATTCAGCGCTTAGAAAAGTAGCTCGTGTGAGGTTGACTAATGGAATGGAAGTTACGGCTTACATTCCTGGTGAAGGCCACAATTTACAAGAACACTCCATCGTGTTATTGGAGGGCGGTCGTGTAAAAGATTTACCAGGTGTTCGATATCATATCGTTCGTGGAGCGTTTGACACAGCCGGCGTTACTGATAGAAGGACTAGTCGTTCTCGTTATGGCGCTAAGAAGCCGAAGAATTAATAGGATTTAGAAATGAGACGAAGAAGACCTGAAAGAAGAGAAATTTTACCAGATCCAATCTATAATGATTTGTCTGTGGCTAAATTTATGAATTATATCATGACTCGAGGCAAAAAAGGTATTGCAGAAAATATCTTTTACGGTGCGATGGATATTATTCAAAAGAAAACCAAAACAGAAGGATTGAAAATATTTCAAAAAGCAATTGAGAATGTTTCCCCATCTGTGGAGGTTAAATCAAAAAGAATCGGTGGTGCTACCTACCAGGTCCCAATTGAGGTTCCGAGAAATAGAAAATTTTATTTAGCATCGCAATGGATTATTAAAGCAGCCAGAAGTAAGTCTGGTCGTCCAATGCCGGACAGTTTAGCGGGTGAATTAATTTCAGCTGCTAACAGTGAAGGTGGTGCAATAAAGAAAAAAGAAGATACTCATAGAATGGCTGAAGCGAATAAAGCTTTTGCGCATTTTAGATAAACGGAAAAAGAACATTGAGCAAAGTTAATTTAGAAAAATTTCGTAACATCGGTATCATGGCGCACATTGATGCTGGTAAGACGACTCTAACCGAGCGTGTATTGTTCTATACGGGAAAAACCCATCGCATTGGAGAAGTCCATGATGGTGCTGCTACAATGGATTGGATGGAGCAAGAGCAAGAACGCGGTATTACCATTACATCTGCTGCGACTACATGCGAATGGAATGATCATCGCATTAATATTATTGATACTCCCGGACACGTAGATTTTACTGTTGAAGTTGAGCGTTCATTACGTGTGCTTGATAGTTCTGTAGCTGTATTTTGTGCTGTGGGGGGCGTTGAACCTCAGAGTGAAACTGTTTGGCGACAAGCGGATAAATACGGTGTTCCTAGAATTGCTTTTGTCAATAAAATGGATCGTGTTGGCGCTGATTTCTTGCATGTTCTAGAAATGATTAAAGATCGTCTTGGTGCTAATTCTTTGCCGCTAGTTTTGCCGATCGGTGCTGGTGATATGTTTACAGGCATCATCGATTTACTATCAATGAAAGCTATCTTGTATAACGATTCATCTCTGGGCGCGCACTTTGAAGTTGGTGATATTCCGGCAGATATGGTTGCTGAAGCAGAAAAATGGCGTCATCATTTAATCGAAGAAACAGCGACTTATGACGAACATTTGATGGAGAAATATTTAGAAGAAGAAGAAATCACAGTCGATGAAATTAAAAATGCTATCCGTAAAGGATGTATTGATAACACTTTTGTGCCGACTCTGTGTGGATCGGCTTTCAAAAATAAGGGTGTTCAGCGTCTTCTTGATGCTGTCGTCGATTTTTTACCATCTCCGGTAGATGTGGGCTCGATTTCTGGTTTTGAACCTGGAGATACAGATGTTCAATTGAGCAGAAAGCCGGATGTTGAAGAACCGTTTGCAGCATTAGCTTTCAAAGTTATGACCGACCCTTATGTCGGGCGTTTGACTTATATGCGTGTTTATTCTGGCTCCTTAGATGCTGGAACATATGTTTTTAACCCAAATTCGGGTAAGCGCGAAAGAATTAGTCGTATTCTCCTTATGCATTCAAATAAGAGAGAAGAAAGAGATTCCGTTTCGGCTGGAGAAATCGTAGCTGTGATTGGCCTTAAGAATGCTCAGACAGGGCATACACTTTGTGATGAAAAAAATAGAATTGTGCTTGAATCCATGGATTTTCCAGAGCCAGTTGTGTCTGTATCGGTAGAGCCAGTTAGTAAGGGCGATCAGGATTCATTGTCGAAAGGATTGGCTAAGTTAGGCGAGGAAGATCCTACATTTAAGCTTTCTATCGACGAAGAAACAGGTCAAACAATTATTGCTGGTATGGGTGAATTGCACTTAGAGATCTTGGTTGATCGTTTGTTGCGAGAGTTTAAAGTGCAAGCGAATGTTGGGCGTCCTCAGGTATCCTACCGCGAAGCGATTACTAAAGCTGTTAGCGATGTGGATGTAAAATTTGTTCGACAATCTGGTGGTAAAGGGCAATATGGTCATGTTGTTATTAATGTTGAGCCTAATGAACCTGGTAAAGGTTATCATTTTGAAAATAAAATCGTAGGTGGTGTTATTCCTCGTGAATATATACCTTCTGTGGATAAAGGTATGAAAGAAGCTATAGTAAACGGCGTGGTTGCTGGGTATCCGCTCGAAGACATTAGAGTTGAATTGATTTATGGTTCTTATCATGATGTTGATTCTTCAGAGATGGCTTTTAAAATCGCAGGTTCAATGGCTATTCAGAAAGCTTGTAAAGCTGCGAATCCAAAATTAATGGAACCAATTATGAAGGTTGAAGTCATTGTCCCCGAAGAGTATTTAGGTGATGTGATGGGTGATATTAATTCTCGACGTGGTAAGATTGATGGAATGAATCAGAGAAAAGATGCTCATGTAATTGATGCGTTTGTTCCGCTTAGCGGTATGTTTGGTTATGTGACAGATTTACGTTCTATTACTCAGGGGCGTGCAGTATTTCATATGGAATTTTCACATTACAATCAAGTGCCCGCTAGCGTTGAAAAAGAAATTTTAGAAAAAGTACACGGGAAAGTTTCCTAAATAAATATTAAAGTAGGAGTTTAAAATGGCAAAAGAGAAATTTGAGAGAACCAAACCGCACGTGAACATCGGAACGATTGGTCACGTGGATCATGGTAAAACAACGTTGACTGCAGCGATTACATTGACGCAGGCGGCCAAAGGA
>Ga0114933_10003794_pt1 | contig 14496 bp, 20 predicted proteins | sample 4SBtaG_FD_89691 | JGI IMG/M metagenome (GOLD analysis project Ga0114933, IMG submission 89691) | Deep subsurface microbial communities from Kolumbo volcano to uncover new lineages of life (NeLLi) - 4SBTROV12_W25 metaG | ecosystem: Environmental > Aquatic > Marine > Volcanic | place: Kolumbo...
ATCTCCGCCACCTAGCAAGCGCCCCGTGAAACCCTGTTAAGCCTACCAAAAGGAATATTTTTAATTGCATCCATCCCTCTTCTAGTAAACCGGGTGCAAGCGCGATCATCCATATGCCGAAGATAAAACTTGATATCATTGCCGGGTTCATTATGAAAACCATTAGTCTTCGCTCCATGGTTTTGAATGTTTCATTCAACACCAGATCGTCTGACTTTTCAGAATGATAGACATACAAACGTGGTAAATATAACAGGCCAGCCATCCAAGCAATAATGCTAATTATGTGGAGTGCTTTTATCAAATTATAGTTTTCCACAGAAAGATTTACCTTTTATCTATGCTATGAATGTAAGCCGCTAGCCTCTCCACATTCTCTGGCGGCGTTTCTGGCAACACGCCGTGCCCCAAATTAAAAATGTGGGGCCGTGATTCCATGGCTTTTATTATTGATGATGCCTCTCTCAACATTGCGTCGCCACCTACTATTAGAGAGACCGGGTCTAAATTCCCCTGTATTATTACTTCTTCGTCAAAAGACTTAGCTGACCAGTACGGACATACGCTTGTGTCTGTCGCTACAGCGTCTATATTGGTTTTATTCACATAGTCTATGTAATTTGGGCCTGCTCCTCGAGGAAAACCAATTATTTTCACCAAAGGATGTTTCGCTTTTATTTGTTCACAAATTTCTTTGGTTGGCAGTATAACCCATTCATAAAACTCCTTTGGAGACAATACACCCGCCCAGGAGTCAAATAACTTTATGACCTCTGCGCCGCTTTCGATCTGCGCTGTTAAATGTTGTATTGTAGCGTCTACGATTATGTCTATGAGAGCGCTGAAACTTGCTCTATCCTTATACGCCCAACTTTTTACCTTCACGTAATTTTTTGAGCTTCCGCCTTCTACCATATAAGTGGCTACTGTCCAGGGGGAGCCAGCAAAGCCTATCAAAACTTTATCAGCAGATAGTTTTTCGCGACATAGTCGCACCGTATCATAAGTGCTTTCTATTCTATTTTTATTAACTTGGTAATTTAATCTGACCAGATCCGACTTATCATTCACAGCGTCTAATATTGGCCCCTTCCCTTCTATAAAATCCACACCGACCCCTAATCCATAAGGGACAATTAAAATATCAGAAAATAGGATTGCGGCATCAGGATTAAATCGAGAGACCGGCTGGAGGGTTACTTCACAGGACAGCTTAGAATTCAAGCAAAGTTTCATAAAGCCATCAGCCTTTTCTCGCAAAGCCCTATATTCTGGTAAATAACGTCCAGCCTGCCTCATAAACCAAAACGGTGGCCTGGCTGACTTATTATTATTCAATGTTTTTATTAAAAGACTATTCATTATAAAATAGAAAAGGAAGTTGTAGTTGTTGTATCATTAGATAACGGGGATAAAAATCAATACATAATTATTAACTGATAGTATACTTAAATCGTGAGAGGGGAGCGTGTGGGGATAAATATGTTGGTAAGCCAGTGATGTTCGCAGGGCAAAAGAGAAAAAAAAAATGTATAACTTAAGAAAACCGCAGAACAAGCAACCAAATTCGAAACCTGTTCTTTTTAATTAACAAAATTTTCCCTTGTTATTAATTGTGGGATAGAAAAAGGAGAAGCTTTATTTATTTTGGATATAGAAAAAAAGGGTATTTATCCAAGTGTTATACAGACTTATCTAAGTGGGATAGTTGTTAAAGAGAATGCTGATTGTAGGAATAACAGGGTCGATAGCTATGGGGAAGAGCACCGTCGCATCGATGTTATCTAAACTAAATATACCAATCCACGATGCCGATAAAACCGTACACCGCCTTTTTCGGAAAAGCGGAGGGGCTTATAACAACATTGCTAAAGTTTTCCCTGAAGCTGTTGATAAAAACGGCGTCGATAGAATGAAACTGGGCCGAGAGGTATTCGGTAACCCTGATCGACTGGCGCTGCTTGAGAGCATTGTTCATCCCCTTGTAAGCAACGCCAGAAACAAATTTATACAAGGCCACAGGCGAAGAAAATCTAAGCTTGTAATCTTGGATGTGCCGCTCTTGTACGAGACAGGGGGGGACAAAGGATGTGACAAAGTGATGGTGGTATCGGCACCAGCGTTTCTTCAAAAACAGAGGGCGTTATCAAGGCCTAACATGTCCGTAAAAAAATTCAGCGATATACTTAGTCACCAAATACCAAACAGAGAAAAATGCAAGCGGGCAGATTATGTTATACAAACAGGATTAGGAAAGGCATACACTTATTGTGTACTGAAAAGAATTATATATAACTTGAGAACTAAAAAAGCTTACGAAGCCGACTTGGAAAAATGAGAGAAATCATACTGGATACAGAGACGACAGGCCTCGACCCAAAAGCAGGTCATCGACTTGTAGAAATAGGGGCGGTAGAGCTTATAAACCATACCCCCACAGGCAATAATTATCAGACTTATATAAACCCGGAACGTGATGTTGATCCTGGAGCATATGAAGTTCACGGTCTAGCCAAGGAGTTTTTACAGGAACAGCCAGTTTTTGAGGCGATATCGGAAAATTTCTTGAACTTTATATCTGACAGCATTTTGGTTATCCATAACGCACCTTTTGATATGGCTTTTATAAATATGGAGCTAGAGCGACTAAACCGTGCACCAATTGGCATAGAGAGAGTGGTTGATACTCTGGCAATGGCGAGAAAAAAATTCCCCGGAGCGCAGGCAAGCTTAGATGCTCTTTGCCGAAAGTTTTCCATTGAAAACAGCCATAGGGAGCTCCATGGTGCATTGGTGGATGCTGATTTGCTGGCGGGTGTTTATTTGGAGCTCATAGGTGGAAAAGAACCGGCTCTAGCACTTTCAGAGAAGGTGGCTGAAAAGCCAGAGCGGGCTGAAACGCGGGGTTTTTATAAACCACGATCATTCACAGTTTCGCGGGAAGAATTGCAACAACACGAAGCATTCTTAAAAGAAATAACGAATCCTATATGGAAACGCGGCTAGAAAAATGTGCAGTACTATGCCTAAGACGGGCCTTGATTACTCTTATCAAAAATGGCCTGAAAATCAACCGGTTGCATCAATATAGGAGGATATCCCCCATCCCGAGTAGCATCCGCTATAATATTTCTAGCAAATGGGAACATCAAAACGGGGCATTCTACAAAAAGTATTCTTTGTGTCTGTTCTTCGGGAACGTCATTTAAAGAAATTAAGCTAGCGTAGCTTAATTCCGCAACAAAAAGTGTGGTTTCACCGCTAGCGCCCTTACAAGAAAGGGTTAGGACCACTTCGTAAAAATCGTTATCCAGCTTAGATCCTTTAACATCTATATTCATCTCTACAGAAGGCTCAGATTCAAGTTTTAATAAACCGGGTATATTTGGATTTTCGAAAGATAGATCTTTTACGTATTGAGCGTTTACAGTAAAAGTTGCAACCGTCGCATTCTCCTGGCGGGCAGCTTCGGTCGGGGTTTCATTTGTCATTAAACGTTCTCGAAATTGGTGGATGGTTTCAAAGATTACGGTCTATCATATGGTAGGTTTATGCACAACAGAGTTTGAACCGTCTTGAAAGTATTCGACAACACTACCATTTTCTACCGACAAACCAGTAAGACTTTTTATGAAGCCCCAATGGGACACAATAACCAAATCATCCGCGGTGTTGAAAAGAGTGTAATTTTGTTCAAAAAATTCGGTGGCTCGTTGTTTGACCTCGTGTTGGGACTCGGGCTCATGGGGCCACCAATTTTCTCTCAAATCTGCAAAATCAATTAGAGGCCATTTCTGCTCCAGCTGACTTCGACAGGTACCAATATCACAAGAAAACCCAAACTGTTCGCCTACTAGGTGGCTTATAACTAGTTTCGTGCTTTTGAGATCGAATAATTCTATAGTTGTTTGTATTGCCCGCCGGTAAGGGCTGGATATACACTTCTTTATACTTTTGTTGCGAAAGAATAACGCCGTTTTTTTTATTTGTTGAATACCTAGTGTCGTTAATTCAGGGTCTATTATTCCGGGATCGCGGCGATTTTTTTTGAAGGCGCGATTAAATTGCGATTCTCCATGCCGAACTATAAACATTGCCGCCCCTAGTCTCGTTTCATATCGAGAGATTCGGGTCGGTTAATGTTGGTTCTCGAGGACGTGGGATTTGTTTCAAAGTATTCGCCATCTAATACGGGGCCAAAGCTGTCGTCCCCTGAATAAGGGGTTCCAAATTTTGACATCTTGGCGCCAAGACTATCGGAAAAGCGATCTAAGGTTTTTTTGATAATGAGTGTCCTCAAACCCGGTATTAGCATAAGCAATCCGATGAAACTTGTAATTAATCCTGGGATTATCATCAAAAAACCAGCCAATAACACACCAACGCGGCTTATGATTTCTTCTGCCTGTCTGGTTTCTTGAAAATAGTTCTGTCTAGCTTGATTCAATAAACGAAAACCGCGAGATCGACACAGCGAAACACCTACAATCATCGAGGCAATAGTAAGGAGCAAAATCAAGATTATCCCAAGAAACTGAGAGGTCGCAATGAATACGAAAATTTCTAATGAAATGAAAAACAAAAGGATCAAAAAAGGCCGGGGCATAGTTAATGTTGCTCTTTACTAGTTAAAATCCTACATTGTGACGTCGAATTGATGTTGCATAGAACAATTGTATCGAAGTATAGATAGGACTATCAGCTCTTCAACATAGACTTTTTTGTAAATAAGTTTAAGTGAATATTTAGTTTATCTTTAGAGAGGCTGGCATAAACGGAACTTACCGTGCGCCTGAAAGAAAAATGAGTGATGGCTTCGCGTTTTTTGACGTTATAATTTTTGCAATGCTTGCTGGATACTTGGTGTTCCAACTGAGGCGGGCCCTTGGTCGCCGGTCTGATAGCCAAAAACCGCAGCCAAAAGCACCTGCCGAGGCAAATGGAAACCGTGACGATCCTGAAAATGTCATTGCAATTAAGGCAAACGATAACGCTGTCGAAAACGAAACAATAGGTGGTTTAACAGAGCTGCGGGAAAGGGACCCCTCTTTCAGTGATAATGATTTCACGAAGGGCTCTAAAGAGGCTTTTTCTTGGATTGTTGAGGCTTTTTCTAAAGGCGATGCTTCGAAGTTGGAGCCTATACTTAGTGACCCGTTGTTTAAAAGTTTTAAGGAAGCAATAGAGCAACGCGAGACCGATCAACTTTCGTTAGAGACAAATATAGTGTCCATAAAATCTGCTCAAATTCACAATGTAACGTTGAAGGGAAATCAGGCAAATATAACAGTAGAATATGTGACAGATCAGATTAAAGCCACACGTAGTAAGGATGATGAAGTAATAGAGGGTGACCCCGATACAATTGTTACAGTAACAGATCTGTGGACATTCAGCCGGGATATCACATCCAAAAACCCAAATTGGGTCCTAATTAAAACCGAAACACCCAGTGAGAACTGATAATAAAGCGCAAAGTAGCGCGGGTAAAATATGCAAATACCTTATTATAGCGGCATCGATCTTGTCGGCAGGCTGTTCCCAAGTTGATCACGGGAAACTCTCCAAAATTGGCCCTACTTTTATGGAAACTAACGTAGCGTCTTTGCCCGGCTGGCGCCAAGACAAAGTCTTAAAGGCACTGCCGGCACTTAAGAAGTCATGCTTGGTGATGCTCAGGAGTTTACGGGTTGGGGCAAAGTCAAAAAGAAAAATCAAACTGCTGTCGGGTTGGAAAGACGTCTGCAATCAAATAAAAGCGAAGCGCTTCAGTGAAAGTTCTTTTAGGAACTTTCTGAAAACAGAATTCAAGGTTTTTCAAATCAGATATAAAGGAAGCGGCGAAGGTTTGTTTACTGGGTACTATGAACCAACGCTTCATGGTTCCTTTAAATCAACGGAAGGTTATAATACACCGGTTTATCCAAAGCCAGATGATTTAATTCATGTTGACCTGGGAAAGTGGAAAAACACCTTAAATGGCTCACACGTTTTTGGAAGGGTGGTCGGGGCGAAACTAAAGCCATACTTCTCTAGATCTGAAATTTCTAGCGGGGCGTTAGCCGGAAAATTAAAACCCATTCTCTGGTTAAAGAGTGATGTAGACGCCTTTTTCCTGCACATCCAGGGTTCAGGTCGCGTTATTCTCCCGAGTGGTGAAGTTTACAGGCTTGGCTATGCTGGCAAAAATGGACGCAAATATTATTCGATAGGCCGATATTTGGTAAAAATCGGAGCTATCTCGAAAGAAGCGGTTTCGATGCAGTCTATAAAGAAATGGCTAAACGCAAATCCCGAAAAGAAAACAGATGTTTTGAATATGAACCCATCTTATGTTTTCTTCCGTAGAATTAAAAGCAATAGCGGACCAATCGGTTCACAAGGTGTTTCTCTTGCAAGCGGAAGATCGCTGGCGGTAGACAGGCGCTATTCAACTCTAGGGGCGCCGATCTGGCTTTCAGCTGATTTTCAAGACGAGAAAGGCAGAAAACTGCAACGCTTGATGATAGCTCAAGATACGGGTGGAGCAATAAGAGGCCCCATAAGAGGGGATGTTTTTTGGGGATCTGGAAAAACCGCGGAGCAGTTAGCAGGTGTAATGAAGGCAAAAGGCAGCATTTATGTTTTTTTTCCAAAGGGGATCAACCCAAATCAGTCTGGCACATAGAAAATTTAACTCTGAGCAAAAGAGTACTTAATATGCCAAAAAATTCAAAACGTTCTGTTTCGCAAGCAGACAAGGAATTATTTGAGAAAGTTCTTTCCGATGTAATGCCGATCGAAAGGAGCAGTTCTAGCAGGGACCCCTATCAGAAAACTGTTAAGATAGCTGAACAGCGAAGCGATCTGAAGTTTGCCTCGGAAAACTCAAATAACCAAACTAAAGAGGTCTCATCTCCTGAGCCATTATTCTTAAATGACTTTTTGCCGGGCAGAGCCCCTGGACTTGATAGAGGCACATCAACGAAAATGGCAAAGGGCCAGTTCAAAATTCAAGGCAGGCTGGATCTTCACGGAATGACCCAACAAAAGGCCCATGTCGCTTTAACGGACTTTATTCAGGGCGCTTATCGAGAAAAAAAAAGAAATCTGTTAGTGATTACTGGAAAGGGTAAACGGCAGGAACGGGCGGATAGTGATTTTTATGAGGCTACTGAAGGCGTCCTTAAAAGGAGTGTGCCCGTCTGGATAGCTGAACCGCCCTTAAGAAGTTTAGTGTTAGCTTTTTCAACGGCAAAGAAGGCACATGGTGGCACTGGGGCACTTTATGTTCTTTTAAGAAGGAGATAAGCTTGAGACTCTTTTTGAGGAAGAAATAAACAGCTTGGACTAAAAGTCCAAATAATTAATACATAATCGCACAAGTTATTTTTACTTCATCATCATGTGTCGCCGACTTGCAATGGGGATAAAAATTTTCCTAGAGAATAAATTTGCTAAGATCGTTGTCTTTTGCAAAATCCCCGACAAATCTCTCCACGTAATTTTTATCTATAGTCACAACATCCTCGTTTAGGTCAGAGGCAGAAAAACTTATGTCGTCCAGAAGCTTTTCCATCACGGTATGCAGTCTCCTAGCGCCAATGTTCTCTACTGACCTATTAACCTCTACCGTTAGATCAGCTAAGGTATCTATTGCCTCGTCAAGGAATTTTAATGTGATCCCCTCGGTTTCCAGCAGGGCTTTGTATTGTTTAATTAAACTATGCTCGGGTTCGGTTAGTATTCTCTTAAAATCGTCTCGAGATAGCGCTTGGAGCTCGACGCGATTTGGTAATCTCCCTTGGAGCTCGGGCAGAAGATCGGATGGCTTTGCAAGGTGAAAAGCCCCAGAAGCAATAAATAGTATAAAATCTGTTCTCACAGAGCCGTGTTTAGTTGCCACTATTGTGCCCTCAATAAGCGGGAGTAAATCTCTCTGCACCCCTTCTCGGGATACGTCTATATTTTGTCGCTCAGATCGAGCACAAATTTTGTCAATTTCATCCAGAAAAACAATACCGTTCTGTTCTACTGTATCAATAGCTATTTTAACGACCCTATCCTCGTCGAGCAATTTATCAGCCTCTTCATCTAGTAAAACAAGGTATGATTCGGAAACAGTCATGTTCCGTTTTTTTGTTCTGCCCCCCATAGCTTTGCCTAGCATATCGTTCAAGTTTATCATTCCCATTTGAGAGCCCGGCATACCTGGGATGTCGAATGTTGGCAAACCAGAACTGTTGTCTGATACATCTATTTCAATGTTTTTGTTATCAAGTTCGCCCGTTCTTAAACGTTGCCGAAAGCTTTTGCGAGTTTCTTCCCTTGCATCTTTACCAGCTATTGCCTCAATTACACGGTTTTCGGCCGCCAGCTCAGCAGATGCTTGGACCTCTTTCCTCATCTTTTCCCTTGTCTGGGTAATGGCGCTCTCAACTAAGTCACGGATTATTTGTTCGACATCCCGACCGACGTATCCTACCTCTGTGAATTTGGTAGCCTCAACCTTTATAAAGGGAGCGTCTGCTAACTTGGCCAAACGGCGCGCTATTTCGGTCTTTCCAACGCCAGTAGGACCGATCATTAGAATATTTTTTGGTTGCACCTCCTCTCGAACGGTTTCCTCCAGCTGTTGTCTTCTCCAACGATTTCGTAGTGCTATAGCCACCGCTCTTTTAGCGGCAGATTGACCGACAATAAATCTATCAAGTTCTGACACAATTTCTCGTGGACTGAAAGTTGTCATTCGTTCCGCCTTATTAGTTAAATTTTTTCAAGTGTAATATTTTCATTTGTATAGATGCACATATCCGCGGCAATCTTCATAGATCTTAGTGCTATTTGCTCCGCACTTATACTATCTTCGTCTATTAGTGCACGAGCAGCAGATAAAGCAAATGGACCGCCTGAACCTATTCCTATTAAACCGTCCTCTGGCTCTAAAACATCCCCGTTACCGGAAAGAATGAGCGAGTGTTCTGAGTCAGCAACCGCCATCATGGCTTCAAGCCTTCGAAGATATCTGTCGGTACGCCAGTCTTTGGCTAACTCAACACACGCGCGCGTTAGTTGTCCAGGGTGTTGTTCTAGTTTGGCTTCAAGCCTTTCAAATAGCGTAAAGGCGTCCGCAGTAGCGCCAGCGAAGCCAGCAATAACAGATCCTGAAGAAAGACGGCGAACCTTGTTAGCCCGACCTTTGATTACGGTATTTCCAAACGTGACTTGACCATCCCCCGCCACAACCACTTCTTTATTTTTCCGAACTGAAATGATAGTCGTCCCATGCCACTTTAGATTATCTTCAGTCATTTTTTTTACCCTCTCTGGTGACGCTGGTAATATTAATGATTAATTACGTCAAGTTGGAACTTTTTTTGGCTCCCGGCTCCTTGGGCTGGTCAGCGAGCTTAGTTCCTGATAAAACACCGCGATCCTTCATATAGGAGATCAAATATGTCAAGCAAGAGAAAAGCAGAAGTTAGCAGAATTACAACCGAAACAAAAATCGTTGCGGCCGTAAATCTAGATGGATCAGGTAGCTATAAGATTTCAACGGGGATAGGCTTCCTGGACCATATGCTCGAACAACTTTCCAAGCATTCGTTGATAGACATAGAGGTTGAGGCTAAAGGTGATCTTCATATTGATGCTCACCACACCACCGAAGATTCGGGGTACGTCATAGGCGAGGCAATAAGCAGAGCTCTAGGCTCGCGCCTAGGCATAAATCGCTTTTCGCATTCGGAGATCCCGATGGATGAATCGCTTTCATGCGTCACTTTAGACGTATCGGGTAGACCATATCTAGTATGGAAAGTAACGATGCCAAATTCACGTCTTGGAGAGATGGATACAGAACTATTTAAAGAGTGGTTCAGAGCATTTGCTCAAGCAGCAGGAATGACAATTCACGTCAGAAACTCCTATGGTGAAAATACCCATCATATAATTGAGTCGTGTTTCAAGGCTCTAGGCCGATCTTTAAGACAAGCAGTAGAAATAGACATACGAAATAACTCGGCTATACCGTCCACCAAAGGGTCGATTGGCGGCAAGGAAGGCTGACCCAATGAATTTAGTCATTATAGATTATGGCTCAGGGAATCTTAGGTCGGCAAGCAAGGCTTTAGAAAGAGTTAAAAACCCTGACTCCAAAGTTTACGTCACCAAAGACCCTGAAATAGTAGCAAAAGCTGACTACCTAATTTTACCTGGTGTTGGCGCTTTTCCTGATTGCAAAAGGGGTATTATGACCCTGCCAGGAATGATTGATGCCATCAGAGAGAATGTGCTCTCTAGAGGACGACCCTTTTTGGGTATCTGTGTAGGAATGCAGTTAATGGCCACCGTAGGCTATGAGCATGGAAAAACAGAAGGTTTTGGATGGCTTCCCGGCGAAGTGAAAAGAATTGAAACGAATTTAAAAATTCCTCACATGGGTTGGAATGAGTTAAGCATCAAAGTTCCAAATCACCCTGTTTTGAAAAATGTGCGACAAGGGGCTTTTTTTTATTTTGTTCACAGCTTCCAAATGACGCTTAAGGAAGAGAAATTTGTTATAGCAACTACTGATTACGGAGGTCCAATAAGCGCAATTGTCGGGATAAATAATATTATTGGAACCCAGTTCCATCCTGAAAAAAGTCAAAAAATGGGCCTCGCAATGCTTGAGAACTTTTTAAATTGGCGCCCATAAGGAATTACAATGATAGAGCGTGACCCTGAAAGCATAGCCCCAAAAACTAGTGTGGAGCTTGTCAATGAATTAAGTGCGGTAGATTTATCTGACTTATGTGATGCTGCCGAAATGGCTATTAATGATGGCGGTGGTTTTGGTTGGTTGGCGCCGCCGCCGCGAGACGTCCTTGAGTCTTACTGGAAAGGCGTTCTGTTAATTCCTGAGCGGGACCTTCTTATAGGGAGGTTAGATGATGTAATCGCAGGGTCCTGCCAGTTATTAAGGCCAACTCGCAACAATGAAGCTCAAAGTTTTTCCTGTAATCTTACCACACATTTTGTCTCGCCCTGGGCGCGAGGCCACGGTTTGTCGGCGGAATTAATTCGAGCGGCAGAGGATAGGGCAATTGAAACAGACTTTGATGTCTTAAATCTAGATGTTCGCCAGACGCAAATTGCAGCCATAAGATTATTTGAAGGTTTGGGCTATAGTCTTTTTGGAGAACACCCATATTATGCGCGAGTAGATCAAAATTATGTCAAAGGTTGTTTCTATTTTAAAAAGCTCAAAACAGAGAAACCTGGAGATAAATAAAATATGATTTTATTTCCGGCAATCGATTTAAAGGGCGGGCACTGCGTTCGTTTGGTAAAGGGCGACATGAATGAGTCCACAGTGTTTAACACGTCACCAGTTGATCAGGCGACTATTTTCCAATCTGCGGGCTGCCAATGGCTGCACGTAGTAGATTTGGATGGTGCAATAGCTGGCCACTCAATTAACAATGAAGCGATACTTTCGATTATTAGGAGCGTGGAGTGTCCAATCCAATTAGGCGGCGGCATAAGAGATTTGCAAAGCGTGGAATATTGGATCAATGAAGGTGTTTCTCGCGTTATTCTTGGGACTGCAGCTATGAAAGACCCTAGTCTTGTTAAACTGAGTTGCAGAGAATTTCCAGAAAGAATAGTCGTTGGAATAGATGCTAGAGATGGCTTTGTCGCAGTAGAGGGTTGGGCGAAGCACTCTAACATTAACAGTCATGAATTAGCTAACAGATTTCAGGATTGTGGCGTTTCAGCTATTATTTACACTGATATCAACAGAGATGGTATTTTAGCAGGCGTTAACATTGAAGCCACGCTGGCATTAGCATCTTCGGTTAACATACCAATCATTGCTTCAGGCGGTCTATCTTCCATGGAAGAATTAACAGTTCTCTCAGATCAAGCGGAAGGAAGAATAGCCGGTGTGATTTGTGGGCGAGCACTCTATGAAAATAGAATAAATTTGAAGAATGCATTAAAGTTATTGAGAGATCGGATTGATGAATGTTGAGCGCCCGCGTAATTCCATGTTTGGATGTCAAGGATGGAAGGGTGGTAAAGGGCGTAAACTTTATTGACTTGATTGATGCAGGCGATCCGGTAGAACAGGCAAAACTATACGACTCGGAGGGTGCTGACGAGCTTACTTTCTTAGATATAACAGCCAGCAGTGATAATAGAAATACTTTGCTTGATGTTGTCTCTGGGACAGCAGATCAATGTTTTGTGCCTTTAACAGTTGGAGGAGGAGTTAGGAAAGAAACTGATATCGTGTCGCTATTGCGAGCAGGAGCTGATAAGGTCTCTATTAATACAGCAGCGGTACGGCGCCCGGAATTTGTAAAAGAAGCTGCAGAAAAATTTGGATCACAGTGTATCGTGGTTGCAATAGACGCCAAAAGAAATACGCGTGGGGAATTAGAAGTTTTCACTCACGGGGGTCGAGAAAAAACGGGCTTGGACGCTATTAAATGGGCACAGCAAATGGTGGAATACGGAGCGGGTGAGCTATTGCTCACATCCATGGATCGGGACGGCACAAAAAAAGGATTTGACATAGAGCTTACTCGCAAAATCTCCAGCAAAGTCACCGTCCCTGTGATTGCGTCTGGCGGTGTAGGAAAATTAGAACATTTTGCCGACGGTGTTTTAAATGGCGGCGCCACAGGCGTGCTAGCCGCTTCAGTTTTTCACTTTGGGGAACTTAGTATAGCGGAAGTCAAACATGATATGGCATTAAGGGGCGTTAAGGTACGTAGCTGAATCGCGAGGAAAGATAGGAGTTTTGTATGTCAAGCGTTCTGCAAGATTTGTACTCAAAAATAAAAGAAAGAAAATCGGCAAATCCCGAAACCTCTTACAGTGCTAGGCTGTTCGAACGTGGAACTAATCACATTTGTCAAAAAGTTGGCGAAGAAGCGGTGGAGACTGTGATTAGTGCACTTTCAGGGACCAAACAAAATTTGATAGAAGAGAGTGCTGATTTAGTTTACCACCTTTTAGTGTTGTGGGCGGATGCTGAAATAGAGCCAGAGATTATTTGGGATGAGCTTCTTCGAAGAAGTGGCCAATCGGGTCTGGAGGAAAAATCACAGCGTAGCAATAATAAATAGTGAGGATACAAAAATGGCATATGACCAAAAAAATATTTTTGCAAAAATCTTGCGGGGTCAAATTCCATGTGAAACTGTTTACGAAGATGATTACGTTCTAGCATTTGAGGATATTAACCCTCAAGCGCCCGTTCATGTATTGATAATTCCGAAGGGGCCTTATGAGAATATGACAGAGTTTTCAACAACAGCGACTTCAGAGGAGAAAGTAGCCTTTATAGGAGCGATTGGGGCCGTTGTAAAACTTAAGGAGATAAGTGAAAGCGGGTATCGAACTATCGTAAACAACGGCGGCGATAGCATGCAAGAGGTACCCCACTTGCATATTCACGTATTGGGCGGTCGCCGTCTCGGGGGTCTGCTGTCTTCATCAGTATAAGCTTATAATTTTCTTTCGATGGCTTCCCAAATTAACTTAGCGATGTTGATATTTTCAAATCGGCTTAACTCTTGGATCCCGGTAGGTGAGGTAACATTGATCTCGGTCAGATAGTTGCCGATTACATCAATACCAACAAACAGTAAGCCCTTTTCTTTCAAGCTAGGCCCGATAATTTCACAAATTTCTCTATCACGGCCTGTTAATTCACATTTCATGGGCCTTCCGCCTACGTGCATATTTGATCGTGCTTCGCCATCGGCCGGAACTCGGTTTATTGCACCAACAGCCTCACCATCGATAAGAATGATGCGTTTATCACCTTTTCGCACTGCGGGGAGGTATTCCTGGATCATAAGCGGCTCTCTATAAAATGTTTTGTAAAGTTCTACTAGTGAGCTCAAATTTTCATCGTCTGGCTTTATATGAAATACCCCGGCGCCTCCGTTTCCAAATAAAGGTTTGACAATTATATCCTTAAATTCCTTCCGAAAGCTGAATATTTCCTTTTCATCAGAGGTTATTAATGTCGGGGGCATAACATTTTTAAAATGAGTAACAAATAACTTTTCGGGAGCGTTACGGACATTTGTGGGATCATTTATTACTAATGTATCCGGATGTAGATGTTCAAGAATATGAGTGGCAGTTATATATGACATATCGAAAGGCGGGTCCTGGCGCATAAGAATTACATCAATGTCCGTTTTCAGATCTGTAGTTATTTGTTCCCCCAAACAAAAGTGGTCGCCAGTTATATTTCGAACAACCATCGGACTTAGTTTGGCTATTGGCGTAAGTTGCGAAAGGGATAGATTTTTTGGTTCATAATGGTATAGTTTGTGCCCTCTTTCTTGCGCTTCTAGCGCCAGCGCAAAGCTACTATCGCCAGCTATATCAATCGAATGGATCGGATCCATTTGAAAGGCAACCCGCAAGCTCATATCAAGTTGTTCTCCGTTAATTACAAGTCAAAATATCAAAAGCGTTTTTGCGCAAAGATATACTGTCGCTATG
>Ga0114933_10003797_pt1 | contig 14486 bp, 8 predicted proteins | sample 4SBtaG_FD_89691 | JGI IMG/M metagenome (GOLD analysis project Ga0114933, IMG submission 89691) | Deep subsurface microbial communities from Kolumbo volcano to uncover new lineages of life (NeLLi) - 4SBTROV12_W25 metaG | ecosystem: Environmental > Aquatic > Marine > Volcanic | place: Kolumbo...
CGCGCCCGGGACGCCACCGACCCCACGAACATGGTCGGGAGCATGGTGCGCGTCGAGGTCGCCTCGACCGGCGACTACACGATCCCGGCGGACAACCCCTTCGCCAACGAGACCTGGGCCTACGGGCTGCGCAACCCCTGGGGTTGGGGCTTCGACACGGCCACCGGCGACGTCTGGGCCGGCGACGTCGGCTGGAACACCTGGGAAGAGCTGAACAAGCTCGTGTCCGGAGGCTTCTACGGCTGGGTCTACTACGAGGCCGGCGACTGCACCAAGGAGGAGGAGTGCCTGGAGTACGGTCAGATCGATCCGGTCTGGCAGTACGGCCACGACGAGGGCGTCAGCATCACCGGCGGCCCGGTCTACCGAGGCTCCGAGATCCCGGGTCTGGTGGGTGCCTTGGTCTTCACGGACTTCGCCACCGGCAAGCTCTGGGCCCTGTGGGAGGGCCTCGACGAGCCCGATGTGGTCGTCCTGTCCGAGACCACGGGCCTGCGCGTCGCCCACATCGCCCAGGACCTCGACGGAGAGCTGTACCTTCCGGCCTTCGACTACGGCGGCAACGGGGGTCTGTATCGGATCGTGGCCGCATCCGAGGCCGAGACGTCGGAGTTTCCACAGACACTCGAGGAGGCCGGTTGTGGTGAGTCTGTACGAATTCCGTATGGGGTGAACGCGCCCTTCTGGTCGGACGGAGCGGACAAGGACCGCTGGGTGGCGCTGCCCGAGGGCGAGCGCATCACGGCCGCGGAGGAGGGGGCCTGGGAGCTTCCGATCGGGACGGTGGTCGGCAAGCAGTTCTCACACGATAATAGCCTGTTGGAGACTCGACTCCTGGTCCGACACCAAGACGGGCTCTGGGCTGGCTACGCCTACGGCGGCGAGGGTGGCCTGCTTGATGGAGCGCTCACGCTCGAGGACGGCTACCGGATCCCATCCCGCACAGACTGCCTGAGGTGCCACGTCGACGGACCGCTCGGGTGGACCACCGGACAGCTCAATGGCGTTCACTCCTACGACGTGGGCGACTTCGATCAGATCGAGACCCTCGAACACATCGGTGTGCTGGACGGAGATCCCGGCGACCCGGTGTGGGACCTCGCCGACGCACGAACCTGGCTGCACGTGAACTGCGCCCAGTGCCATGACGGCGTCCGGGATGGTGGGACGATGGACCTTCGGATCACCACGCCGCTGGCCGAGACCCAGGCCTGCGCGGTCGAGCCCCAGGGCTGGGACCTGGGCGTCGAGGGCGCCCTGCGCATCGATCCGGGAAGCTCGGCCACGTCATTGGTGGCCCTCCGCGTCGAGGGCGACGCGGCCCACCGCATGCCCCCCGTGGGACCTCAGACAGTCGATACAGAGGGCCTGGAGCGACTCCAGGACTGGATCGACGGCCTCGAGGGCTGCGAGGACTGAGGGCTCCTGGCTAGCTCCGGAGCCCGTAGGCCTTGAGCTTGCGGTACAGGGTCGTGCGAGGGATGCCGAGGGTTCGGATGACCTCGGAGACGTTGCCGTCCGAGGCGGCGAGCGCACGCTCGATGGTCTCGCGCTCGACGTCCACCATGGTGCCGGTCTCGATCGGTCGAGGTCCGCGCATCCGCCGTGGCAGCGCGTCGAGGGTCAGCTGATCGCCTTCGCAGGCGACCAGTGCGCGGTGGATGACGTTCCTCAGCTCGCGCACGTTGCCCGGCCAGTCGTGGGCCTTGAGTGCACGCAGCAGCGGAGCGTCGAGGGTGGGGCGAGGCCGATCGCCCGGGCACAGCTCGCCGAGGAAGTGAGCCACCAGGGCTTCGACGTCCTCGGAGCGGTCTCGGAGCGGCGGCAGCTCCACCTCGTAGACGGCCAGTCGGAAGTAGAGGTCCTGGCGGAAGTCGCCGGCGTTCACGGCCTCGAGGAGGTCCGCGTGGGTCGCGGCGACGACGCGGACATCGACCGACAGCTCCTCGCTGCCGCCCACGCGCGTGAAGCGGCGCTCCTGGAGGACGCGGAGGAGCTTGGCCTGCAGCCCCGCGCTGAGCTCGCCGACCTCGTCGAGGAAGAGCGTGCCGCCGTCGGCTTGCTCGAAGCGGCCGATGCGGCGCTCGTCGGCTCCGGTGAAGGCGCCCTTCTCGTGGCCGAAGAGCTCGGACTCCTGGAGATTCTCCGGGATGGCGGCGCAGTTGAGCGCGACGAAGGGACGCGCGCTGCGCCCGCTGTGCTCGTGCAAGGCGCGGGCGACCAGCTCCTTGCCGGTGCCGGACTCGCCTTGGACCAGCACGGTGATCTCGCTGCGGGCCAATCGGGCGAGCTCGCGGTACACCGCGCGCATCGGGGGCGAGTCACCGATCAGCTCGCCGAAGCCGTCGCGTGAGACCTCGCGCTCCAGGTCGTCGAGGCGACGGCCCATCTGTCGCTGCCGGACGGCGTTGCGGACGATGGCCTCGAGCTTCGGGCGGCCGATGGGCTTGGCCAGGTAGTCCCAGGCGCCCTTCTGCATCGCGGTGACGACGGTCTCGACGTCCCTCTCGGCCGTCAACATCACGACGGGTAGACCCGGGTGGTGGGTCTGGAGGCGGTCCAGGATGTCCAGCCCGCTCTCGTCCTCGAGGTGCAGGTCCAGCAGCACCACGTCGGGGAGGACCTCGGCCAGGCGAGCCAGGCACTCCCCGCCCGAGCTCGCCTCGACGACGCGGTGGCCGGCGCGCTCGAGCCAGCGCCCGGTGATGCGGCGGTGTGCGTCGTCGTCGTCCACGACGAGGATCAAGCCGAGGGGAGTGTCCATGCCCGCGGATCGGAAGCCGCGGCCTCGGGCCTTAGGGCTGTGACCCTCTCAGCCCAGGTCGGCCACGTCCGAGTCGCCCATCTCGACGCCCCCTGCGGGGAAGTACTCCGACCAACGATCCGATACAGTCCTGGCCGTCTCCGGATCGCAGAAGAGCTCGTCCGGATAGCCCGGCTTCATCCGGGCATCGATGAACACCGTGCCCGTGTAGACGATGTGATTGCGGTGGATGCGGCCCTTGGCGGTGATGTCCGCTGCGGGCTCGAAGCGGGTGAAGGTCGTCCAGAGGAAGCGCTCCGGTGTCCGCGTCGCCGCGGCGGCGTCATCGACCAGGACGACCAGCGGCCACTCGATGAAGGATTCGAGGAATGTGTCAACGATATCCGGTGCTTCGGCGTACGTCGGGCCGTCCACGACCAGGCAGCCGCCGCAGAAGACGGCGGCGTTCCGAAGGGGTCGGGGCAGCTCGCCGCGGTAGCTGCGCGCAAGCTCGCGGACGGGGTCTCCCAGGCCGACGATCACGCCCTTGCTGCCCTTGTTCACCTCGGGCCCGGTGTAGTCGAGGGTGTCCATCGAGAGGTTCGCGAAGACATACAGATCGGTCTCGGGGTTGAACCGCGCCAGGACCGTCTCCAGCGTCGTCGGGAAGTCCTTCAAGTCCACGTCGACGTCGGTCATCAGGAGGAACTTCTGCAGCGCGAGCTGTCCTTCACCGAGGATCCGGAAGGCGCTCACCAGGGCCTCGCGTCCGAAGCGCTCCCGGACCACCGCGCCGGCCAGGCTGTGGTAGCCGGTCTCGCCGTAGCTCCAGAGCTGCTTCACGGTGGGCATGACCAGGGGGAACAGGGGCGACAGCAGCTCCTGCAGGAAGTCCCCGATGTAGAAGTCCTCCTGCCGCGGCTTTCCGACGACCGTGGCCGGGAACATCGCGTCCTTCTTGTGGGCCAGCGTCTCGCAGTGGAAGACCGGGTAGTCGTGCTTCAGCGAGTAGTACCCGTAGTGGTCACCGAAGGGCCCCTCCGGGCGTCGTTCTCCGGCGGCGATGCGTCCGCAGAGCGCGAACTCGGCGTTCGCGACCAAGGGGTGAGGGTGTCCCTCGATGCTCGTCCGGGGCAGCTTCTCGCCCAGGAGCAGCGAGGCGAGGATCAGCTCCGGGACGTTCTCCGGGAGCGGCGCGATCGCCGAGAGGATGAGCGCCGGCGGGCCCCCGACAAAGACGGTGGCAGGCAGGTCCTGCTTACGCTGCTCGGCGATGTGGAGGTGGGCGCCGCCGCCGCGCAGGATCTGGATGTGCATCCCTGTGGTCTGGGGGTCGTAGCGCTGGATTCGGTACATCCCGAGGTTGTGGGAGCCGTCGTCCGGGTGCTCGGTGTAGACCAGTGGCAGGGTGATGAAGGCGCCCCCGTCCTCCTGCCAGGTGTGGAGCATGGGCAGTCGGTCCAGCCCGGCGGGGCGGTCGAGGACCTCGGTCACGGGGCCACGAGCGACCTGACGAAGCCCCACATCCATGGCCTGGGCGATCCAATCCCTCTGTTTCCAGATGTTGCCAAGGCTCGGGGGCATCAGCTCGTGAGGCAGCCGGGCGGTCCGCTCGACGAACTCCACCGGCCGACGCCCGAAGGCGAGCTCCACCCGCTTTGCGCTCCCGAAGAGGTTGGTCACCAGCGGGAATCCGGCCTGGACGCCCTTGTGGTGCGGCTTCCTGAAGATCAGGGCGGGTCCGCCCGCAGCGATGACCCGCCGGTGGATCTCGGCGGCTTCCAGGTAGGTGTCGACGGGGGCCTCGATGTCGACGACGTCGCCCTCGGAGCGCAGGACGTCGACGAAAGAGCCCAGATCGCGGAGCGGCATGCGCCCGCCTAACCCGGTTCTTTTGCAAGTCCTGCAGGGCTCGCGGCATCATAGAGACGGAGGCGGTCCACCTTGCTCCTGCTCTGCTCACTCGGCGTGGCTGAAACCCTCGACGCCTGGGACCTCGACGACTTCGGATCCTCCGGGGATGAGATCGTCGGAAGTGACGGTTGGGAGGGGGGATACGACGACGATCCCTGGTTCGTCACCGACCAGGGGAACGCGGCTTCCGCGACCGACGACTTCGCCGACGGCGACGACTACGGCCGCAACAACCCGCAGGACAACTGGATCATCCGCGGCGACTCCATCCGGGACGGGGCGGTCACCGCCGAGCTCTTCGCCTACGACGACGACACCGTCGGGCTGGTCTCGAACCACAACGGCGACGACAGCTTCTACCTCTGCATCTACGTCGAGGACTCCGCGCCCCCGCCCATCGGTGGGGTCGACGAGGGCACGGTCGCCATCCTGAAGATCTCGGACGGCGACGCCGAGGTCCTCGACGATGGCTGGGCCGAGCGCGATGACGTGGCCTTCGAGCTCTCGCTCGAGGTCGATGACGGCGAGATCACCTGCTCGCTCAACGGCGACGAGGAGGCCTCGGCCTCGGACGATGACCCGCTCCCGGCGGGCCAGGCCGGCCTCTACGCCTACAACTCCGGCTACGGGGACTACGGCTACTACAGCGGCGCGACCGAGATCGCGGTGGTGTGGAACGACGAGGACGGCGACGGCGTGGCCGACGACCTCGACAACTGCGAGGAGACCGAGAACTCCGACCAGGAGGACCTCGACGACGACGGGCTCGGCGATGCCTGCGATGACGACGTGGTGGTCGAGGGCGACGACACGGGCGCTTCCTCGGTGGACCCGGGCGGTGATCTCGCCGCCGGCGGTTGCGGTTGTGGAGCGGTCCCGGTGGCGCCGATGGCGCTCGGCCTGCTCGGCGTGGTGCTTGTCCGGAGGCGGCGTTGAGTCCCTCCGCGGCGCCGCTGTACGACCTCCGCACGCTCTTGCGTGACGGTCCCTTCGGTCCGCTCTGGGCCGGCACGTACCGCGGCGACCCGGTGCTCATCCGCGTCTTCCCCACCTCGGTCTCGGGTCCCTGGTCCGCGGTCCGCGCGGCCGTCCGCCAGCTCGCCCGCATCGAGAACCCGGGCGTCGCCCGGCTGATGGACTTCGGCGTGGCCGGCGAAGACCAGGGGCAGCTGACCGGGGGCATCCTGGCTCCGGGTCAGCTCTACACCATCACCGCAGCGCCCTCCGGGCCGAGCCTGCAGGAGCGCTCCATGGGCTGGCGCGACCTGCGCGAGGTGGTGCTCGACCTGCTCGACATCCTGGCTTCGCTCCACTCGCGCGGGCTGGTCCACGGTGACCTGGGGGCCGGCGGCGTCGAGCTCCTCTCCGGCGGTGGCGTGCGCTTGCGGGACCCGGGCCTCAAGCTCGCGGCGCTGCGCGAGGGCCTCAAGAGCTCCGATCGGGACACCGACCTGAGCCCTCCCGAGGTGGTCCAGGGGCGCTGGCGCGAGGTCGGACCCTGGACGGATCTCTACTTCCTCGGCCGGCTCATCCAGGACGTGCTGGGACCGAAGGGCGTGGCCGAGAACCCCATCGTGCACACCTGGGTCGACCGCCTGCTCGACCGACGCAATCGCCTCCTGCGAGCTGCGGATGCCCGGCGGGTGTTGCTCTCCCTCGAAGGACGCTCGGCTGACGTCTACGCCCCGGCCGTGAGCCGGAAGGCCTCGACGCCCTCGACCTCCCCAGACGAGCTGGTCGGGCGTGACCGCGTCTGCCGTGAGCTCTGGGAGCTGATGAGCCACGTCCAGGAGTCGCGCCAGGCGCGACTCGTCCTGCTCCAGGGACCCTCCGGCGTCGGCAAGACCGCGGTGGTGGATTGGCTGTGTCGGCGCGCTCACGAGGTGGGCGTCGCCACGGTCCTGCGCGGTGAGTACGGGCCCTCTCGACGGCACCAGGCGGGCCTCGCCGAGATGATGATGGACTACCTCGACGTCAAGGGACTCGAGGGCGAGCAGCTCAAGTGGCGAACGCTGGCCGGGCTGGCGTCGATGGGCATCGACTCGGTCTACGAGCAGCGAGGCATCGTCGATCTGATCGTGCGCTCCAGGCGCAGCTCCCTCCGCTCGGACGGGAGCCTGCGCGACTCCCTGGTCCTGCGCTTCCTCGAGGCCTGCTCGGATCCGCCCGGCGGACCTCGACGGCCCGTGGTCGCCTGCCTCGAGGACGTCCAGCTGGGTCTCGAGGCCATCGGCTTCGCCCGCTCTCTGCTGGAGCGCGCGGGCAACCTTCCCGTGCTGATCGTCTTGACGGTTCGCGACGGCGACGACAGCCACACCGCCGAGCTTCGGCGCCTGATGGACTGTGCGGGCAGCCGCGGCATGCTGGTCGCCCTCGGGGAGCTGGGGGTCGAGGACCAGGTGCGCCTGGTGCGTGACCGCCTGGGCGTGCCCGAACAGCTGGCCAAGCGGCTCGCCTTCCGTACCCGCGGCAACCCTCTGCACGCCGTTCAGCTCGTCGAGACCTGGCAGGAGCGGGGCCTCGCCCGTCGGGACGCCGATGGTCGACTGGAGCTCTTGTCCGATCGCCCCCTCGACCTGCCCGATGCCATCGACGCCGTGTGGCTGGACCGCCTGGCCGTCAGCATCCCCTCACGGGTGAGCGCGGACTGGCGGGCGATGGAGATCGCGGCGGTCCTCGGCCGCTCGGTCAACATGAGCGAGTGGCGCGAGGTCTGTGGCACCTGGGGTGTTCGTCCGACCAACGACCTCGTCGCGGCCTTGGCGGATCGTGGACTCATCCACCTCGAGAGTCCCCAGGTCTTCCGCTTCGCCTACGTCAGCCTGCAGCGGGCGCTCGAGAAGCTCGCCCGACGCGAGGGTCGCCTCGAGGCCCACCACCGCGCCTGCGCCGCCGCATTGTCCGAGTTGGAGTGCGATCCGGAGCGGCTCGCGGTGCACCACCTCGGCTCCGGAGACATCGAGTTCGCCCTGGACCCACTGCTGCAGGCCACCGAGGAGCGCATCGAGCTCGGCGACTTCGAGCAGGCCGAGCGCCTGATCGGCGTCTGGGAGCGGGCGCTCTCGGAGCAGCACGCCTTCGCCGACGACAGCCGTCGGACCATCGGGTGGACCTTGTTGGCGAGCGTCCGCCGAGGCCAGGGCCGCTGCGCCGAGGCCGTCGAGGTCGCCCGCCGTGCCGAGCAGCGTGCGCGCTGGTGCAACGACTCCCAGCTCCTGGGTCGGGCGCTCCTGGAGCTCGGCCTCGCCGCGCGCGAGCTCGGGGATCTGGGGCTCGCCTTGACCTGTCTGACCCAGTCCGAGGCCCTCTTCGAGCAGGCCGAGGACGACCGCTTCCTGGCCCGCGCTCGCCTGGTCAGCGCAGGGGTCCTGGGCGATCTGGGGGCCTACGAGGACGCCACCACCCGCTACAACCACAGCCGGGCCTTCTGCCAGCGCCACGACGACGGCATCGGCATGGCCGAGAGCATCCGCGGTTTGGGCGACCTCGCGTGCCTGAGGGGCGACCTGGAGCTCGCGACCGTGCTGCTCAACCAGGCGCGGCGGGAGTTCGAGGCCCTCGGCCATCCCTGGGGCGCGGCCTCCTGCTACAACAGCCTCGGCAACCTGGCGCGGGCCTATGGGGACCTGGACGACGCGGAGCGTATGTACCGGTCGTGTACGCGCATCTGCAAGTCGAGCGGCTCGGCCCTGGGCGCGCACGCCCTGATGAACCGGGGCCTGGCCTTGACGCTGCAGGGGCGGGTCGACGAGGCCGAGAGCGCCCTTCGCGAGGCCCTCGGCGCCTTCGGAAAGCTCGACGCCCGCGGACCCTCCGGCGCCTGCCACCTCTACCTGCTGCCGGCGCTGGTCCGGAAGGCGGACTGGGAGGGCTTCGACACGCACTATGGCCTGGGCGTCGCGCTCTTGATGGAGGCCGAGCACGTCAGCGCGGACGTGGCCTACGTCGGTCGCCTGGCCGGGGATCTGGCCATCGCCAAGGGCGAGGACGACCGCGCTCGCCGGGTCCTGGAGCTCGCGCTGCGGCAGTACCGCATGCTCGGCGTGGCCGAGGAGGTCGGCGACGTCCGCAGTCGCCTCGAAACCTTGGGCTAGCGCTCTGCTGGGAGCACGCCGCCGCTTCGCGCCGGGTGTCCTGGGTGCGTTCGTCGTGGGGGCCCTCGCGGCCGCCGCCTTCGTGCCGCTGTTGGCCTACTCGGTGTCGCTGGCCGTCTTCGGCCTGGCGCATGTGCTCTACGAGCTGCGCTATGTCGACGGTCGCTTCGGCCGTCGGGTCGGCTCGCGGCTGAAGTGGACCCTGGCGGTCGGGCTCTTTGCCTTGGTCGGCTTTCGGGCCGCGGGGGTAGCGGACGTCGTGGACTCCGGGCTCTTCGAGCTGGGCTTCGGGGCCTTCCTCGCGGCGGCGGTCGTGCCTGCGATGGGGGTGCGTGGCGTCGCGGCGGCGGGGGTGGCGCTGCTGATCGCGGCGGGCATGTACCTGTCTCCGCTGCACACCTTCCTGATCATCGCGGTGCTGCACAACCTCACCCCGGTCTTGTTCCTGTGGGAGGCGCGCTCGCCGATGACCTTGCCGGCGCTCTGCGTCTTCGTGGGCGGGCCGCTGCTCGTCGCGTCGGGGCTCTTGCAGTCGATCTGGTGGATGCCGGAGCTCACGCTGCTCCCGACGGGCGCCTTGGAAGGGAACCTCGGCGCCTTCCTGCCGCCGGAGTGGCACGCCTCGGACTGGGCGCCGCATGCCTTCTCGGGCGTCGTCTTCGCGCAGCTCATGCACTACGGGATCGTGATTCACGTCTTGCCCACGATCTCCCAGGATCCGCCTGGCTTTCCGTGGCCTCGACGCTTCGTGCTGTTCGTCGCCTTGCTGAGCGCTCCCTTGCTCGCGGCGTTCATGTTCTGGAGCTTCCGAGAGGCTCGAGCGATCTACGGCATCGCCGCCACCCTGCACGCCTGGGTCGAGGTCCCCATCCTGTTGTTAGCGCTGGCTCCGACGCGGGACTGAGCCCTCGCGCGCCACAAAGTGTCACGTTTCGGGGTGAGAAGGGCCCTATCTCCGGGCCAAACGTGACACTTCGTCTCGATGCGGCCCTACCACCTCCGGATGAGTGCCCGCGCGACCGCTTCGCGCCAGTCCTCGCAGCGCCCCATCATGTCGACGAGGTCCTCGGACCAGCCGTCTCCGGTCCGCGCGAGGTCCGCGAGCAGCCGCCCGGCGGTGGGGTCGTCGAGCAGAAAGGGGAGGGGCTCGTCGATGCGGGCGATGACGCCCTCGTGCCGGCAGAAGCTCCCGTCGATGTAGATCTCCCCCATCTGCAGGCGCCAGCGCCAGTTCTTGTGGTTCCGCAGGGCCCACGCAAGCGCCCACTGATCCGGAGCCATGTGCGGCAGGCCCATCCAGCGGTCGAGGGAGTGCATGCCGCACCATCACCCGGTCCAGGCACGATCGAGCGCCAGGGGCTGTCCTAGGTCAGGGGATGGCTCAGCCTTCGGACTGCTCGGCTGCCTTGGCCGCCTCGATCTGCTTGCGGACGTCGTCCATGTCGAGCTCCTTGACCTTGCCCAGGACCTCGTCGACGGCGGCGGCGGGCAGGGCGCCGGCCTGGCGGAAGACGAGGATCTTCTCCCGGAAGATCATCAGCGTCGGGATCGAGCGGATCTGGAAGGCGCCAGCGATGCCAGGCTGCGCTTCGGTGTCCACCTTGCCGAAGACCACGTCCTCGTGCTTCTCGCTGGCCGCCTCGAAGGTCGGCGCGAAGGCCTTGCAGGGACCGCACCAGGACGCCCAGTAGTCGATGATGACGATGTCGTTGTCGACGATGGTGGGCTCGAAGTTCTGCTCGTTCAGCTCGATGGTGGCCATGATGCGCTCCCTTGATGGACAGGCGGGTATCACGGCCTCTTCCCTCGGCACTCGGGCCTCGGACTCGGGCCTCGGGCCTCCGACTCGGACTCCACTCGAACTCCGGCCTGAAGCCTCCGACTGCGTCTCCGTCGCCCACTGCCGCTCGGACTCGGACTCGCGACTCCGCCTATGTCTACGTCTCTTTCTACGACTCCGTCTCGTCACCGCCACTCGCACTCCGGTCTCGAACCCGGACTCTCCACTCGGCCTCGGACCTCGGACTTCAGCGCTCCGACGACAGGTCGATGTAGGCGCGCCCTGCGGTAGCCCAGGTCGTCCCCGAGATGTAGCTGTCCGACCACTGGGACTCGCCGAACACGAAGTCCGGCTCTCCGTCCCCGTCGAAGTCCCCGGTCGCGAGCAGCGCCGAGCCCGTGTTGTAGCGGCTCTCCTCTCCGTCCCAGGTCAACAGGGCGGCGTCCTCGAGGGCGACCTCGCCGGAGAACAGACAGCCGCTGACGAGCGTGATGGTGCCTGGGTCCTCGGGGTAGGAGCCCACGCCGTTGTCGTAGTAGAAGTACTGCCCGGGGGCGCTCACGAGGAAGTCGTCGCAGCCGTCGCCGTTCACGTCTCCGGTCTCGGCCAGGGCGTAGCCCAGGTCTCCTCCGTCCGCCTCGCCGATGGTCCAGGCCTCGGCCAGGGCCGTCGGGTCCAGGCCGGTGCCGACCAGGTCCGCGGCCACCCCCGAGAACATCCAGACGCTGCCTGCGCTCTGCACGCTGCCGTCCGAGCTGTCCCCGACGCCGGTGACGACGAGGTCGCGGGTGCCGTCGCCGTCGAAGTCCCCCTCGAGCAGCTCCCAGCCGAAGGCCATGTCCTCCCACTGGCCGTCCATGCGGGCGTCGATCTCCTCCTCGATGTCCAGGGAGCCGGCCGAGGGAGCCGAGTACATCCAGTACATCCGGCCCATCGCGTTCAGATCCGGCATGGGATCGGCGGTGTCGGTCTCGCCCGTGTCGTGGGTCTCCAGCCAGGCGTCGAAGTCGTCCCAGTTCGCGGACCAGGCGCTCGCGAGCGCCGCCACGTCGGGGTTGCCGTCGCCGTCCAGGTCACTGACCGCGTCCATGCGGCTGAACTCCCGGTCCTGGCTCGGGATGAACTCGTGCGAGATGTGGTCGTCCAGGTCCGAGGTCCCCGAGTAGGTGTCCCCGGGCAGGACCAGCAGGCGCTCACCCGCCGAGTAGCGAGACGCCCGCGGGCCGCCATAGGCCAGCATCAGCTCCTCGGCTCCGTCGCCGTCCAGATCGGCCATTCGCATCGGCGACCAGCTGACCCGAGGCGCGTCGTTCACGCCCATGGCGTGCTCGAAGGTCGCGTCCGCGCTGTAGTCGCCCAGCGTCGCGGCGAACTTGTAGCCGTTGCCGTAGTAGACGAGCACCGCGAACTCGGCGTTGTAGCCCGTGCCGTAGAGGATCTCGCCCTGCTGGAAGACGAGGTCGTCGTGCCCGTCGCCGTCGACGTCGCCGCAGCTGACCTGGAAGCCGATGAAGCTGGTCGAGGCCGCCGTGAACTGGGTGTCCGCCGTGGTGAGGCCCATGCCCGCGGACCAGCTGGCGTAGCCATCGCCGTACCAGATGCCGACGTGGCCGGAGTAGCTGGAGTGGAACGGCGAGGAGACCACCAGGTCGTCCAGGCCGTCCTCGTCGAAGTCGCAGGCGGCCAGCGATGAGCCGGTCAGGGACTGGACGTTCGTCGTGCCCGGCTGGATGTACATCTCCGAGTCGGACAGCTCGAGCGGCGCCCCGTCCTGGTCGTCGCAGTCCGTGTCCACGCCGTCGTTCATCCAGTCCGTCGCGCCCGGGTTCACCGTAGCGTCGGTGTCGTCGCAGTCGTCGCCGCCCCAGTCGATGTCGTCGTAGCCGTCGTCGTCTTCGTCCAGGTCGTCGGCCCCCGAGCAGTCCTGGTCGATGCCGTCCTTCGGCACGTCCTCGGCCCCCGGGTACACCGTGGCGTCCTCGTCGTCGCAGTCGGTCCCCACCGAGCCGTCGGCCTCGTAGCCGTTGTGGCCGTCCCCATCGGCGTCGAGCAGGTCGGCGCCCGAGCAGTCCTGGTCGACCCCGTCGTAGGGGATGTCCTCGGCGCCCGGGTTCGTGGGGTAGGCGCCGTCGTCGCAGTCGTCGCCGTGCTCGCACAGGGTCTCGTCGAGGTAGCCGTCGCCGTCGTTGTCGTAGCCCTCGTCGATCTTGCCGTCGCAGTCCTCGTCGACCTCGTCGCAGTCCTCGTCTGCGGTCGGGAAGATGGTTGGGTCGTCGTCGTTGCAGTCGTCGTCGGCGTCGTAGCCGTCCTGGTCCGCGTCGGTCGGGAGCTCCGTGTCCCCGCTGTCGGTCTCGGGGATGTCCCCGGAGTCCGCGTTCTCGACGATGTCGGTCTTGCTCGTACAGGCCATCGTGGCCAGCAGCAGCGCGATCATCCACACTCCTCGCGTCGTCTCAGGGCGAGCGCGCCGGCCAGGGCGAGCAGCGCGAACGCGCCGGTTCCGGTCGCCGAGCAGCCCTTCTGCTCCGGCGGTTGCAGGTCCAGCTCCTCGGCCAGGTAGCTGCAGGCGTCGCCTTCGCCCTCGGCCTCGTCGACCTCGTTGTCGCAGTCGTTGTCGATGCCGTCGCAGTCCTCGGCGGCGCCGTCATAGGTCCATGCGTCGTAGTCGTCGCAGTCGCCCTCGGCCTCGGTCGTGCCGTCCTGGTCGTCGTCGAACTCCCAGGTGCCTTCGTCGATGTTGTCGTCGCAGTCGTTGTCGATCCCGTCCGCGACCTCGTCGGCCTCGGGGCCGATGGTCTCGTCCGTGTCGTCGCAGTCGCCCTCGCGGTTGGCGTAGCCGTCACCGTCGTCATCGACGCGGTAGCTGCCCTCGTCGATCGTGCCGTCGCAGTCGTTGTCGACGCCGTCGTCCTCGATCTCCTGGGCGTCGACGTTGATGTCGGGGTCGTCGTCGTTGCAGTCGCCGCCGTTCTCGGAGGCCCCATCGCCGTCGTCGTCGGCGCTGACGAGGTCTGCGCTCTCGTCGACGATGCCGTCGCAGTCGTCGTCCTCGTTGTTGGTCTCCGACTCCTGGGCGTCCGGATGGACCGTGGCCAGGTTGTCATTGCAGTCACCGCCGCAGTCCAGCCAGCCGTCGCCGTCCCGGTCCCAGCTCTCGTCGACCGAGTCGACGCAGGAGTTCCCGATGACCGTGATGACCGGCTCCTGGTCGGGGTCCGAGGTCACCAGGGTGATCTCGGCGCGCTCCTTGGTCGGGACGCCCGGGATGTACCCGATCTCGATCTCCTCGGTGGCGCCCGGCAGGATGTAGACCGGGCTGGGGGTGGAGACGTAGTAGCTGGCGCTCGATCCGGCGCTGAAGTCGAAGCCCGCGACGGTCAGGATCACCGAGCCCGTGTTGATGATCTGGGCGTACTCGTAGAAGCCGCCCCCGACGGCGCGCTGCCCGAAGTCGATGAAGGGCGGGTAGTAGGAGCTCCGCGGGTAGCGGGCGAGGCCGCGGACCTGGAAGACGTGGACGCCCTCGCCGTCGTGGAGGCCGTCGACGGGGTCGATGGGCACGACGCGGTTGTCGTTCGTGTCGATGTAGACGGTGGCCCGGAAGTAGCCCTCGGTCTGGGGCCGGAAGTTGATCTCGACCTCCTCGAAGACCGTGCCGTCCTGGGCGCCCGAGGGGAAGGACAGCATGTCGTCGGTGCCGTCGTCGTCGGTGTCCTCGTTCGGCCAGGAGGGCAGCAGGACGAAGGCCTCCTCCTCCTGGTCGTTGAGCACTCCGACGCCTTGGACCGTGAGCGATCCCTGGCCGACCGAGTAGAGCGGAACGTGGAGGGTTACCCGTTCACCGACGGTCACGCCGCCGGCGTCTGCGAGCGGCGAGACGTAGAGCTCCCGCGCTTGTTCGTAGACCCCGTAGTCGGGCTGACAGGCGAGGAGCGAGAGCAGCGTCATCCGGACG
>Ga0114933_10003801_pt1 | contig 14476 bp, 15 predicted proteins | sample 4SBtaG_FD_89691 | JGI IMG/M metagenome (GOLD analysis project Ga0114933, IMG submission 89691) | Deep subsurface microbial communities from Kolumbo volcano to uncover new lineages of life (NeLLi) - 4SBTROV12_W25 metaG | ecosystem: Environmental > Aquatic > Marine > Volcanic | place: Kolumbo...
GAGTCAAAAGGTTTAAAAGTTATGAATTTATCTGATGCAGCTGAATGGGCTGATGTAGTAATGATTTTAACCCCTGATGAGTTGCAAGCAACGATATATAAGAATCATATTGAACAAAGAGTTAAAGAAGGAACAAGTATAGCTTTCGCGCATGGATTAAATATTCATTATGAACTGATTAATGCAAGAAAAGATTTAGATGTTTTTATGGTTGCACCAAAAGGACCAGGGCACTTAGTTAGAAGTGAATATGAAAAAGGTGGAGGGGTACCCTGTTTATTTGCCGTACATCAAAATGGTTCAGGAAAAGCAAGAGACCTTGCAATGTCTTATGCTTCTGCTGTTGGAGGAGGTAGATCAGGAATTATTGAAACAACATTTAAAGATGAGGTAGAAACAGATTTATTTGGAGAACAAACTGTTTTATGTGGAGGATTAGTTGAATTAATAAAAAACGGTTATGAAACTTTAATAGAAGCAGGTTATGAACCAGAAATGGCATATTTTGAAACTGTTCATGAAGTTAAATTAATAGTTGATTTAATTTATGAAGGCGGAATAGCAAATATGAATTATTCTATTTCAAATACCGCAGAGTACGGGGAATATGTTTCTGGGCCAAGAATTGTTAATAAAGCGGAAACAAAAAAAAGAATGAAAGAAGTATTATCTGATATCCAATCTGGAAAATTTACTAAAGAGTGGATGGCAGAGTGTAAAACTGGGCAAAAAAAATTCTTAAAAACCAGAAAAGAGTTAGCTAATCATTCAATTGAAAAAGTAGGCTCAGGATTAAGGGCAATGATGCCTTGGATCGGTAAAAACAAATTAGTTGATAAGGATAAAAATTAATTTGACCCGATTTAGGTATTTAATTTCAAAAATCTTTTGCACATAACCCGCTTTGGTTGTATTATATTAATCTAAAAATTAATGTTTCCATGCAATAGCTTGGAATGAGGGATAATGCCAGAAGACAAAAATAGAGTTTATATATTCGATACTACTATGCGAGATGGAGAGCAGTCTCCAGGCGCATCAATGAGCTTGGAAGAAAAATTAAATATATCTTATTTGTTTGATCAAATTGGCATAGATATTATCGAAGCAGGTTTTCCAGCAGCATCAAAAGGAGATTTTGAAGCAGTCAGCGAAGTTAGTAAAATTTTAAAAACATCAATTCCTTGCGGATTATCAAGACACACAAAAAAAGATATAGATGCTTGTCATGAGTCATTAAAATTTGCAGAACGATTTAGAATCCATACTTTTATTTCAACTAGTCCATTGCATATGAAGCATAAGCTAAATAAAAATCCTCAAGAGGTTTTAGAAGCAATTAAAGAGCATGTAACTTATGCAAGAAAATTTACAGATAACGTTGAATGGTCATGCGAAGATGGAACTAGAACTGATATTGATTTTATGTGCAAAACAATTGAGTTAGCAATAAAATGTGGAGCTACAACAATAAATATCCCAGATACAGTTGGATATTCAGTACCATCTGAATTTACCAAAATTATAAAACATTTAATGAATAATGTGCCAAATATAGACAAGGCTATTTTGTCAACGCATTGTCATAATGATTTAGGCCTTGCAGTTGCAAATTCTTTAGCTGGGGTTGTAGCTGGAGCTAGGCAAGTTGAATGCACAATAAACGGAATAGGAGAAAGAGCTGGAAATGCTGCTCTTGAAGAAATAGTAATGGCAATGAAGACGCGAAATGATTTAATGCCATTTCACACAAATATTAATACCACGCTTTTAAATAAAGCGTCGAAACTTGTTTCAAGCGCGACGTATCCAGTGCAATTTAATAAAGCGATAGTTGGTAAAAATGCTTTTGCTCATGAAGCGGGCATTCATCAAGATGGAATGTTAAAAAACAGAAATACTTATGAAATAATGACACCTGAAAGTGTTGGGGTAAAACAAAGTTCATTAGTAATGGGAAAACATTCTGGTAGACACGCCTTTAAAGAAAAATTAAGTGATCTTGGTTATACAGGAATAACCGATGATATTATTCAAACTGCATTTGGAAAGTTTAAAGTTCTTGCCGATAAAAAAAAACATGTATATGACGATGACATTGCTTCATTAGTAGACGATAGTTTGATCAAAGAAGATAATGTAATTAATCTAAAATCTCTAAAAGTTTTTGCTGGAACAGGAGAACCACAAAAAGCAGATATGACATTAGAAATTTATGGAAAAATTAAAAAAGCATCTGAAACAGGAGACGGACCAGTGGATGCAATTTTTAAATGTATAAAGAAATTATATCCACATGAAGTGAAACTACAATTATATCAAGTACATGCTGTGACTGAAGGAACTGATGCACAAGCTACAGTAAGTGTAAGAATTGAGGAAAAAGGAAAAACAACTGTGGGTCAAGCAGCCGACACCGACACTCTTGTTGCTTCCGCAAATGCTTATTTAAATGCACTGAACAAGATGATTCTAAAAAGAAATAAAACTGCGCCTGAAGAATATGAAAATAAAAAAATGAAAGGAATATAATGATTAAAATGTTTGAAAACATAACTAAATTTTGGTCAACAGATATGGCTATAGAGTTAGGTACAGCGAATACTTTTGTATTTGTAGAAGGTGAATGTGTTGTTCTTAATGAGCCTTCAGTAGTAGCTATAATAGAAGAAAAAGGTAGGAAATCAGTTCTTGCAGTTGGGGATGAAGCTAAAACTATGTTGGGAAGAACACCTGGAAACATATCTGCAGTAAGACCCCTAAGAGACGGAGTAATAGCGGATTTCGTAGTTACAGAGGAAATGATAAAACATTTCATTAAAAAAGTACATAAAGGCAAGGCATTTGCAACTCCAAGAATTTTGATTTGTGTTCCCACAGGATCGACTCCAGTAGAAAGAAAAGCTATTCAAGACTCAGCTTTAGCCGCAGGAGCTAGAAAAGTAAACCTGATTGAGGAACCTATAGCAGCAGCAATAGGTGCTGGATTGCCTATTTCAGAAGCAACAGGTTCAATGGTTGTTGATATTGGTGGAGGGACTACCGAAATTGCTGTTTTATCATTAGGTGGGGTTGTTTATGCAAATTCACTTAGAGTGGCTGGAGACGCAATGGATCAAGCTATAATTTCTTACATGAGAAAACAATTTAATTTATTAGTTGGTGAGGCGAGTGCAGAGAAAATAAAAAAAGAAATAGGTACTGCTATACCAACTAGCGGTAATACATATTTAATGAAAGGTAGAGACATAAGATCAGGCACACCAAAAGAAATATCTTTGAGGGAAGAGGATACATCTGAAGCTTTAAAACCTGTATTAAATCAAATTATGGCAGGAATTAAAGACGCTTTAGAAAAAACCCCGCCAGAATTATCTGCAGACCTAGTAGATATGGGTTTAGTTTTAACAGGAGGTGGGGCCTTGCTTAAAAATATAGATAAACTTATTACTAAGGAAACTGGACTTCCAGTTTCAATAGCAGAAGATCCGCTATCTTGTGTTGCACTGGGAACTGGAAAAGCTCTAGATCAAGAAGCGGCATTCTCTACAATGTTAGTTCGATAATTTGAAAATATTAAGTTATGGATACAAGTCGTGGGGATGTAAGTATAGCAATTCGATCAGCGTTGCTAGCAAAAGGAACCAAGCAAAGATTTTCTTTATTTGCGCTTGTAATAATTTCTATTTTATTTATTTTTATCGAAAATATTGAATCAAAGCCTCTTAACTATTTTAGGGCCTTGGTTAAAGATTCAATATACAGAGGCTCTTTAATTGTATCTGCCCCAATTAAAACTTTTAAGAATATTTCAAATTTAGCTCAGGAGCATGTAAGCCTCTATAAAAATTATAGTGAGTTAAAATCAGAAAACATTCAATTAAAAAATAGCATTTCTAAGTCAGACTATTTAGAATTAGAAAATACTCAATTAAGAAAATTAATTGAAGAACAGGTATCATCATCCAAAAATTTTGTAAGCGCAAGAGTTATGCTAGACAAACAAAGCCCATATTTGAATTCTTTTATTATTAATGTTGGAAGTAATAAAAATATTAAAAACGGTCAAGCTGTTTTTGATGGAGAAAATTTTGTAGGGAGAATTGTTGATGTAAATTTTTTTTCATCTAGAGTTTTGCTTGTTTCGGATTTAAATAGTAAAATTCCTATAATAACTGAACCATCAGGCTTTCATGCTATTTTATCTGGACATGGTAAAAACTACCCTACATTAGAATTTTTACCAGAAGACCATACAATTAAAACAGGAGATAAAGTTTACACATCTGGAAAAGAAGGGATTTTTTCTCCAGGTATTCCTATTGGACAGATCGAAATTAAAAAGGAAATTGTTGAAGTAAAATTATTTTCAGATTTAGATCAGATTACTTTTGTCAACATTAATTTAGAAAACACAAAGGAACCAAACTAAGGATTTTATGGCTTCAGTATTTAGACAAATAAGATTTAAATTTTATGAACTATTACCATTGATATTACTTTTTTTTATTTCATTAAATGGAAATTCAATAATTAATCTAAATTTTTTCTCAATAAATATCCATTATATTATAGTTTATTTTTGGGTTTTGAGACAACCCCAAAGCCTTGGATATGGTTTTATATTTCTGTCAGGAATAATTAGCGATGTAGTTTTTGGTCTTCCGTTAGGAGTTAACGCTTTATCCTTGCTTATTATGGCCGCTGTAGCAGCGTATGTAAGATTTGTAACTGTAAGAATAACTTTAATAAACGATTGGATAAGTTTTGTGCCAGCTTTGTTAATTGCAAATTTTATTTATTTTTTTTCTCTTTATTTTTCTAATATCAATATAGATTATTTATCATTATTCATAAATTCAGTTTTTACATTTATTTTTTATCCGGTTCTATGGGGGGTATTTTCATTAATATTAAACTTAATAAGATCATAATTTATGCTCAGCTTTTCTGAAACATTTCAAAATAAATCAAAATTAATTAGCAGAAGGATGTTTATTTTATCGTCTTTGAAAATAGTTGTATTTATTGGAATTATTAGTCGTCTTTTTTATTTACAAATATCAGAAAGTATAAAATGGCGAACTTTATCGGACAAAAATAGATTAAGGGAATGGAAAATTGCACCTCAAAGAGGAATTATAGTTGATTATTTTGGAAATGAAATTGCTACAAATACGCAAGTTTTTCAACTACACATGATACCCGAAGATGTTCCAGATCTTGAAACTCTTTTCTTTAAGTTGGCAAGACTAATTGATTTTGACGATAAAAAAAGAAGAATTTTGATTAAGAGATTAAAGAAAAGAAAACCTTGGGAACCAATTATTATTTCGGACAATTTAACATGGTCTGAATTTTCTAAATTAAATTTATTTTTACATGAAATTGAAGGGATTAAGCCAATAGTTTCAATCGCAAGAAAATATCTAGAAGATGGATCTTCCTCACATCTTGTTGGGTATGTATCAGATACTAGCACAAAAGATTTAGAAAATAGTGAATTATTGAGAGAAATAAATATGCCAGGTCTAAAAACTGGAAAAAATGGTTTAGAAAAATTTTTAAACGATGAAATGATTGGTAGACCAGGGTTTCAAAGATTTGAGGTTAATGCAGCTGGAAAAAGAATTAAAGAATTAAAATTAATTAAAGGTGTACAAGGTAAAAATTTTAGAATTACGATTGACCAAGAGGTGCAAGAATTTGCAGGAAAGGCAATCAAAGATGTAAGTGGATCAGTTTGTGTAATGGATATTTATACTGGCGATATTGTTTCTATGGTATCTAGCCCGACTTATAATCCAAATAAATTTGTTCATGGAATAAGTCAAAAAGATTGGGATAATTTAATTCAGAATAATAAAAAACCTCTTATAAATAAACCCCTTGCGGGGCTTTATCCACCTGGATCAACAATAAAACCTATAGTTGCTCTTTCTGCTTTAGAAAATGATGTTATTAGTCCAAAACTTATAGTTGAATGTAAAGGTAATGTTGAACGTTACGGCCAAACCTATCACTGTTGGAAAGAAAAAGGCCATGGTTACATGAGTTTGAGAAGTGCAATTAAACAATCATGTGATATTTATTTTTATGAGGTAGCAAGACGATTAGGAATTGATCGATTGTCTGAAACCTCAAAAAAGTTTGGATTAGGAAAAAAAGTTTTAGATTCTTTTTATGAAGAGCGTTCAGGTGTAGTACCAAATACAAAATGGAAATTAAAAAATTTAGGCCAACCTTGGTATTTAGGAGAAACTTTAATTAGTGGAATCGGTCAAGGCTATTTTCAAAGTACTCCATTACAATTATGTTTAATGATGGCCCAATTGGCAAATGGAGGATATGAAATTAAACCAAGGATAGTTGATGATAAATATGCTTTAACGGATACGATAAATGCTTGGAGAGATGAATTTACTGCAATTAATAATAATTTAGAAATAAATAATCCAAAATTAAAAAAATTATTTAGAAATCAAGAAAATATTAAGTTAGTTCTTGAAGCTTTATATGGTGCTACTAACGAGCCTTTAGGAACTTCTTACAGATCAAGACTTACCAAAAAAGAATATATTTATGCAGGTAAAACTGGAACGTCACAAGTAAAAACTATCACTAAAGAGCAGCGTGAGAAAAAATTGAAAAATGAAGATTTGCCATATGAATCTAGAGATCATGCTCTATTTGTAGCTTTTGCTCCTTATAAAAATCCTAGGTACGCTATTAGTGTTGTTGTTGAACATGGCGGCGCTGGTAGCTCTGCTGCAGCTCCGATTGCAAAAAAAGTATTAAAAAAAGTTTTAGAAAGACACCAAGCAAGAAAAATATATCAACTTGATTTATTCAATGAGGTTTAAAAAATGATACAGCAAAATTTCTATAGGGGCAATATGAGGTTTAGTGATAAAGTCCTTGCTTTAGATTACATATTAATTTTTTTTATTTTATTGCTAGGTATAATTAGTTTTTTTGCAATGTATTCAACCGAACAAGGAAAATTTGGTTACTACACTCAAAGTCATGTATATAGATTTTGTGCGTTTTTTTTAGTTTTTATAATCGTTTCATTTTTTAGTACTCAATTTTGGTTTAAATCATCATATTTATTTTATTTAATAGTGCTAATTCTATTATTTTTAGTTGATATGTTTGGAATTACTGCTTCAGGTTCTAAACGTTGGATTAATTTGTTTTTTATTAATCTTCAACCGTCTGAACTAATGAAAGTCACTTTAATAGTTTTTTTATCTAGATATTACTATAAAATTCCCTCGGATAATGTTTCAAATATTAAGCATATATCTATCCCGCTTTTTTCAATATTAATTCCAGTTTTCTTAGTTCTTTCACAACCAGATTTAGGAACATCTGTACTTATTACAATTGGAGGTATAGCAGTTATTTGGCTGACAGGTTTCAGAATTAAATATTTTCTCTATTCATTTTTTGTTTTAATTTGTCTGATACCAGTTGGAATTTCATTGTTAAAACCATATCAAAAATTAAGAATTCTAACTTTCTTAGACCCAGAAAGAGATCCTTTAGGTGCAGGATATCAAATTATTCAATCGAAAATTGCAGTAGGGTCTGGGGGGCTATCAGGAAAAGGTTTTTTGCAAGGGAGTCAAAGTTATCTTGATTATTTGCCAGAAAAGCATACTGATTTTATATTTACTTTATTTTCAGAAGAATTTGGTTTTTTTGGATCCATGTTTCTTTTGTTCATTTACGTAATTATTATTTACAGAATTATTAGAATTGGGAATATGGCAAAAAATAATTTTGCAAGATTGTATTGTTTTAGTTTTGCCACAGCATTTTTTTCCTATGTAGCAGTTAATATGTCAATGGTGCTTGGTTTACTACCTATAGTAGGTTCTCCGCTACCTATTCTGTCATATGGTGGTTCGTCAATGCTTGCAATGATGATTGGCCTGGGCATAGTAATGAGCTGTAAAGTATATCATCAGGATGAATTGAGTTAAAAAAGTTTTTTGTAAAAACAACTTAGAATTGAATTATTAAATACCTAATTTGGGTCAAAATTAATTTTTTTTTCATTTTTAAAAAGCTATTTTTTATGCTTAAATTAAAAAAATGTTTAAAAAATTACGTAGCTCAGAAGAAAATAAACTCAACCACAGTGGTAGATCGTACATCGGTGAAACTTTACAGTTAGAGGGAGACATTAGATCGTCAGGCTCCGTTGATGTAGCGGGTTTAATAAATGGTAATGTTTTTGTTTCTGAGATGATAATAATTGATACCGGTTCGGTAAGAGGTTCAATAGAAGCAGGTAGTATTGAAATAAATGGGCATGTAGAAGGTAAAATTACTGCTGATACAGTAATAGTTGGAAAGAGTGCTGTAATCAAAGGTGATATTTTATTTAAAAGCACTTTAAAAACTGAAGAGGGCGCAGATATTGATGGTTACATCAAGCGTGCGAACAAAGGAAAAATTAATACAGAAGAAGATATCAAGATAGAAGAAATAGTCGAAAGAGAAAATTTACAAAAACCAAGAATTTCCCCGGTTGTACATAAAGAAGCAGTTTAATTTGTCATTTTGACATCTAATATTCAATTAATAAATAATATATAACCAAATTATTATGAGTGAGGGCGCTAATCTAAAATCATCGATTGGAGTTATAGGTGCTGGTATCCAAGGAGTATGTATTTCTCTTTATCTAATCAAAAAAGGTTTTAATGTTACATTAATAGATAGAGATGAACCTGGAAACAAATCTGCCTCTTATGGAAATGCAGGTCATTTTTCGCCATACGCATCTGTGCCAATAAATAGGCCAGATATATTAGCAGATGTTCCCTCGATGTTATTAAACTCAACAGGACCATTGGCGCTTAAATGGAATTACGTACCAAAAATGATTCCATGGTTTTTAAAATTTATAAAGAATTGTTCGACAAAAAAAATGCTTCATACTGCAAGGTACATGCATCAAATTTTAGACTTAGCTTTACCTGCTTATGATGAACTATTCCAAGATATAGATATTTCAAATTTGGTTGAGAATAAAGGTATAATTTATTTTTGGACTAATAAAGATTTAAAAAGTAGAGAACTAGAAATTAAAATTAGAAACGATTTAGGAGTTAAACAACAATTACTTAAACCAGATGAAATCCACGATTTAGAACCTCATATAAAAAGAATTTATCATGGAGGAATTTTATATTCTGACGCAAGACATGCAAGAAACCCAAAAAAAATATTACTAAAATTATTCGATTTATTTTTGCAAAAAGGGGGAAAATTTATTAAACAAAATGTTGTATCTGTTAATTTTACGGAAGATAATAAGCCAATTATAAAAACAGATTTCAATTCTTATAATTTTGATAAATCTGTAATAGCTTGTGGAGCTTTTTCAAAAAAATTAACAGATCAAGCAAATGAAAAAATTCCACTTGATACAGAAAGAGGGTACCATGTTCATTTTAAAGGATACGACCATCTACTTTCTCGACCTGTTATATTTTTGAATAGAGGATTTGGAATTACTCCGATGGAGCAAGGTTTAAGAGTAGTTGGAACCGTAGAATTTGGAGGTTTAAAAAATCCAGTTAGTAAAAAAAGAATTTTAAATCTTGTAAATAATGCAAAATATCTTTTCCCAGATCTAGAAGAAAGTCAGCATGAAGACGAATGGCTAGGTTTTAGACCAACTTTACCAGATTTTTTACCAGTTTTAGGCCCATCAAAAAACCATAAAAATTTATTTTACTCATTTGGACATCATCATCTGGGATGGACACTAGGAGCAATTTCTGGGAAAATTATTTCAGGAATAATCGCAGGTGAGAAAACAAACTTAGATCTTTCTCCATATAACTCTTCAAGGTTTAGCTAGGAGAATTTTGATTTCCAAGAACCAAAGCGCTTTTATTTTTCTTATACTTGCTACCTTATTTTGGTCTGGTAATTTTATTGTAGGTAAAGCAGCAACTCTTTTTGAAATTCCGCCTTTTTCATTAAATTTTTATAGATGGACTTTTGCATGGTTAATCTTAGCTCCGTTTACTCTTAAAGAAATTATTCAAAAAAAAAATCATATATTACAAAATATAAAACTTATTTTAGTTCTTGGAATAACCAGTATTACTATATTTAATTCAATAGTTTATTATTCACTAAATTTTACTCAGGTGATTAGTGGAGTATTAATGATTTCTACGATACCAGTTATGATAATTTTTTTTAGCTGGATATTTAAAATTGAAAAAACTAATATTTATCAAATTTTAGGAGTCGTTTTATCACTTATAGGTGTTGCAATAATAGTAACAAAAGCAGATCTTGATTTATTAATTAATCTAGATTTTAATAAAGGTGATTTGTGGATGGTGGTAGCAATGTTCTCTTGGGCCATGTATTCAGCATTATTGAGAAAAAGAAAATTTGAACTTTCTCAATTATCACTTCTAGAAGTAATAATATCCGCGGGTTTAATTTTATTAGTGCCAGCTTATTTAATAGAAATGTATTTAGGCTTTAAATTAAATGTAAATTTGCCTTTTATTTTAACTTTAAGTTATGTTGTTCTTTTCCCGGGTCTCGCTTCGTTTATTTGTTGGATTAAAGGAATAGCAATAATTGGTTCAAATAGGTCAGGAATATTTTTACATTTGATGCCAATTTTTAGTACATTATTAGCAATATTAATATTTAAAGAAAAATTTATGAATTTTCATTTGTTTGGCGCACTATTTATAATTAGTGGAATTTTTCTTTCATCAAAGAAAGTGAAAAATGGTTAAAGAATTAACTCCAGAGCAAAAAGATATTTTATTAAGAGAGGCTACAGAATCACCTGGCTCAAGTCCTTTAAATAATGAAAAAAGGGAAGGCGATTACCTATGTGCTGCTTGTGGAACCAAATTATTTGAATCAAAAAGTAAATATGAAAGTGGTTCTGGTTGGCCATCATTTTTTGAATCATTGCCAGGTGTATTTGAAACTAAAGTTGATAATATAATAGGCTACCCTAGAACAGAGTATCATTGTAAAGAATGTAAAGGTCATCATGGCCATATTTTTGATGACGGGCCTAAACCAACTGGCAAAAGATATTGTAATAATGGTCTTTGTTTAGTATTTAAGCCGAAAAAGTAATTTTATTTTTTTTTAAAATTACTCTAAATAGTTTTCTAGGGAATTTACCTTCTTCAAATTTTTCTACCTTTAAAATATTAAAACCATCCGTAATTTGTCTTACTTTTTCTTCTGAAAAAAAATGTACAATAAAACCATCATTTTCATAAAGATCTTCACCTATATGTATACCATTTTTATAATCACCATCGTCAGTATGTCGAACAGTATAAACATTCATTCCATTGGGTTTTAAAATACGACATATTTCACTATTTAAATATTTAAGTTCTGTCATTGTTAAAGCCATGCAGTAGAGCATATGTGAAAAACATGCCTCTACAGAATTATCTTCAAATGGAAGTTTTTTACGTATATCAAATATTTTAGCAGATATAAGATTTGTTAATTTATTTTCTGCTGCTTTTTTATTAATAATTTTAATTGCTGTTGAGCTGTAATCTAGAGCTTCAACATGAATTGAATTTTTTGCGAAAAATATTGTATCTCTACCCAAGCCCGCACCAAGCTCGACAATTTTTTTTATATTTTCTTTCTTTAAGTTTTTGAGAGTATTTATTGCAGCCTTGCTTGGATCTAGACCAAACATCTCAGGTTTACTCAGGAAATTTTTTTCCCAATACTGAGATTGTTGGTCTAATACTTTATGATCCAAATTATTTAGACGGATCCGGAACTTTTCTTAGGTATGGTTTTATAGTTTTCCAACCATCAGGATATATTTTTTTTGCTTCCTCATTTGTAACTTTAGGAACAATAATTACATCCTCACCTGGTTTCCAATCTGCTGGTGTTGCAATTTTATGCTTAGCTGTTCTTTGCATTGAGTCTATTGTTCTTAATATTTCATGAAAGTTACGACCCGTTGTCATTGGATATGTTAAAAATAAACCAATTCTTTTATCAGGTCTAATAACATACACAGTTCTAACTGTTTCATTATCTACAGCCGTTCTTCCCATAGATGTCACTCCAGCATCGCCTTCCAACATATTATAAAGTTTTGCAACGTCTAATTTTTCATCAGCTATTATTGGGTAATTGGGTTTTAATCCACATACATCTTTAATATCATCTAACCATTTAATGTGATCAGATACTGGGTCAACGCTTAATCCAAGAACTTTTACATTTCTTTTTTTAAACTCAGGTTGCATCTTTGCTAATGAACCCAATTCAGTTGTACAAACCGGTGTAAAGTCTTTTGGATGCGAAAATAAAACTCCCCAGCTATCGCCTAGCCAATCGTGAAAAGATATGTCGCCTTCAGAAGTTTTAGCTTTAAAATCTGGAGCAACACTATTAATTTTTAATGTCATATTTCTCCCTTGTTAAGTTTAATTAAAAAATTATATAGTCAGATTATTAAAATTACAATAAGTATTGATTTATGATATTTAACCAATTTTTTGATAGTGTTTCTTGCACATATACATATTTACTTTCTAGTGGAAAGGGAAGAGAGGCATTAATTATAGACCCAGTTTTAGAAAATACGAGTGATTATATTTTATTTTTAAAAAAATTGGATTTAAAATTAGTCAAAGTTATCGACACCCATATTCATGCAGATCATATTTCGGGACTTAAAGAATTAAAAAAGCAAACTAGTTGCTCAACAATAATGGGAGATCAATCTAAATCTGAAGTCATAAATATAAAAGTAAAAGATAATGAAAAAATTAATATAGAAAATATTGAACTAACTTCGTTATATACCCCCGGACATACTGATTGTTCATATAGTTTTTTTATGAAAGATAGAGTTTTTACTGGAGATACTTTACTTATCAATGGAACAGGAAGAACTGATTTCCAAAATGGAAACCCAATTGATCAGTATCATTCAATTTTTGAAAGAATTTTTAAACTACCAAAACAAACTTTAGTATACCCCGCTCATGATTATAATGGAAATAAAGTGAGCACCATCGAAGAACAGAAAAAAAATAATCCAAGACTTCAAGTAAATTCGCCAGAGCAGTATGCTGAAATAATGAATAATTTAAATTTAGAAAATCCTAAGATGATGGATATCGCGGTTCCTGCAAATAAAAAAGGAATGACACTTAAAGAAGCTAACTTAGGTTAAAAAGAATTAGTCTTTTAACAAGCTATCCAATTTACCCTCTTTTTCTAAAGCTTTTAATTCGTTATATCCACCTACGTAGGTGTTACCAATAAAAATTTGAGGAATAGTTTTTGCACCTTTAGTTCTTTCTTGCATTTCCACCATTTTTGATGAGTCAATGGCAATATCAAATTCAATAAAACTAACTTTTTTTTTATTTAGCAAGTGCTTTGCTGCAGAACAATAATTGCACATTGGCCCTGTGTAAATTTCAACTTTTTGCATTTCATTTATTATATGGTAATTAAACAATTTATTAAAAGCTTATTATTCAAAATATACAAAAAAAATTTAAGATTAAAGAATAATTTAATTACTCCATATATTTTTAAGTGTTTTTTCTCTTCCACAGGCCTTTTTATAAAGCAAATAATTTACAAAATTTTTATGGTAATAATCCTGATGATAATCTTCAGCTTCATAAAATTTTTCAAACTTTTTTATAAAAGTAACAACTCTTTTTTTTTTAAATTTTTTTTCAATATTTTCTATAGAGTTTCTTATTTCATTTTTTTCATTTTGATTTTTATAAAAGGCAACAGATCTGTAACTTAATCCTTTATCACAAAATTGGCCCGCAGAATCAAATGGATCAATATTTTTCCAGTAGAGATCTAGTAATTTTTTATAATTTATTACATCTTGATCATAAACTATTTTGATAGCCTCAAAATGGCCTGTGTTTCCATAAGTTACTTCTTTATATGTAGGGTTTTTTGTTTTTCCACCTGAATATCCAGAAATTACTTTTTCAACTCCTTCTACTTTTTCAAAAAATTCTTCCATACACCAAAAACATCCACCAGCAAAATAAGCTTCATTAATATTTTTGGCTATAGAAAATTTTGAGGTAAAAAAAATTAGTAATATACAAAAAAATATTTTTTTCATACAGCTTGATCTTTAATCAATTCTTCAAGCTGCGGGATCATTTTTTTTGCACCATCCATAATAGGATATATTTTTTGAACAGTCTTATAACTTTCAATAGCTTTTTCATATTCGTTCAACTCTATATAATTCAGAGCTTGACCAGACAAAGCACCAAAATGTCTAGGTTCGAGAGCAAGAGTTATTTTAATATCATCTAGTGAAGATTGATATTGATCCATTAAATAAAGAACTGTTGCACGTTTATTCCATGCCTCAGCCCAATCATGCTCTACAGCAATTATTTGTGTGAAGAGTTTATAAGCTTTA
>Ga0114933_10003802_pt1 | contig 14473 bp, 12 predicted proteins | sample 4SBtaG_FD_89691 | JGI IMG/M metagenome (GOLD analysis project Ga0114933, IMG submission 89691) | Deep subsurface microbial communities from Kolumbo volcano to uncover new lineages of life (NeLLi) - 4SBTROV12_W25 metaG | ecosystem: Environmental > Aquatic > Marine > Volcanic | place: Kolumbo...
CGGACCAAGGGCTGGTTCCCGGCCCGATCATCTGCCCCCGCCTGAGAGACCATCGTGCCCGGACTTCACTTCGACTCCGTCTTGTTTCTCTGCGTTGCCAACTCGGCGCGCTCCCAGATGGCCGAGGGCCTCGCCCGCGATCTCTTCGGTGACGCCGTGCGCGTGCAGTCGGCCGGTTCCGAGCCGTCCCGGGTCAACCCGTTCGCCGTCCGGGCGATGGCCGAGCTCGGCATCGACCTCGGAACGCACGGCTCGAAGTCGGTGCAAACCATCGACCCCGAGAGCGTGAACCTCGTCATCACGCTCTGCGCCGAGGAGGTCTGCCCGGTGTTCCTCTCGAGCGCGCCGCGCATGCATTGGCCGCTGCAGGACCCCGACCGCAAGCACGAGGAGCTCACTGACGAGGAGCGCCTGCAGCACTTCCGCGTCACCCGCGATCAGATCCGGGCGCGCCTCGAGGTGCTCGCCGCGCTGCGAGACGTCCCCGATGGCCCCGACCCACAGGAGTTCCACGTGAGCATCCGGGTCCCCGACCTTTCTGCGGCCGCGCGCTTCTACACCTGGCTCCTCGGCGTCGCTCCAAAGGAGTGGACCCACCGCTACGTGACTTTCGTCAGCGAAGCCCTGCGCACGAACTTCGTGATCCTCGTCGACGACGACACCGAGCTGCACCAAGACACGCTCTACCACCTCGGCGTCGACGTCGGGACCAGGGCCGGCGTGGTCGAGAGCCACCGCCGCGCCGAGGCCGCGGGTTGGCCGATCCACAAGCCCGCGCGGACCACCTGGCGCGGCACGCCGCTCCACGAGCTGTGGCTGAAGGACCCTGGGGGCAATCTCGTCGAGATCTACGCCCGCCTCACCGACGCCGAGCTCGCCGAGATGCCGGCGGACAAGGAGGCGGTCCTCCTTTCTTGACGCGTCGCGTTCGGCCTATTGACTGTACGTTTTGTTGCCGCCACTGCCGCGACCGGCCGTGCACAGCCGTCCGGGGTTCTCGGTCCGAAGAGCGCCGCGACGGTGAGACATCACGCGCTGGCCTTGCTCGCTCCATCTTCGCCTGCGGCAAGGATTGCATCTGGCTACGACTCGCCCGGGGCTCTGCTTGCTGACTACGCCGCGATGGCCCGGGACTCCGAGTCACCCTCGATCGTGACTTCAGAGTGGGCTCGAATCGCCTCGAGCACGGCGTCGAACCCGGGGTAGTGAGCCTTCCCGAGCCCGAACCGGTTGCCTCCTAAGATCCGGATGCGCAGCACGGGCGCTGCGGCTCGGACCGAGGTCATGCGCATGGAGGAGACGTGGGACCATGGCAGCGTGGCCACGACGTGCACGCCACGGAAGAAGCCGAGGCCGCCGCGGTGCACGACCACCGCGAGTGCGTGGTAGCGAGCATACGCGGGACCCAGCGCGATGCCGAGGGCCAGGCCAGCCCCGAGTGGCCAGGCAGCACCCGCGTCCATGAAGCCTGCGGCGCTTGCGAAGCCGAGGGAGAGCAGGAGGAAGAGGCTGGGCAAAGACCCTAGAGCAAGATGTCGGGCGGACACCACCACCTGGCTCTGCGCCACGCGGGCGCCCAACTCACGATCGGCTCGATTGGGTCGGTTCGTCATCGTTGCCGCAGGCTGCACAAGCCGGGCCGAACAAACTCATGACCCTTTCTCCCGCAACGGGGATCGACGGGTCCGACATGTCCCGGGACCGCCCGCCCAGACCGCCCGCCGTTTTGGGTCAGCGGCTATCACAGATCCCAACCCTCGCATCTACGCTCCTGGCGGACGCGGCTCTCGCATCCTGTTGCATACACGACTCCACCGGACACCCGACAACCATGAAGCACCTCCCTCACCTGGCCATCCTGCTGATCGGCTCGACTCTCTTCTCCTCTCCGGCGGCCGCGTGGGAGTGCATCGACCCTGATTGCCCCGTTCGATGTGAGATTCCGACGACCTACTACGTCGGCCACATTCCAGCGGAGCTCGATGAGGACGCGGTGCTCGCGGCGATCGCGGAGGCGTTCGGGGCCTGGTCAGCGGTGGACTGTGCGATCGCAGAAGCGACGTACGCCGCTCGGTTCCTGCGGCGGCGCTCCTGACCATCTACGCGCGCCTCATGTGACGCTTCGGCTGCGCGTAGGCCGCTTCCGCGGGTTTGTGTATGGCTCCGAACGGCCCTCGCCCTTCGGCTGAAGCTCGCTCAGTCCTCGGGCCGCGTCCCCCCGAAGTTGTAGCCGGCGCTTCCGGTGACCGTGCCCGCCGAGCTCGCGTCAGCCGGGACAGGCACATTGCGCGAGAACATGATGTTGATCGTCCGATCTTCTCGCCCGAAGTTGGCGCTCCCGCTGACATCCATCGGTCCCGAGTACCCCTCCACTTGCACGGGACACGAGGTCTGCGCGTCGTAAGGCACGTTCGTGTTGTGTTCGTTCGGCTCCGGATCCTGCTGAAGCGGTACGACACAGCCGTCGTCGAGGGTGAGTTCGAGTCGGTCTTCCGACACGCGCCGCACGACGACGGAGACTCCGCTGCGGGCCTGTGTCGTGCTCGAGTTGTTGACGGTCGCATGGCCCTGCTCGTCGATTCCGGTAACCAGGGTCTGAATCTGGGCGCCAACCGCCACATCGCCGGTGTAGGTACCGACGGGGTCAAAGCTCTCGCACCCCGCGAGGAGCACACACAAGACGAATAGACGACGCATGCGCCGGACTCTAGCAGCCCGGTGAACGTTCGTGAGAGCGGACCGAGAGCAGAGGGTCATCGCACGCCTGGCATGATTCCGAAGCTTACGGCTACCCACGGCGGACCTGGGATTGCCGTGGATCGCCGCTCGAGATCGCGTCGCCGATCACCATCGGAGCAGGAGCGCTCGCCTTCGTCATCGGTGTCACTTGGCTCGTCTTCTCGAACGAAGAGCGCATGCGGACGAACGCCGCGCTCGAGCTGCGGGACATGGGCATCGAGGTCGTCCCAGGCGGGGCGACCGCGCGCCTGGGGGGACGCTTCCGCTAGGCTTCGAGGGCGTGAACCCCGTCGTCGCCGGGCGCGTCGGATGACCTGAGCACGTGCCCCGGTGCTACCTCGACGTGGGCGCTTGGAGTGCCGTGGCGCACCTACCGGGGCGTTCTTGTAGGTCCGGCGACGAGGAGGTCCTCGAACCTTTCTCCCCGCCCCGCTGGAGCACTCCCGACATCTTTTGTTCACCCGACCCTAGGCGTTCAGCCGCACGATCTGCCACTGCTCCCATGCGAGTCGCGGCTCGATGTCCGCGTAGCCGCGTGTGCGTTCCAACGCGATCGCATCGGCGATCTCCATCGCAATGGTTGTTCCCTTCTCCACCAGGGCCGCGACCTCCTTGCGTTGGAGCGGCCGGCCCGCGCTGCGCTCGGCCGCCAGCAGCAGCGCAGAGAGCGAGGGCATGAAGGTCGGAACGGTCTGGAGTGGCTCGAGTCCTTGACGGCCGGGTGCCAGGAGTCGCCAGATCCCAAACGGGTTGTGCCGTCCATCGCCTGCTCCGTGTCGATGATCGGGCCAGCGCTCCAGCACCCGACGTGGCGAGTCCTCGTCGGGCCGAAAGGTGTGACCGGACGTCAGGTTCGGCGAGTCGAAGAGGAGGTAGAGACTGAGGGCTTCGAGCAGGTATGCCGGCTCTTCGGTCTCGGCCATGGCCACCTGGACTTCGGGTCGATCGAAGTGATGCATGCCGCAGGTGAAGAGGTTTCCGTCTGCGTCGCGACCGAAGATGACACCGAGCGCGAAGAGCCCGCGGGGATCCTCGCCTTCGACTCTCGAAAGCCACGTCTCCCAAGACATCGCGTGTCCGGACCGCTCCATGCGTACGGCGAGCCCGCCGGCCTCCGAGAGCGCGTGACCCAGCTTGGCGAGCGCGCCCAGGTCCTCATCGAGTCGCTGGCCGATCTCGACAAGAGCAGCCCGGGTCGTACCCTCGAGCCGAGACCGGAGCGCGTCCGAGAGTTCACCGGTCCAGGCACGCGCCACCGCGGCGCCGAGTCCGGGATCGTCGACCAAGTCCACCTCGACGGTGCCCGCGGCGAGCGGGGCTGTGCCCGCGACGGTGGCGCCCACGCCAGCGTCTGCGAGTCGAGCGACGACTTCCTCGGCCTCGTTCCACGGTCCGGGCACGAGGAGGAGAAACGAGGGTATGCGGTCCGACATCGAGCGAGCCTACGCGCTTCCGGCTGTGAACGCCGGGGCCGAGGAACGGACGGATCGTCCGCCTACATCGAAAATCGGGCATTCGCGCGCCGTCAGACCATGTCGGCATCGACGAGGTCTCGAGAAGAGGGGTCAGGAGCCTGGGCGCATGGGAGACCGCGGTCGTGGTGTCTGCATCGGCCCCGAAAGGTGGTGTGCAGGCCGCGGGTCCGGTGACCAGGGTCGGGCGGTCGGCTTCGGGACGAGGAGGCGTCGCTCGCTCGTGCTCAAATCCCGCTGGGTCGATGGAAGGTTGCTAGGCCGCCACCGTAGATGAACCGAACCACTCCTGCGGAGATTGTCCCATGCGTCATGTTCGAGCGTTCGCCGTCCTGTGCTTCATCGCCACCGCCGGTCTCGGCTGCAATCCTGCTGGCACGTGCATTCACGGCGACGAGAACTCCGAGCTGGGTGCGATTTGTGCTTTGGAGTACCCGAAGCGCGGCTGCGAGACGCTTGGAGACAGTCAGTTCTTCGAGGAAGAGCGCACGGCCGGGCAGCTGCGATGTGGCGAAATGGGATTTGCGCGTCGACCCGGCGGCGGCGATCTGCTTTTTCTGGGTGGAGAGGACTAGCCGCCGCCGTCACGACCCGCGGGCGCGAGTGAGTCTCTGCGCGAGGGCCTCAGTACGAAGGGAGTCGCACGACGAAGGCGACGTCGAGGTGAGCGAGATCTGTGGCGGGCGACTCGAGGCCAGCGGCTCACGCTTGCCGGGGCCAGGAGGGTTGACGAATACACGCTGGGCTAGACTCGTGCTAGCCCTGCGTTGGACACTCCGCTCCAACCATCCGAACACTAGGAAGTACCCATGGAACAGAAGCTCGGGTTCAGTCTCACGGTCCGCGATCCGGCTTCTGGCCAGCCGGTGACGATTCGCATGTGGGGAACCGCCTCTCATCACGGCGGCGAGGCCAATCCAGGCGCCGACCACGCGGTCTCCCGCGCGGTCAACAACGCTGCGACGGGCGTGATCTCAGGGGCGCTCGGCGCGCAACAAGTTGCGCTGCCAACCCTCGAGATGAGCCTCCCCCATTTCACCCCGCAGATCGTCCAGCAAGCCAACGCGGAGCTTGGTGCGGCAGGGATTCAGCTGACCAGCGTGGTGTTGCAGTGCACTGTGCCGCCGGCCCCCCAAATGGCAGCGGCGAGCGCGGCGATCGCGGCCGCCCCGAGCGCCCTCGAATCGGCGGCATCGAACCTGGTGGACAACGCCGTGGCATCCAACGTGCCGAGCCACGTCAACGTCAATGTCGGCGGCTTCAATGTCGGTGTCGGGGCTGACGGGCCGAGCGCTGGCGGGCTGGCTGACCAGGCGGCCGATAAGGTGAAAGGGCAGCTTCTTCACTACGCGATCATCGGAGGCGTGTTCTTGTTTGTGAGCTTCATTTGCTGTGGTGCGGTCGCGTTCAAGTTCCTCTTCTGACGAGTTTGGGCCCGCGACGGCGCGAAGGCGGCCACCCCTGGCAAGACAGACCAGTCCGCTGAGAGCGCTCGCCGCGCGGGGGAAGGCCTGAGTACAATCCACGACGATGGCCGCCTACACCCTCCAGCTGAAGATGCTCGCCCCCGTTCCTGTGGGTCACCGAGTCAAGATCGAGTTCTTCTCCAGAGATGTCTATGACGGGGCGATGTTCGTGACGAAGTCGGGGCGCGCCGTGGACCCGGAGACGCCGATCGTGTCGGACCTCGACAGCGGCATCGTCTGGAAGCCTCTCGCCCACATCAAAGACGGCTCGCGCGAGCCCGCCGACACGCATTTTGGCCGAGTCGCCGCGACCGAAGTGGTCAGCAAGGGGGTGGATTCCACACGCGGAGGAGACGACGCTGATTCGTTGCGGACGGCTCTCTACATCGTGCCCCTCGATCCCTCCGAGATCCGGGGGCCTCGGAGGGGGTGAGCGGCGCGGATCGCGCGGCCCGGGGCTCGGGCTCACGCCGGTGGCTTTGTGTGCTCGCTGGCTCGGTTGCATGCGCGGATGTCCGGGCTGAGTGTTCGATGGCTGAGCGTTGCGGGATGCACAAGCCCGGAGAAGCGCCGGCAATCTCAGTTTGAGCCTACGCCCCCAGCTCGATCGTCAGGCCTGGGCGGGCGAGGGATGGAAGGTCTGTGTTCGGGGCGCCCTCGAGGCGCAGGAGCGAGAGTCGCGGTCGCAGCTCGGGGTCGGCCAGTGGGTGCAGGTCCTCGGGGTCCACATCGTCTTCGTCGTCTTCGTCCCACCCGGACCGAAGTTCGAGGCGCTCGAGCAGTGGGGTGGGCCGAGCACGCAGTGCGTCTGCGAAGCCAACGCTGCTTTCGATCTTTAGGGAGACGCGCTCGAGCTGCCCGAACAAATCGGAGGCGGCGAGGCGAGCGGCCGTCTCGGGGGCAAGCGGGTCGTCATCGTGGCCGCCGAGGTCCAGTTCGCGGAGGGCGGGGAAGCGGCCTGGCTCCTCGAGCAGGGCCACCAGCTCTTCGAAGTCGCACGACTCGACCAGGGAGAGGGCTTCGAGCCGCGACCAGTCGCCCTCGGCCAGGAGCGAATCCACGCCGCTGGGTTCGGCTTCGCGTCGCGGGTCATAGCTGCTGCACTCGTAGAGGACGAGCGCCTTCAGCTGCGGCGCACGGGCGACGATCTGGCGAAGCTGCGCCGGCGTCCACTCCATGTGATCGGCGACGAGCTGGTTGACGATGTCGAAGCGGCGTTCGTCGAGGTCGGGTTCGTCCATTGCGGGCACCCCGATCGCCAATGGCTTCGCCGCGAGGAGGGGCGCGAGCCACGCGAGAGCAGCGCTGAGCTCGGTCTCGTCGAACGCCTCGAGCGCGTTCAGGAGGATCATGTCAGAGCGCCGATCCCAACCTTCCCCGAGCGCGAGCCAGCGCTGGAGTGACTCGAAGTCCTCTACCGCGACGCATTCGCGCTCCGTTCCGTCCGGCCTCAGCCAGCGCCATGCGCCGACGACACCAGCGTCGACATCGACCTCGGCACAGAGCGAGTCGTCATGACGGTGGAAGGCCCATCGTCCGTTCGGCACGTCGTCCGCGTGATGGCCGTCGGCGATCAGGTGTGCACATCGACGGTCGTGGTGGGGGCCGTGCCGGTCCCCGTCGCGATACTCCGTGCGGCTGAGCAAGTCCCCATGAATGGTGGTGCGCTCCCAAGAGCCGTGCATCGCGCCCCCTCGGGCGTGGCCACGCCCCAGCACCCACTCGGGACGTTTCGTTTCCCGCAGCTCCACAGGCCCATCCAGGTCGACGGGTAGGGCGACCGGGCCTCGGTGCCCTAGCTCGACGCGCACCACGAAGGGGCTGGGCGCGGGGGGCGGGTCCGAGCTCGCGCTCATTTGTGGTGAGTCTGTGCCCCCGGAGTCTGGGTCCCCGGAGTCTGTGTCCCCGGAGTCTGTGTCCCCGGAGTCTGTGTCCCCGGAGTCTGTGCCCCCGGAGTCTGTGCCCCCGGAGTCTGGGTCCGCCTCGGGCCCGCCAAAAAGCCATTTCCAGAACGACATGTCGCCAACTCCGCGGCGGGCCGCGTCTGCCGCGGCTCGCACGAGGCCGGATCATAGCGTGCATCCTCCACCCCAGATCATGGGCAGGCATCACGGCGGCGTTCTGGCCGCCGGCCGGGCCCGGAGCATCGAGCGTGTCGTCTGCGCTCTGCACGTGGCGCGTAGCTGAAAGCGAGGTTGCGCGGGGAAGCTGACAAACGCGGAGCTGCAGAGCCGCGCTCAGGGGCGATCGACGCACCGTCGGCGCCCGAGGTAGATCCGGGCGTCGTAGACGACGGAGAGGCCTGACGCGGCTCGGAACGACGACTCGTAGCGACCGCGGTCGTCGGACATGACTTCCGTCGGCAGGCGGTCTTCGCACTGGCTGCAGCTGATCTCCGTGATGTCGAAGACGTTGACGCCAGAGCCGATCGGCGCCCACTCGCCGCCGCCGTACGGGGCGCTGATCAGCTCCCGCGGCGTCGCCCCGGACTCATCCTGGATGGTGTCCCGCACGAGCCTCGCAGGACCGTCGTCGAAGAGGTCGTTGGCGACGTCGAACCAACACGCTCCGTCCGGAGCAAGAGCGTACCAGTAGGCGCTGAAGTACGCGGACGGGCTGATGCCCGAGATGTGGTAGTCGACGTACCAGAAGACGCGCGTCTCGGGGTCGGCCAACGCGCCGGACGGCAGATCGTAGTGAAAGAGTCCCACGGTGTTCGTGCCCGCGGGGGTGACGCTGAGCGGGTGGTCGGAGAACTCGCTGACGAGCGTGTCGAGGACGACCTCGAACTCGGCGCACGGGCCCGCATCGCCGGGACCCGCGTCCCCGGGACCCGCGTCGGCGGGTCCGGCATCGATGCCGCCGTCCGCTCCTGGGAGCCCCCCATCATTGATCGTCGCGTCCAACGTGACGGCTGCGTCTCGCGGTCCGACGTCAGCCGGGCCGGCGTCGGCCGATGAGCCGCCCCCGCAGCCTGCGAGAACGACCGTGATGCAGAGCCCGAGCCATCGCGTCATCCCGCGCAGCATGAGCCGCGCTCCGACCCAGTGCACTGCGCCAGCCATTACCCTCGGTGACTCGGTCTTCGGCGCACTCGACCATCCCCTGGGCTGATCAGAGGGGCCGGAGCGAGCTTCGGTCCAACAAGCCTCGCAACGGCCAGGCCTGCATCTCGAGCCGAGTTTCTGCGACGGTCACGCGGCGAATGCTCGACGAGACGACGAGCGCGAGGATTCGGGGGGCGTCCTCTCGTGGGGGCCGTCGGGCTCGGCTGCCGCATTCATGCGGGGAGCCCCTTCCGGCCAAGAGACGTCTCTCGCTGGCCGAAGGACGCGAGGGACAGGAGTCTCAGGGGTCGCGGAGCGCGATTGCTGAATGATTCCGTAGAGGGCGCCCCTGGCACGCGCCGTGCTCATAGCTCAGGTGCCGCAACGACGCGGCCTCACAAGGGAGAACATCATGAGCAAGAACGTCGAGTCCGCCCGCACCAACATGGCCAGGTTCAACAACGGTGAGATGGAGGCCTTCCTCGCCTGCATCGACCCGGCGTGTGTCTGGTTGTCACCGAAGGGCAGCTTCATCCCCGGCACCTTCAAGGGTCCCCAGGAGATCCTCCAGAGCTTCTTCATGCCCCTCGGCGAGATGTTCGAGATGACGGTCGATGCGCACAGCTTCACCGACGCGGGCGACGCCGTGATCATCCGGGGTGAGTATGTGGCGACGCACCGGGCGACCGGGCGGAAGGCGGTCGTGCCGATGGTCCAGCTCGCCACGTGGGTGGATGGCAAGCTGACGCGGCACGAGGACTTCTTCGACACCGGGCTGGTGCGCGACATCGTCGAAGCGAAGGGCGCCTGAGGGGGCCATTGCCGACAGGCGCGGGTCGCGAGTTCGTCGCTCGTGATCCCGCGGCAAGTCGTCAGCCTGAAGCCAACCAATGCGATACTCAGCGCCGTGACTACCGAGACTTTGACCCAGGTCAGCGACGAGGCCCGCTCGCTGCTCCCCAAGAGCGGGCCGGTGCTGGTGGTCATCCACGCCCCAGACCCGAGGCGCATCGGTGATCGCCTGTCTCTCGTGCAGGGAAAGGCGACGACGCTCGGGCGCAAGGAGCCGACGTTTGGGCCCGCGGCCCTCTCCGACGCACGCATTTCCACGCGGCATGTGGAGGTCCGCGCCACCGCCAAGCAGCTGACCCTCGAGGATCTCGGGAGCAAGAACGGCACCCTCGTGGGTCGCCTTCAAGGAGCGGCGCCGACGCCGGCCGCGGAGGGCTCGCAAGTAACCTTGCTTCCGGGCGAGCGGTTTCAGATCGGGAGCACGTTGCTCCAGTACAACGTCGAGGCTCCCTTCCCCAACGCGGAGGCAGAGAGCTTCCTCGGCGGTATCAGCGAGCGCATGGGCCGGCTGCGCGCCCAGGCTCGCCAAGCGGCGAGCCACGGGCTCCCGGTCATGATCGTCGGGCCCTCGGGGTCGGGCAAGGAGCGCGTCGCGCGAGAGCTTCACCGTCTCTCGGATCGCGGAGCGGCCGGTCCCTTCGTCGCGCTCAACTGCGCGACCCTGTCGGAACAGCTCGCGGAGTCGGAGCTCTTCGGGCACCTCCGCGGAGCCTTCACCGGCGCCGACAAGAAGCGGGAAGGGCTTTTTCAGGCTGCGGCCGAAGGCACGCTCTTCCTCGACGAGATCAACAGCCTACCGTCGGCGCTTCAGCCGAAGCTGCTGCGGGCCATTCAGGAGGGCAAGGTCCGGCCGGTCGGGGGGACCGACGAGCTCGCGTGCAGGCCGCGTATCCTCTGCGCGATGAACGAGGACCCGGCGGCGCTGGTCGCGTCCGGACGGCTTCGCGCCGACCTCTACGCGCGGCTTCACGGGAGCATGATCGTGGTGCCAGCGCTCGACGAGCATCCGGAGGACCTGGGGCACCTCTCTCACGCGCTGCTTCGCCGGGCCGGACACCCGCGGGTCCGTCTGACCCCGGAGCTCATGTGGGCGCTTCTCGCAAACCCGTGGCCGCTTCACGTGCGCGGCCTCGAGCAATGCCTGTTGGCGAGCGTTCGAGGTGGTGAAGACACGCTCGGGCTGACCGAGAGCGTCGCCTCCTTCCTCGCATCGCAACGCGACCTCGCCGATCGTCTGAGGACCGAAGCGAGCGGCCCTGCGGCAGCCCCTGATGACGCGGGGACCAAGGCTCGAAAGCGCAAGTCGCCAGCCAAGCGGCCCGATCGCGAGGCGATGGTGCGCGCGCTCGAGCGGCACGACGGCAGGGTAGAGCGGGTCGCCGAGGACTTCGGCGTACGGCGCCAGCAGATCTACCGTTGGGTTCAAGCGCTCGGGCTCGAGCTCGCGTCGTATCGAGCCTCGGACGAGGGGCACGGGTAGGGCGGGTGCTGGGGGGCGCATCATCGCAGGTGTCTGCACGCTTTCGCGTGCAGCGCGAGCTCGGCCGCGGCGGCATGGGGGTCGTCTACGACGCCGTCGACTTGGCCACCGGGCATTCCGTCGCACTCAAGACGGTGCGCGAACCCAGTGCCCGAAACATCTATCGCATCAAGCGCGAGTTTCGCGTCCTCGCCGACCTACAGCACCCGAACCTCGTAGCGTTGAACGAGTTGCACGTCTCGGATGGCAACTGGTTCTTCACCATGGAGCTCGTCGACGGCGCGCCCTTCGATCAGTGGGTCGCGCCCGACCGGGGCGCGCTCGAGGGCGGCAGCTCGGCCCCCCAGGAGACGTTGACCTCGGTGGGTGAGCTGCCCTCGGTCGCGCCGACCAGGGCCGCCGGCACGACCGCCGACTTCGACGAAGCGAGGCTGATCGAGGCGGTGCGGCAGCTCGCCGAGGCTCTCCGCTTTTTGCATGGCGTGGGGCGCGTGCATTGCGACGTGAAGCCGAGCAATACGCTGGTAACGCCTACGGGCCGGCTGGTGCTCCTGGACTTCGGTCTGACCCGAGCGTGGGAGGGCGAAGACCCCGCCGACCCGAGGACCGCCCCCGAGGGCACCGTCCGATACATGGCGCCCGAGCAGGGCGCGCTCGGCGACCTCACGGCGGCGGCGGACATGTACGCGGTCGGCGTGATGATCTACGAGGCGTTGACCGGCACGGTGCCGTTTACCGGGACCGCGATTCAGGTACTGGCGGATCGCCAGCGGCGGGTTCCACCGCGCCCGAGCACGCTGGTCGACGGCGTGCCAGCGGTGCTCGACGACCTCTCTCAGGCGCTCCTGGCGATCGACCCACAAGCCCGACCCACCGCGACCCAGGTCCTCGCCCGCCTCGAAGGGCCCGAGGCCCAGGCGCGTCGGCGGCTCGACCGCGCGCTGGGTGAGACCCTGCCCGAACGTTTCGTCGGGCGAACGGCCGTGTTGGAGCAACTCCACGGCCTGCTGGGCGAGGCCACCGGCCCGGGCGGGGGATTGCGAGCGGTGGTGCTGGTCGGGGAGCCCGGTGTGGGCAAGACGGCCATCGCACGAGAGTTCAACCAACGCGCCGCCGACGCCGACGGGGTCATGGTCTTGTCCAGTCGCTGCAACGAGCAGGAGGCCTTGCCCCTGAGAGCCTTCGACGGCGCCGTGGACCGGCTCTCGGCGCACCTGCTCAGCGTCGACGAGAGCCGTCTCGACGCCGTGCTCCCCGACGATGCTTCTGCGGTGCTCAGCTTCTTCCCCGTGCTCGCGCGGGTGCCGGCGCTGGCGCGTCGCGTGCCGGCCAGTCCTCACGAGGTTCGCCCGGACGAGCTTCGGCGACGCGCGGCGGTCCTGCTGCAGACGCTCCTTCTGGTCTTCGCCGAGCAGAACCCGCTGCTTCTCTTCGTCGACGACCTGCAGTGGGTCGACGACGCGAGCCTCGCGTTTCTCGGGCTCATGGCTTCAGCTCCGAGACCCATGCCGGTGCTGCTCCTGGCGACCGCGCGACCGGCCGCCGCTGGAGACGAAGGCCCGGTCGAGCAGCTCCTCGCCTCGTCGCCCGGATGGCAAGGGCGTGTCACATCGATCGACGTCGGCGGCCTCGACCAAGCCGAGGCGGACGAGCTCCTCGACGCGGCCTGGGCGCGCACCATCGATCCGGCGCGACGGGAGAGCGTGGTCCAGGACGCTGGCGGTCACCCCTTCCTCCTGCGCGAGCTCGCCCGGTACGTGACCGCGCTCCCTGAAGCCGCCGCCACCGGGCGCGGGTTGCCCAGCCTCGCTGAGGCTCTTGGCACCAGGATTCAACGACTGCCCGCGACGGACCTCCGTTTGCTCGAGGCCATCGTGCTCACCGGCGTGCCCGTCGAGCTCGACGTCGCGTCCGACGCCACCGGCTTGCCCTTGGTGGACTGCGCGTACGCCGCGCAGCGGCTCAAGGGGCAGCAACTCTTGCGAGTCATCGAGCACGCGGAACACAAGATGCTCGAGCCCTATCACGACCGCGTACGTGAGGTGCTCGAGGACCACTTCGACGAGCGCGAGGCGCCGCGTCGTCAGGAGATTCATGGCGCCGTTGGGCGCGCCCTCCTGTCGCGGGCGCCCCAGGAGCGGGGCGCGAAGGTGTACGCGATCGTCGAGAACCTCAACCGCGGCCCGGCGCCGACAGATTCGAGCGCGCGGCTCCGCCGGACGACGCTGAACCTCGAAGCGGGGCAGCGTGCGCTGGCCGCGACCGACTACCGCACCGCGAGCAGCTACCTCGACGTCGGGGTCGAGCTCCTCGAGGACGACGCCTGGAACACGAATTTCTCGCTCGCCTTCGAGCTTCACCTCGCTCACATGCAGGCGCTCTACCTCGGCGGCGACCACGAAGGGGCCGCGGAACGCTTCGCCCCGCTGGCTGCCCGAGCCGAGCGCCCCAACGACATTTCGCGGGTGTTCCGCACCAAAGTGAACTTGGACATGAACGGGTTCCGCGACGGTGACGCGCTGGCGACGGCTCGGGAGGGTCTATCCCGGCTGGGTCAACCGCTGCCGCCCGCGCCTGGCAAGTTGCGTGTCTTGTTTGAGCTTCTGTGGATGAAGTTCAAATTGCGCCGCGTCGCGCCCACCGACTACCTCGCGCTCCCGCAGACGCAGGACAGCCTCGTCCTGGAGACCCAGCTCCTCTACCACGTCGCCAACCACGCGGCTCTGCGCGCCGACCAGAACACGATGGCGCTCATCGGTGTGCACGGCATGCGCCTGCTTCACCGATACGGGCTGACACCCGCCGCGCCCATGATGATCGCGAACTACATGTATCTCCGGCTCGGTATCTTGCAGGAGTACGACGAGGCGGAACGGCTGCGAGAAGCCGCCATGAAGATCTATGGCGCATACGGGGATGACCCGCGCATTCCGCGCGCGGGCACCCTGCTCGTGCTCAACGGATTCGGCGGCCCGTGGAGGTTGCCGTACGCCGAGTGCGGCGAGCACATGCGGCGAGCATACGAGCACGGGATCGAGCAGGGCGACGACATGCTCGCCTACGTCAGCATCCTGCTCGAGAGTCTCTTTCTTCAGGAGCGCGGCGGTGACGTTGCGGCGATCGTAGCGCTGGCCGAAGAAGCCCAGTTTGCCAACGAGCGCCGCAAGCTGCGCAACTGGGCGGACGCGGCCCGCCTCACCGCTTGCACGCAGCGCGCATTCCTCTCTCCGCTCGATGGTCATGAGCTCGATGTGCACGAGGAACTCGCACATCTCGAAACTGAGGACAGCGTCGCTGGCTTCTGCTGGCACGTCACCAAGTGCGTGCTCCTTTACCGGCTCGGGCGGTTGGATGCGCTGGAGGGGGCGGTTCGTGGCTGCCACCGGGTGGCGGATCAGGTCATCGGCATGTTCGCCC
>Ga0114933_10003804_pt1 | contig 14470 bp, 10 predicted proteins | sample 4SBtaG_FD_89691 | JGI IMG/M metagenome (GOLD analysis project Ga0114933, IMG submission 89691) | Deep subsurface microbial communities from Kolumbo volcano to uncover new lineages of life (NeLLi) - 4SBTROV12_W25 metaG | ecosystem: Environmental > Aquatic > Marine > Volcanic | place: Kolumbo...
ATGCATCCTATTTGGATCATGCCGCTGTAGCGCCGCTCAGTGGACCTGCTGCAGATCGAGTCACACGTTGGAATCAAGAAGCAAGTGAGCAAGGCGACCTCATTTGGCCAAAATGGGCTGCGGAAGTCGAGAAAATCCGTCAAACGGCTGCCTCGATGATCAACGCGAAATTGGATGAGATTGCCTTTGTTGGCAATACAACAATGGGAATCCACTTCGTTGCCGAGGGGTTTCCATGGACGGATGGAGATAATGTCGTCACTTTCAGTAATGAGTTTCCGACCAATGCCTATCCGTGGCTGAATCTTGCATCGCGTGGTGTCGAAGCAAGACTTGTGTCTGTTGATGGCCCCGTACCCGATATCAATAGACTCTTTGATACATGTGACGACCGCACACGACTCATTTCGATCAGCTGGGTGTCATTTTCCAGCGGTTGGCGACTCGACTTAAAACCGATCATTCAAGAAGCGCACCGCCGCGGCATACTCGTCATGGTTGACGCAATTCAGGGCCTGGGCGTTTTTCCATTGGATACGAAATATTTAGATGTCGACTTCGTCGCAGCAGATGGACACAAGTGGATGTTAGGCCCAGAGGGTGCTGGGCTTTTCTACCTAAAAAAAGAGCATCTCAGTACGCTACGTCCTCTCGGTGTTGGCTGGAGTAGTGTGGCAAGGTCATTTGATTTTGACACACTCGACTGGACACCTCGCAACGAAGCACGTCGATACGAAGGCGGATCTGTGAACATGGTGGGAATTCTTGCACTTGGTGCCAGCCTGGAACTCTTGATAAGCAAGGGGACGAGCCCGGCTAGTTCAGCCGTAGGTGAGCGGGTGATACAACTAACAGAAACGGCTTGTGACCGATTGATAAATGCCGGGGCTGAACTGTTCACCGACCGCACTCCTGGTCACGAAAGCGGCATTGTGAGCTTTGATGTACCAGGCAGCGACTTAAAGGCCATACGTCGTGAGGCCATTGCGAGAAACATTGCACTTAGCCACCGTGGAGGACGACTGCGAATCAGTCCACATGCCTATAACAACAGCTCGGATTTCGATGGCCTCATCGAAATCATCGAATCTGGATCTCTAGGCTAGATCTCTAGGCTCATGAAGTTATTGCAATTATAACGACATGTAGGAAACCAACATGACAGAACGAACAGCCGTTTATACAGGATCATTTGATCCCATCACGTTAGGGCACGTGAACATCATCGAACGCAGTCGACAGCTTTTTGATCGACTCGTCGTTGGCATCGGTTTAAACACTGAAAAGAAAGAATTGTTCTCACCCGATCATCGCAAGTTTCTGGTAGAGCGTGTGGTGTCTAGCTGGGATAACGTAGAGGTTCGCACGTTTACCGGACTGGCTGTCGACTTCGTCCGTAAAATCGGATCAACGACCATGGTACGTGGAATACGCCCGCTGACAGACTTCGCGGGAGAATTCACCATGATGATGGCTAACCGACGCCTTGATGCAAGCATTGAGACAGTATTTCTAATGGCCGATGAAGATTACGCGCATGTCTCGAGCACATTGATTAAGCAAATCGCTAGCCTGTCAGATGATGAAACTCTAGCACGATTCGTACCACATGAAATCATTGCTGATCTTCGTAAACAGCTGCGTGAAGATGACCCTGGCATCTAAACATTGCAATTAAGTAGATCTGCCAATCACACGTAGCATCAAGCCGCGGGGCGAATATCCGAGTGCGATTGGCTCTTCTGTACTACGCGACGCGCCACGTAGCAAAGACTGTTTACAGGCGAAATCTGAATGCGTCCACGATCTCTCATTTGGCTCAACTGATCAATTAGTTGAACGGCGCGTTTCCAGCCTGCCGCATCCATAAGCTGACCGAGCTGCATATTCAGATGTACACAATTTCCCCGGTGAAGCTGCTTAACCATCTGTCGGCGAGCGACCACGGTTCGCACGTTACGCTGCGTCAACTCGGTCAGCGTATAGGGTGCGGGCAATTTCCAGATACCGTACCGTTTCGAATCATCATTAAAGGGTTGAAGCCCGCGCACTGCACTGGATGTTGTGTCGTTTAAATCACGTACTAATGAAATACGTTGCTTAACCAGGATATCGAGCGAGTCCGCCGGCAAACCTTCGTCAATGGCAACGGTTGACACCCGTGCCCCAATTGCGTGCAAGCGTTCACACCGAAGCGACAGTTCTTCGTTAAAAGCCCGCCGGTCTACCTGATTGCTGCACCAATGATTGTCCGCAAGAATGGCGGCTTCATGATGATCGACCAAAGTGTCGGATATAACCTGAAGGTCTTCAAATGCCTCGTAACGACTAAACCAGGTTATTGGAATCATTCGTTCAGATAAGAAAGCGTTCAATCGCAATACGACACGTTGTTGTCCTGCGAGGCTTGAACCGGTCGCATGATTCTCAATCGAAATAACGACCAGACCTTGTTGTGTTACAGGTGCAATCATGGGTGAGTGTTGAAAAAATGCACTGATTAATGCTGTGACAAAGCCGTTGGGCTAATCACGCGACAACGCAACTCATCAACACTTATCGTCCATCTGGAGAAACGGAACTGAAGATTAGGTAACAGCAGAGGGTCTAATCCACTGAGAATCTGTGGATTTATTACAGACTTTGACGATTGTAAGGATGAAATCGATGCTTCAAGAGTCGATGATAATCAATGAAGATTGATATGAGATTTGCACTATAATTCACGTATGGCAGTGGTAACCGAACATATCGAGCATGAATTGGCCGCAGAGCTGGTTGTCGACGACCAGCCACAGTCCCAATCGCGCTCACTTGCAAATATCGGATCTCTCGGTATTTCCATGATGGTACATACCGCACTGCTCGTTGCGCTTGGAGTGTTTACGGTTACTCCGGACATCTTCAGCTCGTTAAACGAAATCATCTTTGATACTGAACCGCTTGAAGAAATCGAAGTCGATGAGCTGATTACGGTCGAATTGGATGTCGTTACCGACCCCTCTGAAACACTTACCAATAACAACTTGACCAAGGGTGAAGCGGTAGGCGTTGAAAACGGTGCCAACGCAGCCGCCTTTACTGCACCGCAGCTTGATCCCGTCGTCATGGAAGCACTCAATCCAGTAATTGAAATTGAAGGTCCAAGCGAAGCATTTTTGGACTTCCCGACCGAACAGCTTCTGGACGAAGTGCCTGAAGGTACGCTTGGCAACCCTCGGCAAGTGGTCGACAACTACGACCAAGCGATGGATCGTATTACGCAAGAGCTAATCTGGATGCTCGACCGAGGTGATGTGTTGGTCACCTGGATGTTTGACCAATCGGTAAGCATGAAGGGAGACCAGCAAGAAATTCGAGAGCGAATTAATCGTGTCTACGTAGAATTGGGATTAACCGACAAATCCGACAGCGATCATCTATGGACAGCCGTAACCAGTTATGGCAGCGGTTACATCCGGCATACCAAAAAGCCGACGGGTAATGTCGATCTCATTAGAGAAGCAATCGATGCCGTGCCTGTAGATCCCTCCGGCTTGGAGAGAATGTGTGAAGCGATCATCGCTACGGTGGTCGATCATCGAGACTATGTAAAAAAACGGCAAATGGCAATCATCCTCGTCACCGATGAAAGCGGTGAGCGGAAAACAAACAATGCTATGCTTGAGCAGGCTATCAACACCGCGAAAAGTGTTGGTTGCCGAATCTATGTACTGGGCCGTGAGGCCATCTTTGGTTATCCCTACACTTACATGCGATGGCGACACCCGCAGACGGGCGACGTGCATTGGCTTCAAGTTGATCGTGGACCCGAAACTGCCTTCGTAGAACAACTGCAAACAAATGGCTTCCGTCGACGTCGAGATGCCTTTTCTTCTGGATTCGGACCCTATGAGCAATGCCGTATGGCTGTGGAAACCAATGGCATCTTCTTTATGCTGCCAACAGTAGAGGTAGATCAGGTAAATGGCCAGGCTGATAAGCGACGGTATGAACTAGAAGCCATGCGCCCTTACTTACCGGATCTAAGCAGTCGGTTCGAACAGCTCGGTCTGCGCGGTGAACTACCCATGAGAACACTAATCTGGCAAGTAATAACAGATCTAAATCCATGGCGAGAAGACGTGCGAGATGTGACGGAAGTCCGCATGAGTTTTTCGATCAATGCCCAGCAATTTGTTGCTCAAGCAAGAGAGGAGCAACAGAATTGCATTATTTACCTGCGTTACCTTGCCAGGGCACAAAAGATGATGGAAGAAGCGTATGAATTGCGCACCAAGGAAACTTCGCGCCGGTGGCAGGCAAACTACGACCTCATCTATGCCCAAATCGTTGGCTACCAGGCCCGCATTTATGAATACGGTGCTGCACTCGAGGCCTTCATGAGAAATCCACCCGTTGTTCCTGCAGTAAAACCCCCGAACCTTCGTTTGGTTGATTGGGACATGAGAACGACAACTAATCTTGTTACACCAGATATCAGTCAACCCTATATTGATAAAGCAACCGAGCTATTCGAACTGGTAATAGAACGGCATCCTGGTACAGCATGGTCAGCACGAGCAGAGGTGGAGTTAGCTCGTGGATTTGGTATGGAAATTATCCCAGACTACCGGGCACCAAGACGACGGCCACCGTTACCGCCTGGTACGCCACGCATCCCTATTCCGAAGTACTAATCTGCGATAGCTGCGACTATCCAAACTACAATCTGACACTCATCACGTTTTGCATCACCATTCTCACCGTTATTGAGATGAACAAGCTTTCCAACTCAACAAGTCATGATGACTGCGCTCAGCGTTGGTTTACAAGTCGTTTTATACCCGTACTGTTTGGGCTATTATGCCTCACAATTTGGCTCGGTTGCTCAGGCGATGACAGCTCGTCAGATTCTGAAGGTGCTGCACAACAAGATTTACAGAGTGATTCCGAGCAAGTCTCTCAAATGGAAAACATTGCTCCAATTCCTACCATCCATACTGAAGATGGCTACGTTGGCTCAGATTCCTGCGTTAAATGCCATCAACAGCAACATGCAACATGGCACGATTCATATCATCGAACGATGACTCAACTGGTCGATACCGGGACGATCAAGGCGCCTTTTGACGGTCGAAATTTAAAAATCGGACTTACCAGCTACAAGGTGTTCAAAAAGGATGAGCAGTTTTGGGTGCAGACGCCAGATCCTGACTGGGAATTCTCGCGATTACATGACTTGGTAGATGTTCGACTCATCAGTAATCCACCGATGACTGAACAGCAAATCCTGATGACTACCGGTAGCCACAAAATGCAAATGTTTTGGATGGCAAGCCCAACACGCGCCAATGAAATGCGCCTGTTCCCGTGGGTCTATCAGATTGATCAGAAGGAATGGATTCCGTACGAGGATTCATTCATTGTGCATCCGACGATGGGACGTCCACCAGCACACTGGAACAGCGAATGCATAGCATGTCATAGCGTCGCTGGCAAACCTCAACAATCTGAGACGTCTTACCAATACAAGACCAAGGTGGCGGAATTCGGAATCTCATGTGAAGCGTGTCATGGTCCTGGGAAACCTCACATGGATAAACACACTCCTAACGGTCTAACCGATGTTTCAGCATTTTCCGGTGAAGACGATTCCATCGTTAATCCCGCACGTCTCGATGCAAAAGGACAGTTACATGTATGCGGTCAGTGCCACAGCAATTTCGAAATGAATGATCCGGCACACTATGCCAAAGAGGGTAAAAGTTTCCGACCGGGTATGAACCTAGAAGAGCATCAGGAATTAATTGGTGAAAACAGTGCGCCTGAGAAAGTACAACGTTATCAGGATATGTACTGGAATGATGGAACCGTGCGAATTGGCGGACGGGAGTTACAGGGTCTTGTTATGTCCAAGTGTTACACCGTAGGTGAGGCAACGTGTATTTCATGTCACAGCATGCATAACTACGTCAGTGCAGATAATCAGCTTGCACCTGAGTTCAATGGAAATAAAGCCTGCCTTCAATGTCATCAGGAATACGCGCAGGTAGAAGCACTGACTGCACACACACATCACAAATCCACTTCGTCAGGTAGCGACTGCATGAATTGCCATATGCCTCACACGTCGTATGCATTGATGGGCGCACTGCGCAGTCACAGAATCGACTCTCCGAAATTTGATTCGGCAATGCAATCTGACAAACCCAATGCATGTAACCTGTGTCATCTCGATAAGACGCTTGGTTGGACCGTTGAGAAACTCGCGGAATGGTACAACCATGAACCTTCGGAAATTCCTGAGCCGTTTAACGAAGTAGCAGCAAGTATCGTTTGGTTACTCCAAGGAGATGCTGCCCAGCGTACGATCCTGGCTTGGCACATGGGCTGGACTGAGACGTTTAAGACATCTCGAACCGGATGGCGACTACCGCTTCTTGTCCAATTACTTAACGATGAATACTCCGCGACGCGTTTTGTCAGTGCATATGCAATCTCTCAGCTCGATATCATTGGCAGTATTCTGGATGATTCCAAGTATCACTTCATCGCGCCGGCAACGAACAGAAGGGGCTCACAGCAATTCATTGTGAATCAGTGGCAGGAAAAACTCTCCCGGCAGATCAAACCCAATCCACAACTGCTAATCAATGAAGATGGCACCATCCGCACTGATGTACTGCAGTTGCTACTGCAAAATCAAAACAAACGCCGCATGATCATGTCTGAGTAGACTCTTTCCCCAGGCGACTATGTGCATGCAACCGCGGATGTCGGCGCAGCCGAACCCGCAGGCCTACCACCGCACGCGACCACAGTCTCGGATAGCTATTCTCGCGATTTACAATTCGTGTAGAATGATACGCAGGTATCTTAGATTCAGGAATCTAAAAGAAATGAAGTCTGACCTAAAATTCAAATTAAGTCGGCGGCAAGCACTCGGTTCACTTGCTTTAGCATCCACCGCGCCGGGCTTCCTTTCAAAACCTGCGAATGCCGCAAAACAAGTACCTGCATGGAAGACATGCATCAAGAAAGGTCTTGATTGGATTAAGCGAAGTCAGTCGTCGTTGGGGCACTGGACCGCCGGGAACTATCCGACTGCAATGACGGCGCTTGGCGGAACAGCACTGCTGATGTCAGGATCAACAACGACACAAGGTCCTTATGCAAGTGCTATCCGAAAATGTGTGGACTACCTCACCACGAAATCCCGAAGTAACGGCCTTATCGGCGACCCGCTGTCTGATAACCGCTACACATACGGCCATGGATTCTCCATGCTGTTCCTATCTCAGGTACTCGGTGAAGAAGAAGACATCGAACGCCGGGAAGAACTCATCGACATACTAAAACGGGCTGCAGATTTCAGCGGCAAAGCCCAAACGCCATCCGGTGGATGGGGATATGTAAGCGCCAAAGATGGAAACAACTTTGACGAAGGTAGTACGACGATCACTCAGGTACAGGGACTACGCGGTTGTCGCAATGCCGGCATTCCCGTTCCCAAAGAGATTATCGATAAGGCGAAAAAGTACATCTATCAGTGCAAAAATGCCGATGGCGGAATTTCATACAGCAGTCGCAACCGAGGTAGCTCCCGCCCGGCCATTACAGCAGCGGCACTCGCAACACTTTATAACGCCGGTGATTACGACAGCGAAAATGTACCCGACATGATGAAATATGCGAAGCAGTATTTGCATAACATCACCGGCAACAATCGCACATTTGGTCATTGGCATTACACATATCTGTACTATTCACAGGTGGTGTATCGCCAGGGTAAAAACGAGTGGGATTCATTCCGCGACAAGCTCTACACGAAAATCGTCAACGAGCAGACTGACAATGGAAGCTGGACAGGAAATATCGGTCCTATCTACGTGACAAGTTGCAATCTAATCATGATGCAACTAGATCAGGCATTCCTGCCTATCTATCAGCGCTAACTCGACAACGCACTTTGAACTTGAGTTAGAAAAAGAATACTGCCACTAACAGTAGTTATGCCACGCAATACCGGCTACTTAAGCTTTTGAACGTTTGATCAATGCCTGCAAGCGACTCTTTAATCGTGACGCTTTATTACGATGAATCAAACTCGAAGCGCCAGCGCGATCGAGTTTCTTTTGCGTTAGGCGATAGAGTTCATTAAGAGACTCAAGTTCCGCAGCCCCATCACCACCTTCTGCACGAACACCTTGCAACGCGGCTGCAGCGGTTCGAACTTTCTTGATATGAGTACGAAGGTCACTAATCCGAGCGCGATTTGCATCACGGTGTTTTATGTTTTGGCGAAGTCGTTTTTTGGCGCTGAGTGTATGTGGCATTACTTAATTGGTAATTTGTATCAATCTTTGAGTCATGGAATTAGTTTTCGCACACCTTGATATAAGACTAAGGTGGGAAACTTCAAATATCGCCGAAAAACCGAACCTTGTCTAGCCGTCAAATACGCAAAGATTAATCGACTTTTGCTATCGATTCTACGATTTCTTTCCATCTATTTACCTGTTTTTGTCGTTCCATCGCATCGGCTAGCTGGATTGCGTCCTGTATGGCTGAAATTGTCCAATCACAGCAGTCTGTAATTCCAAGATTCAGTAGTGATTGAATCGCGGCCTCGTAAGATTCCATCGCCATATCGAATTGACGCACATGCTGACGACACCTCGCTAAATTGAACTGTAATCGCAGGCTTGGATTGTCCTTCTTTGTGAATGCATCGATCTGCTTAATGGCTTCCCAATAGTTTCCGGCCTGCATTAATAGGTCAACTAGCCTGCTGATTAGATCCGAGTCTTGATTTGCAAGCTCAGCCTGGCGAGCAACAATATCCAATTCAACTCGTATGGCCTCGTTTTGGAGATCCTCGATAAGCTCTTCACCTCGAGGTAACAAATCGTCGTTGTGTAACTGCAATGCGGCCTCCACTCGCTTTACTGCCAAATCAATTTGCAGATTATCCAACACTGCTTTGAGTGCGACGTTGCCTGATCGACTGGATATGGCCTCTTCTGCAAATCGAATTGCAACGCTGATATCCCCACTCTCGCGCAAGTTTTCACAGGTACAGAGGATTTCTGAATCATCAACTAAACCTGAAACCTTGGGGAAGTCATTTGCAGTCGACTTTCCAAAATGGGATTCACAAACACTTAGAATCTCTTTCCAGTGTCGCGACATTTCTGTTTCATCGGAGATCTTCCGAGCCACTTCTGAAAGCTGGTCGAACCGACCCCCGTCGAGGATAGCTCCGAGCATCTTTTCAAACACTTTGGCTTGATCAATACCCACCAGGTACGCATACTCCAAAAGGCACCAGCGCGTATCCTGCAATTCCAGTTTGGCTGCAGCGGATTCGGCCATGAAGAGAAGAGTCAGATTTGACGGTGTATCTCTCAACAGCTTCAGGGCTGTAACAAGTGCCGTGGAATAGTCCGATGCATCCAACGCACGCTCAACAGCTGCCGTGCTAAGTGAATCGATGAACCGCCTCCACCAGCCCCGTTTCTTTCCGTTATTGCTGCTGAATTCCGTTTCTTTGAGCTGGAAGAGTACATTTAGATAAGTGTGCACATATGCGGCACCGGCCGGATCACTCTCAATGCACTGCTGTAAGTACAAAACAGCGCGATCCCGTTGAGGCGGATCCGATTCAAGATAGCCTAATGCCGTTTCGAATTTCTCGTGTATGCGTCTGCGCTGACTGACACTTAAGCCCTGTAAATAATCAGAGCTTGATGCATGCTTACTTGCAGATTCACTTGGTTCGATGTTCAATCGTAGTTGTCCTTTGGCTTAGCAAACGGCTGCAAATCTACCGTATCAACCGTCGCTTCAGAAAGCATACACACCATGTCCACTGATTCGCAATCTACGGGATCAGTGTATCTCGTCGGAGCTGGGCCTGGTGACCCGGGACTAATCACCTTACGTGGTGTGCAGTGTATCGCAATTGCCGACGTCATTTTATATGACTACCTGGTCAATCCACATATTCTTAGACACGCGCACAAGGACGCCGAATTACTTTGCCTGGGAAAACACGGCAAGACACGCGTCTGGTCTCAGGATGAAATCAACCAGACCATGGTTGATCTCGCGATTCAAGGTAAGTCCGTTGTACGTTTAAAAGGTGGCGACCCATCGGTGTTTGCACACGGGGCCGAAGAAGCAACCGTGTTAGCGGAAGCCGATATTTCATTTGAAATCGTCCCCGGAATCACAGCGGCCCTTGCAGCTGCTGGCTACGCAGGAACGGCACTGACCCACCGTGATCTAGCTTCAGCGGTAGCCTTAATCACTGGGCACGAGAACCCGGAAAAACAGGACTCACTGCTGGACTATGAAGCCCTTGCAAGATTCCCTGGTACCCTTGTGTTCTACATGGGAGTAACGACTTCCGAACAATGGGTAACCAAGCTCATAGCAAATGGCAGGCCGGCCAATACCCCAGCCATGGTTATCCGAAGGATTTCATGCCACGACCAACAGACCATCCGGTGTACACTGGAGGAAGTACCCGTGAGACTTGCCGGCCCGCCTGCAATTCGACCGCCAGTACTGACCATTATCGGAGATGTTGCACAGGCCCCTCAAATGCTGGCATGGTTTGAATCTCGACCGTTGTTTGGACAGACTATTCTCGTAACACGCAGCGAGTCCCAATCTAAAGATCTTATTGATCAATTCGAGCAACTCGGTGCGCAAGTTCTTAGTCAACCAGCGATTGAGATCAGCGAACCGGACTCGTGGGCAGATGTAGATTCCGCCATTTCCAATATCGGTACATATGACTGGCTTGTGTTTTCAAGTAGCAATGGCGTCCGTCACTTTTTTAAACGTTTATCTGAACTCGGTTTAGATACCCGGTCTCTCGCCGGTAACAAAGTTGCTGCCATTGGACAGGGCACAGCCAGAACACTCGGCGAGTTTAACATCACAGCGGATTTAATCCCCATCGAATATCGAGCGGAATCGCTCGTTGAAAGCCTTAAGCCTCACGCGGAGCAAGGCGAGAGTTTCTTGCTGCTGCGTGCCAACCGTGGTCGTGAGGTCTTATCAGAAGGCCTTGTCAGTGCAGGTGGAGCGGTAGATCAGGTTGTGGTTTACAACAGTAACGATACACAATCACTTTTACCGGAAATTGAGCAGAAGCTGGCGTCCGGAGAAGTGACATTGGTAACGGTAACCAGCTCCGCAATTGCCCGAAGCGTGATGAATCTACTTGGCCCGCACGCTGGAAATGTACAGTTCGCTAGCATCAGCCCGATTACGAGCGAAACGCTCCGAGGCCTCGGAAAATCACCTGAAATAGAGGCAAGCGAATATACGATGGACGGATTGGTCAGAGCCATTTGCGAAAACAAATAAGCGAGTACTCTGGCGAGTGACTCTTAGTGCCACACAATCTTCTCAGCACAAAACACCGGGCCATCTACACACGTGCGTTTGAAGTCCCAGTCTCCGTCATCCATCTGGACCTTGGTAACGCAACTGAAACAAATTCCGATACCGCACGCCATCGGGGTTTCCAGCGATACCCTGCATGGAATGTCGTGCTGAGATGAAACAGCGGCAACAGCCTCCATCATTGGCTCCGGACCGCAACAAACAACCTGCATGGTTGACCCATCCGGTCGCTCGTTGATGACCTGAGTTAGCAAATCAGTAACGAGACCATGATGACCTAAGGAACCGTCGTCAGTGCAAAGTCTGACATCGATACCCAGTGCTTCGAAATCCTCCACACCTGCGAGCAGGTCGTTACGCCGTGCACCGTAGCAAAACGTGATTTTGCTTGCTGATGCAAGCTCCCGCCCAAATGACTGTGTACCCAGATACTCTTTTGCCAGACAAAGGAATGGTGTTTGGCCGATACCACCGGCAACCATGACGAGGTGATCCGTATCGATTGGTTCGAAACCGTTACCTAGCGGCCCCCAGATGTCAACTTTCTCGCCAGGTTGGCAGTCAACTAATCTGCTTGTCAGATTTCCTTTGACGATGTACATCACGTCAATCAAGGATGGCTCTCCGGATTCATCCGGGAGAATATCGTAAAAAGCAAGTGGGCGACCAATAAGCGGGTCATTGCGATCATTGATCCGCAACATCAGAAATTGTCCGGGTAACGCAACTTTGGCCATTTCCGGACACTTGAAACGTACTCGAAACGTACCTTCCGCCATCTTTTGGTTATCGATGATAGTTGCAGTCCGTTGCACGGCCTGATCTGCATAAAAGTCCGCATGCAGTGGATTGGCCATAGATTCGCTAACTCCTTGTGCGAGTATTCTTTGATCGTCGTCGTGACGAGCTTTTTCGTGAGGTAGCTTTTCTCACGGTTCTCTTCTTCGTCGCACTGCGTGACCGCTGCTTATTGTCCGATACACGAGCTTCTCCGCGACGAGATGGCTTGGTTCCTGAGGAGCTACCATCAGAACTCTTGTTTTTACCAGATTTGGATGCGGCACGTCTTGTACCTGAAGACTTTCTATTCGTATTACCTCGTTTTGTACTTCTTGAATTCGAAGGTCCTGATCTCCCCGATCTCGCAGATCCTGATTTCGACTGGCTTCGATTACCGGTTGAACTTCGATTAGACGGTCGGCGTTCCGGTCGCCCACCACCAGTGGATGTATTGTCACCTTCAACAAGACGCATCAACTGTTTTACTTCTTGAGGCTCCAGCAAACGATAATCACCTGGTTTGATCGAGCCAAGTTTTAATCGTCCAATCGCAACCCGCTTGAGACTGAGCACTTTGTGTCCAACACGGGCAAGCACACGTCGTATTTCCCGGTTGATTCCCTCGGTCAGAATCATCTCGAGATCCGTACTCTGCTTATGACGGCGTTTGATTTGAATCGATTCAACTCGAGCAAAGCCATCCGACAGATAAATCCCGCCGGTTACTTTTTTGATGTCACGATCTCGCATGACGCCGGCAACTCGTACCTGATACGTCTTGGGTACCTGGAATTTTGGATGAGTCAGCTTGTAAGCTAGGTCACCATCATTAGTTACAAGAATCAGACCCTGGCTCTCTTTATCGAGGCGACCGACTGGGAAAAGATGCTTCCGATCGCCAATCAAGTCAATGACCCGAGATCGTCCGTCCGGATCAGAATTGGTGGAAAGCACGCCGAGCGGCTTGTTCACCATGTAATACGACAACCGCGGTCGGCGAAGTGTCTCGCCATCCACCTTGATCGTCTGCGTGTTGGGATCTACACGCGTTCCAAGTTCAGTTACGACCTTTTTATCAATCTGGACCCGACCATCGGTGATAATCTCTTCACACGCCCTACGGCTGCCAAAACCAGCAGACGCCAATACACGCTGCAACCTAATTCCGCGGGGATCCTGTACCGCAGAGGCGGGCGCTGAGGCTCTATCATGTTTTTGTCGGCGTTTGGCCATCTTGTCTTCTTTTTTGCGCTAATGACTGCAGACTTGTACAGTAATACTTGGCATCAGGTTAGCGCAGACCGTGATCTGGACTAAGCCGGACTAGTCCGGGTCGTAGCCTTCTTCATACGGGTTCTTGGTTCGTGGCATCCACTTACAAAGTAGAATCCCCAGAAAATAGAGCGCTGTCAGTGGAACGGCCAGCATCAGCATGCTCACCGGATCAGCAGGAGTAAGTAACATGGCGGCCACGAAAATAACAAGTACCGCCACTCGCCACTTTGATAAATATGCTTCGATCGTGAGAATTCCAATCCGATTGAGCATGAGCATCACAAGCGGCAATTGAAATGCAATTCCGAAACCAACCGGCAGGAACAGCACGAATCCCAGCCATTCACTGATACGTGGATCCGGGTCGATCTTCATCATGCGGTTGTAACTGAATAGGAAGTCCAACACAGGATGCATAACGAGGAAGAACGCAACGCAGGCGCCACCGAGAAACAGAATCGTGCTAAATGGTAGGTAGATGTAAACGTATCGGCGTTCGTGTGAGTATAGCCCTGCAGCGACAAATGCCCATAGCTGAAAGAAAACCCATGGGCTTGCCATTACAAAACCTGCAATCACTGCCGCTTTTAACCAGATCATGAACGCTTCGTGAGCATTGAGCGTCTGGACCTTGATATCAATCTTCTTCCATACCGGGATTTCAATCGTCGCCGGCCGTGGAGTCCTCAAATACTCAGGGAAGATTCGGCATAAGACAAATCGATTGAGACGACGTGTCAGCGATGACTTTTGCTCATCGGACGTTTCATTCTCAATATGATCCTGCATTTGTTGCACAGAATCTTTGACACGCTGCGATGCTTCCAGGTCTGACATCGCATCGGTGACAGCATCCAGGTGTGGCTTCAACGCACCGTCCACTAGCGTTGGATCGTTTGCAAGTGCATTCATGATTCCGAGTGCATCTTGCATCGTGCTGTTATTTTCTTCGGATGCAAGTGACGTTACGATTGACTGCTGTTGATCGTCAAGATAGCTAAGAACAGCGCCG